>Ga0073934_10010750_pt1 | contig 11267 bp, 8 predicted proteins | sample LarsenN4metaG_FD_76834 | JGI IMG/M metagenome (GOLD analysis project Ga0073934, IMG submission 76834) | Hot spring sediment bacterial and archeal communities from British Columbia, Canada, to study Microbial Dark Matter (Phase II) - Larsen... ...
CGTAGCGAGCCTGATCGTCTGGCGCAAGTTTATTAACCTCTGCTCCAAGCCTTCCTGCACACCTTTTGATAACGTTAAATAAGCATCATCCCGCTCGTACAAATAAGCCTGTTTGTGCAGCACATAGAGCTGCCGCATCAGTTCGTCAATCGCTCGATCAGGCAAGTATCCCGTGAGCGTGAGAATCTGCTCTTCATTCAACCAGGGCCGGTAATCGAAGGTATTGGCTGATGGGGTGACTGCGAACATCAAGAGCATCTGGCTGCGCTCGGCAAATCGGAAAGGGTGCTCACGCTGCTGATGATGAAGGATTGTTTCGGTCAGGCGATTATCCTTTCGCGATGCCATAGCCGTATAGATCAGCGCCTTGAAAAAATTGTCCGCCCGTTCCTGTCCCCGCTGATTGAGCAGGCTGTAATGCTCCGATTCATCAAGCAACACGGCGATTCCCGCATAACCCGCCTGCGACGCAAGCCAGCCCCATCCGTTCAGCAGATAACAGTACTGATCCGCAGAAGTCGTCATTATCGAAAGCGCGCGAACCGGAGAATCCTTATTCTTCACGACCAGCGCGTCACGCACAGACTTGATGTAAACCTTCTCGCCCGATATCCAATCGAGCAGCGGCTCGAGAGCTTCCCCGCCCGCGCCGCGCATCAGCGAATAATTATGCAAAACGGTCGCGAACGTAGTGCCGCGCAACTTCTCTCCCAATCCTGCGTACACAGCAGGTTGATCGATTATGCGCTCAAGCAGCGGGACAAGCGTGCCGGCGTCCTCGGTGTCGGGGTAGCGTAGCGAACGAATCAGCGCATTATAAATCCGTTGCGGGCGGTTCGGCGGGACCTCGCGTATATCAAGGCTTGTCGCCATCACCAGGAAGTCGCGCGCCAGAGCCTCTTGAGCGGCAAGCTCAAAGAAATGACTCTTGCCCGTCCCGTATTCGCCTGAAACGACGCGCACATCGCCGCCGGTCTGCTCCACCATATCAAAAGCGTTATTCAAACTCTGGCGCTCTTTATCGAGCCCGCAGCTTAACTCCCGGATTCGACTTCTCGGCACGACTCCAAAGCGCAATGCCTCAATCGCCCGGCGAGCTTCAATCCGTCTCAGTTGTTCCGGCGTAAAATCCGCCTCGGCGCGCGGTTGTGCCGAGGTGCCTGGCGGAGCCGGCCCTGACATTTTTGTCGCCGCATCGGATCCCGCCGTATGATGTAGCACTGTAAGAATATTGGTCTGCACGACCGTGCGGATTCCGTTATCGAATCGCACGACAGATTCGCGCGCCGCGTTGCGCAGCTCGACCACTTGCCCTCGCCCAAAAACCGGGTGACTGACGATCGCTCCCAGCATCCGCTTAATACTCTCCGCTCTCCGAGTGGCCCAGTTGCTCCGTGACGTGACGCACAATCACCTGAACGCCATCCGGCTCATAAAGTCTTTCACCTTCGACGCGCTGTTCGGTAAGAATGTCCATCAGCGACTTTACAAAGTGGCGGCGGTGGCTGGTTGACAGCAGCGCGCCGCAAGCCTGCGCCAATCGCTCTATGTTTTTCGATTGCACCTCGCGGTCGAATTTCATCTCGTAAGCAAGCTCGAAAACCGCCAGCAGCTTCTCGCCGATCATCTTCAACATCTCCTCGCCCGGATAGTCCAATTGATCGAGGCTGATCTGTACGCTGAAAGGGTTCTTTCGTGAGAACTTCACTTTTGAGCTGATGCGCTGAGAGAGGGCCTCGTACTGGGGAGCGATGTTGGTGACGAAGTAGGGCGGGACGGCGTAGACGAAGAGCGTTGACGGAAGACTCTCCCCCGCGCAGCGATCAATCACTTCACGCAGGTTGTCGCAGGCGACCTTTTCCGTGCGCGACGAGCCTATGCTGACCATCCGGTCGCCCTCGTCAAACAACAAGACGAGTCCGGCGTATCCGAATTCGTGAATCAACTGCGAAAGCGAGCGCAGCATTTTGAATGCGACAGAGCGATCCATTCTTTCTGTGATGCTGAATTCGCGCACATCTTTGAGAGTTATGGTTTCGCCGCGCAGCCAGGCGCTGATGACCCGTTTATGCGTCTCATTTTCTTCGGCTACAGCGTGCAGGTAAAAATAGACGGCGTGGCGATACGACGGGCTTTCGACCTTGAAGCGCAGTATGGTGTCGAGCCAGAGCTTGGCGCGGAGATCTAAGCCCAGGCTCGTCATCGGGCTTTCGATGCCAAGCGTCTTTAGCGCATTGAAAAAGTGATTCTCCAAAAATGCTTCTATGCCCTGCGTATCGGCGACGCTCTGGTCGGGGTTGTGAAAAATCAGGTTGGCGACGACCGATTGATAGACCTTTAACTGGTTATCATACGGGCACTCTTTAGGGCTCAACTCCGTGCGGCTAACCACGTAGCCATTCTCCCAGGCTTTATCGCGCAGGCAGTAGAGAAAATGTGATTTGCCGCTGCCGTATTCGCCGACGACGAGCTTGAAGCTGGAGCCGCCATCGGGCAAATAGCCGCGCAGGTATTCGTTTTCAATCGTTGCCAGCAGCGAATCAATACCGACGGTGTATGCTTCGAGCCCGCGCGTCGGCGGTATGCCCGATTCGCCAAGTTTGCGGACTATGTGCTGCGCATCCTGTCGCGTGAGCGCCATGATTCTCCTCTCACAGAGAGTTCAAGATTACGGAATTTACTTCCGTTTCTCCGAAATGAAATAGATGTCTTTAATAAACTGCCCTTCGGTCGCGCCGGTCGCTAAAAAGATGGCGCGCGTCGAATCGCCCGTAACTTCAATCGTCGCCGTTCCCAGATTGAGACGATGACCTTCGTGCGTCAATCTGTTTTTACGACGCAGTTCCAGCATGTCGTAAACAAAATGGGTTTTGGGGTAATCAACGAAGCTTTGCCTGGAAGGCGCCCTGCGAAACGACAGCGGCTGACGAACAAGCACCAGCTCACGGTAGCACTCGACGATGCCGACTCGCGCGCCGATGTTCTTGCCCGAGAGCTTGAGCAACCGTTGATAGGCTTCAAAAAGTTCCGCTATCAAACCATTGAGATCAACCTTGCGTTCGCAGATTTCGCGTCGCGTTCGCTCATATGCGGCTAACACCTGCGCGACGTCTAGCTTTATCTTCTTCGCCGTGACGGGCTGACGCGAAAAGGTTATGTGAACCTGTTTCTTGCGCAGGTCGGGTTCGATAACAAAGAGGTCGGCGATCAGCTTCGTAGGAGAGCCTGCCAGAGTAATCCCCTTCTCTTTGAAAGCCGCACGCAAATCTCGCGCAAAGGTAAATTCAAGTTCCGAAAGTTGCGCGTCAGCAAGGGCGCGCAGACTTTTGACCGTCGTGTCATATTCTTTCGGCCAAGCGAGTCCTTCGGGCGGCCGGTCCAGGGCAACGCTTGCCTCATAGAGCGCAACGGCATTGTCGTGCGGGTTTTTCAGAGCGCGGAGAGCCTGTTCAATCGGCTTTATCACGTCGCGTCGCATTTTGACTTCGGCGGCAAGTTGTCGCCGGGCATCTGCGAGCGCATTACTCAGTTCCGAAGCGTCGGCCTGGGATATCTGTAACGACGAGCCGCCCGTTTTGTTGCTCATTATAATCACTCTCCCTGCCGCAAAATTGCACTGATAGAATTCGAATAGCTCGGACAGTTAGTTTATGGGGACAGGCATAATCACCCATAACCACTAACCCCATTGCCAAAGTAATACAGTTATGCCTCATACCCTTAGTATAAGCGTTGGCCCTCACCACTATATGTCCACAAGCTTTGAATTCGTAATCGCTTCGTCCCTCGTGATCAGAGGCACGTCTTTCAGTCTGGCTGTTGCAACTATGGCTGCATCAAACACATCCCGGTTGAACTCATAATGGCGCGCTTCGGCAATGACCTCTTCGTCAAGAGGCACACACTCAAAGCAGGGGTGAGCAAGCAGCATGCTGGCCCAATCTTCGTAAGACTCATTGAGTCTGATCTCGCCCTCTTTCTCCAGGCGTGAAATCTCCCATAGCACTACAGCAGGAATGTAGATATACACCTCGCCTCGTTCCGCCTGCTGAAACACTCGCAGGGATCGTCGGGATAGTTTGGTGGTGAGTCCCGTAACGTAGTAGACCAGTGAGTGGGTATCGGTCACGTAGACGGACATCAATCATTACTCGCGCAACGCTCGCGCTCTGCCTTCGAGCGTTTGCCGAAGCTTGCCGGATAGTTTCCGAGAAGCGGTATCGAGTTCGCCAACTAAGATGCCTGACCCGGCTAATTTCCAGCCCTCAAGGAATCGCTCGCGCTCGGCGAGTGCAGAAAGATTTTGCGAATGTTGCTGATCCGGCTCAGAGCGACCATCTTCCCAACGCCAGATGGTGTTGGCGCTGGCCCCAACCATTGCCCCGAACTCGGCCTGGCTGCGCTTACCGCGCAGTCGTTTGATCAGCCGCGGGGTCCAACGCGTTCCTTTTTTCGTAACGGTGTCGTGCGTGGCGCTCATCTGGGAAACATCCATTCTTATTTCATATATCTACACGTAGAATCTATATACAGAGAGTATATTTTGCAAGGTATGAAGTCGAAAGATATGGAATCCATGTTCGCGGTTTGACCGCTCTATTTTGCAGGCATCCAGCGCAGGATATAGAACGCTTCGACGGAGGCTGTCCGGGTCATACGGCATCCCATCCATCCGTGCGAATATGAAATCCGCATCTGATGCCCATCTCGATTGCTGTTTATGCGCCCGCAGAACTTCGGCAAGCACTCTCGGCAAATGCAGCTCCCTATTGCTTGCCTCCGTCTTTGGACTAACCAACTTCTGTCGCCAGAGGTTATGCCTTACGGATAGCTTCCCTCTGTCAACATCTACATCTCGCCAGCAGAGGGCTAGAACCTCGCCCAACCGCAACCCTGTTATGGCAACGGTCAGAAATAGAGGCTTGTAGCCCGCTTCAACAGCTTCAATGATCTGGCGAATCTGACACGCGCTGAGTGCCGGTTTCTTCTTCGCCTGATGTTGTGGCCTGTGTATCTCTCGACGTAGCGGGATTACCTCAATCAGATCGTGTTGCCTCGCTACCTCAAACATCACATTGAGCAAGCCATAGAGGTTGATTACATACTTTGTCGAATACTCCTCTCGCATCTTGCTGAAGAATCGCGTCATATGTGAGACGCTAATCTCAGCAAGAGGAAGCGAGCCAAGTTCCGGCAGTATGTGGTTGTTTAGCATCGAATCGTAGAATAGAAGCGAGTTGACTGCGGTCCTGCGGGAATAGATGGCCAGTACTCGAATTATGTTAGGCGCAGCATGACCGACCCCTCGCTCACCTGCCTTCAAGTGGCTGCGTGGGGACAGGGTAGTATCTCAAAGCATCTCCCACTATATAATCGTAAAGAAGCCCGGCGCGGGCGAGTCAATGAGCGAAGAGTCGCCAAAAGAGATCACCGGGCTGCTGCTGGCATGGGGCGGCGAGCGGGACGCGCTTGATCAGCTCATCCCGCTCGTCTATGATGAATTACACCGCGCGGCTCGCCGCCAGATGAGGCGCGAAAGCCCCGACAACACCATTCAGGCCACCGCGCCCATCAACGAAGTTTAAGAGAGTTGAGCCGGAAAGCATGACGCCGGAGCGTTACAAAGAGGTGACACGACTCTACCGGGCCGCGCTCGAGATAGATCCGGGGCGGCGGGCGGAGTTTCTGGCCGAGGTCTGCGAGGGGGACGACGAGCTGCGCGGGGAAGTCGAATCATTGCTCGGGTATAAAACAGGGGCCGAAGATTTCCTTGAGAAGCCGGCCGTCGAAGTGGCCGCCGAGATGATAGCCGCCTTGGCGCCGCTCGAGCCGGGCAGCCAGCTCGGTAAATACTTGATAGTGTCCGAGCTGGGCGCGGGCGGGATGGGCGAAGTATACCGCGCCCACGACACGCGACTGCGCCGCGACGTGGCGATCAAAATCCTGCCACCCCATCTCAAGGGGGACGAGGAGCGCCTGCGCCGCTTCGAGCGGGAGGCGCGCCTGGTGTCGGCGCTCAACCACCCGAACATCATCACCATACATGAGATCGGGCAGGCCGACGACGCCCTCTACATGGTCACGGAGATGGTCAAGGGGCAGACGCTCCGCCAGAAGATGCAGCGCGGAAGGCTGGCGCTCGACCCTGCGCTCGACATCGCCTTGCAGACAGCCGGCGCGCTCGACGCGGCGCACGGCGCGGGAATCGTCCACCGCGACATCAAGCCCGAAAATATCATGGTGCGCGACGACGGCTACGTGAAGGTGCTCGACTTCGGCATTGCCAAGACCATAGCCGACGATACTTCGGACTCGCTTACAAAGACGGGCATCGTGCTCGGCACGCCGCGATACATGTCGCCCGAACAGGCGCGGTGCCTGCCGCTGGACTGCCGCACGGACATCTTCAGCCTCGGCGTCGTGCTTTACGAAATGTTAACGGGCCACGCGCCTTTCGAGGGAGGCACATCCGCCGACATCGTCGCCGCTATCCTCCGCCATGACCCGCCGCCGCCCTCGCGCGTCAGCGCCGACGTGGGGACCGAGGTTGATTCGGTTGTCGCCAGGGCGCTCTCTAAAGACCCGCGCGAACGTTATCCTAGAGCGGGCGACCTCGTCGAGGATCTGCGAGCCTTGAAATTAGCGGCAGAGTTTCGCACGCGCAGGCGGACAGGCGAGACTACCGGCGTCGCCGTATCGTCTGCGCCCCGGCCCGACACGTCGGTGGTACTCAGCCGGCTGACGACGCTCGCGCCTCCCGGCGCGCCCCCCAACCTGCCGGCGCAACTGACATCGCTCGTCGGGCGCGAGGCGGAACTCGCGGCAATCGGCGACCTGTTGCGCAGAGAAGACGTGCGGCTGCTGACGCTGACGGGTCCGGGCGGCACGGGCAAAACACGGCTCGCCCTGGAGGCGGCGGCCGGGATGCTCGAAGACTTTTCGGACGGCGTCTATTTCGTCCCGCTCGCCGCCATCAGCGACCCGTCCCTCGTATGCTCTGAAATCTTGCAGGCGCTCGGTCTCAAGGAGCAGGTCGCCGCCCTGCTCCCCGATGTGTTAAAGGGTCACCTGCGCGCCAAACGGGTGCTCCTTCTCCTGGACAACTTCGAGCAGATACTCGGCGCCGCGCCGCTTGTCTCGGACCTGCTCGGGGCCTGCCCGCATGTGAAGGCCCTCGTCACGAGCCGCGCGCTGTTGCGGCTGCGCGGCGAGCGCGAGTTTCCTGTGTCGCCGCTGGCACTCCCACCCGAAGAGGGCCTGCCACCCATAGACGAGTTGATGAGGTGCTCCGCCGTCGCGCTTTTCGTCGAGCGGGCGGCCCACGCCTTGAGCGGCTTCATGCTCGACGAAGGGAACGCCCGCCCCGTCGTCGAAATCTGCGCGCGGCTCGACGGGCTGCCGCTGGCTATCGAGCTGGCCGCCGCTCGCACAAAGGTCCTGCCGCCGCACCAGCTCCTTGCGCGGCTCGACAGCCGCTTGAACCTGCTGATCGGCGGCGCGCGCGACCTGCCCGTCCGCCACCAGACCATGCGCGAGACCATCCGTTGGAGTTACAACCTGCTCGACGAGGCGGAAAAACGGCTCTTCCGCCTGCTTTCGGTCTTCGTCGGCGGCTTCTCCGTAGAAGACGCCGAGGCGCTCTACGGCGCGGCGGGTTCCGACCTCGATCCGCTCGACGGCATCGCCTCGCTCGCCGATAACAGCCTGCTCGTGCGGAAGGCGCAGGCGGACGGGGAGGCGCGATTCGGCATGCTCGAGTCGATCAGGGAGTACGGGCAGGAACAGCTTAACGAGAGCGGCGAGGCCGGGCGTGCGAGGCGGCTGCACGCTGACTACTTCCTGCGGCTCGCCGAAACGGCCGGGCCGGAGTTGACGGGCAAGCGCCAGCAGCACTGGCTGGACGAACTCGAGCGCGCGCACGACAACCTGCGGGCCGCGCTCACCTGGGCGAAAGAGAGGGGCGAGACGCGACACGGGTTGCGTCTCGCGGGCGCGCTCTGGCGGTTCTGGCTTGTGCGCAATCATTGGACCGAAGGGCGCGAGCGGCTGACGGAAGCGATCCGGTCCGATCAACATTCCGCGCCGGGCGCGGCGCGGGCCAGGGCGCTGACGGGGCTTGGGACGCTGACGCAGAACCAGGGCGACTACGCGCTGGCGCGCACCTACTTCGAGGAGGCGCTCTCGATCTACAGGTCGTCGGACGACCGAAGCGGCGTTGCCACGACGCTTGTAAACCTCGGCTGGATCGCCTTCCAGCAGTGCGATTACCCGAAGACGCGCGACCTCTCCGCCGAGGGGCTGGCGCTGCACGAAGAGGCAGGCAACACGCAGGGCGTCATCCTCGCGCTCAACAACCTCGGCTTCCTCGCCTATTATCAGGGCGAGTACGACAGGGCGCGCGCCTTCCACGGTCGGAGCGCCGACCTCCGGCGCGAGGCGGGCGACCGGCGCGGACTGGCCTTCACACTGACGCACCTTACGCAGGCGGCGCTGCAGCTCGGCAAGTACGAGGAGGCGAAATCCCTTATCGGCGAGGCGCGGGCGCTCATCGGCGCGGTCGGCGATCAGGAAGGCATCGCCTACGCCCTTCTGGTCAACGGCAAGCTGATGAACGAGACAGGGGTCCCGGAAGAGGCGCTGCCGCTGGCGGAGAGAGGCATAGCCATGTTCCGGCAGAGCGGCAACCGGTTCGGGCTGGGCTTCGGGCTGGTCATCCTCGCCAACATCGTGTTTCAGACGGGAGGGCGCAGCCGGGCGGTCCAACTCTGCGCGGAATGCCTCGGCTTACAGAGGGGTCTCGGGAACAAGCGCGACACCGCCGAGTGCCTGGAAAGCCTCGCCTCGTTCGCGGCACGGCGCGGGCGCTGGTCGGGGGCGGCGGCCCTCCTCGGCGCGGCGATGGCTCGCCGAGGAGAAATACGTTGCCGCCTGTCAGCGAAAGAGACGGAGAAATACCGAAAGAGCCTGAACGCCATACGCGAGGCGCTAGGCGAGCGCGGCTTCCGCGCCGCCTGGGCTGGCGGGCAGGCGATGACGCAAGAAGCGGCGATGGAGTTCGCTGCCGAGGAGTGCGCCCACATCGACGCCGAAGAAGTCTAGCCTTGGTCGCTGCGAAATCCTGTCGCCGCTCGGCGCATGGCTCATAGGAGCGCGTCGGACTCACGCTCTGACAGCTTGACGTTTGCAGAGGTCGAACTTCAATCCGCTCGATCCTTCACCGCGTCCCACCGCCTTCCGCCTCCCGATCCACAGGTGAGTCGAGCCGTCCTGCCAGCGCGCGAGCTGATACGTCCGCGTTACTCTAATACCTTCGCGTGGTATCTCTTCTTCGAAGATCGCCAGTCCATCGGGCGAGGTCTTCGGGCCCCGCATCTACCGAACCGAAGTCGACTCTCGCGTCCTCGAACTGCCAGAAGCGCGCCGCCGGCATCCCCTTGTATGAGACCGGGGCAGGAATCGTCGTTCGAATGATCGTGCCGCTCGGCGGGTCGTTGCTCGCCTTCAACGATGCGCCGCCGTTCACGCTGAAGTCGTGCCAGTCCACGTGCCCGCTGAAGTACTCCTGCGCCGTGAGCACCTTCTCTCCCGAGGCCATTCGCGCGCCTACGGAGAAGCCATACTCCATTCGTTCCGAAAACCAGGAAGTATTCGCGCTGCCCGGATCGCTGATCAGAGTGTCGTACCAATCCAGCCACGCGGTTGCCGCAAATTGCACTTCGGCGACGTCGACGGCCTCGATCGCTATATCCCCTGGCCATGCGGCTGTGGCCGGTGGGGCAGGCCGAAGAGCGGTATTCAGTTTCGCGTAGAGCTTTCGTCCATCCGGCACCCGTGGCCCTACGAGATCGATAAAGCTCAGGCTGTCGCTATCGAGCGATTGTCGCTGCTCGTCTGTAAGCGGCGTGAAAGGGAACTTCGTGTTGAACAGCTCGCGGTAGCTTCGAGATGTCTTTTGTTCTTCGAGCATTCGAAGAAAATGCTGGCCAGCCTCGACGGCGAACCGCAGCTTCTCGACGGAGTTCGCGCCGGGCCGCGCGAACTCGCGCTCGACCATAGTTTCGACCGGAATCGATTTCCCGTCGAAGGGCTGGCCCTCGACCGAAGCGCCCGCCCCGAGCGTTCCCGGCTGATATCGAGTGATAGAGGCGCATTCCGCGCGCCACTGAGCTGCGGCCGGCGAGCCGTTATCTTCTCCGCGAAATTCTCCGGTCTGCCACTGCCGGGCAAGCAGCCAGAGCGGGTCGTAAATCCGCGCCTGCAGGCCCGCGCTCATATCTGCATTCCGGCATCGCGGTTCGAGCTTCATCCAGGTAGTAATCGATGACACGTCAATTCACCTCAGCTTTCAGGATTCTTCAGTTTCGAAAAATCGGTTGAGACCGTATCGGCGGCAGAGTTCCTGGCGAAGTAGAGGGCCGGCAGATAATGTCCAACCTCGTCGAGCGAATCCGGGTCGACGGCTCGGATTCGAGCAAGATCCAGCGTTTCGAGCAGCACCTGTTGCAGCGACCAGACGCTCCATTGCAGATCGGGGTCGGGCGGGACCGCGAGAAGAATTGCCTGCGGCGGGGCCGAATCAGGCTGGTCGTACTGAAAGACCAGTCCGGTCGTTTCGACGCTGCCGGGCACGACCTCGACCCACTCGTCTATGAGTAATCCCGCAAGCGGCTTATTCACGTCGAGCGGCGCCGTCGTTTGAACCACCATCGAAAACCTGGATGGCGAAAGCGCCTGACCGGACTTCATCGGCAGGCCGACCCACCGGTCGTCGGGACGGTAAGGGAGCTGGGCGATCCTCAAGCTTAGACGTTCGCCGGTTTCGAGCGCATCGGAGTAACCGAGCGAAGTATTGAGCCGTGCCACGCCCTCCCTCACACGGCTGACTCGTTCGAACCACGTGACTACGGCCAGCGGGTCGCCATCCTGAACCTTCACGCTCCTGGATGCCCAGGCATTCAAATTCGGTTCAGCGTTCGCGCGATGAGGGACGGCGGGCTTCTCCCATTCGTCCGCGAGGATCGCGGTCTCGCCGAACAGGGCGATTACCCGATGAGTCAGCGCGGAGCCGGTGCGTGGAGTCCGCGCGACTTCCAGCTCGGGAGGGGGCGCGTCTCCGGTTGCGACTGCGTCCAGCGTGCTCGCGGTTCGAAGCGGGTTTCCCTGGACGGCGTGATGCACGCTCTCGGCGATCAATGCATCGCTGACCGCGTCGACCGAGTCGTCGAGTAGATCGAGCTCGGCCTCGAGGAGCGTCTGCGCCTGTTGAA
>Ga0073934_10010751_pt1 | contig 11266 bp, 10 predicted proteins | sample LarsenN4metaG_FD_76834 | JGI IMG/M metagenome (GOLD analysis project Ga0073934, IMG submission 76834) | Hot spring sediment bacterial and archeal communities from British Columbia, Canada, to study Microbial Dark Matter (Phase II) - Larsen... ...
CCTTGAGATCCTCGATCAAGGTTGCCCATGCCGGGTCAAGAACCTGGCTAAGCCGTTTGACGCTGTCGAAGTTGTTTTGATGCGTATCCCAACCGAGCGCCTGTTGACCGGGCACGCCGGCGAGCGTGACTTCGATGAACGGGACGCCGCGTTGAATCAACCGCCGTGCCAGCAGGCAACCCTGGCCGAACAGGCTTCGGCCATAGCGATCGCGGAGGCTGTCTTTCTCTTCGCTCAAGTTGAAGGCCTTCACCGCTTCCGATTTCATCATGGTCAACGCGCGTTCGTAGGCGGTGCGATGACTTTGCGCCGGCAGGCCGGGCCGGCCGGCGGCAAAGTCTTTTTCGAGGGCATCGAGAAACTTCTCGCGGGAGCCGGCTCGTTCGTCCGAAATGCCGCTCGGCCGGTCGAGATCCTGCACGCGAAGCGCGCCGGCTGCGTCAATCTGCGCGTTGGGCGCCGCCATCAAGCGGCCTGCATTTTCGCCGACGATCAATGGCGCATATTTCGGCCCCAGAAAGCCGGAGTCGTACGCGCCGGGATTGAGAAACCGGAACGGCGCGACGCTGACGAAACTCGGCAGTTCGGATTTTTCCGATTCCAATTCCTTGGAAACGAACGAACCCAACGTCGGATACTGGACCGGACCGCCGGGAACTCGCCCGGTCCGCATGAGGTATGTGCCGCGGGCATGGTCCGCCTCGCGAGTGGTCATCGAACGAATGATGGCCATCTTGTCGGCGTGCTTCGCCAGTTGCGGCAGGTGTTCGGAGATCTTGATGCCGGGCACATTGGTTTCAATCTCCTTGAACGGCCCGCCGTTTTTGTGACCGGGCTTCAAGTCGAAGGTGTCCATCTGGCTGGGACCGCCGTTCATCCAGAGCAGGATGCATGCGCATTTGCGCTTCGGATTGTTGCTCTCCTCGGCTGCCAGCCGGCCCAGCCAGCCCGACAGCGAGACGCCCGCAAAACTCGCGGCCGCGAGACGCAGCATGTCGCGCCGGGATATATTCGAGAACGGATCATAAAAGGACGATCGCATGATTTCCACTCCTCGCTCTCAAGAGAATTCACGTTCAGTTTTCAATTTTGCCATTCGCCACTGGATCAATGGTTGAGCATAAACTCCGAACTGTTCAATAGCGCCCAGAACACGTCCGCCAACGATTCCTGATAGCGCCGGCTGCGTTCACGTTCATCGGCTCCCCGGAGCCGCTCGTCGATCACCGCCTGGATGCGTTCGCTTTCCTTGGCCGTCGGGCGGCGCGAATAGGCAGACAGGTACAGCACTTCGATCTTGCCGGCAGTGTCCAGGAACGGGGCGGTGAGTACTGCCGATAGACGCACGCTGCGATCGATCGCCGTGGCGTCCGAAACAAACCGGCCATTCATTAGCGCCAGCGCCTGCAGAATCGACGTCTGATGATCGGTCGGCTTGTCGCCGGTCGTCGCAAATCGCGTGAGGAACTCATCGCGAGCGCCGCCGCGGCCTGCGACGACGATGCCGGGAGGCAGGTTCGGATTCTCCTCGCCATAGCCGGTCGCGGTGGCGATGCTGTCGAAAAGCTGCTCGGGCGTCAGGCCGCGCAACGGCATGCGAGCGAACGTCTGCAGCCCTTCGGGATCCTGTGCGGCGCCGCGACTGCTCAGTTGATAGGCCCGCGTAAGAACGATCGACTTGATCAGAAACTTGAGATCGAACTTCGCCGCGACAAAGGCAGTGCTGAGCGCATCGAGCACTTCCGGAAACTGGGAGGCATTGTCGCCTCCTGCGATTTCATCGACCGGTTCGATCAAGCCGTGACCAAAGAAGTGGGCCCAGAGTCGATTGACGGTCGCACGTGCAAAGTACGGGTTGTCCGGCTGCGTGATCCACGCCGCCAGCGTCTCGCGTGCGCCGACTCCTTCCTTCCATTCCGGCTCTTTGCCGTTCAGGAATTTCGCCTTGGCGGTGCGGTTGGTGTTCGGGATCGAGATTTCGCGCTTGCTCGGGTCGTCCCGGCCTGGGACGAGGATATCGCCGCGCCCCTGACGCTGCATCCCGGCGAAGAACGCGGCCATGCTCCAGAATTCGTCGCGCTTCCAGGTGGCAAACGGATGATCGTGACATTGAGCGCATTCGAGTTTGACACCGAGAAAGACGCGCGAGGCCGCGGCGGCGAGGTTCTCCGGCATGAACTCCTTGGCAAAGAAGAACGCCGACGGCGAAGGATCGCCGTCGCCAAACGCGACGGCGGCTCGGCGTTGAGGTGCCGCAATGGGCGCCGTGAGCAATTCGCGAACGAATTCATCGTACGGGATGTTCTTCTCCAGCCGGCTTCGCAGCCACGCCTGAAACGACGGCTGTTGCAATCGCGCCTGGAAACTCGCATTGCTTTCCGGCAGCAACAAGGCGCGCCAAACGTTGCTGAAATGATTGATATAGCCGGCCGGCATCGCCCGCGATTGTTTCTTTGGATCGAGTCGGCCTTCGAGCAGTTCCTCAACCAGCCGTGCGCGCTTGTCCGGACGGCGATCGTCCAGGAATCGCCGCGCTTCCGTCACGTGCGGAATCCGGCCGATCAGGTCAAGATAAACGCGCCGCAAAAACTCGGCGTCATCGGCCGGTGCTGCGGGCTTCACCTTGGCCTTCTCCCAGCCCGTAGCGAGGTGTTTATCCACCGCGGCGGCCGTTTCTTTGGGATTCGGAGGCGCCGCCACGACAGGTGCGGCGACAACCGCCAGCACCATTAGGGCAAACCGAGTTCGAATCATGATCCACCACCCTTTGATTTTTGGTCCCTTTGAAATTCCACGATGGTGATTCGGGGGTTGGGCGAGGCGATCCGCTGTCGCGAGTCCGCTTTTTGCAACACCAACAGCCCCTGTTGTTCCGCCGGAACGCGCACGGCGATTCGGGCCAGCGGCACGTGTCGCAATAGCCGATCCGCTCCCAGACTCGTCAGCACTTCCCGCTTCGGGTCGAACGCCAGGCTCATGACGCCATCCGTGTGGCTCGGCAGCTTGGCAACGAATCGGCCGTTGCCCGCATCCCAAAGACGAAGGACGCGATCGGCGCCGGCAGTCAGCAGCAATCGGCTGGACAGAGCAAAGGCCAATGCCGTCACTTCGCCGTCGTGTCCACGCAGAGTGCCGCGGGCGGTCCCGGAGGGAAGATTCCAGAGCCGGGTCGTGCCGTCTTCGCTTGCGCTGGCGAGGATTCTGCCGTCCGCCGATACCGCGAGAGAGCGAATGGTCTCCGTATGACCCGGCAGCGACATTCGCAGGCGGCCGGTTGCGGTGTCCCACAATCGCACCAGGCCGTCGCTGCCGCCGCTTGCCAGGACGGCCCCTTCCGGCGTGAAGACCAGCGTCCGCACGGCCGAGGCGTGGCCCCTCAGTGTCGCGTTAACTCTCGATTCCTGCACATCCCAAAGCCGGATCGTTCGGTCATATCCACCCGATGCCAGAGTCTGACCATCGGGTGAAAAAGCGAGAGCATAGACCCAGTGCCCGTGTCCCACCAGCGCCGATCGCAGTTTTCCATCACCCACGTTCCAGATTCGAACGACTCGATCCGCGCCCGCGCTGGCGAAAACTTTGCCGTTCGGAGCGAATGCAATGCAATGAACCGGGCCGAGATGTCCATCCAGCGTGTGCAAAGCCTCGCCGGTTGCCGTGTTTCGTAACTCGATCCGTCCATCTTCCATCGCAAGCGCCAGCAACGATCCATCGGGGGAATATGCAATTGTGCGCGGCACGTTGCTATTCGAGTCCAAAACGCCCGGCCTGTTGTCTGCCATCCGCTCGGTATCTGCTGAGTCGAATTCGTTCGACGATGTTTCGCGAATTGTCAGGCTTGTTGAGTTTGCCGTGCGAGCAAAGACCGGCAGAAACGGCAGCAGCACTGCCGCCGCGGCGACCACGGCAAGACGCGACAGCGGGGACAGTCGAGCGCCGGCTTGCTGCGTCAATATCCGAGTCAGTCTTCGGCGAAGCGATTCCGTCCGCCCCAGTCCGCTGACGGCAGCCGGTAGTACGCACTTTTCGCCGGCAAGAAAATCGAGCGTGCGAATGATTGCCGACGCATAACTCCGCGAAGGCGCCGCCTCCGTAACCAACGCATCGCAACACTCTTCCTCACATGCATGCAGCCTGCGACGGACGAGTGGCACAAGCGGATTCCACCAGTAGATGCCCTGCACGATGAACTCGAGCCAACGAACCCAATAGTCCCCTCGCCGCAGATGGGCCAATTCGTGAATGAGAAGGCTATCCTGTTCCTTTTCATCCAATTGTTCCCAAAGTTCGCCCGGCAGATAAATCCGCGGCCGACCCAGCGCCGCCCACAACATCGGCGGCACCAAACCCGGAACAAACGCGATCGATGGACATCGACGAAGTCCCATCGACCGCGCCAGAAGCGAGGCGCGCTCGCGGACTGCATCGGACACCGGTTTCGCCAGACTGAGCGTTTCGGCAAAGCGTCGCAGCTTCCAAATCGAATAGGCATACCAGACGAGCGCGCCGAGCATCCAGACGCCGAAGAAGACAAGTTGAAGGGCTTCCGAATTCACTCCTGTCTCAGAGGATCGCGACGTCACCGGTTCGATTGCGGGCGGCACTTGCTGGTGTTCCGGCAATTCCTCCTCAGGAAGGCCGAGCTTGATGCCCAGCACAAGCTCGCCGTCAGCGCTGGCAGACAACAGTACGACTTGCCCTTCCACCGGCATATCGTCCATCGGCGGCGGTGTGGACAACGAGATGGGATCCGTTGCATTCGCCAGCGCCGGCGTCTCCTCCGATGGGAAAAGGTCCAGTGGCACCCGGAATAAGGGTGGAGTGACGAGTTTGATCAGCACCAACAACCAAAGCGCATGCTTCAGCGCAGGGTTCTTTGCCCACCGGTTCACGATCCACGCGATGGCCGCCAGGACCAGGGCGCAGGCCGTGTTCGCGAGCAGGATTTCAAAAAATGCCTGCATGGGATCCTCGCGTCAACGCTTGGGACGTTGCTTCTTTCGATCGTGTTGATCGATCAATTCCCGCAGTTGCTGCCGTTCGGCTGCCGACAAGGTCTCCGCCCGCACCAGGTGCGATAACAGCGGCGCCATCATGCCGCCGGTGAGTTCCTCAGCCATCGCCCGCAAGCGCCGGCCCACCAGTTCATCGCGGCTGGTCTTCGCGCGAAACGTGTGAGCGTGCCGGGTGCGGTCGCGGGCGACGTGCCCCTTTTCTTCCAACCGTTCGAGGAGTTTTTGCACCGTCGCATACTTGGCTTCGGTCGATTCGGGGTAGATCGCATCCGTGATCTGCCGGATTGCGGCGTCGGGTTCATCCCAAAGCACCTGCAACACGGCCAGTTCCGCATCAGTCACATCTTCGATGTTTCGATCCATGTCGATCAACGAACGAAAGTCAAGGAAAACTAAGACGACATGTCTGAGTAAGCAGTCTAAGACACCGCGTCTGAGTTGTCAAGCAGATTATCCTCTTTTTTTTCGATGGCTGAGTAATTCCCTGCGCAGGCCGGCGCGCTGCGAGTGGCATTGGAAATCATTTCACATTTTCTCGTCACTGAATTTCACCCCGTTTTCCGAACAACGGCGCGGCGGCCGCGCTCCGAGGATAATCCACCCATCTGAGTGGTACGCGATTTGCGGCGTTCTTTCCAAAAGGGATTCTCAATCTCCAAAACGAAGGGCCCGAACATGGCACAAGGGAGCAAGGCTTCTTACACGAGCAAGCAGCGGCGAAAAGCCGAACACATCGCGGAAGGATACAAGCGTCGCGGGACCTCCACCAAGGAGGCCAAAAGCCGTGCCTGGGCAACAGTCAACAAAGAGTCTGGTGGAGGGAAGAAATCCGGATCCGGCCGGGGCCGGCGGACTTCCAAGGCATCATCGCGCAAGGGAGGCCGCAAGGGCGGTCGCCGCTGATCGGAGGTAGCGTTATGCGGAACATCAATATCGATACGCTCAATGCGTTGCTACGAGGCGAACTCGCGGCGACGGAAACTTACGAGCAGGCGTTGGAAAAAGTGACTGCCGAGCCGCAGGCGACCAAGCTGCGGCGCGTGCAATTCGAACATCGCGAGGCGGCCAACCGCATCCGCGACCAGTTGCATCGTCTGGGCGGCAACCCGGTGAACAGTTCGGGCGCCTGGGGTGCTTTGGCGCGTATGGTTGAAGGAACCGCCAAGCTATTCGGAGAAGCAGCAGCGATTCGCGTACTGAAAGAAGGCGAACAAACCGGACTTCATTCGTACGAGGACGCACTGGAGAAGGAACTGGCGCCGGAGTGCAAATCGCTCATACGGTCCGCGCTGCTGCCGCAGACACGCGAGCATATTCACACGCTCGATCAGCTGATTGCCGCCCAGTAAGTGAGGTGGCGCCGCAGAAAGGCAGAAACGCGTGAGCCATGAACCGAATCCATCGGGGAACGCTGATTGTTCAGGGCGCGTACTACGCAGTGACGGGCGTCTGGCCGGTCGCCAGCATCCGCACGTTTGAATGGGTCACCGGCCCGAAAACCGACGACTGGCTCGTGCAGACCGTGGGGCTCATCATTCTCGCGATCGGCATCACGTTGCTTGTCGGAGCGGCTCGCCAGTCGTTGACACGCGAGACGGCTGTTCTGGCAGTGTTCAGCGCCTTTGTGTTCATCGGCATCGACGTCACCTTTGTTTCGATGGGGCAAATCAGCAGCATCTATCTGTTGGATGCAGTGGCCCAGGCCATCCTACTCGGTTTTTGGCTCCTCGGCTGGGTATCGGTGAGGCGACCGCGAACCGGCGGATAGCGCGTTTCCCGGCATCATATTTGCGTTTCTAACCCCTTGAACCCGTGATTTTTACGAAGTGCAGCCATGTTACATATTCAAACAATTTTGCATCCAACTGATTTGTCCGAGCAGTCGCGTCACGCCTTGCACGCCGCCTGTGCCATGGCCCGGGATTACCAGGCACGGCTTGTGATCGTCTACGTCGCTTTGCCGCCGATCATGCTCTACGGCGCCGAATTAGCGGCCGGATATCCGGAAACATTCAGCGAAAAAGCGCAGGCGCAACTGCAGCGGCTTGAACTTCCGATCGAGGTCCACGACGTCGAACGGCGCGTCGTCGAAGGCGACCCAGCCGATGCAATCCTCGATGTGGCAAAAGACATTGCGGCAAACGTGATCGTCATGGGCACGCGTGCTCGTTCGCTGTTGGGTCGAATCTTTGCCGGAAGCGTTGCCGACAAAGTGGTTCGGCGGGCGAAGTGCCCTGTGCTGACCGTATCGCAGCCGATCGCGGACATCGCACCGCGCGACCAGGACCACTATGCGCGCGCCGGTTGATGGAGGCGGAAAATGAAAAAACAGAACGACGAACAACGGCGGACCCTAATGGCCCAGCGCCAATTTGAGTTGGTCGGTCGTCAGCGCCAGGCCGAGCCGAAAAGAGCGCGACGGCAGCGCCCTCGGGCAATGGGCGGCGGCGATTTTTACCATATCCTCCTGCGACCGAAGGAGGACTTCGTCAGCTTTCGCACCCAGGATGTCGGCCAGCCCGGTCACGTCGAACGAGTTGCCGGCAAAACGGTCGATGGGAGATGGAGCACCGTCAAATGGCTCGTCGGCAAGAAGGACGCCCATATCGAGAATGACAAACTCGTGCCCGACACCGAGGACGCACGGCAGTTATTTCGACAGCTCGGTTCGCAGCCCGTGCATATCGGCGGCGACCTGTTCGAGGCGAGACCGCGCGCGAATGCTCCGGAACTAGACAAGCCGACTTCGGCGCGACGCCGCGCCCGGCGCGGAAACGTCAAGAAAATCCAGGCGGCGCGCAAAACGCGTAGCGACAAGAAACGAACCCGCTCCGTGTGAAAGGAGTTCTTTTATGAAAGTCAGCGAAGTGATGAGCAAACAGATCGAGTGCACTCGCCCCGACGCCTCCGATGAGGAAGCGGCGGCGAGGATGAAAGCTCTCGACGTCGGCTCTTTGCCGGTTTGCGACAACGATCGAATTATTGGCATCGTTACCGATCGCGATATTGTGGTGCGGGCGATTGCCGAAGGACGCAATCCGAAGACGACCACCGTTCAGGAGACGATGTCCGGCCACCCGGTTTTTTGCTTCGAGGATCAGGACGTACAAGAAGCGTCGCGGATCATGAAAGATAAACAGATTCGCCGGCTGATGGTCCTCAACCGCAACAAACGCCTCGTGGGGATGCTCTCGCTGGGCGATCTCGCCGTCATCGGCGGCGACGACCAGCTCTCGGGCGACACCCTCGAGAAGATTTCCGAACCGGCCGAGGCACACGAACGTTCCAAGCCGGAACGCGGCAAGAGGTCGCGAAAGACCGAGCCGCGCTAAAGCACTACGCCGGCAATTGCGGCATTGAGAAGCGTGGCCACGAAGCCGACAAACAAGGCCCGTCCGCCCAGGCGGGCCAGGTCTTTTCGCCGGTCCGGCGCTAGTGCGCCGATGCCGCCGAGCTGGATGCCGATCGAAGCAAAATTCGCAAAACCCGTGAGCGCGAACGCGGTCAAGCGGTACGAGCGATCGGTCATGAAGTCGGGCGTGGCCTTCCAACCCTTCATCTGCAAATAGGAGTAATGTTCGTTGATCGCCAGCTTGGCGCCCAGCAGGCTGCCGACTTTCTCGGTGTCGGCGCCGTCGACACCCATCAGGAATGCCGCCGGCGAAAACAGCCAGCCGAACACCTTTTTCAAAGAGAGGTCATCCGGCCAGCCGGACAAAGCTTCTTTCGACAAGCCAACGCTCAATAGCGCCGGCTTGATGGCGCCAAGGACGGCGTCGAACATCGCGACGAATGCGATGAAGACGATGAGCATTGCCCCTACGTTGAGCGCCAAACGCAGGCCGTCACTGGTCCCGGCAGCGGCCGCATCGATCGCGTTCACGTACGGCGATTTTTCTGCTGCGACTCGGGACGATCCAATCGTTTCGGGAACCGCCGTTTCGGGATAAAAGAGTTTTGTCAAGTAAAGGCTGCAGGGCGCCGCCATCACACTGGTGGTCAACACGGCCACAGGGTCTGCGCCGTAGTTGATGTAGACGACCATCATCCCGCCGGAGATGGTGGCAAAGCCACTGACCATCAACGCGAATAGCTCGGAGTTCGTCATTCGCGGCACGTAAGGTTTGACGATCAGCGGGGCCTCGGTCTGCCCCATAAAGACATTGGCGCATACAGCCAACGTCTCGGCGCCGCTCGTTCCCATCAGATACACCATCACGCGAGCCATTTGCCTCACGACCCACTGCAGCACGCCATAATGATAAAGCACCGTGAAAAAAGCGGAGATGAACAGGATCGGCGGCAAGGCGACGAATGCAAATTGAAAAAGATAACTCCCCTCCGGAAACAGCCGCGACCAGGTTCCACCTGCCTCAGCCGGTCGTGCGTCGTACAAGTTGCCGAACACGAACTTGGCCCCTTCATCCGAAAAGCCGATGAACTTCTTCACAAAGCCGCCCGCTGCATTGAAGGCGGAGTACACAATCGGCACCTTGAGCACCAACAGCGCTAACACCACCTGCAGTAAGATCCCCCAGCCGATCGTTCGCCAGTTCACCGCGCGCAGATTCTGCGAAAAGATGGCGACGATGCCGAAGAAAAAGACCACGCCCGTCAGCGCCTGTCCGCGAACGCCGATCGTGCCGCGCGTTAGATAGGCTAGCCCGGCAATGAGCAGGATCGCCACGGCAATCGCGACCCGCCAACTCAGCGGCGTCGCCGCGATGTCCGGTTTTTTGTCGGGGCCGGTCGATGACGACGTCTGCGCCGGTTCCTGAGGGACGGTCGGTACTTGACCCATATCCGTTGCCTTATTTCTGGAAAGAGCAATGCGTTGCCGATTTTACGGCGACACCGTGCACAACGCCAGAACGTAATGGCGCAGAATCAAAAAATGGCTAAGCTTCCGTCTCGATGGCCTCGCGCACGATCGGCGGATGAATATCGGAATCCGAGATCAGCACGTCGGCGAACAGGTTTTGCATTGCCTCCTTGAGCGCGACATAGGATGCCTCTTCGCCGCGCAAGCGAAAACTGAGCCGTCGAACATACTCGAAAAGAACTCGCTTGGGCTCAACAATCGTGCAGCCGCGGGTCAGCGCTTCGGTCAAGAAATGCGACGGACGGGGCAATGCCGTCAGGTCCATGACGGTCATCTCCGGTTTCAAGAACCCGGGATGCAGGGCCGGCGCGTCGAGGTCGCCGTCCGGATCGACGCTGGGCGGGGCGCCGAGAATGAACACGTCGTGCAAAATGGAGTGTACGGCCTCGGGCCGAATATGCCGGCCGCCGAACCAGCGGCTATAGCGATGAGCGGCGTCGGTATCGCGATCGGCAAAGATAACGACGCCGCCGCGTTTCTTGATGCCGCGAGCCAGCGCCACGGTAGACGGACTCAGCCCCATAAAAACCACGACGGCATTCTGCAGCGACTTGGATCGTTGCGCCAACGTGGTCCGCAGTGCCGCCAGCGCCGCTTTCGGAAACGCACACGCCCCCTGCCATCGGCCATCGTCGAGCGGAACGAGCACGTCCACCGGCGATTCGATTTCATCGCCTTCCGGCGACCACGAGACAAAACGCACGTTCTCGTCCAGTTCATGCGCCATCGGACGCAGTGCTTCCACGTTTTCCTGGCCGATGACGACGCCGCGCAGCTTGATGCGCTTGGCAAAGCGGCGAAAGCGATCGACATCGCCCACCGGCACCGGCAGGCCGCGTTTCGATGAGCCCTGTGCTGCGAATGTCGCGTTTAATAACGCGACGGACAGGCGTTCCCACGGCCCCAGCCCGGTGACGCCGATCCACGATGTGTTTTCGTCGATCTCCTGGTAGCGATAGACGTCGAGCAGTTCGCGGACGGTCGGCTGGCCGGGATACGATTCGCCGCCGCGCTCGATCGCGGCCGTGATCCAGGGCGCGCCATACTTTCGTCCCAACAGCGCCGGCATGATGCCGGCCCAACCCAGGCCGACCACCACCATCGGCGCCGGCGGACGCATCTGCAGCCTCAAGAGCGGCCAGGCTTCCTCTGCGGTTCGCGCCTTGCAAGTGATCTGTAAGACATCCGGATCGTGCTTCGAGCATTCGTCGCAGATGTTGGCGATGTCGGCCGGCGTCTCGTCCGTATTCGTGTAACTGATGATGGTAATCCTCGTCCAAAACGGGCCCACCCTGGGCCAAAAATGCTTGTCGAAAACGGGCCCAGCCTCAGCATCCTCCTGTAAACTGGTTCACCTTTCCGGGGACCG
>Ga0073934_10010753_pt1 | contig 11264 bp, 1 predicted proteins | sample LarsenN4metaG_FD_76834 | JGI IMG/M metagenome (GOLD analysis project Ga0073934, IMG submission 76834) | Hot spring sediment bacterial and archeal communities from British Columbia, Canada, to study Microbial Dark Matter (Phase II) - Larsen... ...
GGTCAGATCTTCTAGTGCTGTACCTACCACCCGGCCAGCATTAACGGCTTTCATACCAAAGCCTGGTACTTCACTTGAAGTGATGCGATCACCAGATTTAATACTTTCACCTTGGCGGAGTATCACCTTGACTGGCACACGACCACTCAGGGCAATTGGATAGGCATTCTTTTCTTGCGGGCCAAGGATGATACCCGGCTCGGTGGCAACAATACCTAGCGTCTTTTCGTCGTATGGCTTGCCTGTTCGGACAACTTCCCCGGCAGAATCGTCCTTCATGCTGACAATTTCACCTGCAACTAGCGAGTCAAATGAGATGAATCGTTCTGCAAGGTCAACACCGGCGCCAAGCAGACCAACATCCGAACTCAATGCGTTCAAACCGTCAATCGTAAGCTCGTTTCTAATAGATGAGATATTACTGAAGATTTGATCCAGTGCCTGATCAACATTCCGCTCATCACGTTGCATCCATAGATTAGCTTGCGAGCCGATCGAAACCATACCAGAGCGGGCTTCAATCGAGGTGATGTTATCGGCGTTTGCACCACCCCATGCCGTTGATGAATCATCGCTAATGCCGGCATCACTGTGGAAGACATCGGTCGCCGAGCTCGTGCCGCTATTGCCTTGGAATACGGTCACACCAGTGCCATTGGCACTGCTGGTACCCACCATGAGTGTTCTACCCCGGCCTAAGAACTCGGCATCGGTGACTGCTACTGAAGTCACATTATCACTGTCGCCATACAATTGCTCGGGAACAACTTCATAATCAGAATCAGTACTTGGCGTCACCGTCCATGCTGGGCTCACGGTCAGCGTCGTACCGTCGTTAGCAATGACACGGCGGGTTTGACCCGCACCCGTACCACCAGTTATTTCAACGATCGAACCGACAAACTCGTTACGTGAATAGGTATTTGAGGAGTGTCCGATGGTGGTAGAGGAGGACGTCGTGGCATCGGCGACAACCGTGGACGGTTTTTGCAGCGCGGCCTTCCCCGCCAAGAATTTACGGCGGACTGCACCGGCGTTGGCGTTCAAAGTATCAAGCGTAGTACCGCCACCCATTGAGATGTTCAGGTCATCAATCTGACCGTCCCAGAAATTAGCACCGGTTGAACAGTTCGCTCCCACTGAACAATCCGCACCCACACCCAGTACCGCTGCTGAGGTCAGCGTACCGGTTGCTGCAATTGTTGTGTCGGCACCTACCGATCGTCCGTTGATGTACAAGTAGATACCCGCTGCTTGCGCAGGGTTAGTCAGTGCCGCACTTGTTCTGGTGAATACGAGATGATGCCATTGATTATCATTATAGGTACCGGTGGTGGTGATGAGGTCGTCATCAAATGCTACGTTGTCATCATCAATACCTGCCACGATGTTACCCGTACTGTTCATGTAAATACGCAAACCAGCGCCTAAAGCGTTGGCTGTACTATACGTACGATCAATCAATGTGTCAGTACCAGTCATTGTGGCGCTATGCTTGAACCATAGTTCAACCGTCCACGATGTCAGACCCGGGTCGAAATCAGTGTCCTGGTCACAAGTCGCGTCATTGTTGGCATCAGAACAGGCATATTGGCTGGTGCCGTTGAAGCTCATAGCCGTGCCATGCACACCGTTCACGCGATACGTTGGTGCGCCCTTTGGTTCAAGCACGTTGTTTCTAATTGAGGCGTCAGTGATATCGCCGCTAGCATTATCGAAGCCGAACATACCGCGCGGCGTACCGCTCATATAGGCCGTATTCCCTGAGGTCTTGTAGAACTTAGACCAACCCACAACCGTAGCCGATGCTGTGGTTACATCATGGATTTCGGTCATGCCTTGGCTGTGACCAACGTAGATCAGATCAGCCGACGCAATGGTGGTTATCTGTGATTCTTGTGCCAGTGAGCCACGTTCGATGACTTGCAGCGCATCGGGAGATGTCGACATAGTTGGTGCTGTTTTAGCGAGGTTTGGAAGGTTGGCGGCTTGCTCATCAAAAATATCATCAGGCGTCGCTTGGTCGGCCGTATCAGTGTCAATGGTGTTGTAGCGTTCCAGCTGCGCCAACGTCTCGTTAGTCAGATACAGAATACCTTGGCTGGTCAGCCAGACTTGGTTGACGTCATCGGTTGTGGTATCGCCATAATCAAGGACACGGTTACTGCTCAAGTTAATAACTGAAGCTGATGAATCGGTTGCCGCAACTACAAAGGTCGTACCGTTTGCCAGCGGCGTGGTTGAAGCAGTAGCGCTTGAGCTGGCCTTCAATACCGTGGCATGCACGTCGTTGACGGCGTTGTTGTTGATTGCCATGGTCGTGCGGGCATCGCTCGCGTAAGAGACCGTGGTGTTACGGTTGGTAATATTCTTGTCGCCCAGTGCACGATCAGTTGTATCGTAATTGAAAAGCCTGTCTTGCGTGAAATCAATGGCGTACATACCAGTCGGCGCCGAACCGTTTGTTCCTACATAAATCACACCGTTTAGCGCGTGTACGCTTGATGGGTTGTTGTTGGTGTCTGCACCAAGTGCGAACGTGCCTCCCTGTGTGAATTTCATAAACATTTTATAGTTGGTTGCATCGAAGATATAGACAGCATCTACAGTACTGACAATAACAGCCTTATGTGGGAACTTAGAGTTACCACAACGATCATCGCTTGAGATATTACATGCGTCACCGTAGCCATCATCCTTAGCTTCCGTGTACCAGCTCAGTGCCTGGGAAGTCGGCGAATTAGTCCAAGCGCCGCCATCAGAATCACGCGTGGTGTCATAGATGAAGGTGTCTGTAATGTTAGTGAGTCCTGTCTGTTTCTTGACTCCCGCCTTGGTAATATCGCCGTAGATATCTACGTTACCGGAACTGCTCGCCGTACCAACTTGCAAGCTTCCGTCAGTTTGCAGTGTCGCGACTGCACCGCGATAGAGATTGGTGTCGCGGGATGAGCCGAAGGCAATGCCGGCGCTGGCAGTCGTGTTATTGGCGTTGCTGCTAATCCAGACCGTTTGCGTCTGCGACGCATCAATCGCGATACCGTAGTCATTGGTGCCGGCCGTTTGGGCTTCGATTTTGATACCATAGTTGTCGGCTATAGTTGACGAGCTAGTCGACGCACTCATGATTTGTAGACCATAGCCTTCCGTCAGCGTACCAGCACCGATAATGTTGAGGTGTCCTTGGAGAGCCGCGCCTTCCGTAATCGTGCCGCCATAGAGGAATGTGCCGACCTCACCTTTTACCCCAACTGCCAATGTAACCGTGCCGCTCAAGACAGCGGTGGCACTACCCTTTACGCCATAGAGGTAGTCTGCAGTCGTTCCGGTCGATGCCCCACCAGCAGCAGCGCTTATTCCATATGCAGTTGCCGTGCCGGCACCGCTCGCATCGGTATTATTCAGGATTTCCAGACCATACGAGTTAATGGTGCCGCCCGTCGCTCCTGTTCGTGTGACGGCAATCCTTTGACCGTAGGTATTGTCCGTACCACTGTTAACAACTCCTGTGTCACTGACGGTCACCTTCAGGCTGTATTCATCGCCAGCTGTTGCATTGGTGCTTGCATATGCTGTGTCAATATTGCCGTTATCCGCCACGGTGAAGACGGCTGTGCCATTGTCTTGGATGACGTAATCACCCGTTCCGGCCAAGTTTGTAATCACATTGCCCGAACCACTATTGCTAATCGTATAGGTTGGATTATCAGTGGCATCGAGTGTGTAGCTGTACGCGCCAGCGTCAGACAGTGTCAGGAACGCCGTGCCGTTGTCTTGGAACTCAATGTCTCCGTTGCTGGCGAGGTTGAAGACAATATCCGCTGCATCAACTGACGCCGAAGTGACACGCAGCGGTGATGCAGTAGAGCCAGACAAAGTAGCGATGTCAGTCAGGAATTGGTTTTGTGTACCGCCACCGGTCGAAGCGCTGTTCTCCGTGAAGGTAAAGCCGCTTTCCGCCCCAGTTAGCTGCCAGTTCCAAACAATGTTGTTGTCTGCGTTGTTGATGCTCGCGCCACTCGTTGCGGCCGTAACCTGATCAAGCCGCGCACCACTCCCACCAGCACCACAGCCTGCATCAGTGGTGTTACATACGGTCTTAATGACGCCGTTTTCGATGATCTTCACTTTGTTCAACGTTGAGTCATAGAACAGGCCCCCGTTAAGCGCGCTCAAGTTACTGGTCGGATCAGCTGATGTGCCGTCCAGTTGCAGAATGGTTGTAGCTGTATCGGTACCAGTTGAATTTCCAATTTTGACGCGATTTCCACCGCTACCACTCCGGGCTGCCGTATCAACAGTCATTACCGTTTCTGCAGCAGAAGCACTTTGTACGAGCAACGCCGAGCTGGAAGTACTGACAAGATTAAACGCATCGTCAGTCTTCAACTGATTAGCTGCACCACGATACAGATTAGTGTCACGAGAAAGACCAAAGCCTATACCGGCTGCAGCAGTGGTATTGTCAGCGTCGTTACTGAGCCATAATGTCTGCGTGCTTGATGCTCCGAGCGCCGCCGTATAGTTGCTGCCAGCGGAAGTATTGCCGCCAACCAACAAACTGTAAGCGTTAGTAATCGTCGAACCCGCCCCTTCAGTCACCCCGTCCACATATAGACCATAGGCATTCGGTGTCGTAAATGAAGCTGCGCCTGTGGACGCGGCCACGCGCAACCCCACAATACTTGTTGGATTAGATGGATTCGTAATTGTTGCACCAATATAGGCGCCATAACAACCAGATAAACAATTACTGGTACTCGTGAAGTTTTGCCTCACCTCAAAGGCGCTTGTTAGTATGCTCAATATTGAACGATCACCTACGACCAATTTTCCATCCAAATACATCCTAGAAGAAAGCGTATCGACAGTGAGCAGTGGAGTCCCGGCGGCGTTTTGGATTTCAAATGCGGTAGTGTTGTCGTCTCTTGGACGGATCAGCACACTCGTATCAATCGTACCGCTAAACGCCAGACTCCCAGGCGAGTAAGTCAACGGTGTCGAGCCAGCGGTCAGACTTATTGCATCCACATAAATGGAGCGAGCTGTTGCATTATTTTGTTCAATATAGAGATAGGGACTACCAGATACAGTCCCTGTGGTAAACGTACAGGTTGCACGCGTCCAGCCATTGTCATACGCAAAACCCGTCGCAACACAGTCTGATTCTGTCGATCCATCGTTCGCATACCCGGCTGCAAGTGCTCCGTTTACTAATACCGATGTTCGAACATTAAATGACAATGAATACGTCGTGGAACTCGTGAGGGTGATCGGGTATTTCACTCCGTCACCAGTAGCAGCTGTCGTATCAAATTTCATTGACTGCAAGCCTGAATACCGCTGTGTATCGGTCTGGTGAACGCGGCTGGTTGAACCCTTCACCTGCCAGCCAGTTGGCGCGGTGACCTGTTTGAAGCTGACTTTATCAACCACAATGTAGCGAGCCGTCGCATCTGTCTGCTTGATGTAGACATACGGCGTACCGCTGACCGTTGTAGTGGTGATAATACAACTATACTGGGTCCAGGTCGTACTGATTGATGAGCTATTAAGCGTACAGTTTGATTCAGTCGACCCATCATTGGCGTACCCCGCAGCTAATATCGAACCGCTCCCCGCCACTGTGCGCGCCCAGAAGCTAAACTCGTATGAGGTACTGTTTGGCAGCTTCATATTGTATTTTGCGCCATCGTTGGCTGCTGCCGTAGTGCTGAGCACCATAGACTTACTCTTGTCATAGACATAATTACCGTCAAAGCCGATGGACCCCGCCCCTTTGGTTACCCAGTTACCAGAGTTGTTCTCAAAGCTTGGGTTATTGAACGAGTTGGTCGCACCGCCGCTTTCAAAGCCACTATTCGTAATCAGGTTGAATTGGTTCACTGTGGTGTCCACATTGATTACTCTGTCGCCTTCACTGTTGGCAACTGCCAATGCACTGCTACTGGAACCCTGTAGCAAGCCTCCTGAGAAAGTTGAGTTATTTGTACTGATTGGTGGTGTGACGTTCGTGACCCAACTAAGGGTACCGTCATCAACCAAAGCGCTCTTTGTCACCTCAACATACTGCGACAAATAAGTCCCCGAGACACAGTTGGCACTAGGGCAGCGATAGACTCGGTATGCCGTCGCCCCTGGCACGGTATTCCATGTCATCGAGATGATATTATCTGCCGTTGACGGATTACCTGTCGAAACGGTAAATACCTTCTCATCGCTCGGGTTACTTTCACCGCTACTGTTCAATGCAGTTACACGGTATCGGAATGTGTTTCCAGAGGTGAGCGTACCATCTGCGACTGAAGGATTCATAACCTGTTGGAAATTAGTGGGTGCTGATAACTCGGTCACGCTGAGCGAACCACCGTATTGGGTGTAGCTGGTATCAACCGTCAGACTATTATTCACTTTGACGCCACGGTCCAAGAAGCCAATCAGGCTCGAAGCAACGTCTGCATTGCCTTTGTCGCTCAAGTGCAGTCCATCAATCGTACCGCCACTGCCAGCTCCGTCGTTATAAAAGCCCTGCCCCTGCGCCCAGGCAAAGTCTCCACCCCACTTGCGCCATAGGTCAAGCACACCACAGCCATTTTCATCAGCAAGTTGGTAGATAATATCTCTGTAGGCTTGGGATGTGAAGGTTTGAGTGTCATCACCGTCTTGCGGCGCCGGAACAACCAACACACAATCTGCCGGATCACTCGAAGCCTTGGCTTGTCCTATCCACTTCTGGTACGCCTGCTTGAAGCTTTGCGGTGTCGTACTGGTGCCTTGCTCATTCGTGCCATACGCAAATACGACGAGGTCTGGCCGCGGGTCAAACACGCCAATCGCCGTATCGTCCGTGCTAAAGGTTCCCCAGCTGAAGGTTGCCGAGGTAGCCATATTGTTCACTCGAACACCCGAATCAAACATAGCATCAATGCCATCGATGACAGCACACTCATAGCCGTTACCACCACCGTCAGTCGGCGTGCCATTACCATCGTCAGGGATTGTAATTCTAAGTGTATGGAGTTTAGTCGGATCAAGATCATCAATCACTACACGCTTGCCGCCCTTAAAACCACCGCTACCAGCGGTATTAACCGTGCCTGTTGCAGCTCCAGAATCAACGTCATAATAGAAGCTATCATCGACCGTATCAAACGGTGCATCTGGAAGGTTGAACTCAGTGTACTGAATCGCCACCCTTGAGCCACGGAACTGAATCGTCATTGATCCATTGCCGCTCACCGCATTACACATACGTATACCGCCACCAGCCGCTCCACCGGCCTGAGTGTACGTACCTGTACTACCGAAGCTCCACAACCGGTTATCATAGGTTTTCTGGAAGCCTGTGCCGCCATCACCATATTTATCTTTTAGGGCCTTTTCTACAAGTGCTGGCGCACTCTTGGTCGCCCTGTCAGAGAGGGCGAGACCCCAGGTAATACTGTCGCCTATAAAATTCACTACTACTGGCTCACTGTTCACATTAGCCAGTGCGCCACGAAACCTCTTGAGTGACTCATCCATATTATAGGTAAAGTCTTTTATTCCCTGTTGGTCGTTCCCGCCCAGGAACTCGACGTTGAGATTCTCGACTAATGCAGTTGAAGTTACGGCAATAGGCGGCGTACCCTCTGGCGCAGCTAGCTTGATGTTGTTCGTTATAATGCCGCTACCCACAAACCCCGTCTTCTGGGAACGGCTGACGGTTAACTGATTGTCAGCCTTGTTATCGGTATAGGTTGTCGTCGCATTATCAGCAATCGTACCGACCAGCATGAACGGGCCAGTAACGTTGTCATTTATACTCCCTCCCAGAATATTTGGTTGTGTAGTGAGGAAAGAACGATAAATCTTTCGCGCAACCGTGCCTGGAGGACCTGCAGTGATGCCCGTAACACTGGCCTGCTGGCCTGTACCGTCGGGGCTGACAATGCCAGACATTGGGCTCAATGCACTCTCGGCACCACTAGCGTTGACATAGCTATACGCCCATACATAATCATAGCTCTGACTGAGGTTACCGGCTGAGGTTATCAGACTGGCAGACGGTGCAGCTGGGCGATTAGACGTATTTTCGGCAGTTGGTGGTTTGATATTGGTATTTAATGATCCGTCTCCGTTATTATCATCTCTCGCACTGATTGATGGGTCGGTAATTGTTCCACTGACATCAGTAGAAGTGCCACTAATCCGCAGTGTTGGGTTGTAGTAGTAGGTACTGCCTCCTGCCTGGGTTCGGTAGACTCGCATGGCAGAAACATTTTTAACGCCACCAAACGGCATTTGTCCTAGTGCAATGCCATTTGAAGAGGCTGCGAAAGTATTACTGACAGGTCCTGCTGCCGTCTCACCCCACGGCGTTACATAGGTTAAAACGTAGCTATAGTTACCTGTCAAAGCACCAACACCAGCTGAGGAGAGATACGGCCCGACTTGCGGCGGTGCAATCGGCATTGGCGGCGCGTATGTAAGTGCCGTATCAGCCGTGTTATCCGTGTAGGTTGTTGTTGTATTGTCAGCAATTTCTGTGAGGAATCGCCAGCCAGTCGTGACGCCATCAACTTGCCGTGTCGTTCGATAAATTTTACGAGATTTCGTGCCAGCTGGCCCTGTCGGTATATTGGTCAGGTCGACTTGATCGCTGGTTGGCGCAACACTCGTACTGGCGGGTCCAGCAAAGGTTTCACCTGCAAACGTTGTATAGGTTACTACGTAGGTATACGTGCCATTCAAATTTCCCGCTGACGCACTGACTGCTGCGGTGAGCGCCGTGGTAGGTGGATCAAGTGCGGCTACGATGTTACCGCCTGCATCAATCCGACCCATGACTTCACTTGAACTATTCAAGTAGCGCTGCAAGTCGCCCGTCTGCGCTGCGCTATTACCCTGAATGATGGAAACAATTTCTGACGCGCTTGTGCCTTGTACTTGCAGGCTTGCACCAGGTGAAGTGTTGTTAATTCCTACACGACGATTGGTTGTATCAGCATTTAACACCGTGCCAGTTCCACCCGCATTCTGCACGCGAAACGCTGTTGTCGAGTTTGTCTGTGGTTTAAATAGCAACGACCCGTCATTTGCTATCAAAAGTACATCACTTCCACCACGTTGTAATTGCAAGATATCGCCCGATGCTCCAGTTTTATTAATCGAAATAGAATCGTTCGTCGAACTATCAACTTGTAGTGCGCCAGTGCCAAGCTGAACTAGTTCGTCTTTGCTCAAACCACCAACTTTTTTACTGTTTAGAGCATACGGCGTAGAGCTAAATTTAGTAAATGGCAGCATTTCACCGTCCCAAGAAGGTGATCCGCCAGTACCGCCAACATCTATAGAGAGCCAGAGGTTATCCTGATTCCAATCAACGGAGGTAGAGAAGGCATTAACTGAACCGAGATATACTGAGAAGTAGCCGTTTTTAACGCGGACTTTATTGCCGCTGTCCCTAGTTTCTGTCCACATTAACGTACCATTACAAGGAGAGCTACCAGAGGTGACACAACCATCTCCATCTTGATACACCTTAAACCGCAAGTTATAGAAGCCATCTGGAACGACTGCACCAGTGTCATCAAGCAAGCGAGCTTGGAAGTTGAGCTGTTCGTTCACCCCTGTTGCATTCAGTGTCTCACCACTGTTAGTCGCGCGAAGAGCTGAGAATATTCCGAAGAGCATAAGACAGAGGCCAAGTACCCCCATTAACACCGGTGATCGATAGTATGTTTTTGCTCTCATAAACGGTTTATGTGTTATCTAACCTTAAACACATTCTAACCTGTTACGCTTTTTACCACAAGTGTTTTACCTCTGTTATTAGAGATACTTATCCACAAGCAACAATCGAACACATTTTTTGCTCGTTTTGTAATTTTTTGTATTTTTTTAGATCTTAGTGAGTACTTTTCTTTACAAGCATATGTATAGCGACTCGCTCGCCAAACCAGAAGCAAAGGGTCATAATGCTTACCATAATGAAGACGGGCCAAACCCGGTTAACTGCATCAACGATTTGGTTCTGGAATATACAGACGGCGTCTAGCTGGCACCGCTGCGTCAAGGTTTCACCCGTCGTCAAGTTTACTGATGTTACCCCATCGACAATAACCACTGTCTGAAAGACAGCTCTCGCACCATTTGCATCCGTTACTTCAATAACGACACGGTACTGGCCGGACTGCTTATACGTATGTTTGAGCGTGTGCGTGCCTGCGCGGGTAAACACCTGTTTGGATTGTTGGCCATCACCCCAGCGCACCACAACCGAGTACGGGGCTACCCCATCTTTAATGCTAAACGTGAGCCGCACTGTCTTGGTTTCTTGATCAACCCGAAAGTATCCTTTGGAAGAAACAACGATGCCACCCCCCTTTACGGGTGGTGTCACTGGCGGCGAATCATCATCATTTTCTGCAGGTTCTTCATCATCTTCCGGCGGAACTGGCACGTCGTAAAATATCTGCACAACCGATGAATCGGGACCATACTGATTAATGATATCCCTCGTTCGAGCAACAAGATCATTGGACCCAGCCACGAGCGTAATCATAATGCTGAATGTGTCTGTTGGTTCACAAACAACCGAGCCCGCTAAATCGCCGTTACGATACAGCTCAACGATATAGTCATTTTCGCAGGTACCGGTTACGGTCACGGTATTAGTTGTGAAACGCTGCCCTTCTATCGGTTCCTCAATGACTGCAGCAATCGATGGCGGTGGGCCCGGCACTAAACCACTCAGCTGTACTGAGCCTGATTCTGTCAGGCCACTCACCACTGCTGTGCGTACAAACAATAAGCAACCCATAGTGAACAGTATCACAAAAAATATCAGCGCATACGATGTCTGATGGAACGGTAGTTTTTTGCCCGTGTGCCTATGATGATTATAGTGGATTGGTCGTCGCTTCGGATGAGGATGGGCTTTTGCATAGCGAACAGCCCGTTTACTCGAAGCGACAGATTGGTTGTTAGCCTCGCCCGCTACCATTGTTTTTATAGCGGCCTTGCGCCTTTTTAACAATGTAGCGGTTATAGCGACGGATAAAGAAGACGATGAGGATAATCGCTAGAATTACTAACGCAATCAACTTATAGGGAATGACCCAGAATGAAGCAGAATCGCTCATGATGGTGTTGTTCGAGCCATACACTACATCAACCTGCATAGTGTACTTCCCGAACAATAACTTATTCCCGAGGGTTTGCTCGAATTTGCGCGTACTACCTGGCAGAATATTTCCGCCAGGTAGTACGCGCAAATTCGA
>Ga0073934_10010754_pt1 | contig 11264 bp, 10 predicted proteins | sample LarsenN4metaG_FD_76834 | JGI IMG/M metagenome (GOLD analysis project Ga0073934, IMG submission 76834) | Hot spring sediment bacterial and archeal communities from British Columbia, Canada, to study Microbial Dark Matter (Phase II) - Larsen... ...
CGGATTGTGCTTCGCCAATACCTTCGTTATCGCTGCCGTCAACGTCGTCTTGCCATGATCTACGTGCCCTATCGTCCCTATATTAACGTGCGGCTTCGACCGATCAAATTTTTCCTTGCTCATTGTTGCTCCTAGATATTTATGGTTTCAGCGTTATTTTTTTAGAGTTATTACGTATCCAAATCAAAAAAAACCGTGTAAAGCTAACTGCTGGCTCCTTTAACCTTTGCGATAATTTCGTCTGCCACATTCTTCGGCGCCTCAGCATATCTTTCGAAATGCATGCTGGAGGTGGCTCGTCCCTGAGTCGCAGAGCGAAGATCGGTTGTGTACCCGAACATCTCGGATAGCGGCACAAATGCAGTAACTACCACTACATTGCCAGGCCGCGGCTCCATTTTTTCTATTTGACCGCGACGTCGGTTGAGGTCGCCGTTGACGGCGCCCATATACTCCTCAGGCGTAACGACTTCCACGCGCATAATAGGTTCGAGCAGTATAGGCTTTGCCTTTTTAACAGCGTCCTGAAACGCAAGGCTGCCGGCTATGTGGAATGAACGCTCATCAGAGTCAACCTCATGATACGAACCAAAAACCAGCTTGGCCTTGACGTCAACGATTTCATAACCGGCAAGAAAGCCTCGCCGCATCGCGTCCCGAATTCCTTCGGAAACGGGTTTGATAAACTGGCGCGGAATTACACCGCCGGTAATGTGGTCTTCAAACACGTACCCTTCGCCCGGAGCCGGTTCGATTTCCACCTCAACATGGGCAAATTGACCTCGGCCGCCTGTTTGCTTCTTGAAAATCTCTTTTCCTGCGGCCGGAACAGTAATTGTTTCGCGGTATGCAACCTGCGGCTTACCAACATTTGCCTCAACACCGAATTCACGCTTCATCCGGTCAACGATGATTTCCAGATGAAGCTCGCCCATACCGGCAATGATGGTTTGTCCGGTTTCATGATCTGTCGAAACCTGAAATGACGGGTCTTCCTGTGCGAGACGGCTTAGAGCAACGCCCATTTTATCCTGGTCAGCACGCGTTTTCGGCTCAACGGCAACGCGGACGACCGGATCAGGAAATTCCATTGACTCGAGAACGATCGGCTTGTTTTCGTCTGCAATCGTGTCGCCGGTTGTAACGTTTTTCATTCCGCCGATTGCAACAATCTCACCCGCACTTGCTTTTTCCAGATCTTCGCGTTTGTTGGCGTGCATCAGCATCAAACGGCCGACGCGCTCTTTTGAATTTTTAATTGTATTGTAAACGTAAGAACCTGCGGAGAGTGTGCCTGAATAGATCCTGACAAATGCAAGTTGGCCAAGGTGTTTATCGGCCATCAATTTGAAAACAAGGCCTGCAAAAGGTTCTTTCGGGTCAGCCTTACGTGTTTCGGGTTCACCGGTTTTCGGGTTGACGCCCTCTACGGCCGGAATATCAAGCGGGCTTGGGAGGTAATCAACAACAGCGTCGAGAAGTGTTTGAACACCTTTGTTCTTGAAAGCCGATCCGGTAACAACCGGAACTATTTTCAGCGCAATCGTTCCTCGTCGCAATGCTGCCCGGAGCTCTTCCTCGGTAATCTCCTCGCCTTCGAGGTACTTGACCATCAGATCGTCATCAATCGCGGAGACTGCTTCAACTAATTTTTCGCGCCATTCTGCGGCTTTTTCTTTCAAATCTTCAGGAATATCGATGACGTCGTACTTGGCGCCCTTGGTTTCGTCGTACCAGATAAGGCCCTTCATCGCAATTAGGTCTATTACACCCTTGAGGCGATCCTCTTCGCCTATCGGAATTTGAAGGGCAACGGCATTGGCACCGAGGCGATTCAGGATAGATTGGAAAGAGCGTTCGAAAGAAGCTCCCGCACGGTCAAGTTTATTGATAAAACAAATACGAGGAACTCCGTATTTATCGGCCTGACGCCAGACGGTTTCCGACTGCGGCTCAACACCCGCAACACCGTCGAATACGGCAACCGCGCCATCCAGAACGCGCAATGAACGCTCGACTTCCATTGTGAAATCGACGTGTCCCGGCGTGTCAATGATGTTTATCCGGTGATCGACGCCGTTCCTCTTCCAGAAACAGGTAGTCGCCGCGGATGTAATGGTAATACCGCGCTCTTGTTCCTGTTCCATCCAGTCCATTGTCGCGGTACCTTCGTGAACTTCACCGATTTTATGCGATACACCGGTATAGAATAGAATTCGTTCGGTAGTAGTCGTCTTGCCCGCATCAATGTGGGCCATAATACCGATATTTCTAAATTTGTCTAAACTAATCTGAGTCATAACACCCGGTCTTTAAATGTTCCCGGCCCACACAGTGGAAATTACTCTCCGGTAAGCCTAAGACCCGCTATAAAAAATTAAAATCTATAATGTGCAAACGCCCTGTTTGCTTCAGCCATACGATGGACGTCTTCTTTTTTCTTGATTGCTCCGCCGCGGCCCTGATTCGCATCAAGTATTTCACCGACAAGGCGGTCCTGCATGGTCTTTTCACCACGACTTCGCGCATTGGACACTATCCAACGGATTGCAAGCGCATAACGCCGGTCGCGGCCAACCTCAAGCGGCACCTGATATGTCGCACCGCCAATTCGCCGTGATTTAACCTCCAGGGTCGGTGCGACATTCTCAATCGCTTTTTTAAAAACCTTCAGAGGCTCATCCCCGGTCTTTTCGGCAATTTTGTTCATCGCCCCGTAAAAAATATTTTCAGCGACGGATTTCTTGCCTTCCCACATCATTCCATTGATAAATTTGGTTACCAATTGGCTGTTATAAATGGGATCCGGCAAAACCTCCCGTTTTTCTGCGACTCTTCTTCGTGCCATAAACTTTCAATCCAAAATTGACCGGGCTAAGCGATTGATATGCGTCGCCTGCCCGGTATAAGTCGTTTTACTTGGCTCCTTTCGGACGCTTCGCGCCATATTTGGAGCGGCCCTGATTGCGATTTGCAACGCCTGAGGCGTCCAAGGTGCCGCGAATTATATGGTAACGGACACCTGGAAGGTCCTTTACGCGGCCTCCGCGGATAAGGACAATCGAGTGCTCCTGCAGATTGTGCCCGATTCCCGGTATATATGTAGTAACCTCAATCTGGTTCGTCAGCCTTACACGAGCAACCTTACGGAGAGCCGAATTCGGCTTTTTCGGCGTTGACGTGTAAACACGTGTGCAAACCCCGCGTTTTTGGGGATTTCCCTGCAATGCCGGGCTGGCTGTCTTATATTTGACCTTTTGCCGCCCTTTTCTGACCAATTGATTAATTGTCGGCATAATCTCTGCAATGCGGATTTTCCATCCGCTTTTTTTACCAAAAGGCAAAACTAATGTCTTACCTGACTCTTGCCGGAACCTGTCCGACAGTTAGCTCAAGCAGCAACAGCTGATTGAATTTAATTATGCGAATTGCGCTAAAAGAAAGCCCAACTTTGCTGTAGCGTGGCGATTTGGTCGGAGCCGGCCGAAAAACGGCTATGGCTTTGATTTATTGCCGGCGTCTGCTGCTTGCATACGCTTTTACGCAACAATTCATGTTTCAGCTTTCAAAAAATGCGGCCTAAATCGGCCGAAATATCAATAACGCGCCCAGACCGTCAAAGTCCGAAACTAAGAATATTAGTAAGATTCAGATAGTTTGTCAAGCGGAAAGGGTGTTTTTTGTAGTTTTGACAGAATGGTTGAAGAAATATCAAAGTTGGCTAAACTGTATTTTTCGGGTTAGCAAGACCAGATAATAGCAAGCCAAATGGTTTCGGCATCACCAATAGATAAGTTATCTTAGATAGAAAATTAGTCAGAATCCCTGAGGTTTTTACCGTTAACTTCTATGCCCCGCCTTAACAAATTCCTTAACAAATTCTCGTAGAAGATTCATATTTAATTTTGGAGCGACCGCTTCTAATAAACAACCCAAGGGCGATGGCGGACTGCTGTATTAGGAACTTTCACTTTGACAGTAATTGAGCGCTTTTCCCCTTTCTTAGCTTCAGGGATTGGATAGTAAGATAGATTTATCAGATAGCCTAGTTCGGCCACTATTTCTCTATAAGCCCTTTTAGCATCCTCTAGAGTAAGGACATCATAGCTGCGTCCACCGGTACGCTCAGACAACCCTTCTAAATATGATTTAACCCTTTTAATAAATTTTTCCAGTTCCTTTTTTGGTATTCCCAATGCATTACCGTAGCGACGAACTAATAAAACCGCTTGAATTTTGTCAGTAACTGTAATTCCTGGTTGGCAGGTCGGGTATTCACCAAATCGAACCGTGTATATTACGCTGGTCTCCTCTTCTGCAAGTCGAAAGTTGTCTTGCATTGAGACACCAAGACCATACAATTCACCGTCCGTAAATAGTATTAATGCTTTTTTACCTTCAAACAAACTGTTGGAGGTATTTCAATCCTGAATCGACAGCATTAAATGTGGTCGTATAACCAAGACCAGTTCCGGGATAGAAGGTTACAATATTTGAGAAATCCTGTTTTTTCTTCGGCGGAACTAAAATTTTTATTTTCTTATTATCATCAAAAGAGGCAACTATAAGAGTATCTTCAGGACGTAACGATGCTAGCCCTACATTTAGGACATCAACAAGAAGGTTTAATTCATTTCTCATTGAGCCGCTGTTGTCAACAAGAAACATTACAGTAATCGGAACTTCCGCGGATACATAATTTGCGATGGATTGTTTTACCCCATTTTCCAGTATTTCGAAATCATCCTTCCCTAGTCCGGTCACAACTCGACCACTTCTGTCATAGACCACCACGGGAACTGTAACAAGTTGGGTGTCTACAGTTATCCGCACTTCCTGTGAGAATAATTGGGAGTTGACAATGGATAAAGTTACCGTTAGGAAAACTAACTGTTTGAGCATATTCACTTTCATTGTCACAGGTCTTTAATTAACCGTGAGTTAGTCGCACTGTAATATTGTCACCAACATGCGTTTAACACAACAAAATTAACTCCTTTACTGTATTTAACTCCGGGAATTGTGAGTTGTCGGCCATTTCCTAGGAGATTCAAATCGGCCTTCAACTCATTGACCTACAGGCGATTCCAATTAAAAACAACCCATGTAATTAACAAAACAGAAAGGGCAATTGTGGCAAGGGCTGCCGCTAAATCAATAATGATTTTTATGCGATTAAACTTTGAGTTTTCGGTTTCAATGATAATCACTTCTCACTTATTAACTGATATAATTTAATAAATAAGAAGATTATCTTAAACTTGCGGAAAAGCATTTTACCCCATTTTTTTGTCAAGTATTTTTTTCCTTACAGCTTTTGATTTGCCACTTTCCTGAGAACAAATGCGATTCATGCTATTCTGGAAAAAGTAAAAGGCATAAAAGGTTTGATTATCTGCCAAAAACTTGCTTGAAAGAGAAAATTTTGTTTAATTAGTTGTTTTTGAAATACTTATAAAGTCAGCGTTTTAAAACGCGAGAATAATTAACACTTCTCAGATACAGATAGGCTTCGAGCAGCTAAAAAAGAAGAGTTGACGAATACCACTATGAATAAAAGGTTGATAGACCATCTGGAATCAGTTGATGAAAGTACTTGGCTGGCTTCTTTGGAATCAATAGCGGCTGACATCCACGAAGTAGATCGAAATGCTGTTGAAATCTGGTTTAGGATCCACCCTTTGGACCTCGTCAGATACCTGGAATCTTCAGAAAACCTTGACGAAGCAATGAAGGGCATTGCATTGCAGGGCGATTTCGGGCTTTTCGACAAAATTGATACTTCGCACCGTTTTCTCTTTGGACATCGCTATTGGCCCAAAACAAAATCCGCAGTTTTGGCAAGGGCTGAAAACCCGGAAAACTTTCGCGGGCTGGAAACAGAGATACGCGAGTTGGCAAATGAAATTGCAAAAACCGAAGGCGTAAACCAAAATCTTACGCTCGGAATTGCCGCCGTCGGGCTCATGACGCTTGTCCAGGCAGGCTACGATGCTCTTGCCGCTTCACCGGGAAAAATCGAAAAACCCTCGGGGCTGATGCTGGAATCGCCCGACAAAATCGTTGCCGAAAGAAAAAAGGACGATTCGCAAGGCCTGCTGGGATTCCTAAAAACCATAGATAAACAGTTTACGGTTTCATTCCATGCCGTAAAATATGCCGGAAAGTTCAAAATCATAAATAATGAAGAAATTGCTTCCGCATCGCATAAAGATCATTCAAAGGATTGGCAATCCTTTGATAATCGCTGCTGGGACGGTCCGATACCAATCGAATGTACTTCCGCCTCATGCGGGACTTGCTGGATCGGTGTCATAGAAGGCGCTGAGAAGCTTTGTGAACCTACACGTCGCGAACGAAGACAAATGAAAGTCTTCGGATATGGACAAGCTGAAGATCAGAAACCGATTATCCGACTTGCCTGCCAGGCAAAGGCTTCGGGTAATGTATCCATAATTATTCCGCCCTGGAATGCTGTTTTCGGTAAAAAAGTCAGGGGAAACGTGGAAGAAGTCGAATTGGAACCGGTAACAACTTCAGCCAAAAAGCTGCGTGAAACTCTTGCATCGATGGCTGCAGAAAATGATTAACCCCTTACATCTTTGTCGGAAACTTCATGCCGCTTTAGTCAATTGGCAGATAGAATAGCGGATTATAAATTAATCATTTATTTGTGAACGCCAGATTATCGCAATTACCGCCCGTTATGCTGGTACTCGCCGCCGTGCTGCTTTGGAGTACCGGCGGGCTGTTTATCAAGATGACCGAACTAGATGCTTTTCAGGTAACCTTTTTCAGATCATTATTTGCGGCCGTTACCGTCGCGATCCTGACGCGAAAGGATGGTTTTCGGATTGACGCCTTTGGGATTGCAACTTCGGCCGTCTATGCCGCTTTGTTGCTCCTGTTTGTCTGGGCAACCAAGAAAACAACCGCCGCAAATGCGATTTTTTTGCAATATACCGCACCTATTTATATCCTCATTCTCGGGCCTTTTTTGATTGGCGAACGATTCAGGATTCGTGATTTGGTAATAGTCGCGGTAGTTTTGGCCGGGATGAGCCTGTTCTTTGTCGGGCAGCTCCGTCTGGATGATTATCAGGGAAATATTGCCGCCCTGTTCTCAGGGCTTTTTCTCGGTTTATATATACTTTTGCTGAGACACCCGCGTGCTGAACGATTAAATCCCACCGTAGCAGTAATTTACGGAAACTTTCTCTTGGCAGCCATAACCTTGCCCGCGGGATTGAGGGCCTTACCTACTTTGACAATGAAAGATTTTGCCGCGGTTTTGTTTCTTGGTGTAATTCAGATTGGTATTTCCTACATCCTTTTCATAAAAGGAGTCCGTGGAGGAACGCGTCCGCTTGATGCAAGCCTTATCGGTTTTCTTGAACCGCTTCTTAATCCGGTCTGGGTCTTTATTTTTGTCGGTGAAGAGCCCTCAAAATGGGCAATTGCAGGCGGTGCAATTATTGTAAGTGCAATTGCATTGCATACAATACGGCAATATCGCGGCCGTTTATTGACGACTGATTAGAAAATTTCAATGCTCTTGTCGGGCTAATCGGGTATCCTGCCTTTCCCTATTCCAATTTATTTCGCTTTGTTAGCGCTTAATTTTTGGTTAATTCCTGTGATAAGATTCACGAATACTTTCGATAACAGATGCTTTGACCTGAGCGAAAGTTTTGACTTCTAAATTTTTAATAAAAAGACCTTAGAATCTATGCCGAAATATTCAATACCTGACGAAATTAGAAATCATGAATTACGCCGCTGGGTGGCCGATATGGCTGAACTTTGCCAGCCTGAAGCCGTTTATCTTTGCGATGGCTCAGATGAAGAGTATGACAGGCTTTGCTCGGAAATGGTTGCTTCCGGCACATTTATCAAATTAAATCCGGAAAAACGCCCAAATAGCTTTCTGGCCAGATCTCATCCGTCTGACGTAGCCCGTGTCGAAGACAGGACTTACATTTGTTCACGCACTAAATCAGACGCCGGCCCAACCAATAACTGGATGGCTCCGGCAGAAATGAAAGCGATTCTGACACCAAAGTTTCGCGGCTCAATGCGTGGACGCACGATGTATATTATCCCGTTTTGTATGGGACCTATCGGTTCTCCAATCTCGCAGTTCGGCGTTCAGCTGACCGATTCACCATACGTTGTAGTCAATATGAAAATTATGACGCGTATGGGGAAAAAGGCTCTGGAAGCTCTCGGAGATGGCGAATTTGTTCATTGCCTGCATTCTGTCGGAATGCCTTTGGAACCGGGAATGAATGACGTTCCCTGGCCCTGCTCTCCCGATCCGAAAGATAAATATATAGTTCATTTCCCTGAAGAACGCTCTATTGTCAGCTATGGCTCCGGTTATGGCGGCAATGCCCTGCTCGGGAAAAAATGCCTCGCTCTGCGTATTGCTTCCGTTTTGGGTCGCGAACAAGGCTGGTTAGCCGAGCATATGCTGATTGTCGGGGTAAAATCTCCCGACGGACAAAAGGATTATGTCTGCGCGGCATTTCCTTCTGCCTGCGGCAAGACGAATTTCGCTATGTTGATCCCGCCCAAACCGTTTCGCGAAGAAGGATGGGAAATTACTACGGTAGGCGACGATATAGCCTGGATCAAACCAAATAAAGACGGAAAACTCCACGCCATAAACCCGGAAGCAGGCTTTTTCGGCGTCGCGCCGGGAACTAATTATGCGACGAATCCGAATGCAATGGAGACAATTAAGTCCAATACCATCTTCACAAACGTTGCTTTGACGGATGATGGCGACGTCTGGTGGGAAGGTATGGATGGCGAACCGCCTGCTCACGCCATTGATTGGCAAGGCAACGATTGGACTCCGGATTCGGACCGACCGGCTGCACATCCGAATGCCAGGTTTACCGCTCCAATCACCCAATGCCCGGTAGTTGATGAAAGATTTGACGACCCTAACGGCGTCCCTGTTTCTGCCTTTATTTTTGGCGGACGTCGCAACAGCGTCGTGCCCTTGATACAACAATCTTTCAATTGGGCTTTCGGGGTTTATATGGCGGCTACCATGGGCTCGGAAATGACAGCTGCTGCCTTCGGGAACATCGGTGAAGTCCGCCGTGATCCTTTCGCGATGCTGCCTTTCTGTGGCTATCATATGGGCGATTATTTCGCTCATTGGTTGAATTTTGGACGTCAGATACCGGAACCACCCAGAATTTTCTCCGTAAACTGGTTCCGCAAAGACGAAAACGGCAAGTTTGCCTGGCCGGGTTACGGCGATAATATGCGGGTTCTGAAATGGATTGTCGAACGTGCCCGTGGAAAATCAATCGGTGTTGAAACCCCGCTGGGTTGGATGCCGCGGTATGAAGATATGGACTGGCGCGGGCTTGATTTCAGCCGTGAACAGTTCGAAAAGGTAATGAACCTGGACCGTGACGTTTGGCTCAAGGAAATTGCCATGCATGATGATCTCTTTTTCAAACTTTATGACCGTCTTCCGAAGGAGATGACTTTCATACGGGAACTTCTAGTTTCCAATCTCTGGCGGGCGCCGGAGCTTGGACTTGCTTCTCCGCGGCCGGAACCGGTCGGGTCAGCATCGGCTGCCGGATAGTAAGTTTTTTCAGGAACAGGGCGGTCCGGATAAAAAGACCGCCTTAAAACTATATTTCACCTGACACAGTTGGCCGGATTGAATTTGCTTTTCCACGATTTCTGGCAAACAATTTGTAACTCTACTAATCCAAGATTGAAAGAGGTTTGTGATTATGAATGATTTTTCTTCCTCATTCGGTATTCCGGCCATTGCTGATTCTTCGGTGAACAGGGCACTGTTTATTCGCCGTACATACCTTTTGCTCGCTTTTGCGATTGCGGCGTTTATCCTGGTCGAGGCTTTTCTGTTCGTCTCGGGAGCTGCAAATTTAATAGCATCGGCAATTTTTACGGGCGGATCGCTCGGCTGGTTGCTGGTACTCGGTCTGTTTATGGGTGTTTCGTTTCTGGCCAACCGGTGGGCGACTTCAGAGACCTCTGTCTTAACTCAATATATGGGTCTCGGCGTTTTCATCATAGCCGAAGCCGTAATCTTCGTCCCTTTGATAATGATCTCAATTTACTTTTCCGGTGATCCTACCGTCCTGGTCAAGGCCGGAATAGTTACACTTGGTCTGTTTCTGGGAATTACCGCAACCGTATTCATTACGCGTTCGGATTTTTCATTTTTGGGACCGATACTGGCCATTGGAGGCTTTGTCGCTCTCGGTTTTATCGCAGCCAGTGCAATTTTTGGATTTTCGCTCGGTACGCTCTTCGCCTTCGTCATGGTTGCTTTCGCAGGTTCGGCGATATTATACGAAACGTCAAACGTCCTGCATAGATTCAATACCAATCAACACGTTGCAGCGGCCCTGACCCTTTTTGCCAGTGTTGCATTGCTATTCTGGTATGTTTTGTCAATCCTGAACCGTAGAAATTAGTATTCCCATTTACGGGAGGTATTCAGTTTATGTCGGCAAAAAGCATTTTCCGCAGTTATACGGGAATTCTCTGCTCGTTTCTTCTTTTTGTTGCGGGAGCCTTTGCACAATCTGCGCCCGCTCCTCCGCAGACACAATTGAAGGTTGGCGATATTGCACCGGATTTCACTCTGACAAATACTGAAGGGAAACCGGTTAAATTAAGCGATTTCAAAGGTAAGAAAACAGTCGTACTGGCTTTTTACGTGCTGGCCTTTACCGGCGGCTGAACTAAGGAATTGCAGGCCTATCAGGCTGATATGGCCAAATTCGAGGCGGCGAATACGCAGGTACTTGGTATTTCAATGGATAGTTTCGCGTCAAACAAAGCATTTGCGGAAAAAATCAATGTTACTTTCCCTTTGCTGAGCGATTGGAAACGCGATGTAACAAAGAAATACGGGCTGTATAACGAAGAGACCGGTTACGGTCGCCGCGGGACTTTTGTAGTTGACACGGAAGGTATCATAAGACACATCGAAGTCGGGAATACGGCTATTGACCCGACCGGTGCATACCAGGCGTGCGATTTACTGACAAAAAAGAAACAGCAAAGTAATCAATAATTATTGCTTTGAAATTTGAAATCCGCCTAATGTCAGTGCTTTGTTTTTAAACTGATGCATTGGCGGAAGATTTGAAGATTATCGGAAACGGTGAATCCTATGCCAACCGGAAGCCTCAAGCTGAATGAAAAGTGCCGCCATGGCCGGATTTTCAGCACCCGTAAACCGGTTAGTTTATGAA
>Ga0073934_10010756_pt1 | contig 11261 bp, 12 predicted proteins | sample LarsenN4metaG_FD_76834 | JGI IMG/M metagenome (GOLD analysis project Ga0073934, IMG submission 76834) | Hot spring sediment bacterial and archeal communities from British Columbia, Canada, to study Microbial Dark Matter (Phase II) - Larsen... ...
CGTCAACCCCGAGGCCGAGCGCACGCGCAAGCTGCTGATGCACAAGGACGAGATCCGCCGCCTGATCGGCAAGGTCGAGCAGCGCGGCTACACCCTGGTGCCGCTGAACCTGCACTACAAGGGCGGGCGCGTGAAGGTCGACATCGCGCTGGCCAAGGGCAAGGCGCAGCACGACAAGCGCGAGACCGAGAAGAAGCGCGACTGGGAACGCGAGAAGGCGCAGCTGATGCGCACGAAGATCAGCGGCGCAAAGCGCTGAGGGCCTGCTCCAGGTCGGCGATCAGGTCGTCGGCCGACTCCAGCCCGATCGACAGGCGCACCAGGGTGCCCGCGTACGGCGCCCGGCCGCCGCGCATCGCGGCGAGGTCGTACGGCACGGCCAGGCTCATCGGGCCGCCCCACGAGTAGCCGATCCCGAACAACCGCAGCGCGTCGACGAAGGCGTCGACGCGCGACGTGTCGTAGCGCGGGTCGACCATCACCGAGAACAGCCCCGCCGCGCGCGAACACAGCGCAGCCCAGTGCTCGTGCCCCGGCGATCCCGGCAGCGCCGGATGCAGCACGCGCGCGAACTCGGGCCGCGACGCGCACCACCGCGCGATCGTGCGCGCGGCGCGGTCGTGCGCCTCGTAGCGCAGGTCCAGCGTCGGCAGGCCGCGCAGCACGGCCTCGGCATCGTTCGCGCCGACGCCGAAGCCCAGCCGCATGTGTACCGCGCCGATGCGATGGAGCAGCGCCTCGTCGCGCGTGGTCACCGAGCCCATCAGCACGTCGGCGCCGCCCGACGGGTACTTGGTCAGCGCGTGCACCACGATGTCGGCGCCCAGGCCGTCGCCCAGGTCGAAGCCGCAGAACGCGACGCCGGCGCCCCAGGTGTTGTCGATCGCCACGGTGACGCCGCGCTCGCGCGCCGCGCGCACGATGCCGCGCAGGTCGGGGAACTCCATCGTCACGGAGCCGGGCGCCTCGACCCAGACCAGCTTCGTGCGCGGGCCGATCAGCGATGCGAAGCCGGCCGCGTCGAGCGGGTCGTAGAGGCGGTGCGTCACGCCCCAGCCCGCCAGCTCGTGCGCTGCGAGCGCCCGCGACGGGCCGTACACGTTGTGCGGCAACAGCAGCTCGTCGCCCGACCCGAGGAACGCGAAGTCGACCATCGCGATCGCCGCCAGCCCGCTGGGCGCCAGCAGCACATGCGTGCCGCCTTCGAGCGTGGCGATGCGCTGCTCGAGCGTGAAGGTGGTGGGCGTGCCGTGCAGGCCGTAGGTGTAGGCGGCCTTGCTGCGCCAGTCGCGCGCGCGCAGCGCGGCCACGTCGCGGAACAGCACCGTCGAGGCCTTGTGCACGGCCACCGGCACGGCGTCGAAGCCGTCGGGCGCGCGGTACGGGTGGTGGATCAGGCGTGTCGGGACGGCGCGCCCGTCGTCCGCTGCCCGCTCGTCGCTCATGGCCGGCCTCCGCTCAGACCACTTCACCGATCAGGTCGTGGCCTTCGACGCCGACGATACGCGCGCGCACGAAGTCGCCCGTGCGGAAGGTCTTCGAGGCCTTGGCCGGCGGCAGCAGGCGCACGGTGCCGTCGATCTCGGGCGCGTCGGCATAGGTCCGGCCGACGCCGCCTTGCTTGCCGAGCGCACGCGCCTGGTCGACCAGCACCTGCATGGTCGCGCCGAGCCGCTGCTGCAGCTTCGCGGTCGACACCGCCTCGGCGACTTCCATGAAGCGCGCCCGACGCTCCTCGCGCAGCTCGGGCGGCAGCATGCCGGGCAGCTCGTTCGCCGCGGCGCCTTCGACCGGCGAGTACGCGAAGCAGCCGGCGCGGTCGATCTGCGCTTGCCGCACGAAGTCGAGCAGATGCTCGAATTCCGCGTCGGTCTCGCCGGGGAAGCCGGCGATGAAGGTGCTGCGCACCACGATCTGCGAGCACGCCTCGCGCCAGCGCAGCAGCCGCTCGAGGTTGCGTTCGCCGCTGGCCGGGCGCTTCATGCGGCGCAGCACGTCGGGGTGCGAATGCTGGAACGGCACGTCGAGGTACGGCAGCACGCGGCCCTCGGCCATCAGCGGCAGCACGTCGTCGACGTGCGGGTACGGATAGACGTAGTGCAGGCGCACCCACGCGCCGTGGCGCTCGGCCAGCGCGCCGAGCTGCTCGACGAGGTCGAGCATGCGCGTCTTCACGGGCCGGCCCTGCCAGAAGCCGGTGCGGTACTTCAGGTCCACGCCGTACGCGCTGGTGTCCTGGCTGACGACGAGCAGTTCCTTCACGCCGGCGTCGAACAGGCGATCGGCCTCGCCCAGCACGTCGCCGACCGGCCTGGACACCAGGTCGCCGCGCATCGACGGGATGATGCAGAACGTGCAGCGATGGTTGCAGCCCTCGCTGATCTTCAGGTACGCGTAGTGCTTCGGCGTGAGCTTGATGCCTTGCGGCGGCACGAGGTCGGTGAACGGATCGTGCGGCCGGGGCACGTGACGGTGCACCGCGTCCATCACCTCCTCGGTCGCGTGCGGCCCGGTGACCGCGAGCACGCGCGGGTGCGCCTGCTTCACCACGTCGCCCTTGGCGCCGAGGCAGCCGGTGACGATCACCTTGCCGTTGGCGGCGAGCGCCTCGCCGATGGCGTCGAGGCTCTCCTGCACGGCGTCGTCGATGAAGCCGCAGGTGTTGACGATCACCAGGTCGGCACCCTCGTGCGTCTTCGACGTGGCGTAGCCCTCCGCGGCCAGCCGCGTGAGGATGAGCTCGGAATCGGTGAGCGCCTTGGGGCAGCCGAGCGAGACGAATCCGACTTTCGGCGTCACTTCTTCGAGGCGGGCGCGCCCGGGAACAGCGCGCCGGATTGCTTGAGCATCTGCTCCTGCATCTGTGCGAACAGGCTGCGCGACTGCTCGAGGTAGTTGCCCATCAGGCCCTGCATCATCGGGTTCTGGCCGTTGAGGAACTGCGCCCACAGGTCCGGCGGCAGTTTGGCGTTCTCGGCGAAGCGGCTCTGCAGGTCGACGAAGGCCTGCAGGTTCTTCTCGAGATAGGTGCCCATCATCCCCTGCATCGCGTGGCCGTAGAAGCGGATGATCTGCGCGAGCATCTGCGTCGAGAACATCGGCATGCCGCCGGTCTCTTCTTCCAGGATGATCTGCAGCAGGATGCTGCGCGTGAGGTCGTCGCCGCTCTTCGCGTCGCGCACCTCGAACGCCTCGTTCGCCAGCACCATCTCCTTCACGTCGGCCAGGGTGATGTAGCTGCTGGTCCGCGTGTCGTAGAGGCGGCGGTTCGGGTACTTCTTGAGGATGCGCGGTCCGCTGTCCGCGGCGCTGTCCGCGGCATGGCCGCGGCGGGTGTTGGCCATGGCCGTGGCTCCGTGTGCAAGTGCACATGGATTCTAGGGTCCTCGGGGGAGGCTCCCGAACGGGTTAACCCGGGCGACGGCCCCGGGTTCCGCTGCACGCGTGCGCGCGTGCGCGTCCACGCGCTTACCGCATCGGCCGCAGGTCGGTGCGGTCCATCCACGACTGGGAGCCTTCGTTCCACGTGTGCGTGGCCATGAACAGCACCGTGTCGGCCCTCACCTGCGCCCGGGTCGCGGTCGCGCGAACGGGCACTGCGCGGCCATTGCGCACCCACTGGCTCAGCCCTTCTTCCCAGTGATGGCCGGCAAGGAACGCGTCGCGCTCCGCGACGACCTCGGCCCGTGTGCGGCCCGGTGCCTGCGTGCCCGAACCGGACTGCAGGACCCATGCGCCGCTGGCTTCGTCGATGCGATACGTCGACATCCAGGCGTCGCGTTCGGCGGTCACCTGAGCACGGCTCAGGCCCGTCGTCGTCGTGACAGGCGCCGTCGGCACCTCCTGCGCCTGCGCGCCGGCCCCTGCGGCAGCCAGCGCGAGTGCCACGACTTGCATCGGCAGGCGGAATGTCAGATGACTGCGGACGTCCATGAATGTTCTCCTTCTGGTAGCGGTCGCCGCCAAGCGGTGACCAAGGCTCATCGTGCGTCTGTGCGTCACCGCGGTCTGTGCGCTACAGCGCTTACGCCGCCGCAAGGGTCGACGGCGGCGGCCGTTGCTGCCGCGAGGCGGCCACCTCGTGGGCGTGATCACCTCGTACGCAAAGGTCGGGTCGATCGGCGGGCGCATCCCGGCTAGCGGCCGGGCATGCCGACGGACTCCGGCGCGAGCACGATCTCGACGCGCCGGTTCGCCTGCCGCCCTGCGGCGGTCGCGTTGCTCGCAGCCGGTCGATGCGGGCCATAGCCGTGCGCATTCAGGCGCTCGGCGTCGACGCCCCTCTCCACCAGGGCGGCCATCACCGCTTCGGCGCGTCGTTCCGACAGCACCAGGTTGGCGGTCTCGTCGCCGACGTTGTCGGTGTAGCCCTCCACGACCGCGCGCGCCGCCGGGTGCCGCTTCATGAAGTCCGCCAACTTCGCCACACCGGCGGCACTGCCGGGCTGCAGCTGCGAGCCGCCGGCATCGAACAGCATGTCGCCGAGCGACACCACGATGCCGCGCTCGGTGACACGCGCGTTCAGCGATACGAGTTGCCTCGCGAGGTCATCGATGCGCGCTTGCTCGGCCTGCGCCGCACCCGCGCGGGCATGCGCCGCGGCTTCGGCGTCGTGCGCCTGCAGCGCCAGCTGCAAGCGCCCGCGCTCGGCGTTCGCAGTGGCCGTGTCGTCCTGTGCCACGCGGCTGGCGGCCGTCTCCTGCGCGATCGTCAAGCGCTGCAGGCCGAGATGCGCGAGATGGTCCACCTCGCTCGGGGGTCGACGGTCGGCGTGGGCCTGCTCGGCACGGCGCAGCGCGTCCGTGGCATGCCGCAGCTCGGTGTTCGCGTTGAGCAGTACCGCCGGGTCGTGGCACGCGGCCCGAAGCTGAGTGCGCGCGTGCTCGAGCGCGAGGCTGCGCTCGGGTGCGGTGCTGCAGCCCGCGTGCACACTCAGCACGGCGAGCAAGACGGTGGGAAAGGTCCATCGGCTGCGACGGATGCCTTGGCTCCTGGCCCGCCTCGTATTTCTCGGACTCAGCGGGCCGACGGCCAGTGCGAGGCCCGCCACGAGACGCCGCGTGCACGCCTGCGCGGTCCGCAAGGCGCGAAGGACGATCGCATTCGTCGGGCGGGACATGGAAGCACTCCTGCGGCACGGACCGCTCGTTCGGTTCCGGCCAGCGTAGTCGGCGCGGCGCGGCGGGTCTGTCCGCCAGCGCACGCAGCATTCGCCGACACCCCGGCCACGCACGCCGCAGGTCCGCGCTGTGATCGCCAGCGCACGGACGGCGTCACCACGGGGCGTCAGCATGAGCCTCCCTGCCTTGCAACGCCGCCCTGAGCCGCCGACGACATGACCGCAATCACGCCCGACGAGTTCGACTCGATGCGCCGCGCGCTGGCGCAGGCGCGCTTCGAGTTGGCCGTCTGCCGTCGCGCGCTGGCCGAGGCCGTGCGGGCCGCCGGACGCGACACGCTCACCGGCCTGCCGAACCGGCGCGACTTCGACGCCCACGCCGCACGCGCGCTGGCCGACCACGCCGATGCCGAGCGACCGCTGGCGCTGTTGTTCGTCGATCTCGACGGCTTCAAGAAAGTCAACGACCGCCTCGGGCATGCCGTCGGCGACCGCCTGCTGCGCATCGTCGGCGCGAGGCTGAGCCACGGCGTGCGCGCGGGCGACTTCGTCTGCCGCCACGGCGGCGACGAGTTCCTCTGCCTGCTGCCGGACGTGGGCAGCGCCGACCGCGCACGCGCCATCGCGCAGAAGCTTGCCTGTGCGGTATCGGCGCCGTGCCGCCTGGGCCCCCGCACGGTGGTGGCGGTGCGCGCGAGCATCGGCGTGGCGACGTATCCGGACGACGGCCGGTCCGTGCGCACGCTGCTGCGGCGGGCCGATGCCGCGATGTACGACGCCAAGGCCCTCGACTGCGGCGTGCGGATGGCCACGGCGATGTCCGTCGATGGACGCTCGTCCGATGCGTCGTGCTCCACGATGTGAGCGCCGGCGCCGCGGCGGCTCGTCCATCGTCATCGACAGCAAGGAGCCTCCTTGTCCGACACCGGAAATCATCTCGTCGACGGCCTGCCGCGCTCGGACCGGCGACGCCTGCTGGCGTCGTGCGAACCCGTGGAGCTCGAGCTGTCGGACGTGCTGTACCACGTCGATTTGCCCACGCGGTTCGCGCTGTTCCCGCTCGACGGGTTCGTCTCGCTGATCACGCCCGCCAACGACCACGCCGGCCTCGAAGTCGGCATGGTCGGCCGCGAAGGCATGATCGGCATGGAGCTCGTGCTCGGCGTGCGCACCGCACCTCTGCACGCCGTGGTGCAAGGTGCCGGCACGGCCTGGCGTGTGGGCCACGCGGCATTCGGCCAGGAACTCGCACGCAGCACGGCGCTGCGCCGCGTGCTGCAGCACTATGTGCACGTGACGCTTCGGCAGCTCGCCACGGCGTCGAGCTGCCGGCGCTTCCACGCCATCGGGCCGCGACTCGCGCGCTGGCTGCTGATGAGCCAGGACCGCGCGCAAGCCGACCGCTTCCACGTCACGCACGAACTCATGGCGCTGATGCTGGGGGTGCGCCGCGTCGGCGTGACCGTGGCCGCGGGCGGGCTGCAGGCTGACGGGCTCATCCGCTACCACCGGGGCGAGCTGACGGTGCTGGACCGCGCCGGCCTCGAGGCGCGCGCCTGTGCGTGCTACGTCAGCGACCTGCGCGCGTACCGCGCGCACATGGGGTCGTGCGGCGCGGCTGGCGGCACTGCGCTGCGCCGATGACAGCCCCACCCGCGACCGTCAGAGCCGGTGCCAGCCGGCCTGCGTGTCGACGAAGTCGGCCGTGATGTCGTCGGCGGGAGCCGCGGCAGCCTCCGCTTCGCCCAGCGGCCCCCGGTCGGCGCGCGGCGCGCGTCGCCCGGCCGCTGACGCCACGGGTGGCACGTCCGGCCCTTCGACGTGTACCGATCCGGCGCGGGCGACGTCGTCGGTCGCCGTGTCGAGTGCTTCAAAGGGTGCCATGCGACTTCTCCGGCGTCATGGGAGCACGGCGTCCGCGACCGGCCGACGGTGCGCCAGCGCACCGGACCTCGCGCTCACGTCGCGGTGCGGTCGGGCAACAGCCGGTCGTACTCCTTCTTCACCACCGCGTAGCACTCGCACGCGCGCCGCTCGAGACCGGGGCGGTCGAGCACCTTGATGTGCCCGCGCGCGTAGCGGATCAGGCCGAGCCGCTGCAGTTCGAGTGCGGCTTCGGTGACGCCCTCGCGGCGCACGCCGAGCATGTTGGCGATCAGCTCCTGCGTCATCACGAGTTCGTTGACCTCGAGGCGGTCCAGGCTCAGCAGCAGCCATCGACACAACTGCTGGTGCAGCGTGTGGTGGCGGTTGCACACCGCCGTCTGCGCCATCTGCGTGATGAGGGCCTGCGTGTAGCGCAGCAGCAGGTGCATGACCGGCCCGGCGCGCTCGAACTCGGCCCTCATGACGTTCGATCGCAGCCGGTAGCCTTCGCCCGCGCTCTGCACGACGCCGCGGCTGGGCGTGGAGCCGCCGCCCATGAACAGCGACACGCCGACGATGCCCTCGTTGCCGACCACCGCGATCTCGGCCGAGGCACCGTTCTCCATCACGTACAGCAGCGAGACGATGGCCGTGGTCGGGAACCACGCATGGCTCATCGCGCGGCCCGACTCGTAGAGCACCTGGCCGAGCGCCATGGGCACGCGCTCGAGCTCCGGCTGCCAGCGCTGCCACTCGGGCTCGGGCAGCGCGGCCAGCAGCTGGTTGAGCTTCGGACCAGTGGCGTGGTTCATGGCGGAACTCCTGTCGACGCGGCCGGGCATCGTCGGCGCATGAATCCAGTATGTACGCTGGCGCACCGAAGTGCCAGAGACGATGGGCTGCACCCGCGTGCGCCCGCGCCACGCGGGGGCGGCGAGCCCCCGCGCGAAATGGCCGTCGGTCACCCACCGGCGTGCGCCCGCGCCACGCTACAGGTCACCAGCGCTTGCGGCGTGGCGGGCCGTAGCGCCGAAGCGGCGGTGGTGCCGCGGGAAGCGCCGGCGCTGCGCGGTCCGGCTGCGCAGCAGCGGCCGGGTCCGCAACGACCGGCTCCAGCGCCGGTGGCGGCGCGCCTTCGGCCGTGAAGTCGTTCTGCTGGCGCGCGAGCCGCCGCGCCGAGGCCGTGTCGCGCGGTGGTGCCCGAGGTCGTCTCATCGCGGCAGCTCCTGCAGCCTTCAGCGCACCGAGCCGCGACGCAGCAGGTTGACCAGCGCGAGCAGGATCGCGGCCCCCAGGAACGAGATCAACATCGCCGTGACGCTGAAGTCGTTCTGGTTGATGGTCCCGACCCCCACGAGCGGCGAGATCAGCCAGCCGCCCAGCATCGCGCCGACGATGCCGACGACCACGTTGAGCACGATGCCTTGCTGGCCGTCGGTCTTCATCAACAGGCTGGCGAGCCAGCCGATCAGGCCACCGGCCACGAGCCAGATGAGCAGGTTCATGTGCACTCCTTCGGAAAGTCGCGAGGCTCGCGGCGCGGGCCTCGCAGCGGCATGCTGATGCTGCTCGGGGTCCGGCGTCGGTTCGCTACCGCACAGCCGCAGACGATGGGGCCGGTTCCCGTCGCCCGCGGTCGCAGCGCGGCCTGCGCGTGCGCTGCCGAACAGACCGCGACGCCTGCGGCACGCGACAGTTTCGGCCTCGACTCTCACTGGAGACTGCAATGGGCCAGCAAGACCGCACTGCGCGTGCCATGCACGAAACCGCGTCGCCCGGGCGTGCCGGCCCCGACCCACGGCACGGCCCCGGGCCCCGCCTGATGGGCGCCGGCACGCTGCTCGGCAATGACGTCTTCAACCGCGAGGCCGAAGCGCTGGGCGACATCAAGGAAATCATGCTCGACGTGCATACGGGGCTGGTGAGCTATGCCGTGCTGTCGTTCGGCGGCTTCATGGGCGTGGGCGAGAAGCTGTTCGCCGTACCTTGGGGCGCCTTGAAGCTCGACACCGAGCACAAGCGCTTCATGCTCGACGTCGACCGTTCGCGGCTCGAGGGCGCGCCGGGGTTCGACAAGAATCTGTGGCCCGACATGGCCGACGTCGGCTGGCAGCGAAGCATCCAGGCCTGGTACGACGGCCAGCCGCCGGACACCCCCGTCAAGCCCTGACCCCTGCGCGGCGCCCGCACGTTCGCCGGACACGCGGAACGCGCGGAACGCGCGGAACGCGCAGACTATCGCGGGCGCCGCGTGCGTCGGCGCCACACCGCGTAGGCGTGCATCAGCGGCTGCGCGGTGACGCCGTGCACCACGATCGACGCGGCCACCGTCCACAACGTGAACGACAGAAGCGCCTGCGCGACCTCCGGCGCGAGCCCGTGACGCAGCGCGAACAGAAGGTAGAACACCGAGCCGACGCCGCGAATGCCGAACCACGCGAGCATGGCGCCCTGCGGCGCCGACAGGCGCTCGCCGGGCAGCGAGACGATCACCGACAACGGACGCAGCACGGCCAGCACCAGCGGCACGAACCACCCCAGCGACGGCAGCGGCGGCGCGTACGCCAGCATCGCGCCGACGACCAGCACGACGGCCAGCTCGGCCAGCTTCTCGAGTTGCTCGTTGAAGCCCCTCACCGAACCGCGCATGTCCGCGGCGTGGTCCTGCGGCACCTGGCCGCTGCCCGGCGGGGCCGCCGGCCCTGCGGCCATGCGGCGGCTCGGCGGCCGCTCGCGCACGCGCTGCAGTGCCAGCCCGGCGGCGAACACGGCCAGGAAACCCGAGGCGAGGCACGCCTGTGCGACCCCGTAGGCCAGTGCCACGAGGCCGAGTCCGAGGAACTCGTCGAGCCCGACCGCTTCGCCGTGCCGGCTGCGCAGGTGGACGACGAGCTGCCCGCTCGCCGCACCGAGCAGCGCGCCGATGGCCACGCCGCCCAGCGTGGCCCACACCAGGTCGATGCTCCACCAGCGCAGCAGGCCGTGGCCGACCTCGCCCGCGCCGAGCAATCCAAGTCCCAGCATCACGAACGGAAACGCCGCCCCGTCGTTGAGTCCGCCTTCGCCCGCGAGGCTGAAGCCGAGCCGGTCCGGACGATCGCCCCGTTCGGACCGCACGCCGGAGGCGAGCACCGGATCGGTCGGTGCGAGGATCGCCCCCAGCAGCACCGCGGCGCCCACCGGCAGGTCGAGCCACCACACGCCCACGGCGGTGACGAGCGCCACCAACACCGCCATCGACACGAAGGCCAGCCGCAGCGGCAGCCGCCAGCGCCAGTTGCGCAGCGGCACGCCAAGCTGCATGCCCACCGCGAACAGCGCGATCAGCAATGCGACCTCCGCGACCCGCTCGAGGAGCGCCGCGTGCTCCAGCGGATCCGGCCGCAGCACGTCGGCCATCGACGGCCCCAGCAGCCAGCCGAGGGCGAGGTAGACCATCGCGGCGGTCAACGGCAGCCGGCCGAGCAGCGTGCCGGCCAGCACCATCGTGACCAGCAGCACGCCGACGAAGATCGACCACTCGGGCCAGGTCATGATCGCTCCAGGCGCACGCGCGCGGGCCCCGCACGCACGCGGACGTCAGCCGTCGGTCGACAGCGCCTGCGGGCAGTGATGGGGCACCACGAGCCGCCCGTCCGCGTCCGGCACGGCCTCGATGACCACGCGCGGACGCAGCGCGTGCACGGCACCGAAGATCGTCGCGACGGCCACGTCGGCCGCGTCGCGGCCGGTGCCGATGCGCACGAAGCCCATCGGCACCGCAGTGCCGGACGGATCGAACAGGTACCAGCGCCCACTGAGATAGACCTCCACGTAGGCGTGGAAGTCGGGCGGGCCGAGCACCGGATCGGCACCGTAGTCGATGCCCGTCGTGAAGCGCGCCGGGATGCTCAGGGCCCGGCACAGCGCGATCATGAGATGGGCGAAGTCGCGGCACACGCCGGCCGATTCGAGCAGCGTGTCGATGGCCGAGGTCTCCGAGGTCGACGCGTTCGACGCGAAGACCGTGTGCTGCAGGACCCAGTCGCGGATCGACTGCACGCGTCCGTAGCCCTGCCGGTGGTGGCCGAACTCCCGCATCGCGAAGCGGCGCAGCCGGTCCGACTGGCAGTAGCGGCTCGGGTAGACGAACCCCAGCACCGGCAGCGGGAGTTGATCGACCGGTACTTCGGCGATGCTCGCCGGCTCGGCTGCGTGGTGCAGCAGGTCGACCGTCGCCTCGTAGCGCACCGCGAACGGCCCGCGCCCTGCACGCAGGCGCAGGTAGCGATTGCC
>Ga0073934_10010757_pt1 | contig 11261 bp, 9 predicted proteins | sample LarsenN4metaG_FD_76834 | JGI IMG/M metagenome (GOLD analysis project Ga0073934, IMG submission 76834) | Hot spring sediment bacterial and archeal communities from British Columbia, Canada, to study Microbial Dark Matter (Phase II) - Larsen... ...
GCCGGAACAGACCTGGCTGGAGAGATGAGAGCGACGTTTGTCGTATCCAAATTTGGTGGGCAGGATATAGCCTTGATAAAAACGCGTATAAATCGATTCGTGGTGCTTGCCGCCATAGTACTTCCAGCCCAGCTCACGCTCCAGGAGCTGCATCGCTTCCTGTTTGTTGTAGTCCAGATAATTCAAAATATCGATGCGGCGCAACGTGAGCAAGCGGCGATAATATGTGAATAGTCCCTGATGTGGAAAAGTCTTGAGCTTCCCTTTCCCAAACCGCTTGTGGACGCTTTGAATGTACTTCCAATCGAAGTGCCCCTGCGACCAGGCGCGCGGCAGATGCGTCTCTGTGCGGACGTTGAATCCCGAAAGGATGTAACGCACTTTGAGCTTCTCGGCCATATCGCCGATCACCGCCCAGATGGCATGATCGCTTGGGATTTCAGAGTCAGGGGTAGAGGCTTTCAAGAAGGCTAATTGCAAATCTTTGAACTCTTCCCAATTAAGCACGTTGGTATACAAGTCGATCCCCAGGCGCTTAAGGGTCTCTTCGATGTTCTTGACCGCCAGTTCTGAATCCCAGCCATTGTCCATGTGAACGGCCAGCGGACGCAGACCCAATTTGGTCTTTGCCACGTATGCTACATAGGTGCTATCTACACCACCGCTAACGCCCATCACGCAATCATAAGGCTTGCCCTGTCCCTCCTGCTTGATCTGCTCCGCCAGCCCTTCGAGGTGACGAAGGCCGGCTTCCCCGGTCAACACGCGCTGCTGAACGAGACGATCATAATCATGACAATGGTTGCAAATACCCTGTTCGTCGAATTGAATTTCAGGGTCACTGGTATCCATCAAACAGCGCGTGCAAACGCGATATCCTCGTTCCATATTCGTTCCTTTAGGAATTCTTACCACAAAGGGCATCCTTCGACTGAGCTCAGGACAGGCTTCGGAACACTAAGGTTTTTCCTTTGTGCGCCTTGGTGTACTTCGTGGTTAAGTCTTTTGTTATGGCAGCACTTGTTTCAACTCTGCCTGGGAGGGATAGCTGATCAACACGCCGCGCAACGGCCCCTGAAACACAAAGAGACTGCCCGCAGCCGCGGCCGAAGCGCCGCCCATCTTAATCGCATCTGCCAAATCCTGCAACCTGCCCGCCCCCCCACAAGCCACCACAGGGATAGAGACCGCGTCTGAAACGCGGCGAATCAACTCAATGTCATAGCCTTGCATCGTCCCATCGCGGTCGATCGAATTGATGAGCAGTTCACCTGCACCTTGTTCTTCCATTTCAACGGCATGTTTTACGGGATCCAGACCTGTGCATTTCTTGCCACCGCGAGTCCAAACCTCATATTTTCCTAAGAAACTTTTCTTCACATCTATGGAAATGACCACAGCCTGGCTCCCGGCATAGTCGGCCGCGGCACGCACCAATGAAGGGTTTTCCACAGCGGAGGTATTTAAAATAATCTTTTCGATACCAATACTTAACAACGTTTTTATGTCATCCATGCTGCGGATGCCGCCCCCATAGCCCAATGGCATGAAACATTCGCTTGTGATATTTGCCAGCATCTTGAACGCAGGGGGACGGTTTTCATTCGTGGCTGTGATATCTAAAAACACCAGCTCGTCCACTTCCTTTTCGTTAAAGATGCGAACGATATTGATCGGATCGCCGAGATATGTAGGATTCTTGAACTTCACGGTCTTGACCAGACCTTGACCCTGCAGCAACAAAGCGGGAATGACGCGCGGCCGAATCATGCACTCATCTCAGCGAAGTTCTTTAGCAGCCGCATTCCATATTTGTGGCTTTTCTCCGGGTGGAATTGGAAGCCCATAATATTGCCCTTGCCAAAGATGGAATGAAAGTGACCACCGTAATCTGTCTCCGCAAGCACCGCCTCAGGATCCTGACTTTGCACGTAAAAGGAATGGACGAAGTAAAAACGTGCTTCGGGATCAAGGTCTTTGAAAAGAAGATGACTCTGCCGAATCTCGATAGTGTTCCAACCCATGTGTGGAACTTTTAATTGAGCCTGACTGTCATCGAACCTAAAACGCAATGTCTCCGCATCGAGCCAACTGAGTCCCGGGCACTGCCCCTCTTCGCTTTTCTTCGTCATCAACTGGAGTCCCAGGCACAGGCCCAGGAATGGCACTTTCTTTTCAAGTGCCAGATGATTCAGCAACGGGACAAGTCCACACTCGTTGAGCTTGTTCATGCCTGCATCGAAGGCGCCTACACCGGGCAAAATCAATTTTTCGGCTTGCTGCAATACTTCAGGGTCAGAGGAGGCAATCGCTTTGGCACCCGCTTTCTTGAGCATGTTGATGATCGAGCCAAGATTGCCCACGCCGTAATCCACGATGACGATCATGCGTACACTCTCCGTTTTTCATAGAATAACCTCATCAGCGACGCGGCTTGAACGTAGATCCAGGCCTGGTGCAGCATTTCATGATCCTGATTACGAATAGCGAGAGCCAAATCCTCTGCAACTTTCTTTCCATCCCAAACGCTTGATTCACGAAACTCCGCGCTGTGGACAACATCTCGAATAAATTCCTGGGCACGCGGAGCGGTCCATGCTTCTGCCAGATTGGGGAAGCCAAGCTTGCGGGTGCGCGTGCGAATTGGCTCCGGCAGGATGCCTTTCAGCGCGTCCCGTAAGATGCGCTTGGTAAAACCGGAACCAATCTTCGCCGTCGCAGGCAGCGAGAACACGAAACAAACCAGCCGCCAGTCCATGAATGGAGAGCGTACTTCCACACCATGCGCCATCGAGAGGTGATCAAAATCCCGCAGGTTGGTGGGCAGTTGGATGAAATGAAAATCCTTATAAAGTGTTTTGAACAGAGCATCTCGCCCTTGAATCCGCAATCGATCTTCTTCGTACGCTGGGGATATAAATTTTGCGGGCGTTTGCATGAGCCAGGGTTGCTCGTGTTTCTTCGTGGCCTTGGCAAACAACGCTTGCGCGCTCTTGATGTAAAACTCATTATCGGGAAAGAGCTCCAGCCCCTTCATGATCGAAACAAGCTCACGCGCACGCCGGGGAGAAAGTTTGGTCAGCGAGTCTTTGAGCGCAGCCGTCACATACCAGGGATATCCACCCAATGCCTCATCGCCGCCGTGACCATCGATGGTTACCACGATTCCGTTTTCTCGTTGAGCTTTGTGAACGAGCCACGGCCCTAGATGAAGATCAGAAATCTCCTCATACTGGAAGAGGATACGGTCGAAGTTTTCCAGATATAGATCCGAGGCGCCGGTACAGTAGATCGGGATGGCGCCTGTGTGCTGGATCACTTGATCGGCATATTTCCGCTCATCGATGGCCGCGCCGGGATAGGTCATGATGAAGGCCCGCTGCCAGTCCTCTGCCAGCCTATCCTTGGCGCTGTTCCCATTGCGAACGTGCCGCATCCCGCACAGGATGGAGCTTGAATCGAGCCCGCCGCTCAGAGCCGTCCCAATCGGAACATCGCTGCGCATACGGATGCGGCAAGCATCCAAGAACAGTTCACGAAAGTGATGGACCTGATCCTGATATTTCTGCGGGATGGTTTCCAGATGGTCGAGCGTGTTCCACCAGCGCCTGATCTTCGGCTGTTCGCCCATTCTTAGAGTCAGGCAATGCCCACCAAAGAGATGCCGTAACCCGCGCAGGAGACAACGCTCATTCCCTTCGATGAATCGTTCATTAGACAGCGCCGCCGCGACCATTGCCGGCTCAAAGTCAGGTTGAAACCAATCCAGTGCCAGAAAAGCCTTCATCTCGGAAGCAAAGGCAAAATGATTTTGATCGAAATAATAAATGAGCGGCTTGACGCCAAAGCGATCCCGCGAAATGAACAATTTGCGTTCATCGCGATCCCAGATGGCAAACGCCCACATCCCGTTAAATCGGAGCTGGCAATCCTCTCCCCAGCAGTGATAAGCTGCCAGAATGACTTCGGTGTCTGAGTCTGTTTTGAACTGGTAACCGGACTGTTCCAGTTCTGTTTTCAACTCGAGAAAGTTATAGATCTCGCCGTTGAAAGTAATCCAGTAACGCCCATCGCCAAACGACTTTGGCTGACGCCCTCCCTCTGATGTATCGATAATGGCCAGACGCCGATGCCCAAGTCCAAGATTTGCTTCGGCATCGATATAAAAACCATTCCCATCTGGTCCGCGGTGCGCAAGACTGTCAGTAAAGCATTCCAGCATGTCCGGCGAAACAGTCCGGCCATCGAGATTCCAGAGCCCGGTAATTCCACACATTCTTCTAGCGTTCTCCTATCGATTTCAATCGTTCCGCAAATGCGCGGAAATTAACCTCAGCATTATAACGCTCCATCCACACAGCGCGGCTTCCTTTTCGTTTGATTGCTGCCATTTCGGGATTATCGAGTAGCGTAAAAATTGCTTCCGCAATATCCTGCGGTGTTGGATCAGGGTTGAGGAGAATGCCGTTCCTTTCTGAAACGATCTCCGGATTACCACCAACATTTGTAGCAATGACAGGAATGCCACAGGAAATAGCTTCCATCATAGCAACGGACGCTCCCTCGGTTGTACTCATGTTAATAAACACATCCACAGGATTTTCCCTGTAATGGCGCAAAACATCCTGATTCGGAACGGATCCGGGTAGATAGCCTAGCGCATTATCGCGAAACTTGTTTTTCACCAATTTCTGTAATCTGCTTCTTGCCCACCCATCTCCAAAATGATGCCATTCGAATTTTTGTTCAGGGCGTAATCGAGCGGCAGATTCTATACCTTCAAGCAACAAATCTATCCGCTTTAGAGGCACAATATGCGAGCAGGAAACGATCCTAAATACTCTATCTGCCGAAGCCCTGGTAATAAACCCGGGTTCTTCAAAGCCCAAGTGAGCTGTTTCAAATAGATCCTGGAACTGAGGATAGTGATTACGAAAATAATCTCTGCCATCCTGAGACACCAAGAATAATTTATTCAATTTCGCAAGAGTTTGGCGTCTTAGAGGCCAATAATAGGGGAAATATTGCTCTTCATAGATATCATAGCCATGCGCACGGGAGGTGAGTCTAATTTGCGGATATAATTGTTTTCCTAATGCGAGACCTGTGGTAATGTCCTCAAACCAATAAGTATATAAGACAATTTCATCCTTTTTTGCCGGCAAATTCTTAAGCCAATCTCTTATCCACCTTCTTGTGATTTCTGCATAACTAGAAAACTTAAGTAACTTCAAGAATTTGAAGGGGAAAAGGATAATTTCTGGACGACTCAACAATTCTTGATACAAATGATGTGAGATAATTGCATGAAAGATCAGGCCTGTGAACTTAGAATTGCGCTTTAGAAACGTTGAGTAGTCTTCATCAAGCTCTACAGAACTGTCCAGGGCAAGCTTCTTGCCATGACAGGTTTTGGGTATTAGTATTACTCGATCAAAGACTTCCTTTAAGTAGGGAAGCTCTCTCTGAATAAAAGTATGCTCTGCTGCAGCGTCATAAGGAAAAGATTTTGTAAATAATACCAAAATCATAGTCAACCATCATAAATTTCTCGGGGCGCAAGAAAGTATTATACCAGTAGGCTATCTGCACTATTGCGTTAGATACAATGACATAAAAGACAGAAGTCTGCTAACTTTGATTCATAAATGGAGCATTCAACAATGCGTATACTTCTCGCTGGCATTGGCAAAAATATTCAAAAAAGCTTGGGAGCCATTCAGGACACCTTTAGCAGCCTGGCGTCCAAGTTTGAGTGCGCCGCAGTTTTTTATGAAAACAATTCATCCGATAATTCTGCAGAGCTTCTCCAAGAATGGAAAAAACAAGATTCGCGCATACATGTAACAAGTGAAACGATTCCTTTTCAAGAATCACTAAATCGGTGCAAAGCGCGCACATGGGACAATCAACCTTGCCGAATGGAGTTGCTGGCAGAAGCGCGTAACAAATTGCTTGATAGAATTATGACTCCTGCGTTTGAAGGCTACGATCTTGTGTTGATGTTCGATCTGGACATAGTACGCCCGTTGCCTCTATCAGAGACGGCAGATGCAATTAGAACATTCCCTTCCGATGCAGCGGGTGTATTTTCATTCGGAGTAAATACTGCTGGTAAGATGTACGATCTATATACTTATCGCGATGTGCCTTTTCCTTTCGGCCCTGAAATCATTGGCGAGCACTTTTTCAGCAACAAGCATGAAAAAAAACTTTACCGTCACACAGATGGATTAAAAAGACATGAGTTTTACCCTGTTTACTGTGCCTTCAATGGAGCAGCCTTATATCGACGTGAATATCTTCAGGGGTGCAGATATTCCGCTTACCCGAATCAGGATTTGGATAATCTCTATCGAAAAATTGCATCGGACATGGGCAAAGAACCTTCGAACTGGTTCACTGGACAAACACATATCAATAGTGTTTTACAGGGAGCATATCTTTTTGGAGAAGATGGTTTCTTTTATCAAAATAATGCTGGCTACGACTATCCAATTATTATCGAACATGCTGCCCTTCATGCGACTCTCATAAAAAAGGGAAAGCTCTACTTGCGACCACCCTGGGTCCACCAATCGCAGAATCATGATGGATATTTATTCTGGCATGAGCGACTGATGCGAATCCTCAGTACGGCAAAACGCAAACAAGATGAAAACCTAGTATGACGAGGCAAGAGGGACTTCTCTATTCCTGTCAATTGCCAGCCGGCTCTTAAAACCTCTGTGTGACATGGAGGACATAAATCATTCAGGCACATCAGTGATTTTCTATTAAATTGCATTCGGGGTTCTCACTTCCTGCACAATTTGTTTGAAGCCACTTAGCACACCTTGTCTGCCCAATGAACTATGAATGTACAGCACGAAAAGGCCCAGAAGCGTCCAGTAAAATGCAATCTTTCGCCCCAAATTTTGAGCCCAGTGTTTGCGGAACAAGTATGCATAATTCAAGACGGTCATTTCTGCCAGTTCTCTGTCTTTGAGGCGATCCGCGGCGCTAATCTTGTGATCCAATACAGCAGACGCTTCGTAATAGATTTTGTATCCTGCGTTCAAAACCTGTTTGGAAATATCTGCATCCTCCATTTGACCGTAGCCACGCAATTTTTCATCAAAGCGTGCCAGCGTGAATACCTGGCGACGGAATGCCATGCAGCATCCTGATAAACATTCGATATACCGGCTTGTCATTAGTAAATGTGGATGAGTTGGCATGCCTGAGTAACGGAATCTCCCGGTTCCAAAATCACTTTGTAGAAAAATATGCCTGAGCATGTTGAAATAGTTTTTTTTCAGCCAATGGAAGATCGAGGTTTTTTCCCGCCGTTTCATGCCAGCGATACGCCCTCCAACAGCACCGATCCTGCCAAGAGTATCATCTATAAAAACCTTTTCGATCAACTCAATGTAATTCGGTTCCAAATGAATATCATCATCGAAGAAAAACAGTAGTTGTCCTCGGCTTTTCTCAATGCCCACATTGCGCTGATAGGTTAGACCTGGTCGGGTATGAAAATAGTAAAAAGGCATCGGTATGTTGCTTCTATTCAGATATTCATGAACCCCCTCTGTATCTGAAGAGTCAACAACAATCAACTCATCGGGCAAACGGATTTGCTTTGCTAATGACCCGATGGTCGCCTCAAAATCCGCAAATCGATTCCGCGTGCAAATAATAACGCTAATTATTAAAGACGTCATTCATTATCCATGGTTTCTCAAAAATCAGCCGGTGGCTAGACATATCTTCACGGTATCCTGGCGTTTGAAATTATCTTCATCACACTGGTTCGTGTATTTTTTCGAAGACAAGTTCAACTTCCTGGTGACATCCCACTGGCGTAAAGTCATTGTATGCTTCTACCTTGATCCGTTCGCCGCGCTCAAAACGATCTGTCAATTCTTCCAGGTTATATCCAAACTGTTCACCCGCCCGGTTGGGAAGGATAGCCTGAACTTTATTTACAGGATTACAAAAAGTGATTGAGCTACGATAACAACATAAGAAGGGATACTTTGAACGAAAAACACCCGCATGAGAGGAAATTTGCTCCTCCAGTGTATTCGGGTTGCTAAAATGCAATCCTGCGACAAAAGGCAGAATGTCTTTTAATCGGTAAACCGAACTGGAGACTTCCAGGGGATATCCAAAATCATACTCCGCCCCCGGCCAACGATACATAACCAGCTTATCGTTTATATCGATAAACTCGGGCAACCTCTGTGAAGCATTATGTGGATAGCAAATAACTGTATTCGTACCCAGTCGCAAAGAACATCCGATTAATTTCTGATGTTTATCCAATGCGTTAACAGGATCCTTCAATTGAAAATCTCGAACGAAAATATTATCGTCGACCAAAAAGAGGATATAAGAATCGCTCTCAAGCGACGGGAGCAGGGAACGGGTCAATCGCATTTGAATTTGGCGAGCTGTGCGATTCCAGACGCGGGCAAGCCACAATCTGTTGGAAACACCAACACTTCCAACGGCACAGAGTGCAAAATAAACATGCCTGCCCCAGTTGCCTTTTTCAAAGGGATTCATGATGGCCAAAAGATCCTGTCTAAAGTTTTTTTGGGGAATAAAAGCCACTTTCGAATAAGTTGCCGCCAAAGATCGATACTGATGGTGATGACGATCATCAGTGGCTAAATACAGAACATAAACATCAGCAGAACTGGCGTCCGAACAATGCAGATAGAATGAATGTAAAACAGCTTCAAGCTGTAAAGCACGATCACGACTGAAAATGATTACTTGAACCGACATGTTAAGCACTCTGTTGTGTTATTAACCTTTGATATAGATTTTCATATTCAACGGCAATCTGCTCCCAGGTGAACCTTTCTAACCACGAGAGATAACCAGATTGTCCCAATTCCATTCGTTGCTTCTCATTATCAAGCAAGGATTCGATCGCGCGGGCAAACTGATCTGGATCGCCACTTACGTTCCCGTCATTTTGCTGAGTCGTGGGAGCAATCATGCCACCCTTGCTCCAGCCTGCAATTTCAGCGGCATTGCCACAAGCCAGGCTTACAAAAGGCGTCCGTGAGGCCAGGCCTTCAAACAAAACCAAGGGTGAGTATTCGATATTAGATGCAAAAATGAACAGATCCGCGGCATGATAAGCCGCCACCACATCTTTGCGCGGCGGATCAAGAAGAAGAACCCGTTTCCTGCCAAATCCTCGCAAATTGATCCAGGATGATCGGATGCGGCATTCCGGCAAACAGCCAGGCTGTACACCTCCCAGTAAAGAACGTCCAATCAATCGAATGGCCTCGGTCAAACGAAGGTAACGGATGTGGTGAAGCAAAGGTAGCAGGAACAAATCCCAAAAATTCGTATGGTGGAAAATGTTGCCAATAATAATTAAGGTAGCATTCTTTTTCTTTAATCGCTGAAAGGCCTCCATACTCAAACGGTGACCTTTCTGACCCGTATGGCTGCCCACAGTCAGCAGTAAAACATCTTCCTCAGGAATACCATAACGGCGGCGGAAAGTATCATCAACCTCTTCGAACTCGGCTTGCGAAGCACCATTTGGAAGAATTGAATAATGGCTAAGATTATGCTGGCGGGCCAGGTTGATATCTCGGTAATCGGAAGCATGAAACACAAGGTGATCATACCTGCGCATATATTCCGGCATTTGCAAAAAATATTCCCGATATGCGGGGTCGTAAAGTCCGGAAAAGCCGCACGGAATCATCACCTTACGATAAGGAATGCGCTCAAGAACAGGAAAGGCCAGATCCATCGTCCATTCCTGCGCTGCATAGTTCATCATGAGGTCAAATTGACCCTCCATTAAGAATTGCTGGTATCGTTCCGCCTCACCTCGAATGCCATTGACAGCATTACCTGAAATCTCGAACTCTTCAATCCGAACGCCATTAATACAGCGTTCGCTGCGCTCAGGTAAACGTGTAGTGGCCACGGTAACCTCATGCCCCCTCTGAGCCAGACGTTCGGAAAGTTGACGTACCACTTCCTGTGCTCCCCCTACACTGGGATAATAGAACTCTACAGTATGTAAAATCTTCAATGAATTACTCTTAGCGGGTTTTGAACAGATTGTTTCTACAACCAGTACGTCAGGCTCATACTAGGTAGGCTCAATATAGTATATAAGCAATCTTTTTGAACGGCCTATAAGCCAATCACTTTGTTCCTTAAGCGAGTAAGAAACAAATATAGCCGTTCTCTTCGGCCATGCACTCCTAGAAGTTTTTTACACAGTCTCTCAAATTGCCTAATCTCTTGATTGATTAACTCGTTATTTGACCAGATTAATTGCTTGGCTCCATAAGTGTATATTTCTCCTTTATAAGTTTGAGAAACATACATGATAGAACCATACCAACCACGGAGATTATGCAGGGAGTTGTCTTCGATATTATAGATCGAGAAGAATTCTTGATCGACGAAAAATGTGTTCCCGCCCAAAGTAGCTATCAGCTCATATCCTTTTTCCTTTGCTAATTCAACCATTGCCATCATGCTAGAGCCTTGGTTATCTTCGCTTTCGCTTTGAATAAAAATCGCGTCATCAGGAAACGATGGATTACACTCGATGCAAACAATCTTTGGTCTGTAGCGTTCAACGCCTTTCCATACATGGTAATCATTTCCGTCTATATCGATTACCAAGAGGTCGAAATCAATTGGGATAGCTGTTTTTTCCAAAATGGAATCAAGAGAATGTTCTCCTCGAGGTTCCACAAAACAATTGACTGGAATTGAGTTGGTTTCTTTCTCGCATATTTCTTTAAGTTCTTTGAATTTTTGCTGATCTCCCTCAATTAATACAGCACTATACCCATTTTCTCTAAGGAGGAGCGTCGTACTCAAATATTTTCCATCCCAGGCACCAAATTCAACACACCAATGGTTTTTATTTGGCAACATCTCCAATGCTTTGGCAATAATGCCATCCTCACCAAATTGACTATAAGTATTATTTTTAGCATATTCATTTAACCATGCGTTTTTCATAATTCACCTTTTATTAACTTCTGATACAAGTCTTCATACTGCAGAACAATTTTTTCCCAGGTAAAGCGCTCATGCCATGCAGCATAGCCGCTTTGGGCCAGCTGTTTTCGCTTTTGAGTATCCCTCAGTAAATCTTCTATCAATCGGGCAAAGAGCGCGGGACGACCGTCCACGTCGCCGTTTTCTTGTTTGACAGTAGGGGCAACCACCCCCCCTCCAGTCCACTCTACTATCTCTTTTGCATTTCCACA
>Ga0073934_10010759_pt1 | contig 11259 bp, 9 predicted proteins | sample LarsenN4metaG_FD_76834 | JGI IMG/M metagenome (GOLD analysis project Ga0073934, IMG submission 76834) | Hot spring sediment bacterial and archeal communities from British Columbia, Canada, to study Microbial Dark Matter (Phase II) - Larsen... ...
CATCGGGTACGACGACACCGTTGTTCCCCAGATTGCCAACGCGATCCTTTCCCGGCACAACTTCATCCTCCTGGGTCTGCGCGGGCAGGCGAAGAGCCGCATCCTGCGGTCGCTCATATCCCTGCTCGACGCGGAAATCCCCTACCTGGCCGGCTGCGAGATCAACGATGATCCCCTGGCGCCCATCTGCCGCGCCTGCCACGAGCGGATCGCCGAATGCGGCGACGCTACAGCCATCGGCTACCTGCCGCGCGAGCAGCGGTATGTCGAAAAGCTGGCGACCCCGGATGTAACCATCGCCGATATGATTGGCGATCTCGATCCGATCAAGGCGGCGCGCGGCGGTCACGCGCTCTCGAGTGAGCTGACGATCCATTACGGGCTGCTGCCGCGCGCCAATCGCGGCATCTTCGCCCTCAACGAACTGCCCGATCTCGCCGGTAAGATCCAGGTGGGACTCTTCAACATCATGCAGGAGGGCGATGTCCAGATCAAAGGCTATCCCGTCCGCTTGCCGCTCGACGTCATGCTGGTGTTTACCGCCAATCCCGAGGACTACACGGCGCGGGGCAAGATCATTACGCCTCTCAAGGACCGCGTGGGCTCGGAAATCCGGACGCACTACCCGGCGACGCTCGAACAGGCGATGGCCATCACCGCGCAGGAAGCCTGGACCCAGCGGGATGGTTCGGCGCAACTGATCATTCCGCGCTTCATGCGCGAACTCATCGAGAGCATTGCATTTGAGGCGCGCCAGGAAAAGAAAGTGGACAAGCGTAGCGGCGTCAGCCAGCGCATGCCCATTACGTGCCTCGAAAACGTGGTCTCCAACGCCGAGCAGCGCGCCCTGCTGAATGGGGAGGAGAAAATCGTGCCGCGCGCGAGCGACATTTACGGCGCGCTGCCATCACTCACGGGAAAATTCGAGCTGGAGTACGAGGGCGAGTTGCGCGGCGCCGATAACGTCGCGCGCGACATCATCCGCCAGGCGACGGCCCGCATTTTCAAGCAATACTTCGACAACGTCCCCCTCCACCCCGTCGTCCAGTGGTTCGAACTCGGCGGGAATCTGAAGTATGCGGCGAATGCGCCCGCCGAGGAAATTTACTCGCAACTCAAGAAAATCCAGGGCTTGCTGGAAAAAACGCAGGCGCTCGGGATCAAAGCCAAGGACGACCCGGCGTTGCTGGTGGCGGGCGCGGAGTTCATCCTCGAGGGCCTGTACGCTCTCAAGAAGATCAGCCGCAACGAGGAATTGGGCTTTCACGCGGAGCACCGGGCCAGCCGCGCGGAAGGCCCGCCGGAAAACCTTGGACCCGTTCCCTCTCGGCGGCGGCCGATCAACTGAGCTCGGTCTTTGCCCTTCGTAACTGAAGGCGGAGGGCTCCCATGAAATACATCAGGTACTCCAAATACGTCGCGGATCCGTTCGACGGCTTGAGCGCCGAGGATTTATTGCACCTTCTCCAGGATTTCCTTCTCGCAAGCGGTTTCAACCAGCCGTATTACAGCTTCTACCAGATGGATCCCGAGCGCACGATGGAGAATCTCCACCGCGCTTTGCTTGAGGCGCTCGCGCGCGAGGGCATGGTGCCGGAGGAACTTCTCAACGAACTGCGCGAGAATGCGCAGAACTATCCCCATTCCCGCCTTTCCAAACTGGTTGACAAACTCCTGGAACGGCTCTCGGAAGAGGGCTACATCACGGTCGAACCGCCGAACCCGAATCAAGGAGAAGTTTCGCAGCTGCGGAGGGGCGGCGCCACGGGGCCCGAGGGAGAGGCCAAATTCGAAATCACCGACAAGGCGCTGGATTTTCTGGGGTTCAAAACCCTCAAAGACTTGCTGGGATCGCTCGGCAAATCGAGCTTCGGCCGGCACGACACGCGCGAGCTCGCGACCGGCGTCGAGGCCGACGGCTCCAGCCGCCAGTACGAGTTCGGCGACACGTTGAACCTGGACGTGAATGCCACCCTGCTGTCCGCCATCGAGCGGCAGGGGCTGCGCGTGCCGCTCGATCTCGACTACCGCGATTTGAAGGTTCACCAGTGCGAATACCAGAGCTCCTGCGCCACGGTGCTGCTGCTTGATTGCAGTCACAGCATGATCCTGTATGGTGAGGACCGCTTCACCCCCGCCAAGAAAGTTGCCCTGGCGCTCGCCCATCTCATCCGCACGCAATATCCGGGCGACACGCTGCACCTGGTTTTGTTCCACGACTCGGCCGAAGAAATGCCGCTCTCCGAACTGGCGCGGGTCAAGGTGGGCCCGTATTACACCAACACGCGCGAGGGTTTACGCATGGCGCAGAGAGTTCTCTCGCGGCAGAAGAAAGACATGCGCCAGATTGTGATGATCACCGACGGCAAGCCCTCGGCGCTGACGCTGGAGGACGGCCGCATTTACAAGAATGCTTTCGGCCTCGATCCCTTGGTGGTCTCGGAAACGTTGCACGAAGTCGCCCGTTGCCGGCGTAACGGGATTCTCATCAACACCTTCATGCTTGCTTCCGATTACGGTTTGGTCAGCTTCGTTCAGAAGGTGACCGAGATCTGCCGCGGCAAGGCTTACTTCACCACGCCCTACACCCTCGGGCAATATCTGCTGATGGACTACATGCAGAAGAAGGTGAAGCACATCCACTGATCGCCTGCGGCCTGAGACCGAATCCGGCGGTCGCTGCCTCGCCCCGTCGCCTTCCCTGCTACAATGTTGGTGTGTCCGATTCACCGCCCATCCTGGTGGCTGCCGGCATTCTGCTCGATGCGGACAGGCTCCTCATTTGCCAGCGGCGTCGATCCGATGCCTACGGGTTGCAGTGGGAATTCCCCGGCGGCAAAGTGCGCGACGGCGAGAGCATGAAGGATTCGCTGCGCCGCGAGCTCGCGGAGGAATTGCGGATTGACGCGGAGATCGGCGAGGAAATTTGGCGATTGCGCCATCGCTATCCGGACCGTTTTGTGGAAGTTGTTTTCTTCTCGGTTCCTTCCTATCGAGGAGAGATTTCCAACCAGGTCTTCGAAGCGGTGGAGTGGGCGCCGCGCCACAAGCTCCTCGAATACGATTTCCTGGAAGCCGATCGGGAATTGGTCGAGCACATTGCGCGCGGTGAAGTTGTCTAGCATGAAGACTCTCACCGCAGAGGCGCAGAGACGTGGAAGCAGAGCACCGTCAATCGCAAATCACGGTGTGATGCGCAGGCCCCGAGAGGCGGGACTCTTGCGGTTCATCATTCAACTCCGATTGTTCGTCGTTTCTCTGTCTCTGTGGCTCTGCGCCTCCGCAGTGGGGTTTGCTCGCGGTCAGATCGAGACGGTTGACAGCGCCTCCCCACCCCCGTTGCACTGGGTCAGCCAAGGACAGGTCGAAGGGCATCTGGCCCTCAACTACTCGCCGGCGGGCGCATTCTCACCGGACAGCGCGGCGCTCGCGGTCGTTATCGAAGACAAGGTTGTCCTCCTGGATCTTCGCGCCGGGGGAATCCGCAGGACGCTTCGGCCGCGCGTAGAGGGCGTGGCCGATCTCACCCTCCATTCCGCCAGTTTTGTGGCACCCGATCGGCTCTTCATTCTGGGCAACGGCGTCTTCCGTACGAAGGGCAAAGGGGCGGCGTCGCCCACTCCCACGCTTGGTTTCCTCTGGGACTCGGACCGCGACGCACTCATAGGCAAAGTCAACATGTTCGGGGCCCGTGGCGGCTTCGGACCCACACGCTTCTTCCCCATGATCGGCTATGTCGGACTCCACAAGGAAACCAACTTCGATCTCTGGCATCCGCTGACCAGCAAGGGCGGGAGGTTCACCGTCCCGGCGTTGACTCGCCAGCCCCACCTCTATGAATTCTCGCCCAACGGCCACTGGCTTCTCCTGGCGCAGATCGAGGCGAGCGGCGCGGCTGATCCCATTGTCGTGGATCTCCGCCAGGGGAAATTCGTGGACTCCTTGCGCGGGCACCAGGGCACGATTCTGAGCATGGCCTTCTCCCGCGACAACCAGCACGTCGTGACGGCGGCGGAAGACGGCAAGGTGCGCGTGTGGTCGGTCCCCGATTGGAAGCTCCGGCACACCCTTAGCGGCCATAGCGGGACGGTGCGGTGGGCGGAGTTTTCTGCGGATGGCCAATGGGTCGCTTCCGGAGGCCAGGACAGAACGGTTCGAGTGTGGTCCGCGCAGGATGGCGCTCTACTCCAGACGCTCACGGAAGGCCAGGAGCCCATTCGCACCGTTGCCTTTTCTCCCGACGGGGAATTCCTCGCCGCCTCCGCCGAGCAGATGGTTTGGGTGTGGAAGCTCCTGAGGCAGTAGTCAGCAGTCCGTTGTCATTGGTCATTGGCCGGCTTCGTTTTCCCGGCCTCGATTCTCCCTTCCGAGTGAGGCCCGCACGAACGCTCGAGGGCATCGCTAGCGCCGTACGCGGTGGCGCCAGCCGCTACAGTCCGTGATTCCATGTTAATATTTTTGTGGGGTCGCATCGTCGCGGCGTCGTTCATTTATGCCCAAAGTGGGAATGGTCAGTCTGGGCTGTCCGAAGAACCTGGTGGACAGCGAAGTGATGCTGGGAATACTCGCCCGGCAGGGTTACGAGTTGACGCCCGACGCCCGAGCGGCCGAGATCATCATCGTCAACACCTGCGGCTTCATCGAACCGGCCAAGCGCGAATCCATCGACACAATTCTCGAGATGGCCGAGTACAAGAAAACCGGCGTCGCCCGGAAACTGGTTGTGGCCGGCTGCCTTGTCGAGCGCTATCGGAAAGCCATCCTGGAACAGATTCCCGAGGTGGATTTCGTCATCGGAACGAATGAGCTGGAGCGAGTCCTCGAAGCCTGCGGGAGCGACGGCTCGGCGCGGTCGTCGAGTTCGCCGATCGAACCTTATCTCTACCACGAGTGGACGCCTCGCGTTCTCTCGACGCCGTCCTGGTCCGCCTATATCAAGATCGCCGAAGGTTGCGATCATCCCTGTTCATTCTGCGTGATCCCGCAGATGCGCGGCCGCTTCCGCTCGCGGCGTTTCGAATCCGTGGTGCGCGAGGCGGAGAATTTGGTGCGCCAGGGGGTGGCCGAAATCACGCTGATTGGCCAGGACACCACCAGCTACGGCGAAGATCTCGGCATCGAGGATGGGCTCGCCGCGCTCCTGCGCGAGCTCGGGAAGATTCCCGATCTCGTTTGGCTGCGGGCCCTCTACTTCTACCCCAACCGCATCACCGATGCGTTAATCGAGGCGGTGGCGGAGACCGCGAAGGTCTGCAAGTATTTTGACATTCCCCTGCAACACGTGAGCCCCACGGTGCTCAAGGCGATGCGCCGCGGGTCGAGTGGCCACCACTTTCTCCGGCTGCTGGCCAAGATTCGCGCCGCGATTCCGGACGTCACCTTGCGGACCTCCATAATTGTCGGTTTTCCGGGCGAGACCGAAGAGGATTTTCGAGCCCTGCTCGACTTCGCAGCCGAGGCGGAGTTTGACCACCTGGGAGTCTTCCTTTATTCCCATGAGGAAACCAGCGCGGCGTATGCGCTCCCCAATCAGGTGCCCGCGCGCGTGGCGCGCCAGCGTCAGAGAAAGCTCATGGCCCTGCAGCGCAAGATTTCGCGGCGCAAGCTGCGCAAGCTGGTGGGCAAGACCATGCCCATGCTGGTCGAAGGGCGATCCCCGGAGACGGATCTGCTCTTCCAGGGCCGCCTCGCCTGCCAGGCGCCGGAGATTGACGGCCAGGTCTTGATCAACGACTACGTGGGCCCCGAGCCCGAGCCCGGTGAATTCCGCTATGCGACCATCACGGAAGCGCACGACTACGACCTCGTGGCTGGCCTGGAGCGCCAGCATTTCGCAGAACGCCCCGCGGGCCCCCGGCGGGAAGCTTCGCCGACTCTGATTCAGATTCAAGCGCCGTCTCAGGTCTCGGTGGGAGACATCCATGCGGTGCCCAGTTTGTAAACGCCCGACCACTTGGGGACGGAACCCGTTTCGGCCGTTCTGCAGCGAGCGGTGCAAGCTGATCGATCTGGACAACTGGCTTTCGGAACGATACCGAATTCCCGGCGCGAGCGAGAACGCGGCGCGAGAGCCTGAGCCGCAAGAACCGGTGTCGACTTCAGCAGCCAAGGAGAAACTTGCCTGAAGGCGCGCGCGGCGCGGCGGTCTGGATAGCCACCTGTGGCGGCGTGGGCTACGTGCCGCTGGCGCCAGGAACAGCCGGTTCGGCGCTCGCCGTCGTTTTGGTGGCTGCGGCGGGCACAATCCCGCTGGCGCGACCATGTTTTCGGGTCTTGCTGATTTTCAGCGCCCTGAGTATCTTTCTTATTGGCGCCTGGGCGGCGAGGGGCGCGGAGAAGTCTTTCGCGAATACCGATCCTCCCCAGGTGGTGATTGACGAGGTGGCCGGTCAGATCCTGACGCTCGTCGCCTTACCCGGTGCGACGTGGAAGTGGTTGCTGACTGGTTTTATACTTTTCCGGGCCTTCGACATCATCAAGCCATTTCCAGCCGGCCGGGCCGAACGACTTGCCGGAGGCTGGGGAATCATGCTGGATGACATGATCGCCGGCGCCTATAGCGCGCTGGTCTTGGTGCTTCTGGGCCAGGTGCTGAAGTAGGGCAAAAGAAAGAGCGCAATACACCGAATCATCGGATGTTCAAGGGGACGACCAAGAGCGAGAAGCCGCGCATTGAGGCTGTGGAGCCGGGCGCAGCCATTAGTGGCGGCGAGATTGCCATCCGGGGCTACGGATTTGTCACGAACGGCAGCACGCGTCCCGTGGTGCGCTTTGGGGAGACGGCGGGGAGCGTGCTGGTCAGTTCGCCGACCCGCCTGATCGTACGCGTGCCCGAGGGAGTAGTCAGCGGTGAGCTAACCGTCCAATCCGGCGCGGGTATCAGCGAGCCACGGCCGGTCGCCGTGGGCATGACCATCACCGAGAACCTCCACCCGGTGGCCAATCCCGCCATTGACGCCGCCGGAAACATCTACAGCACTTTCAGCGGCAGCCGGGGACAAAAGGTGGCCGTCTCCGTGTTCAAGATCGAACCCAATTACACGGTGCGGCCTTTCTTGAATGATCTCCTGAACCCCACCGGGCTCGCCTTCGACCGCGAGGGGCTGCTTTACATTTCGAGCCGGGCGGAAGGTACGGTGTACCGGGTCACGCCCGACGGTCGCCGCACGATCTACGCCGAGGGTATGGGCGTGGCGACGGGGCTGGCCTTTGACCGCGAAGGCAATCTCTACGTCGGCGACCGGACGGGAACGATCTTCAAGATCAGCCCCCAGCGCCAAATCTTTGTCTTCGCCACCATGGAACCGAGCGTGGCGGCCTACCATCTCGCCTTCGGCCCGGACGGCTTTCTGTACGTGACCGGCCCCACCACGTCGAGTTTTGATCACGTGTATGCCATTTCTCCCGCCGGCGAGGTGCGATCGTATTTCCGGGGACTGGGCCGCCCGCAGGGCCTGGCGTTCGATGCCAAGGCTAACCTCTACGTGGCCGCCTCGCTCGGGGGGCGTCGTGGGGTGGTCCGTGTGCCTCCCAACAAGCGGCCCGAATTGGTGGTCTCCGGCAATGGCATCGTCGGGCTGGCGTTCACGCTTCATCGCTCGCTCATCCTGGCGACCAACACCTCGCTGATCGAGGTGTTCATGGATATCGAAGGCCAGCCGTTAATCCAGTGAGCAGTGACAAGTGACGAGTGACGAGGAAAGCGTCAGGAGTCGGAGTTTTGAAGAAAGAACCCGCGTATCTGCCGGCCGTCGTCCCAATGCTTGCGCGGAGGCCATCCGGGAGGTGACAGAAGCCGTCCGCGAGGCAGTCCGTACTCCTCCTGATTTCTGACTCCTGACTCCCAACCCTTGGCTCCTCGCTTGTCCCTCCCCCCTGCACTTCAATGGATGCCGAAATCATCGCCGTCGGCTCGGAACTCCTTACCCCCTACCGCCAGGACACCAACTCGCTCTACTTGACCGAGAAGCTGAATGGTCTCGGCATCGAAGTTCGCTTCAAGACGATCGTGGGCGATAACGCCGAAGACTTGGCGCAGGTTTTTCGTACGGCCCTCGGGCGGTCGCCACTGATCATTCTGATCGGCGGCCTGGGACCTACAGAAGACGACGTCAATCGCGAGGTTGTCGCCCAAGTCCTGGGGCGGCCGCTCCGCGAAGAGCCCGAGATCCTCCGCCGAATCGAAATGCGTTTTGCGCGAGCCGGTCGCGCGATGTCCCCCAACAACCTCCGACAGGCACAGGTTCCGGAGGGAGCCGAATGGATCGCCAACGAGCTCGGGACGGCGCCCGGCCTCTGGATCGAGCACGAAGGGAGGGTCATCGTGCTGCTCCCCGGCCCGCCGCCCGAACTGGAGGCAATGTTCGAGGCCGCCTGCCTGCCGCGGTTGGCCAAGAGAGCGGCGCCGGTGGTTCTCCGCGACCGGGTCTTGAAAGTCGTGGGCCTTCCCGAATCGGAAGTTGACCAGCGCATTGCGCCCATTTACAAGGACTATACGAATCCCTCTACCACCATCCTCGCCACGCCGGGCGCGATCGAGATTCACATGTGGGCGCGGGCGGCGACCGAATCCGAGGCCCAAGCACGGCTCGGCGAATTGAGTGAGAGAATTGAAAGCGCGCTTGGCGATTCTGTCTTTTCGACCGGTGGCGAGACGCTGGAGGAAATCGTGGGCCGGTATCTCGCCCTGCGCCACAAGACGTTGGCGGTCGCCGAGAGCTGCACTGGCGGGCTGCTGAGCGAGCGCATTACCCGCGTGGCCGGGAGCTCCAACTATTTCCTGGGAGGAGCGGTCTGTTACAGCAATGACCTCAAGATCAGACTCGCGGGAGTGCCTGCCCAACTGATCGAGGAGCACGGAGCCGTCTCGAAACCCGTGGCGCTTGCCCTGGCCGAGGGAATCCGGCGGCAGACGGGAGCCTCCATCGGAGTGGGCATCACGGGAATCGCCGGACCGGGTGGGGGGAGCGGCGAAAAACCTGTCGGCCTCGTTTTCGTCGCGCTCGCCGACGAACGCGGAGCGCAGGTGCGCGAATTCCGCTTTCCCGGCGACCGCGAGCGGGTGCGACAACTCGCCACCACGGCGGCACTGGAAATCATCCGCCGGCGGATTAAGGACTAGCGCAATTGATGATTGAGGATTGTGGAGTGAAGATTGGCCGCTGATCAGCTTCGAGAGCGTGTACCGACAACTTGCAATCCTCAATCATCCATCTTCAATCGGCAATCACAGCATGCGGAGCTTCATCGCCATCGACCTACCCGAGCCCATCCACCAGGAACTGGCGCGCCAGCAGGCCGCCTTCCGCCGCCTTTGTCCGGACGCGCGCTGGACTCGCACGGAAGGCATTCACCTGACGCTCAAATTTCTGGGCCAAATCAGCGAGGCGCAACTCGGACAAGTGGCAGAGGCGCTGAAGGACACTGGCCATTTTGCGAAGTTTACCGTCGAGATCAAGGGGTTCGGGTTCTTCCCGGACGCGCGCCGCCCACGTGTCTTTTGGGCCGGCGTCGTCGCGCCTCCGGATCTAGACCGGCTTGCGGCCCGCGTGGAAGACGCCATGGCGGCGTTGGGCTTTGCCCGTGAACAACGTGTCTATCGCCCCCATTTGACGCTCGCACGCTTCCGCGAGCCGCGCCCGCAACCCAGCCTCCGCGAGGCGGCGGAGCAGCATGCGGAACTGAGCTTGGGGAAATTCGAAGTGACGGAGTTTTTCCTCTACGAAAGCCGGCTTGCTCCGCAAGGCGCGGAGTATCGCAAGCTCGTGCGTTTCCCCCCGTAACCTTCCTTCTGCCCACCCCGATCTTCGCAATGCGCATTTCGAGTTTCAACGCAACATATGATAGATTCTGGTCACGAAGATGGTTGGCCTTCTATCCGCCATAATCGCCTACCTACTCGGCTCCATACCTTTCGGCTACTTGATCGTGCGGTGGGAAAAAGGGATTGACGTTCGCTCGACCGGGAGTGGCTCGATCGGCGCCACCAACGTCATGCGGAATTTAGGGATCATCGGCTTTGTCGTCACATTCTTGCTGGATTTCGCAAAGGGCGTGGCGGCCGTGCTGCTTGCCTCGCGCCTGACGTCGGGCAGTCCAAGCTGGGTGGCCGCAGCCGCCGTGATCGCCATCAGCGGCCATTGCTTCCCCGTCTGGCTGCGATTCCGCGGCGGAAAAGGCGTGGCCACCGCGGCGGGAGTATTCGCCGCACTGGCCCCGCTCGAAGTCGGCCTCGCACTCCTCGTGTTCGCCGTGGTCGTCGGCGTCGGACGGTACGTGTCGCTAGCCTCGCTCATCTCGACCGGCGTCTTCCCCATCCTGCTCTACGCGCTGAGTCGCCCGCCGCTTCCAATCGTGATCGGGGCAGGGGCGAGCGCGGTGATTATCATCGCGCGGCATCATGCCAACATTCGCCGGCTGCTGGCCGGAACGGAGAACCGGCTGGGAAGCAAGTCAGAAGTCAGGGGTCAGAGGCCAGAATAGGAACACGCACCTGACCTACAACGCACCGCGATTTTCGTTTTCCGTTTCTCCGGAGACTGAAAGCTGACGGCTGAAGGCGGGCAAGTGGGAGCGAATGGCTGCTCGCGTCGCTATCATCGGAGCCGGTTCGTGGGGCACAGCGCTGGCGCTGACGCTCGCCAGGCTGGGTCATGCCGTCCGGCTCTGGGCCTACGAGCAGGAAGTGGTGGATGGAATTCAGGCCCGAGGCGAGAACGAGGTTTTCCTCCCGGGGTTTCCACTGCCCGACACGGTCCTCGCCACGCGCGATCTGGCCCAGGCCCTGAAGGGCGCGGAGATTGTGGTCCTGGCGATGCCCTCCCACGTGGCCCACACCCTGTACGGCGGAATACTTCCCCACATTCAGCCGGAAATGGTTTTCGTCAGCGCCACCAAGGGACTCGATACCCAACGTCTGATGCGCATGAGCGAAGTGTTTCGCAGCGTGGTGGGCGAAAGGTTCGCGCCCCGTTTCGCCGCTCTTTCCGGGCCGAGCTTTGCTCGCGAGGTTGCCGCTCGCAGCCCGACGGCCTTGGTTGTCGCCTCCCTGGATCGTGACGTGGCCCGACTCGTCCAGCGGGAGTTCTCCAGCCGAAAACTGCGGCTATACACATCCAGTGACATTACCGGCGTCGAGCTCGGCGGCGCCGTCAAGAACGTCATTGCCATCGCGGCCGGCGTCGTGCAAGGCTTGGGGCTCGGCCACAACCCCATCGCGGCGCTCATCACCCGTGGTCTAGCGGAGATGACGCGCCTTGC
>Ga0073934_10010760_pt1 | contig 11259 bp, 6 predicted proteins | sample LarsenN4metaG_FD_76834 | JGI IMG/M metagenome (GOLD analysis project Ga0073934, IMG submission 76834) | Hot spring sediment bacterial and archeal communities from British Columbia, Canada, to study Microbial Dark Matter (Phase II) - Larsen... ...
CGGTGAGATTTACGCCAGCATTATCCACGATATCAACGGACCTCTCACCGTCATCTCGGGTTTTCTTCAGTTGCTGAACCAGCGGATCGGCGGCGCCACGCGGCTTGATGAAGAGGACGTTGCGACCGTCAAGGAGCGGCTGAAGACCATCACGCGGCAGGTCACCAACTGCATCGCGATTTCCCGGCGCTATTTGAGCTTTCTCCGCGAAAACCCGGGCGAGGTCCCGCATGTCGGGGTAAACGAACTGCTCGTCGACGTAGGGCACCTGCTGCGGGTCCACCCGAGTCTGCAAGGCAATGATTTTTCATTGGAGTCGCTGCCCAGCGACGTGGCGGTGAGGATGCACGGGACGGACCTGATCCAGGTGCTGCTTAACCTGTGCGTCAATGCCTTGCAGTGCACGTCACGACCGCACACGGTGAAAGTCAAACCGGACGTGCTGGAGGAACCGCTGAACCTGGAGTCGCTCAAGGACGGTCCTTTGGACCGCGTGCTGAACGTTCAACATTTCGGAAACAGCGCGCCGATTCTGGCCATCGCGGTTTCCGATGACGGCCCCGGGATCCCCGCCGAGGTGTTGCCGAAAATCTTCGATCCCTATTTCACAACCAAGGCGAACCGGCAAGGCACGGGACTGGGCCTGAGCATTGTCCAGCGCTTGATCCGGCAGGCCCGGGGCATCCTGGCCGTCCACTCGGAACCGGGCATTGGCACGCGGTTCACGCTTTACCTTCAGGCAACGCGAGTGCGTTAGCGAGCCGGGACGCTGAAGCGGTACTCGCCCGATTGCAGTTCGAACACCGCCCGTTCCCCTTCCATCCGCAGGAAGCGCACGCCGGTTGCCGTCAGAGCGCTCCGGCCGCTCTCGGTCACGGAGGCCGCCTCGTCCGCGGGCAGATAAAGCAACGCTGTCGTGTTGGCCGGAACCCGCGCCTGCATCTCGAATGCCCGGTCGGTGATTCGCCAGCGGGACTCGATACGGCCGCGCATGGAATCATAGCGCGCGTTTACCCACGAAATCGGGGCGGTTGGCCCGGCTGACGATTCACGAACAGCGCGTGGCGGGCCCGGGCGGAAGACAATCCGCTTGTATCCGAGATCGCCGGAATCGATCCCCGCCAGACCAAAGAACATCCACTCGCCAACGGCCCCGAAGGCATAGTGCGCAAAGGAATTCATCGACGCGTTCTGTTCCCCGCCGAACCCGTTCTCCCGGGTGTAACTGTTCCAACGTTCCCAGATCGTCGTCGCGCCTTGCTCCACCTCGTAGCCCCAGGAGGGGAACTTGCGGCTTTGGAACAGCTCGAGCGCCAGCTCGTGTTGCCCGTTCTGAGACAGGACCGGCAGCAATGGGCGCGTTCCCAGGAATCCGGTGGTGATGCCCGAGTTTGCCGGACCGGCTTTGGCCTTAATTCTTGCCGCCAGAATCTGACAGGCTTTGGCCTTCAGCTCCGCCGGAATAAGATCCATGTATAGAGCCAATGCGTACGCGGTCTGGGAATCAATCCCCAGCGAGCCATCGGGCCGCACGTACTTGGCAATGAATGCGGACTTCACCTTTGCCGAGAGCTCGCGATAGCGGGCGGCCTCGGCGTCCCGCCCCAGAGCCTCGGCCATTTCACCCATCAGCCTGGCCGTATGCGCAAAGTAAACGGTGTCGATGTATTCGAGCGGTGTCTTTTCTCCCATGGCCAGCCAGTCGCCCCACTCGTTTCCGTGAGCGACTCCGAGGAAATCGCGTGAGGTTCTCTGGCGCCACTCCATGAACTTCACCATGTTGGTCCAGCATCGCTCGATGATTCGCGTGTCATCGTAAACGCGCCAGATCGTCCAGGGGCAAATCACGCCCGCGTCACACCAGGCGGTGCCGAAATCCCAACCGTGCTGGAAAGGGAAAGGAGCGTAGCCCGGGAAGGTGCCGCTGGGCCGCTGCGATTCCATCAGTTCGCGAAGCCATTTCGTGTAAAAAGCCGCCACGTCGGCGTTATACGTGGCGGCCCGGACATAGACCTGGGCATCCCCGGTCCAGCCGAAACGCTCGTCGCGTTGCGGGCAGTCTGTCGGCAGGTCGATGAAATTGGCGCGCTGTGTCCAGACAATATTCTTGAACAAGCGGTTGATGACGGGATCGGAGCACTCGAACGAACTGGTCAGCGGCGTGTCCGAGTGGACGACGATCCCGGTGATGGCGTCGAGGTCCGGTTTGCCGGGATACCCCGTTACCTCGACATACTGGAAACCATGGAAGGTAAAGCGAGGGCTCCAGACTTCGCCGCGCTTGTCGCCCCGCAGGACGTAGTGATCGATGGCCCGGGCTTTCCGGAGGTTTTCCGTCATGAGCCGCCCGTCCGGGTGCAGCATCTCGCCATGGCGGAGCCGGATCACGGTGCCCGCGGGACCTCTGACTTTCAAACGCACAAAGCCCGCGATGTTTTGGCCCAGGTTGAAGATATAAACGCCGTTCGCAGGCGAGGAGAGCCCCACAGGCTTGATTTCCTGCGTGGGACGCACGGGCATGCCAGGAAAGGCCTGGAGGAGAGGCGGCCGCTTGAAGCCAAGATCTATCGGGCGGCCTTTCACTTCCGGGCCTTTCCCAGGCTCGGCCGGGTTGACGAATTCGTAGAAAGTGGCTGGGACCGCGCCATTGTCCGATGCCAGAACCGCAGATTCCCAACCGGAATCGTCGTAACCCGGTTTCGCCCAGTCCGGGGTCTCCTGGCGGGCGTCATAGAACTCGCCCATCAGGAAATCCGCTTCTCGAATTGGGCCGGAGCCCGTCACTTTCCAGGAGCGGTCGGTGCCGACTACTTCGCGGGTTCCATCACTGTATTCAAGTTCCAACTGGGCCATGAAGGCCGGGGTCTTGCCGTAGGAATATCGCCCTGCCTTTTCCACGCCCACCCCCGTCAATAAAGCGAACCCGAGATAACCGCTGTACCAGCCGTCCGCGACCCACGCGCCAAGTGCGTTGGCGCCTTTACGGACCAGCGGGGTGACGTCATAGGTGTGGTAGTAGGCTCGCTGCCGGTAATCCGTCCATCCCGGAGCGAAGAGCGCGTCCCCTACCCTGCTGCCATTGAGGTGCAGCTCATAGATGCCGAGCGCCGTCGCATAGATGGTGGCTCGCCTGACGGAGCTGCGGGCCTCAAACTGTTTGCGATACTGTCGCGCCGGAGGGGTAAACAGCGTGGAGGTGTCTTTATGGACGGGCGTAGTGTCCCGATAGCTGATGTACTCGGCTTTCCATTCCGCGGGATCGAGCAAGCCCATGGTCCAGACGGCGGGCTTGCTCCAGGTTGACGGTTTGCCGGCGGCGTCCCAAACCCGGACGACCCAGTAACAGCGTTGGCGGGATTCGAGCGGACGTCCGCGATAGGGCACGTTCAGCGTGCGATCGCCAGGCACCGGTCCGGAATCCCACAGATCGGCCTTGCCCTCACGAAGCAATGCGGGCGAAGTGGCGGCCAAAATCTGCCATGCGGTTTGCTTTTGTCCGCGCTCGGATGAATCAACGCGCCAGCTCAAGCGGGGCTGCCTCTCGTCAATGCCTTGCGGGTTGGACCGGTATTCGCAAAGCAGGTTCGCGGGCGTTAACCCGGCGGAAACGCCCGGAACGGCGGTAACCAGGCAAAACAAGGACGCAATGACCCACACCTCGAATGCCTCAATAGTCGTCAATCGCAGAAAACACGTGCGCATAGGGAGCCCTTGTGAAAATTCCGCAGCTCTTTTAAAGCAACCCCTTGCTTCGGGAAAGGCTTAAATCGCGATGAAGCCGGGTTTTTCCAAGCCGGGAAATCTCCTGGAAATCTCCGGAGTTGCATTTGCCGGGTTGTGGTTTAGAACTTTGATGGACAGTCCCTTCAGGGGACCTCCGCATGCCCGGCACATCGATATGGAATTGTATTATAAGGACCTCATCTCGGAGGACGCGTCCCTGGACAAGCTGGTGGACGATCTCATGCTCCTGGTGCAGGGAGCTACCGAATTCGTCGAAGCGGCGGGCAGCAGCCTGCCGCCGGAACCGCGCCAGGAAATCACCACCCTGTTGCAACGGCTAAAGGCAAACTGTGCGCGGGTCAAGCGCCAGGCGACGAATAGCGCTTTGGCGGTGGACAAAATCGTGCACCAATATCCCTACACGGCGATCGGCTTCTCATTCGCCGCGGGGCTGATCATTGGCAACCTCCTCCGGCGCAATCGCTAGGCGCGCGGACGTGCCCTCTTTTTTGCTCGCGTCAGCAAAGTCCCTTCCGCCATTCTTCGCGGAGAGCCGCCGCGGACCAGGACAACCAGGCGGCTCGACTGCCACCCATGAAGAACCCGAAGTGCAACGTGCTATTCGCGCGCGATTACAAACCCCTGCTTGGCGTCAAGGAAACCGAGCGGGCGATCAAGGGCCTCAAGGATTTCTTCGAGCTGAATCTGGCGACTGAATTGAACCTGAGCCGGGTTACCGCGCCCCTCTTTGTGCGATCCGGCACGGGAATTAACGACGACCTGAACGGCGTGGAACAACCGGTTTCGTTTACCGTGAAGGAAATGCCGGGGGTGCGCGCCGAGATCGTGCAATCGCTTGCCAAATGGAAGCGGCTGCAACTGGCCGAACTCGGGTTCCGCGCAGGATACGGTTTGTACACCGATATGAACGCGATCCGTCCGGATGAGTTGCTGGACAACACGCACTCCTTGTATGTGGACCAGTGGGACTGGGAGCGGGTCATCACGGAGAGCGAGCGGAACACCCATTTTCTGAAGTGGATTGTTCGCAAGATCTACTCCATCCTCAAGCGCACCGAACACTTTGTCTGCGAGCTGTACCCGGAGATTACGCCCGAGCTACCCGAGGAGATTGCCTTCATCCACGCGGAAGAGTTGCGGGCGCAGTATCCGGGCTTGAGTCCGAAAGAGCGGGAACGCGAGTTCATCCTGCAACATCGCGCCGGCTTTATTATCGGGATCGGGGGCGCGCTGGGCGACGGCACGATTCACGATGGGCGCGCTCCGGATTATGACGACTGGTCCACCCCCGGCGAGGATGGGCACCCCGGATTGAACGGCGATATCCTGGTGTGGCACTCCGTTTTGGAGATGCCACTGGAGCTTTCTTCCATGGGTATCCGTGTGGACCGGGACGCCTTGGTCCGTCAGTTGCATATCCGGGCATGCCCGCAACGCCAGCAGCTTTATTGGCACCGCAAGTTGCTGGCCGGCCAAATGCCACTGAGCATCGGCGGGGGAATCGGGCAATCGCGGCTCTGCATGTACTTCTTGCGCAAGGCGCACGTGGGTGAAATCCAGGCAAGCCTCTGGCCGGAGGAAATGGTCGCTTTGTGCCGCCAGAACAACATGCCTTTGCTTTAATCCAAATCCTTCTCCGTCGCCGAGCGATGCAATTCTTACGAGGAACCCTGGTTGGCTGCCTGCTTCTGTTCAGCGGCGCAACTCCCGCAGCCTGGGCTCAGACTTCGCATCCGTGGGAAGTTGTGGAACTGGCGTTCGAGGCAAAACGTGACTATACGAACTCCTATATTCAGGGCTTTCCGGAGGGAGCCGCGCCACTGGCGCAGGCGGCCTTCACCGGAGTGAACGGCGCCGCGCGCAACCTGCGGTACACTACCGCATTCTTCTGGGACGGCACCAACACCTGGAAGACGCGCTTCGCGCCCCCGGCGGCTGGGGAATGGACCTGGACGACGACTTCCACGGACCCTGGACTCAACGGCATTAAGGGCAAGCTTAGCGTGGTTGACTGGACCGAGCCTGACAAGCAGGCGAACCCCACGCGCCGGGGCTTCATCCGCGTCCACGGGAATGGCGAACGTCAAGGACGCTACTTCGAGTATGCGGACGGAACCCCGTTCCTGTGGGTCGGCGACACCTGGTGGAACTGGAGCAAGCGGGGAATCCGGTTGAGCACTTTTCAAAAGCTGGCCGATGACAGGGCGGCCAAAGGCTTCACACTGGGGCAACTGTTTTTTGCCGGAAACAGCGGGTTGCTCGATCGGACCTTCAATGCGCCTGACCTGGAGCAAATCCGCAAGGTTGAGGAGATGATCCTCTACGCCAACAGCAAGGGGTTGACCGTTTGGATTCATCCCTGGTGGAGCCGGGAACGGATGAACGAGCGAATCAGCGTGGAGCAGATGCGCCGCTGGTGGCGCTATGTTATCGCGCGGCTGGGGGCGTACAACGTGATCTGGGTGCTGGCCGGCGAGTATAACATGAACAATTACGGAGGCTTCGGCCTGCCGTTTTGGAAGGACCTCGGGGCCATGATCAAGCACGAGGACCCGTACCACCGCATCGTGGGAGCGCATCCAACGCCTCCCGCCTGGGGCGGTGGCGCCGATGCGCCGCAGTGGTCGACCGGGGAGGTCATTCACCAGGAACCGTGGCTGGACTACAACCAGAGCCAGGTCGGCCATGGCCGCTGGCGGAACGAAATGATACCGCTGGTGATTGCGGCCGATTATTCGCGGCAACCGGCCAAACCTACCGTCGTCACCGAACCCTGGTACGAGTTCATTGAGGGCAATCCAGCCGCGAGCGATATCCGGTTCGGAGCCTGGAGCGCGATCCTGTCCGGCGCCGCGGGGCATTCCTATGGCGGCGGGCACGTTTGGTGGGCGCACGTGCCGGAGGCTCCGACGAGCCAGGGGGCATGGCCGCTGGAGAAGAGCTTTGAAACCAACACGCTTGAGTATGCGGGCGCCCGGTCGATGAGCTTTCTCGCAAAGTTCTTGAAGGGGATTCCCTGGTGGAAGCTGGAGCCGCACCCCGAACTCGTGTCTGACTATCCGGCCCCGTTCTGCGGCGCCGATCCGGGGCAGTTGTACGTGATCTACCTGCGCTACGGCGGCGCGTTGAAGGTTGATCTGCGCCCGAGCACAGCGGAGGACGTGTTCCACTACACCTGGTTCGACCTGGAACAGAGCAAAGAACGAACGAGCGGGAAAGTGAAGGGCGGGGGCATTCGCGAACTGCGTGCTCCCGAGGACTATCCCGGCAATCTCCAGTTCAAGGACTGGCTGCTGCACATCCGGCGGGCGGAAGTTTCGGAGCGGGGCCTATCCTCTCACTGAAGGGCCAGGGGGACTGCTGCTCTGCACAGCGCGGGAACACGGCCATCCCCATCCAGGACAGCCAGGACAGGACGGACAGGACCGGCATCTTTGACAGGCCCGGATGGAATGGCTAACGTGAGGCGATGAGAATCGAAGCTGTGCGGGCGCTGCACCAGGCAAGGCCATTTCGCCCTTTTGCCATTCACACCGCCGATGGGCGCACATTTCCCATACCGCACAACGAGTCTCTGGCCTACGCCCCAGATGGCTCAACTCTCGTTGCCTTCCGAAGTGACAATACGTTTTCCGTCATAGATCTGGATCTCGTCACCGAACTCGAGTTGCTGCCCGCCAACGGAAGATCTACGCGCCGCGCCAAAAAGCGGTGATGTGCCATCAGGACTGCCGCTTTCGCCGTAGCGGGCCATCGCCCGACAGATTTTACCAACAAGAGCGTGGGATAGACTACAAACGCAGGTAGTGCGCGTCACTCCGTGCGCGCCGCCGTGCCCGTTCCCCAAGCCCCGGGCGCGCACGGAGTGACGCGCACTACCTGCTTGGGTGTGTTCAATCCCACTGACTCCTCAGTATCACCGCCGCTTTTGGCCGCACCTCAATTCCGTTCCCCGGAATGCCTGGGCATCGGTGCGGCATCGGTCAATCCCGCGTCGGCACGTATTTCCTGCGCAAAGCCCGCGTCGGCGAAATCCAGGCCAGCCACTGGCCGGACGAATTGCTCACGCTCTGCCGGCGGAACAAGATGCCGCGCCTGTAAGGTCGCAGTCCGAAGTCCCCGAGGTCGACGGAAACCCGCAGGTGCGCGAGTCACAGTTTCTTTACAAACCGCGCCAACCGGGCCATCGCTTCCTTGATGTTATCCATGCTGGTGGCATAGGCGCAGCGGACAAAGCCCTCGCCGCAGGCGCCGAAGGCAGTGCCCGGCACGACCGCAACTTTTTCTTCGTGCAGGAATTTCAAAGCGAATTCTTTGGCCGGCATTCCGAACTTCGCCACGCTGGGAAAGGCGTAGAAAGCTCCCAGCGGGCGATGGCACTCGATCCCCATGTCGGCAAAGGCAGAGGCCAGGTAATTCCGGCGACGGCGGTATTCATCGACCATTTCTTTAATGTCCGACGCTGGTCGGGCGAGCGCCTCGATGGCTGCTTTTTGGCTGAGCGAGGAAGCGCAAAGCATGGTGTATTGATGGATTTTCATCATCGCCTCGATCAGCTCGGCCGGGCCACACGCGTAACCCAGACGAAAGCCGGTCATCGCCCAGGCTTTGGAGAATCCATGCAGGAATATGGTGCGTTCCCGCAGGCCGGGCAGGCTTACGATGCTCGTGTGCGGAGTGTCGTAGGTGAGTTCGCCGTAGATTTCGTCCGTGATCACGATCAGGTCGCGTTCACAGGCAAATGCCGCAATATCCTCGAGGTCCGCCCGGCTCATCACCGCCCCGGTTGGGTTGTTGGGGAAATTGAGCATCAACACCTTCGTCCGCGGCGTCACCTTTTCCTCGAGCATGGCGCGAGTCAGCCGGAATCCGTTGCGGGCGTTGGTTTCAACCACAATCGGGTTGCCGTGGGCAAACAGGATCGTGGCGCGATAGGAGACGTAGCAGGGCTCGTGGTACAGGACGTCGTCACCGGGATTGAGCAAGGCGCGCAAGGCCAAATCCAGCGCTTCGCTGACGCCGACAGTGATGAGCACCTCATCATCTGGCCGGTAGGTCGCGCCGAACGTCTTGGCCACGTAATCGCTGAGCGCGCGACGCAACTCGATATACCCCAGGTTGCTGGTGTAGTGGGTGGCGCCGCGTTCGAGGGCGAACACGGTGGATTCCCGCACATGCCAGGGGGTATCGAAATCAGGCTCGCCAATGCCGAGGCTGATCACGTCCTTCATCGTCGTGACGATGTCGAAAAAGTCGCGGATGCCGGAGCGCGGGATGTCGCGCACCACCTGGTTGAGGCGATTACGGAGAGACGGTGAGGCGTTCATCGGAATCTTCCTGCTGCATCATCACGCCAAACCGCTTGTAGGTCTTGAGCATGAAATGGGTGGAGGTGGAGATGACCCCTTCCAGGGGGGACAACCGCTGCGTGACGAAACCCGCAACTTCCCGCAGGTTCCGGCCTTCGACGAACAGGAGCAGATCGTAGGCGCCGCTCATCAGGTAGGCCGAACGCACTTCGGGAAAGCGGCTGATCCTCTGAGCGATCGTGTCGAAGCCGCCTTCCCGTTGCGGGGTGACTTTTACCTCGATCACCGCGGTCACCTTGTCGAGGTCCAACTGATCCTCATTAAGAATCGCCTGGTAGCCGCGGATGACTCCGGTCCGCTCGTATTCCGCGATTCGCGCGTTCACCTCGGCTTCGGGAATGGCCATCATCCGGGCGATGTTTTCGCGCGGTTCCAGGGCGTTCGTCGATAGTATGCTCAGCAGTTCATCCATAAGTCGTCTCGGGTGACGTGGGCGAGGAAGCTAGATGGCCGGAAGGAAGGGGTCGAGAAAATTCGGGAGTCTGCGGGTTCTTGGGGTTCTTGGGAGGCCTTCAGCAAGTGACACATGGGACAGATGGGAGGCATTGGAAAGCAAGGCTTGACCCACCGCCTGTGTGCGTTGTGTGTCCAGCCTTCAGGCTGCGACTCGCACGACACGCTGACGCGCGGAGACCAAAGACGGCCGGCCGGCTAAAGCCGGGACACCGAACATACTCCCGGGCAACAGTTAATTTTGGCGCGGGGCGGGGAGAACCCAAGCGACTAACCCATCCGAATCCGCACCCTCATTCAGGAGCTGGTTTGCGGCAGCGGCAGCACCAGTGACGCCCGGCAACCGCTCCTGTCCTGGCGATTCTGCAGGGTGAGCGTTCCTGAGTGCGCTTCCGCGATCTGCCGGCAGAGGACCAAGCCAATGCCCGCGCCGCCAGGTTTGGTGGTGAAGAACGGCACGAACAGGTTAGCACTGCTGGCCAAACCCGGGCCGTCGTCGTCCACATGGATCCGGACCTGCTTATCGGACGACTCCCACCAAAGCTGGATCCCGGGTGTGTCAGGACTTGGCTTACTCGCACGCTTTCCGGCTTGCGCGGATGGCTCCCCCAGCACGGCATCGGCCGCGTTGCGCAGCAGGTTGATCATCAGTTGTTCGAGTTGGCCCGGATCAGCCTCCAGCGTCACCGCTGGACCTGGGTTCAGGCGGATGGGCACACGGGCCTCCAGGCCGGCCACACGCTGCATCCAGGAAGGCAGGTCGATGGGAGCACGGCTTGGCGCCGGCAGGCGCGCCAACCGGGTGTAGGTGGCCATGAAGCCGCCGAGATTATCCGCCCGCGCGGCAATCACCCCCAAACCGCGGGACATGTCGTCCTTCAGCTCTGACGGAAGCGGGTTGCGGCTCACAAGGCCGGCGAGCGTTTCGGCTATCGATTTGATCGGCGCCAGAGAGTTGTTGATCTCATGACCCAACACGCGGATAAGCCGCTGCCAAGCCAGGCGCTCCTCCTCCCGCAGCGCGCGGCTCAGGTCGGCAATCACCAGCAGGTGCCGAGGCCGCCCCGCCTGGCGAAAAGTGCTGCGCCGGATGTTCCATCGTCCAACACCCGAGGGGAAGGAAGCCTGCACGGTCTGATTCGGTTCCCCCTCAAAGCAGTGGGCCAGGCCCAATTGCTCCGCCGTGCAGTCCAGGAGCCTTTCGGCTGGGCGCGCGAGGAGTTTTTGGCCCGCGCGATTCACCAGCTTGAGCTTGCGTTCTTCATCGAAGGCAAACACGGCCACCTCAATCTCCTCCATAACCGTGCGGAGCAAAGCCGTGGCTTCCAGCGCGCCGAGCCGCTGTTCCTGCAGCAGTCCGCTGAGCGTATTGATCTCCAGGTACACCTCGCCGAGCGAATCCCCTGCCCTGGCCCCGCTGGCGCGGGTGGAGAAGTCCTCTTCGCGCAAGGCGGCGAGAAGGTTGGAAATAGTCTGCAGTGGCCGGATGACGGAACGGAAAAGGGAAACGGCCGCCAGTGCAACCAGCAGGCCCACGACACCCAGGAAGATCCAACCGGAAGGGTGACCGTTGCCGAACCACAGCAGCCCGGCGGCCAGGAGGAGAGAGGGGGCCGTGGCGGTCACGACGAGCAGCAACAGCCGTTGCTCGAATCTCAATTGACGCATCCACTCACGCATTTCACGCATTTGC
>Ga0073934_10010761_pt1 | contig 11259 bp, 8 predicted proteins | sample LarsenN4metaG_FD_76834 | JGI IMG/M metagenome (GOLD analysis project Ga0073934, IMG submission 76834) | Hot spring sediment bacterial and archeal communities from British Columbia, Canada, to study Microbial Dark Matter (Phase II) - Larsen... ...
ATTCACAGCTCCGGGCGGGAGGCCTGTAACTTCATTTCTCAAAGAATCCCAGCTATCCACTACGCCGGGACGTTTAATCTGTTTTGCCGCGGTGATGGATTCCAGTGTAGAAAGAGCGATCTGTTTGGCTGCTATGCGTTTCTCCGATTCGATACCGCGCAGGAAATTTGCCGTTAGAGCCGAAAGCATTCCGAGCACGCCAACCAGCAAAATAACCAGCGCGACCATCACTTCGATGTATGAAAAACCTGCCGCATTGTTTCTATAATTTTTCACAAAAACACTCCATATCTGATGGGTTCTATGGACCGCCCAGCGAACCTGCGCGGCGGCTGTCCTTCCATTTGTTAGAAGCGGTTAAACTCCAATCCCATTCCCAGCCACGTACCACACCGGAGGAACCGATTACCGTGATGGCACGCGCGATGTCGGCATTCGTCGGACTCCCGGCCTGCGGCGACCAGATGTGTATCGTTACGCCCGTTGTAACCGCTCCCGAACCAATCGAATTTGTACCCGCATTTGTTACAGTGCCATCACGCATAAAACGTATCGTACAGACTTCATTTCCAAAACTTAGCGGATGCAGGCTTGGAAGAAATACTGCGTTAGGCACCGGTAAAGTCTCCGGTGGATTCTGAGTTATGTTCATTGGCGGCTGCCCGACGGTAACTATTGCGGGCTCAGGAATCGTCAATAGTTTTATGATTTCGTCATCCGATGCCAGAGTCGGCTGATTTTCGTCAATAACACGGACAACTTTTGCGGTTTTGTCAATTTCTACGCGGATGGTTTCCCGTTGTGTGAGCGAGCGCTGCCTTGCCTCCTGCAATGCGTCGGCAATAAGCAAAGTCGTATCGTCCGGTCGGTATAATTTTCTGTGACCCTCAAAATAAAAAAGCGAAATGGCCAGCAAAACCGATGCAACCGTCAGGACGACAAGCAGTTCAATCAATGAAAAGCCATTGCAATGCGGCTCCGGATGTTGCATTTTGACTGTTTTTATATCGCGAAGTGTCATTTTGAAATACCAGCCGCTATTAGATTTAGATGGCCAATATTATCTATGTTCCACATTTTTAATCAGTGTTGATAAATATTTAACATCAAATATCGCTTTATCTGTAGCCACTAATGCAATAAAATTGGCAAAGATTCATTTTTATGAACCAAAATAAGCCGCCTGGAAATGGTTCCGTCACGCCCGACCGCCTGGTCCGCGGCCTGCTTGCAAAAATAGGTGATGTTTTTGATCGCGTAACCGGACGCAGCTGGCGTCCCGGCAGCAGTCTGGCAACGAGCGAATTGATAGAAAGACTTAAAGCACTGCTTGATTTAGAGGCTGTAACTGATGAAAAGAAAAGGGTTTTTGTCCCGCATCACATTCGGCTGAATATGCAATGGGATAAATTTTCGGCCGATTCGGAAGAATCTCTCAAATTGCTTGAAAATGAATTGCTCGTTGCGGCAATTGATCATATCAATGACAGGAAATACTACACGCGCGGCCCTTTGAACATAGAAGTACGGCCGGATTATTTTACCACCGGCGTGGTTCTTCGTGTAGGCTTCGATCCTCTCGGAACCGAAGAACACGAAAACAGTCTGCAGATAAATCCTCCGGTAACGGTTGATGATGCAGAAACGCAAGTGAGACAGGTTTTCAGACTAAAAGCCCGGTTTTTATCCGGAGATAAAAACATAGAAAAAACATTTGAAACGGCCGTCGGCGAAAGAATCTCAGTAGGTCGCGGAAAATCAAATCAACTGCAAATTGACGATGAAAGCGTCTCGAAGGTTCATTCGGCAATATACATTGCCGAGGGCGGAAACCTGATGCTTGCCGATACGGGTTCGACTAACGGAACATTTCTCGGCAGCAAACGTATTGCTTACGGAAAGGCAATAGACGCAGGCTTAAATCCCGACATTACTTTTGGCGGTGTTACAGTGCACTTTGAAGTCTCCGAAATTGATGAAATTGAATCTCAAACACATAACTCTGATATAACCGAAGGTAACAAAGATGATAATCTTTCGATTACTTTCCGTGCCAATATGCAACCGGAAGAGCCGTCTTCGGAAGAAATACAGAAGTGAAAATGCCATTAGCTGCTTTGATTTTGGCAATCGATTGGTCATGGCTACGCCCTGAAAGTCTTTTCGGCGGCCAAATACTCGAACGTACGCCTGCAGCATTGTCCATTGCCTACATTATCGGACTCGGAATCGTTATCGGGCTTCTTATTCTTACTTTTTTCGATAATTTCAAAAGACCATTGTTCCCTTTCGAGATCGGGCTGCCACGCGAAGCAGCCCGACGGATTACCACCGCGATAGCGAATAGAAGCATACGCATTTGGCAAACAGTTTTTTTACTGCTTGCCTTGACGGTATTTGGATTTCAGGTTTATTGGGTTTATTTCGCCGAAGATTACAATGAACAATTCCAGGCCGTCTCCTACAAAGATTTAAGGACCCGCAGGACGTCGGCTGCGAGCCTTCGCGGCTGGATATTCGACAGGACCGGTTCACTTGAAAACGCAATTGCTTATTACAAAGTTGGAGAGGATCGCAACATAATCCGGGCATACTCGCTGGATCGCGAAATGGCACATTTGCTTGGTACGGAAAGAGGAACTCCCGGACTCGAACGCACTCTTTTCAGTAAAGAATCTGACCCAATGCCCGAAGCCTGGGAAATCCTTACAAAAATCAAACAGCCCGGCCTGTCGGTAACAGACGTTAAATTAACTATTGACAAAGAGTTACAGGAATTTGTTGCCAAACAACTTGAAGGAAGGAAAGGTGCAATTGTTGTTATAAATCCTCAAAACGGCGATCTCCTTGCGATGTACTCCAATCCTTCTTTTAGGCTTTCGGAGGCACAGGATCTTGCAGGTTATCTTGACCTTGAGTCTGACAATGTAAACAAGCCTTTGCTTAACCGCGCTACACGAGAATTCTATGTTCCGGGCTCGACGTTTAAAACCTTTACCATGATTTCGGCGTTTCGTGCCGGCAAACAATCAGCAGTTTTTCCTAGCTATCCTGAAGGCTTTCGCCCTTCCAGATCCTCACGACCAATAGTTGATGCAACACAGAAACTTTTACCAGATGGGACAGTAACCGGTGTCTGCGATGGCGGTTGCGGTGAAAAAAATATACAGTTTGCGTATCAAGTCTCCAGTAATCAGTATTTTGCACAGCTAGCCATACTGATTGGCCGCGAACGCATGGCTGAAACAGCGGCACAGCTCGGAATTTTGCCGGTGGAAACGCCAAACGATGCTCTAATTCCGCGGTTCTTTCCACTGATCTGGAATACATCGAACCAGAAAATCGCTTCTGCTCTTGCCCCACAGCAATCAACTCTTGTTACGGGCAAAACACTTTCGGCTTTTGATTTGGGACTCGAGGGCATGGGACAAGGATTTGCCGGACAAATGACTCCTTTTCAACTTGTTTTAATCGCTTCGGCGCCGGCAAATCTTGAAGGAAAATTAATGAAACCGCGAATCGAGGCAAATCAACCGCCGCAAGTCTTTTCCCAGGTTCTCACGCCTCAACAGGCTCTGCAAATCCGTCAGATAATGTCCACGGTTACAGAGGAGCCGGGCGGCACCGGTACGGTTATTTCCGCAAAACTGGCAGGAACCGGAATCCGGACAGGTGGTAAAACAGGAACTGCGGAAAAACTTGCACCGGTTTTTGATGAAAAAACCGGCAGACTCAAAACACAGAGGGTAAAAGTTCGCGATGCAAACGGTCAGTTAAAAGAAATAGAACAGCCCGTAATGTATGAAAGAGTTGACAGTTGGTTTATTTCCATTGCTCCGCTGGAGCGTCCGCAGGTCGCAATCGCAGTTGTCGTCGAAGGTGGCGGTTTCGGAGCAAGGACAGCGGCCCCAATCGCCGCAAATATAATACTTAAAGCACGCGAACTTGGTCTCTTGGGCGACCAGTATAAACCAAAATCAACTTTACCCAAGACACAGACTAAATCAGGAAACAAACGCAGTAAAAACAATTGATCAATTGAAAAACCGCACTTCATCACATTTTTTTATATTGCTTTTAATTGCTGCTTTGGCGGCTATAGGACACTATTCTATCTATTACGGCGGCCTCATCCGCGGTTATGAGACCCCGCCAATCGCCGCCGTACGAAACATCGGCATTTTAATAATTTTGGCTTTTTTACCGGTTTTTATCAGAAAAATAACCGGCTATGCGGGAAATTGGACAATCTATACTGCGGCAATACTTTTGTTTTCCATTGGCCTGACGGTTCAATACAGATTATTCAGCGATCCTGAATATATCTCCCGAAAAGATAAAGCCGAAGCACGACGGGACAAAATCCTGACCCAGCAGCTCCATTATATTCAGGAAAACTATTCTGCGGAAAAAAAGCAGATGATGGGCTTGCCGCCAAATCCTCCTGCTCCCGTAGATCTTTCACAAGAGACACCTAAAGCCGCAGATGAGACACTTGCGGGCGTTTTGACCTCCGGCCGTACAATTAACCCCTTGCTTGCTATTTTTGGCCTCGTTGCGGCTTATATTTTTGCAAGGCGTAACAACATAATAGATCTTTTGCGTGAAAACGGCTTTTTGCTGGTGCTTTTGACTTTGGTACCGCTGATGCTCGCCGCCGTAACATCCAGGGCAGGAAAATCCATAGGCAACATGACTCCCTGGGAGCCTTCAAAAATTCCCTTTCTTTTGGGTTTTGCCGCCATATTGTCAATTTTGTACAAAAATCTGTCCAAAACCTACTGGGGACTGCCGCGTGCCCGTGACGTCGTCCCTTTGGTATTTATGGCTATTTTGCCGTTTATTCCCTTTTTTGTCCTTAAGGATTTTGGGCAGATGATGGTTTTCAGCGCCGTTTATGCAACGCTTTACTTAATAGCAGTCCGTAGATTTTCCCAGAGGTTTGTGCTTGTCGGAAGCGTTCTTTTTTTAGCAGCTGTACTGGTCGTCGGAGCTTTACCTCTCTCTACTCAGGAGCGGATACCTCTTTTGCCGACACTGGCAGCTCCGATAAAACAAATTCTTCCGAACCGGATTCAACAGCGTTTTCATCTATGGCTGGATGGCTTTAATCCGCCTTCACCGGATACTCCCTGGTGGAAGGAAGATTTCGAGGCTTACTACAAAAAACTGGTTGAAAAAAAACCGAAGATTCCTGAAATGGTAAACGCTAATCCCGAGCTGATAAAAACCATAAATACTGACGCATGGTTTGACGTGCTTGCTTTCCAGCCTGCACAGGCAACTTTCGGACTATCTTCCGGAGGCACAACGGGACGCGGACTGGGGCTCGGTTATCCGGAATTGATTCCCGTCGCGGACTCTGATTACATATTTGCCGCAATCGGGGAAGAACTTGGACTTTTTGGCGGTTTGCTGGTAATCTTTGCCCTATTCGTTCTCGTAAGCGCAGGAGTTAGAACGGCTTTAGATGCCCGGGATATGTTTTCAAAATTATCTGCTGCCGGGCTTTCGGCGTTTATAGGATTTCAGGCTTTGGTGAATATCGGCGGAATTACCAGGGCTCTGCCTATGACGGGAATAACACTGCCATTTGTCAGCCATGGTGGCTTTTCGTTAATTACAAGTTTCTTTATGATTGGATTATTAATGGCTCTGTCACACAGAAACGCACTGGATCGTGAAGCGGCTGAGCTTGATAATTTACATTAACTTTTATTTGATAATTCTTGCAGAGTAAGAGATTACGACAATTGTTAATTTCGGAGAGTCGGGAAAAATGGAAGATGGCAATTTCCTTTATGTCTCAGCGGCGGTTTCGGACCGCGGCCTGAGCGAAAAGAGGCCGGTTAACGAAGATTCATATCTGGAGGACCGAAGGCTCGGCCTTTTTGTCGTCGCGGATGGTGTTGGCGGTGCACAGGCCGGTGATTTCGCCTCACAGATGGCTATTGAAACCATTGCAGACGTTTTTTCCAACCTCCCGGATAATTACGACACCGAGGAGGCAATGGCTCTTGCCATTCGCTACGCTAATCAGGCAATTTACACTGCGGCTCGCGACCTGCCGCGTCTTTCGACTATGGCGACAACTATTGCCGCTGTCAATATTTCAGGAAATATTGCCACGATCGCGCATGTGGGCGATTCTAGAGTTTATCGTGTAGCGCCGGACGGCACGCTTTATCGTGAAACTGCCGATCACTCAGTAGTTGAAGAAGAAGTGCGAGCCGGACGCATGACTCCCGAACAGGCGCTTAGCCATCCTAGCCGGAATGTAATTAGCCGCGCCCTCGGCGCCGAACAGGAAGTCAATCCGGACCTTAAAACCATTATGGTTGAGCCCGGAACAATCTTCCTGCTATGCACCGATGGAATTACACGACACGTCAGCGATGAGGAACTCTCACGTTTATTTCAAAACGAAATAGATCCTGATGTCATTTGCAGCCGTCTGAAGGAAATTTGTTTCAGCCGCGGAGCCGAAGACAATCTGACCGCAGTTGTTGTCCGAATCTCGAGCGCTTTGGCACCTGTGCTTGCATCCTCGGGACTGGATACCGGAAAAAGCACAAATATTCAGCACTCTGATGCAGCAAACGGAAGCGCCGGTTTATCTTATAGCTTTCCCGACACATCCGAAGAAGATACTATCGCCTCGGCTCGTCCCGAAACAGAAACTTATTCTCAGGAAAATGAGTCTGAAACTATTGCAAAGCAATCGCAAACCGAAGATTTTGCGGATCTAAGAGAAGAATTTTCCGATGAACCGGTAACGGAACAAATCACTGCGGAAAATGTTTCCGATTTCGGACCTGCTCAGGTCGTAGTTCCCGCTCAGGCCTCAGTAACAGAAGAATCTCCCTCTCCGCTTCCCTTTACAGAATCGGCAGGTAAAAGATCATCTACCGGATTCGGTTCATTGCTGCTTTCGTTTTTTCTTGTTTTGCTAGGCGCCGCGGCCGGTGCGGCAGTTTATCATTTTGTGGTACCACCGCAGGTTACGGAAGTCCCCCGTCTTGTCGAAATGAAAAGCGGAAATATTCCCTTATCGGAATTTGAAGAGGCTCGCAGAGAAGTTGACAAAGCCCCGGATCGTTATCTGGCTGCCAATGCCGCAACGCCGCAAAATGCAGAGGACCATTACCTTCTTGGACGTGCCCTCCTGCTCACAGGAAAATATGTAGAAGCCAAAAAACAATTCCTTCTTGCAAAGGATATGCTTCGTGATACGGTCGAAGTAAATGCAAAAACTCTGGAAACCGACATAGCAATGGGGTTACTGATTGCGGACAACCCCGAATTGGTTGCAAATCTTAAAAAATCTCTGGAATCGCAAAACCCCGAAGCCAATATAAACTCAGGCAATTCCAACACGGCGGCGATAAACCGATAGTAGTTTCATTCTTATGCAATTTTGCGTTGCCGGCGTGCTTCAAAAGCAACCACGCCGGCCGTGACCGCCAGATTCAGGCTTTCAACACCATTTAACATTGGAATTGTAAATTGAAGAGGAATTTGCTTAAGAAAGTCTTTATCAAGCCCGTGAGCCTCAGAACCAAAAACTACCAGTCCCACTGATCGCCAATCTATTTCTGTATAACCAACCTCGGCATTTAAAACAGCCGCGGCCGTTTTGCAGCCTGACTCTGTGCATATCTTCAAGGCATCCGAGATTTGAAAATTTTCAAAAACCGGAATCCTGAAATTAGCTCCCATTGCCGCTCTGTTTGATTTTGAGGAAAATGCATTGCAACCATTCGGGGAAATAAAAATCGCAGGTGAACCGGCTGCCGCAGCCGATCGGATTGCGGCGCCAATATTCAGGGGGTTGTTTACACCATAAAAATAAAAAGCCGGAGCAGGAGCCGCGAGCAAATCCTCCGGAGATACAGATTCTGAAGAAAATTTTCGGCGCTCCGCAATCATCGCAATTCCCTGCGGGTTGGCCGTGTCTGATATTGTTCTAAGCAGTTTTTCCCCGACCTCTATAATCATTACTCCTTTTTTATCGAGCCGTTTAAGCAAAGAATCAATCCGCTTTTCGTTGGCAATGGCCGGATCAACAAATACCAGTTTGATGCTGATTCCGGCAGCCAGCACGTCCTCGCAAAGCCGGATACCTTCCACAAGAACAAATTCTCCCGGCTCTTTACCGTCGCGTATCCGACGCGCAAGCTTTAGTTTTTCATTATCGCGGGCGGTTATTCTAAGTCTTTTTTGCATATTTAATTAATTTCACAACCCGTTGGTTTAATTATTTTTTCAGAAAACAAACGGCAAATGAATTTTGCGGCAATCGTTTCACCGTTTGCAAACGCGCGATAACTGCCGTAATTTTATTTACTGATGACACCGGAAACAAAACGCTTACCGAAAATCGAACTTCTTCGCAAACTCGAAATGCAAGCCGAAGCCGGAGGCGGCGCAGAGCGCATCAAACGTCAGAAAGATGCAGGTAAAATGACTGCACGCGAACGAATTGCTTTCCTGCTGGATGAAGGAACTTTTGAGGAAATGGACAAATTTGTCGTCCACCGCTCGACTGATTTCGGACTTGATGAACAGAAAATACTTGGCGATGGAGTCGTAACAGGCTTTGGAAAAATTGACGGCAGACCCGTTTTTGTTTTTGCTCAGGACTTTACGGTCTTTGGCGGTTCACTTTCGGAAACTCACGCTCAAAAAATATGCAAGATAATGGACCTTGCAATGAAAAACGGTGCCCCGGTATTCGGACTAAATGATTCAGGTGGTGCAAGGATACAGGAAGGTGTCGTCTCACTTGGCGGATACGCTGACATATTTCTGAGAAACACTCTGGCAAGCGGCGTTATACCACAGATAAGTTGTATCCTTGGCCCTTGTGCAGGCGGAGCGGTTTATTCTCCTGCAATTACAGACTTTAACATTATGGTCAAAGATACGTCCTATATGTTTATAACCGGTCCGGATGTTATCAAGACCGTAACCCACGAAGATGTAACAAAAGATGAACTCGGCGGCGCAATGACTCATAATTCCAAATCCGGAGTAGCTCATTTTGCCGCTGATTCCGATGAAAACGCACTTCGAATTGCGCGGGAGTTGTTTTCGTTTATTCCATCAAATAATCTCGACGATCCGCCATTTGTTGAAACCGACGACCCTGCGGACAGAATTGATGAATCGTTGAATACGATTGTTCCGGAAACGCCAAATCAGCCCTATGATATTCGTGAAATAATCCGGCGTGTAGTTGACGATGGCTATTTCTTTGAAATTCAGGAGCATTTTGCGCCGAATATTGTTATCGGGTTTGCCCGTCTTGGAGGATTTTCTGTCGGTATAGTAGCAAATCAGCCGGCTTTTCTTGCCGGCGTTCTGGATATTGACGCTTCTGTGAAAGCAGCAAGATTCGTCAGGTTCTGCGATTGTTTCAACATTCCTTTAATTACCTTTGAAGATGTTCCGGGCTTTTTACCGGGTGTAAATCAGGAACATTATGGAATAATCCGGCACGGGGCCAAACTGCTCTACGCCTTTGCAGAAGCCACTGTCCCGAAAATAACGGTCATCACACGCAAAGCCTACGGCGGAGCCTATTGCGTGATGGCATCAAAACATCTGCGGACGGACATTAATTTTGCATATCCGACAGCGGAGATCGCCGTAATGGGAGCCGAGGGCGCGGTCGGAGTGCTTTATAAAAAAGATTTAAGTACGGCAGATGACCCGGTTGCCGAACGCCAACGGCTGATAGAAGAGTTTAATGATAAATTTGCAAATCCTTACGTTGCCGCTGCACGCGGATTTATTGATGAGGTAATCGAACCCCGTTTCACAAGACCAAAACTTATTAAATCACTTGAACTTTTGCGTAATAAACGTGACTCTAACCCGCCCAAGAAACATGGCAACATCCCACTTTAAAATTTACATTAAGCGTCGCGACCGCCACTCTTTATGTTTTACTTCAACCTGTTAACTGAAATTCTCTGCCGGGATGCACACTCAAATACATAACAGACCGACAATTGCAATAATCGATACACAGGCGCTTATCCATAATTTGAACGTTATCAGGCAAATTACAGGTAATGCCGATATTATGGCTGTAGTTAAGGCAGATGCCTACGGACACGGTGCAAGGATATGTGCTGAAAAATTGCAGGATGCGGGCGTAAAGTGGTTTGCGGTAGCAACTCTTGGAGAAGCGCTCGAGTTGCGGGAAGCCGGAAACACCGGCCGCATACTTGTACTTGGCGGCTGTTGGCCCGGTGAAGTAAAAGCTTTTTTTGAATTCGGCCTTACTCCGGCGGTTTTTACACTCGAACAGGTCAGAAGAATTGATGCTGCGGCAGCGGCAAATAAACTGACAGCGACAGTTCATTTGAAGTTTGATACTGGCATGGGAAGGGTCGGTTTCAGATACAACCTGGCAGATAGCGTGGCTAACGAAATAAGAAAACTTGAAAATATTGACGTCGAAGCAATCTTTTCTCATTTTTCGGCAGCCGATAACCCTGCAGAATCTGACTTTACGCGGCTTCAAAATGACCGGCTCGACAAGATAATTGACGCCTTTTTACAAGTTGGGATCAAACCACGGCTAACCGATATAGCTAATTCACCCGGTGCAATTCTTTTTCCTGAATCAAGACGTAACCTTGTAAGAATAGGCGGACTGCTTTATGGATTTAAAGGTGATATTTTACCGCAAGAAACTGAAAAGCCTGACGTCCGGCCCGTTATGCGTCTAGAGACAAAGGTGGCGCAGGTTAAGACAATTAACCCCGGCGAATCCGTTGGCTACGGCAGGACTTTTGTTGCCGGAGAGAAAAGAGTAATCGCAACGATTCCTATAGGTTACTATGATGGCCTGCCGCGGTCCTTGTCCAATAAAGGCAGTGTTTTGGTTAACGGAGTTTTGTCACCGATAGTAGGAAGAATTTCGATGGACTGGACAACCATCGACGTTACTGAAGCCGGAGAAGTAAAAGAAGGCACTAAGGTTACCATTATCGGACGCGACCGTGGGCTGGAGTTACGCGCCGAAGATATTGCCGGAAGTATTGATACTATTTCATACGAAATAACCTGCGGTATTTCCCGACGCGTTCCCAGAATTTATATCTAGTCCATAAATCTTTGCCTTTCATTTTCTATGACGTCAGCCGTTTTGATAGAATTCATTTTGGCTTTTGTAAATTATTGCAAATCGGAAGTTTATAATATTTTCTTATGTCATTGATGCTCGACGAAATTGCTCAGCAACCC
>Ga0073934_10010762_pt1 | contig 11257 bp, 9 predicted proteins | sample LarsenN4metaG_FD_76834 | JGI IMG/M metagenome (GOLD analysis project Ga0073934, IMG submission 76834) | Hot spring sediment bacterial and archeal communities from British Columbia, Canada, to study Microbial Dark Matter (Phase II) - Larsen... ...
AACACCATTAATTCTCGAAATGTTAAAACCCGGTTCAAAGGCGAATTTTAGACTTAAAGTTGACAGCTTTTATTTCGAGAACGAAGAAGCAAAGAGCAGGTTAAGAATATCAGGAATAAAATCAGCGGAAATGATTGGTATAATTAATAAATATTCATTGATGCAATTAGAATCGGAATTAGCTTTCTTTAAAAAGTTTAAAAACAAAGATTACTTCAAAAATATTATTGAGGATTTTGAAAAGTTAAAAGCAGAATTAGAAAATATTAAAGAGGGACAGGCAATTATGAGAATGAGTTGGGGCGTTAGCTGGAAGTTTATGACAGGAGGATTTATAACTCAGGAACAAATCATTGAAATTAAAAGAAAGTATGAATTCAGAATGGGCAAAGATGGTTTTGAATTTCCAAAGACAAGAAAAATTATTTTTGATGAAGGTAATCCATTATATACTCCCGGCTGGGTTAAGATATGCTTATTTGATGAAGCCAAAAAAGATGAAAAAAAAACATAACATAAAAAATATTTCATCTGAAACAGATGCAAAGTTTAATGAATCTTTTGATCCAATGGCTGCGCTGAGTGAAAAGTTTAAAGTAAGTAAAAAATAAAGGAAAATAATCGAACCAATCTGGAATTCTTAATCCTGAAATTCTATTTCATCGTTAGTCGGTTCTCGAATAATCGAACCATTGTGGTATAATAAAAATATTGTGAAAATTCTTATTAACTTAATCGGTGGACAGACTGCACCGAATTTTATAGCGGCAAGGCAGTATAAACCGGATAAAATTTTAAATATTTGCTCTAAAGATACAGAGAATAAGAGTATGATGTTTAAAAAGACTTTCGGTGAGAGTCATTTTCTTGATGATATTGTGTTGAATGACCCTTTTGATTTGTCTGAACTTGAAACTGCAATTGAAAACATCAAAGAAAAACATATCAATGACGAAATTATTCTGAATTTTACCGGCGGTACAAAACCAATGAGTATTGGGTCTTTCAATGGGTTTATAAATAATAATTCTAAGTTAATTTATATTGATTCGCAGTATAACAGGATAATTGAATATACAAAGGATACTAAAACTATTAAGGACATTGACTGTATTATCTCCATAAAAGAACATTTCGCTATGTATGGGCATAGTTTCAAAGAAAAGGGAATTGATAGTAAAAATAATCAGAGAGAAGAAAAGGACAGACTAAAAAATTATTTAAAGGAAAATTATTCCTCTGCAAAGGAATTTATAAAGAAATATGCGAAAAAGTACAATGATGAAAAGGGGTATTTTAAAGAAGATAATGAGTTTATTTTTAATGAGTCAAATAAAGCAAAATGGACAAGGGAAGGTAAAAAGTTAGAGATTATTGTTAATTCCAACAGATTTAATTTTGAAGGTGATAATTTTCATAAATATTTCACAGGTTTGTGGTTTGAAGATTTAGTCCTTGAAAAGTTTGAAGAATACAATGTTTTTAATCAATTAAAATATAATCTTTCTTTCCCAAACTTAGATAAAAAAGGAGAGGATGATGCAGAGCTTGATTTTGTTGCAATAAAAGGTCATAAACTATATATCTTTGAGGTTAAAAGCGGTACTCTTGACAGGAATTATATATATAAACTTTCTTCTATCAAAAATCTTTTTTCGAATTTATTTGCTGGGATTTATTTTATTACTTTCGAAGAGAATACCGATGTTAAGTTTAAAAATATGCTTAAAGCATTTGGTATTAAAGTTATTCCCTATAGCGGTTTAGAATCATTTTTAAATAATTTAAAATAATATGTCAATTTTAGTTTGTTTAGTCTCACAACAGGCAATGGCAAATGTTATTCCGGCTTTGGAGTTGCGTCCGGAAAAAGTGGTTTTGCTTACTACGAGCAGGGAAATGGGAACTGCTGAAAATATTAAAAAAGTATTAAATGAATCAGGTATTGATACAGAGATATTTCATGATTTAATTTCTCCATATAATCTTGATAAAATAAAATTAATAATAAGAAAACTATTTGATGAGTATAAGAACGATATGATTCTTAATGTTACAGGCGGTACAAAAACTATGGCAATTTCAGCATTTGAAATATTTAAAGAAAATAATAAACCTGTTATTTATTATGACCCTGACCATCACAGCATAATGTCATTAACAAATAATTCTGAACCTGAGAAAGTGAAAAATAAGTTAGACATAAAATCTTATTTGAAGTCTTACGGATATGAAATTTATGAAGAAGGAACTACTAAAGGCAGGGCAGAATCAAAAGAAAAATTTTTTGCAGGTTTTGATGAGACAAGATTTATTGAGTTTAGTCTCTTTTTAGATTACATCAGAAAAAACTATCAATTAAATGAACCGAGAATAAACCGCTCTTTAACGGGATTCACTTTCACTAAAAATTTTGATGTAATAAGAATTATTGATGATAAATCAAAAGAGTCTTTGCAGTATGATTTATCAACTTTTGCTTTTGGCGATTGGCTTGAGGATTATTTTTACCTAAAACTTAAGAAAGAAAATTACGATGATGTGAAGTATGCAGTGAAGTTTAAAACAAATGGTATTGAAAATGAAATAGATGTATTGGCTTCAAAGGATTGTAAGCTATTTCTTTACTCATGCAAATCGGGAAAATCTGAGCAAAAAGATTTAATGCAAATAGATATACTTCGAAAGCTTGCCGGTGGAATTTTTGGGAAGGCATTTTTCTTGTCCACAAGTAATTTGGGTGAGGGGTCAATTCAACGGGCAAAGATATTAAATGTGAATTTGTTGACAGGGGTGGATATTTTTAACTATGGATCCCAATCCAGACAAGTCGGGGACTAGTTTATTGTCATCGTTTTCTACAAACATTTGACTCCTACGGAGTCGGATTTATTAATTCATTCTTTCTACAAACATTTGACTCCTGTGGAGTCATATACTGAGTCAATACGGAGTCATCAGGGTAGGCGTTATTTACCGGAAATTTTCAGAGATAAAAAATTAATTATATTTGTATGAATTAAATTTAAATAATTTATTAGAATATTTTATTAATTAAATATAAGGGTTGAGTTGGATTATGGGAAAAAAATCTATGAAAAGGTTTCCAATTATTGCAGTTGAGGGAATTGACGGCTCGGGGAAAACAACTGTTGCAGAGCTTGTTGCAAAGAAAATGAATAGGGTTTGCATCCATACTCCGGCTAAGGTTTATTCAGATATGAAAGGATTTTTCAGAAATTGCAAACAGTATGCTGTTCCAAGATTTTATTTTTTCCTGAGCGGCATCTGGGAAGCATATAACAGAGCTATAGAAATTTGTAATGAACAGCCTGTTATTTTTGACAGGTATATTCTTTCAACTTTGATTTATCACAGGGTAATGCTCCAATTATGCGGAATCAATTTGAATCTGAATTTAATTGCTATGGCAGGTTTTCCGCCAAAACCGGATTTGAATATTCTTCTGGAAGTTGATAATGAAACTGCAATAAGAAGAATCCGCTCAAGGGGTGATAAGGATTTTGATTTGGATTTTGAGAGGGATAGGAAATTTCAAATGCTGGTCCAAAAGGAAATGCTGTGCGAGGCAGATTATACATTTGATTCAGGGGTTTTAACCGCTGAAGAAATTGCAAAGGAAGTAATTAAAAAAGTAAATTTATTTTATTAATCTAAATTAATAATCTATGAAAAACTTAAAAAGAATTAAATACAGAATTGATACGGGGTCTTTAATAGGTGATAATCCGAAATGCAATCTGAATTGTGAATATTGTCATAAGGATTTTTTTACTTTGCCGGATTACGGAAAATGCAGCACGACTATGATGTTTGCGGATTCGATTGCGATGCTTGAAGAAGTTTTTGAAAATGATGAGAGACAAAGGAAAATACATTTTTCGGGAAGGGTTGAGCCGCTTTTAGTTAAGAGGGAAGTTTTTGAAAAAGAGGTAAAGAAAATTAATTTGATGTTTCCGCATATTGAAAAAGCTATGACGACTAATGGTATGCTTCTTTGCGATAAGGCGGATATGCTGAAGGAATTGGGTATTAATAAGATTAATGTTTCGGTTCATTCAAACTCGTTAAGGTTGAAGAAATATATTGCAGGTATTGAAAAAGCTGTTTCGCTTGGGCTTAATGTTTCTTTGAATTCCATTGTAACGCCGGATAATGTTGATAACATCGGAGAGGTGATTGATTTTGCAAGGAATAAAAAAGTAAATGTGAAATTTTTTCTGATATTGGGATTGAATAGAATAGACTCTGATTTCCTGTTTAATAAAACTATGCTGAAGTTGAAACTTATCTCTTTTTCGGAGGGCGTTTTTAATGAGAGTAACGGGAGGTATGAATTCAAAACAAAAGAGGGAATTATGATAACTATGAATACTCCTGCAACGGACAGATTAAGACCTGATGAGTGTTTTGCCTGCAAAGAGTTTTCGAAGTGTGAAGAGGGCTGCTGGGATTCTATCGGGATTACGAATAAATATATTAAGCCGTGCGGTGTCAGAGATGATAATGTGTTTTATTTTGATGGCAGCACTACGGAAGATTTGAAGGAGAAATTGAAATCAGGCGGTAAATTAAATTCAGTGAATTATAAACCAATTAAAATATATTAATTATGGATAAAATCGAAATTAAAAAGGCGTTATATGATTTTTGCAGAAATTTTCTGGAAGAGAAAATGAAATTTCATTCGGATATGATGGAAGAAGAGCAGAAAATTGCTAATATGTATAAGGGTGCAATGGAATCGCGTTACGATACTTTTAAGGAAGAGGCACAGGCGAGGAAAGACGGGCATGCTAAAAAGGTCGAGTATTTTCTGAAACTGCAATCGGACTTGCTTTCTATTAATCCTAATTTGCTGAATGATGATGTAAGGCCGGGCTCGGTTGTTATGCTGAGCAATGTAATCAATTTTTATATTTTTGCTTATATTACCGAAGATGATGTCGAAATTGATGGGATTGAATTTACACCTGTGAGTCTCTCGTCACCGATTGGTTCGTTGATTGCCGGGAAAAAGGCAGGGGATACTTTCAGCTTTAATGGAAAGGATGTTATAATTTCAGATGTGTTTTAATCTACATTGATAAAAAGTATTTTTAGTTTTATTTTGAATTGATTAAAAATTATTTAATAAAAAAAATCATAAAGTTTAATCACGGGAGGTAATAATAATTTGAAAAACAGATCATTCAAACACAGAAATTTTCATTATTTTTTTGTTTATAATTTTTTAAAAGAATTATTCTTATATGAACCTTTTATTTTAATTAATTATCTGGATGACGAAGAAACAAATGGTATAGAAGAATTATGGAGAATCTCTGAGGCAATGGCAATGGGAGAAGGTTTTGTGGATTCAGTAATTCCATCTGATGGTTTGAGTTCTTCAAAATTCGAAATTAAAAATGATACTGATGGTTATATTATTACTCTTCCAGAACCGCTTTATATACCTGAAGCATATTTTGTTGGTTTGATTCATAATAAACCCCGCGTAACTGAATTTGGAATAGAGTATGGGTATTTCAGATTTTTTACTTTAGAACTGACTTTAGATAATGACCCGGAAAATAAGGACTTCAGGAATAAATTTGTTGAGATTAATGAAAAAGGCAGGTTTTATTTAGATGAAAATATAATTCCGGATTATGACGTTTTTAAAAAAAATATAATTACTTTAGGCAAAAAACCGGATAGTTATAAGCCATATTCGTGGTTTCAGAGTTAGTATTGTATTTATTATGATATTTTTATATATTTATCAAAAAAAAATAAGGATTTATTTTTATGAAAATCAAAAAATATTTGGTATGTATATAAAAAGAACTTTCTACGAAAAAGAGATAAAAAATGCCTTAAATTCCGTACCTGTAGTAATTCTATCCGGACCAAGGCAGGTTGGAAAAACTACACTAATGGATAATCAAAATTTCAAGGAAAAAACAATAAGGTTTAATGGTCAAATACTCGAAACTGCTTCAGTTTTTCAGTCATATAATGTGCTGAAAGAATTTCTCACAAAAAATTTCGATGAAAATCTTGATGGAATAATACTGATAGACGAATTCCAGTATCTTAATAACATCTCAACAATTCTTAAAATATTAGTTGACGAAAATAAAAAAATAAAGGTCCTTTGCACAGGTAGTTCGAGTCTTCAGATTAATAAGCAGGTTGATGAGTCTTTAGCAGGCAGAGTGAGGAGTATTCCTGTTAATTCACTAAGTTTTGAGGAATATATATCGTTCAAAGATAATACGCTTTTTGAATCGTACCTGAAATATGATTTCAACACGAAAGGAGAAGTGATAAATCCAAGAATAAAAGAACTTTATAATGAATATCTGCTATATGGGGGCTTACCAAAGGTTGCATTAGAGAATAATAATGAAGAAAAAATCAGATTATTAAATGATATTTATCAAACCTATCTGATTAAAGACGTCAGGAATTCAGTTGAAACAAAACATATTGTAGGGTTTAACAAAATGTTAAAACTTTTGGCGGAGCAAATATCATCAATAGTCAGCGTAAACGAATTATCAAATGCCAGCGGATTAAAATATCACAAAACTCTGGAGTATATTTACTTATTGGAACAAATGTACATAATAAAAATGGTTTTACCTTACGCAACTAACAAAAGAAATGTAATTTCGAAGCAGAAGAAAATTTACTTTTACGATACAGGAATAAGGAATATAATAGTTTCAAATTTTAACGAAATAGATACCAGAAATGACAACGGATATATTTTTGAAAATTCAGTATATAACGAACTTGATATTTACAAGAGCATTATGTCCGGGATATATTTTTACAGAAAAGCGAATGATACTGAAATAGATTTTATAATTGAGAAAGGAAAAGAAATTCAGGCAATCGAAGTAAAATTCAAAACCTATTCAAAGCCGGTTGTACCAAAAATCTTTAAATTTTTCAAAAAAGATTTCAATACAAAAAGCTCGATTGTAATAAACAGGAACCTCAACACAGAAAAAGACGACACAAAATTTATACAGGGTTATTTGTTGAAATATATAAAGGTATAAGCTAAGCACTGAATTCATTTTTAATTTATATTTGCCCACTTTTTTCACGCTACCGGGTAGAATAGTTTTTTTTAGCAAAAGAGAATTCCGGAAATTTTTTTATCGTGATTTATTTGTTATATTTGTTTAAATTCCTGTAATTAATATAGTGGTTTCGAAGTAAAGTTATTAGCTCTTTGACTAATTTTATTGAAAATGAAAAAGTTTATTTTTACCGCATTTCTTTTTTTTATTTGTATGGGGTACTTCTTAAACTAAAAAATTAATTTTCTTAAAATAATTTCAAATGAAAAAAATTATTTTTGCAGGTCTTTTAATAGTTCAGATTAATTCTGCTTTATACTCCCAATGGCAGCAAATGAACGGACCTATTGGTGGGAATTTCAATGCAATTGAAATTAAAGGTACAAGTCTTTGGATTTCCGGACAGAATGGCGGAATATTTTACAGCCCTGATTCCGGTCAAAGCTGGCAAAGTAAAGGTTTAGCCGGAAATAGAATTAATACAATTTTTCAAAACGGTAATACTATCTTTGCGGCTACTGATGTGGGTGTTTATAAATCTACAAATTCAGGTGTTAACTGGTTAATCACTCCACTTCTGCAGCAGAATATTGTTTCTTTTATTCAGATACAGGGAAAAATATTTGCAGGTGATGCTGGCGGAGCAGGTGTAGTCCGTACAACGAATAACGGTGCAAACTGGGATACAGTTAATAATGGTTTAGTGAATAAATATGTTAACATTCTTATTTATAAAGATAGTACTATTTATGCCGGAACAGATGGCGGTGTTTTTTATTCAACTAATTATGGCGGCAATTGGATTAATATGAATAATACAAGACGTATAGAAGCTTTGACCTTTAAGGATTCTGCTTTATTTGCAGGAGGTATAGGAACCGGATTCGGAATCTGGAAAACTACAAACTACGGTATAAACTGGACACGTTCTGATAACGGAATTTCACAGCCGGACATTTATACTTTGTTTACCAATTCAGGTTATATACTTGCAGGTACTCATTCGCAGGCACTTTTTAAATCAACTAATAACGGCGTTAACTGGATTCAAATATCAAACGGAATTAAGTCAAAACAGATAATGGCTGTGAAAGCAGTTGACTCAATGATTGTGGCTGCATCAGGGTATTATTATAACGGATTATTCATTTCTAATAATAACGGAGCATTATTTCAGGAATGTAATATATATGGAGCTAATGTGAAATATTTTGGAAAAAATGCAAATAAATTATTTGCTGTTTGTCAAAATGGAATATTCCTATCAACAAATAACGGAGAGAACTGGAGTTACAGAAGTTTATTGGATACAAGTGTCTCTGCATTTATTCATTTTAACTCAGAGTACTTTATAGGTATTGGTACTTCCGGTTGTTTTAAACCCACTAATGACTGTCAGAGCTGGACAATAACAGGTTTGCAAAATAAAGGAATTTATTCGTTAAATTCAGTGCAATCTAAATTATATGCAGGTGTAACAAATGAAGGTTTATATGTAACTTCAAATGGCGGAGTTAACTGGACAAAGATGCAAAATGAATTATCAGCATACAGCGTTGCAGAGCTATGCGAAATCGGCTCAGAGCTTTTTGCCGGAACTAAATCGAACGGACTTTTTAAATCTACAAATTCCGGACAAAACTGGTTTGCAATAAACAACGGTCTTCCGACTCCAAATAAATATACTTTCAGATTGTTTACAGTTGATTCAACTCTATACGCTCAAATGGCAGACGTTCTTGAAAATAGCAGAATTTATAAATCAACAAATAAAGGAAACAATTGGACAGAAATAAATCCGGCTTTTTGGGGATGGTTTCGAAAAATGGAATTCAGTAATTCCAACTTTTTTATGCCTTCCTATGAGGGTGTTTTCGTTTCGACAAATGCCGGTTTGAACTGGACTCAAAAAAATGAAGGTTTGTATAATTTAAGACTTAATTCTGTTTTTTCTGCAAATGAATTTATCTTTGAGGGTACAATGGGTAATTCAGTATGGAGAAGACCTGTTCAGCAATTAATTGGGATTACAAATATTTCTTCTGAAATTCCTTCGGAATATTCGTTGGAACAGAACTATCCGAATCCTTTCAACCCGGTTACGAATATTAAGTTTAAAGTTGCACTCTGTCATTCCTGCGGAGGTAGGAATCCATTTGTAGTTTTGAAAGTTTTTGATTTATTAGGAAGGGAAGTGAAAACCCTTGTGAATGAGGTGTTACAGCCGGGAACGTACAGCGTGAGGTTTGATGCAAGCAGTCTTTCTTCAGGAATTTATTTTTATAGCCTGGAAGCAAATAACATTAGAATAACAAAAAAATGTATATTACTGAAATAACGAGTTGGAGCGAAGCGGAAATCCCGATTCATCGGGACGGCGTTTATTTCTATCAATTAAGAGCTGGTAATTTTTCAGAGACTAAGAAGTTAATTTTGCTGAAATAAAATAATAATAATAATTGAAGCAGTAAAGTTTTAATAACATTTTGTTAATATTGCAGAGACTATTTCCATTAAACTTTAATGGAGGTTTGTTTGTCTTAATTGTAAAAAAAATTTAATATATGAGAGTAATTTTACTGCTTCTTTTCTTTGCTTTTTCAAATTCTGCTTATTCACAACTGATTGAACATCAGTTTTTACCAAGTCAAACAGACCCCGCAATTACAGGACATAATCAGCCCCACTATGCATATCTGAATGATACTGTCTCAAAGTTAAATAAGCTTCTGCTTTTTTTCCCGGGTACGGGTGCTTTGCCCTGGGATTACAGAATGTTTCAGCAGACTGCAGCAAATCTTGGTTATCATAGTCTTGGACTATGTTATGAAAATCTTCAATCAATAAATCTTGATATATGTCCGGCAACTCACGATTCAACATGTCACAGGCGCGCAAGATATGAAATCTGGTTTGGTGTTGATACTCACGATTCATTAAATATTAATTTTGCAAATTCGATAGTTAATAGATTTGTAAAAGCGGTTAAATATTTAAGTATAAATTACCCATCTGAAAACTGGGGACAATTTTTGATAAATGATTCTACTATTAACTGGTCTAAGGTCGTTACTTCAGGTCATTCGCAAGGGGCGGGACATGCGGCATTCGGTTCGAAGTATTTTAAAGTCAATAAGGTTTTAATGGTCTCGTGGATTGACTGGGTATGGCCGGGTAAACCGGCAGATTGGGTTAGAATGCCCGGACAAACACACGATAGTTCATATTACGGATTTATACACACAGGGGATGCGAGTATTTATAGCGGCATTCCAACTACCTGGGCAGTACTTGGGATGTTAAACTATGGTCAGATTGTTAAAATTGATACTACAGTTCCTCCTTATTATAATACACATTCTTTAATTACAAGTATTCCGATAGATACTACTCCCACACAGCCGAATTTCCACAACTGCACTCTTGTTGATTGGGTTACGCCGATTGACAGCGTTACAGGATTGCCTGTTTTATTGCCGGTATGGAAGTATTTACTGAAAAATTATTCTTCAACTGTGAATATTAAAAATATCTCTTCTGGCGCTGATTCAAGATTTAATGTTTTCCCTAATCCTGCAAAAGATTTTATAAAGATAACCGGCAATACCGATTATTACGGCTTGAATGTCGAGATATATAATTTACTCGGACAAAGAGTTGGAGTTTATAAAAATTCGGATTATATTAACATTTTAAATTTATCAGCAGGCGTATATTTTATGAGAATGATATCAGACAATGAAATAATTAATTTTAAATTCTTTAAATATTAATGTTTTGAGTATGAAATTTTCATTTCTTTTACTGCTTCTTTTTATTAACACAGAAGTCTTTTCCCAATTTAATCTTAACGTTTCGAACAATTTTTTATTCGATGGTGAGCAGTACATAGCCGTTAATCCTGTTAATCCGAATAATATATTAATTGCATATATGAGTCTTAAAGTTACAGGTAAAATTGATATTGCAGTTGTTTACTCAAATAACGGCGGTCAATCTTTCAGTGCTCCATCTTATTTATCTCATATATACCCCTCTTTCACATCGGCTGACCCATGCATAGCGTTCAGGAAAACAGGCGAGGCTTATATAAGTTATGTTGATTATATTCCCAACTCAACAGATTCCGGCTTTGTTGTCATAAGAAAATCAACTGA
>Ga0073934_10010763_pt1 | contig 11257 bp, 8 predicted proteins | sample LarsenN4metaG_FD_76834 | JGI IMG/M metagenome (GOLD analysis project Ga0073934, IMG submission 76834) | Hot spring sediment bacterial and archeal communities from British Columbia, Canada, to study Microbial Dark Matter (Phase II) - Larsen... ...
AACTCCATTTGCAGTTGAGCATCCCCTTCAATATTACTGAATCTCTGTTCCTCGGCTAAATCGTAAAAGGTTTCATTGAGGGCTTCATAAGGGTCCAGCCTCAGTTTATAATACAGTTTTTCTAATTGCGCCTGGAGCAATCGTTCATCTAAGTCGATCCGAGCTTGAACTTCGGGTTCACTTAAAAAGGCAAATTTCATATTTAGGGTGTTGGCAGGCGACTCCCAGCGCAATGTGCCCTCATCTTCCTCACGGTGGCGAGCTTTTTGATGAGTCAAATCTTTTATTTCCTGTTCAGCCAGGGTCAGAAGTTGGCGATACAGGTCTCGGCGTGAAAGGCTTTCATCTTGCCTGGTAATTTCGTCGGCGGCTGCATGCTCGTCATAAATACGGTACATTTCGTCTTGCAAGATCAGCCAGCCCACTGGGGTCATTTTGATAAAAGAGAGGGATTTCATGCTTTCTAACGTAGCCCGAATTTCCTGGAGACGGCCCGGTTCTTCAATCCAATCTTCAATATTTGTGCCAGGCGGCGTATCTAAAAGAAAGTGTAAGTGAGATTCATTTAAGTCACGCCGGGCCTGCGCCAGGATTTTGAGGATTTGGGGCCGAAGCTCATCGGCTTTTGAAAAGATTAAATTGATAAATTCACCTTCTATTTCAAATTGAATTTGTTTAAGCTTCTCTTGATCCGGTTGATTTGAAGCTTCATTCCAGCCGGCCCTTACCTTGGCGTCGGCAAATGTGTCCTGGAGCGCGGCCGGCTCTGTTTTTCCTTCAGTGAGAATATCGATATAGAGGGCCAGGCGAACCGGTTGCCCGCCGGTGTAGAGCCATAGGACGTTGATCCTGTCAGAGTTAGTCGCCAGATGTTGCAGATAGGTGGCAATCTGGCTGTCCGGCTGCTCCCTTAGCCAATTCCTGGCCAGTTCGTCGAGGTAAGTTTGAGTATCCTCTCTACTAAAATTATCCAACAGGATTTTGATCACCTTGTAAGCATCGCCTGCACCATTTTTTTTGTCCTTAAGGGCATCAAAAGTAATTTTTCCCTCCCGGCGCCGGCCGGCTAACAGAATGGTTGTATTAGGCAGCTTGCCTTCCGCCAGAAGTTCTAATAAACGGCGCTGAGTGCTAAAGCTCAAATCCTTGGGAGTGAGCAAACCTTGTTCCAGGAGCCAGCTTGCCCCGATAAAGCTGAGCTGTTCGGTTGTGTCCAAGACCCAGACCAGCCGCTTTTTATCCGCTATCGCTTGATAATCCTCAAAAAAGGCTAATTCAGCCTGCTCGGCTGCCCTTTGAATGATTTGGTAATCCGCTTGTTCAGATATTTTGCGCTGGTGGTAAGCCCTGGCTCGATCAAACCCATCAAAGTTGGCCTCTTTATGCCAGGTAAAAGCGTTGCGCAAGGCGCGAAGGAACTGATGAAAAGTATACAATCGGCTGTCGGCCAGATCGAGTAACTCGGAAATGATAATTGAATCCTTCTCCTGCCACGCTTCGACAGGCATCCCGGCCGGAAAACGTGCGTCGGGGTGGCCGGCCAGGCGCAAAATCTCACGGAGAAGGCGCGTTTTCCCCATACCCCCTTCCCCTTCGATAACAACCAGGCGGGTATCGCGGCCTGGTGAGAAGACAGCTTTTTTAATGGCGGCCAACTCTTCACGCCGGTTCACCATCTGGTCGGTCATTCGGGCCGCAGCAAATATCGGGCTGTTCATGACTTTTCCTCCTTATGACAAATGCAGACAAAAAAAGCCAGCATCCCCTCCTGGCGCATTTTACTTTAAGTGGATGCTGCTCAGGATGCTGGCTTATTGGCAGATTGATTCTGACTCGCCGCTTGCTTTCTTAACTCAGTTTCGGCTTGAATGATCTCTCGAATGCCGTCAACCACCTTGTATCGATGTCTGTCATTTAAAACGAGACTGAGGGCTAATAAAATCTGAATGCGACTATAAGCTAAACTTCTACTATAACTGAGGGTTTGGGCAAATGTCTCTAGTGTCCAGGTTTCTTCTTGATTTATGATAGCCTTCAAGTCAGTCTCAACCTTATCTAAATCAGAAGGCCCTTGAACTCTCTGCTTGAGGGGTGAAAGCCAACAATCCTTTAGATCATCCGCCGTGATTAAAGGGAGTTGATTATTTGCCTTTCGATCTTTAGCTGTCTCATATAAGCACGTATTGATCCCAGGATGGGTCCACTTATAAAGTGGAACCAGGGGTGATAAATCTGCTATTGAGAGAGTTGTACTTTCTTCTTTAGTTGCTCGCTTCTGTAACTGTTCTTCGCCGACATTCGGGGTAAAGACAGTTAAAGGTACGCGCGGCGCTTCGCCACGTCGAAGAATATGACTTGATAAACTGGCCTCATTCCGAAAGGAAATGAGGATTCGGGAACAAGGATGGCGCCAAAATTGTTCGAGTAATTGTTTTTCCAGAAAGGTACGCTCATTTAAGGGCAACTCATCAAAATCATCTACTATCAAAATGGGAAGTATGGTAGGATTACAGCGTTGACACAAATCTTCAAGCAGGCGAAACGTTATCGCCCCCAGAGAGTCGTTGTTGCTACTATCTCTAACCGTTGGATAAAGCCCTCGAGCATCATTAATGACAGATACCAACCAGTCACGGATGTGTGTTTCAGTTTTTAAATCATCAAGAGGAACGTCAATTAACAATATATCTGGGCGGTTTGATAAACGATGTTTAAGTTGGCGCAGCAGCCAACTCTTGCCATAACCCGGAGGAGCAGTAATCGTTTGTAGACGTTTAGGGACATCAGGGGCAGCAACCCAATTCATCAAATTATCCAATTCAGCAGCGCGACCTACAAACAGCTCAGGGGAAAACCCCTTTGAGTCGGGGAAATGATTTCCGGTACTCATGTTTTGTTGCGACATGATCCCTTTGAGACTTTCGCCTTTACAACATTACAGGATAGTAAGTCAAAAGTTTTGATTAGAACAAGTCTGAATTTCCCAACTATTTTAGCAGAGAATTTGATTTTGTGGAAGGTGCAAAACTGTTACATCATAAAATCTATTCAGAATTTTAGTCTTCAATTTCTGGTTATTGTACCAACTCATAAATTCCAGATTGCTGCATCTGGCGCCAATCCTCAGTAGTAATGAGAGGTTTTTTGGGTGCGTGTTGAGCGTGAGCATCAATCAAAGCGCTAACTAAATTTAACAACTGACGTGGCGAGTTCCCGGCTGCTTTAATCAACCTATCCTCCAGATCATCTTCAAAATCATCTTCAGCGAGAGCGTTAAAACTGGTAATATGACTGCCGGCTGCCTGTAAACGGCGCTGCAGCAACTGGGTAAGCATACTTTTATTCCATTCAATCGTGTAAGAAAATAATGGGGAAGGTAATTGATGCAATGTTTCACCATATAGCTTCATAAGGGGCTGCTGCACGTCGATGGTGAGAAAAAAATAAAAGAATAAATCTCGGAGTTGCCAGTACTCTAAATGAGTTAAAAGCGGTGAGATCAAGGCCAGCATCGTGTCAACGTCACGTTCATAAGCATCTATTCCATCGACCAGTACAAAAATTTGTTCAAAACCCCAAGCTTTAGCTGCTGCTATCCCTGCTTCAACTAAAGCTTGACCTGAGTTTATGAACTCCTGACTAGATAGCGATGTGGAAATGACTTTTTCTACTTTTTCGGGTGTTTTGGTTTCTTTAGGGAGACAATCTTTGATCAGGTCTTTGATTTTGGAAGATGGATTGATGTGGCGAACAGCCGGGCGGTTCAAACGAGGCCATAGACTGGCCAGGCCATTTTTTCTATCAGAGAAATCATCTTCCAGGATGAGACCGACAGTCCGGCGCAGTCGTGGCCAGACGAGCGCCATCTGTGATCGTAAATGTTGTTTCTGAAGCTCAGTTGGCGTCTCGAATGTATCTAATTGTTCGATCACCTGAATAAATAGATCTATGGCCAGCTCTTGAGCCATTTTGAGCCAAAGTTCTTCAGCCGTTGCCAGCCGAACCATCTTGTGGCTCAGTTCATAGTTAACAATCAACGTACGATTATAATAAACAGAACGACAATCTGCCTCGAGCGTATACCGGAGAGTCGTTTTGCCGCTTCCCGGACGGCCAAAAATCAGCCCAGTACAAGCTTTACGTAGAACTTGCACTAAAGGTTCACTTGAATTTGGGTCTTTAAGATCGGTGTAATAGGAAAAGAAGTAGGGTTCTTTATCGATATGATGAAGTTCTTGTTCCGCTACTGGGCCATCGAAGGGATCATGGGACAGACCAAGGGTTTTGAACAGATAGATTTGACGAGGATTGTCTGACATGATTATAGCGTTTCGGTTCTGTGGTTAAGGCAAGGTATTGAATATATAGCATTTTTCTTTACCTTACCATCATCTTCATTTTTACTCTAAAACTCATTTAAATTCTTTTAACTAACATCATCAAGTGGTTGCCTGACATTATCCTTACAGTTATCTAACATTACAGTGACATCAGAGTATTTGCTATACCAACATTTTCCAACCAATATCCCTGGCTGCGGGTATTATGAAGATAAACCGGCTTTTCAGGTACAGGTTCAATTTTTTTACGCAAACGGCTGGCAATGGTATTCAAATTTCCCTGGCTACCCGCCATTTTTAGCAAAGCCTGGTTGGCCTCGCCGCTGTTTCTCAATCGCCATAGAACTTCTAAAAAATTGAAGGGTTGTTCATCTAAATAAATGAATTGCTTGCCCTGCCAAACCCCTTGACGTTCTTTATCAAATTGGAGTGGAACATAATGAGTAAAGTAGAGGTGAATTAAATCTTTAAGATGCAGCTTAGTGAGTTTCTGCCCCTGTTTTGTATAGTAATCCAGGAGAAGAGAAGCTGTTCTCAGCCAACCTTGGGGTGAGGGTGCGCCGTATAAGACCGCAATGATCTCGTTTTCTAAGGAATCGATCAAATCTTCAGAGGCAATATTTAATAACGACGTTAATTCATTTTCAGTAGCAACTTGTAGATGTCGATTGGTTAATTCACGGCATTCCTGAGCAGACCGGCGCAATAAGGCAAAGCTAATTCGTCCGCGAGATCGTTCAATGAGTTGAGCTTGTTTAATGACGTATTCCGGAAGCGCGGCTTTGATGGCAAAGCCCTCAAATTGTAGAAGAGCAAGCCAGCCAAATAACTCTCCGATCTTTTCCAGGATAGCGTTGTTGATCATTGCAGCGCTATAAATATCGACAAGAACGGCTACTCCTTCAAAACCAAGACGCCGGGTAAGCGTGACTAACTCTTCAACTTGGCCTTGAACATCGGATAAATCTATGTCGGTCGGGTATAAATGATCAAAGGGGAATTCTAATAAATCTAGCAAGGCTTGTTTATTGATCGCATCTGCCCAGCGCCGAAAAGCACACCCTCCACTGTATTTCTCAATAAGCCAACGTAAAAATTCAAGATTTGTTTTTGAGAGGCTATCTATTTTATCGGGATGGCCGGTGATGAAATTTTTAACCGTCATTGAGGCGCAAGCCATGATTTGGCCTAAATGGTTAAAGCCAGTTGTCCAGGCATGAGGTTCTCCTGGCCAACGGGCGATGGGATAATGGACTAAACATAAACGCTGTGCCTCCATTCTCTCAAACGCCTCTATAGCGGTTGATTTACCACTACCCGGCTCCCCATAGACGATCACTGAATGAGCTATCCCTCGTAATGTTACTTCGGCAGAAGAAGGCAGATAACATTCCATCCACCAGCGTTCATTTTGCGCTGGGGTTCGCTGCTCTTTGGGTAGAAAAGGCCATTGAGATACTGTTAGAGGCATATTATTACTCAGCATCTAATAGGAGCAAGCCCCGGAATATTATATGGATCATTTCAATCGCTTCATAGCTCCCTTTAGATTCTCAGCAGAAAAAGTAAATTGGTCAGGAGTGTTCTTGAGATGGTCATCAAATAAATAGTTCCACAATTTAGCTAAACGACGAGGGTTACCTTGGGAATACCGGATAAACTGAGAATAAAGATCGATGTTATCAAATATATCTTCAATACTCCCATGAAATGGAGGATTATCTAATGATGGAGAATTACCTAATAAAGTTGTTGTACGTTCAAATCGCCATGTTGCCATCTCTTTAAGCTGTATTTCTGTCCAGGTTAACGGTATAAAATCTAAATGAGTAGTATTCCCCATTAATTTATCGGCAGTTGTTTGCGGCAAGAACAATTTTACAATTAGCTTGTAAGAAGTCCATTGATGTAATAATGATAATATTTCACGAATATAGTTTATCTCTCCATTATTAACATCCATACTTACTACAATAAAATCAAGTTCAAGAACAGAAATAGATAATTGGGTCAACTTCAGCCAATTACTTGTCTCTATCCATGAAGCCATCTTATTCTGCTCAAGAATTTTCTCAAACATATTAAGCTGAAGAAGGGTTTCTGTTCTCCATAGTTCTAGTTTTTCAGGGTCTGTTATCTTTAAAGGTTGTTGACGTTTAGCCCCTTCCACTAAGACTCGGGCTATAGTATCATGATCTAGAGTCGTACATAATTGGCGAGCCAGGAGATGTTGTTCATAGTTACCCAGTCCACTTAGGGTAAATGGAGAAGCACAAATAAATTCTAATAATGATTGAGAAATAAATTGTCGAATTTCTGTAAGATTAAGTTGGCCTGAAATATAGACTGGAAGAATTCCTGCCAGGTCACCTCTTGGGTCATCAAGACGTTGGGATAAGGCTTGAGCAAATGCCGTCTTGCCACAACCTTCTACCCCAAAAATAACTTGGGGCATAGCGCTGTTGATTATCTGTTTATAAACGAGATGTTCACTCCAGAAACCCCCTGTGTCATGAAGTAAAAAGTTAAGATCATATTCAGCGCATCTGTGGTTAAAAGGAGAATAACCCTCTAGTATTTTACTAATGTGACTATTCTCCTTTTGAGGCTGTGGCTTTGGATAAGTAATTTTCCAAGGGGTATTTCGATCAATTTTTAAGTTTTCTTCCCATTTGGTAATCACATTACGCAAATCTTGTTGTTTTTTTTCTGATAACTCCTGCTGTCTTGAACTTAAAAAAATGTTAATAGCATTGATCAAGTTTCTTCGCTCTTGGACTTGTAAGACATTTGTACCCTGCGCAATTAAAGCGCCTGCCGTCTCTTCGGGCCACCTGGCAGTTCGCATAAATTCTACGAGATTGGGAGTATTGTCCTGAGCAATTTGAATTAATTCTTTGATGTAATCAATATCATCCGTAAGAATAAATTCTCGTAAATTTTCCTTACTCTCTAACAGAACTCCAAGTTCATGACGAGCTTGAGCCGCATTAGCTTTTATAAGAGCTTCGCGAATTTTTCCGAACTGCACTTGTGATAGCTGCTCTCGTTTAAGCTTTTCCTCAATCTTTCTTTGTTTTTCTTCCTGCTCTTTTCTTTCCTGAAATTGCTTTTCTTCTCGTTCTTTTCTTTCCCGGTATTGCTGTTGAATGAAATTAAATCCAAAGGCGATTACGGATATTAGAGCCGATAACCCTATGATTAAAGGACTTTTTTCATTAATGGTACTATTGATAAAAGCACGATGAACACTTCTCTGTGCTCCTTCAACTTCAATGGATAAAACCAAAGGAGGTGTCAGGGGGGTTAGCGTTAAAGTTTGTATCGATAGATCAATATCTTCAATCCTGCGGGCATTAGATACATGAAAAGTAATCGATTGTACTGTCTCTTCGGTAGGCGAAAAAACAAGCTGATGATCAATGAAGCTCGGTAAATGGTTAGTGCCTGACAGGGTAAATCCTTCCTCAAGATGTAAAGTTAAGGTCAACGGTAGAGAAAGTGTTGAAGTGGCTAATCGGGTTACCTTAACTTCCCGAGCAGGACCATCATAGAGAATTCTGGCAGGATATTCTGCCCGTACAGATTGACCCTGGTCAGTCGTAGCTATTTCCGAAATTTTTAGTAGTTCATCCCGAATTTTTTCCGTTCGATTAATCTGAAACCATAAAACCCCTATGTAGATGGATACAATCACTAAAACGAGGAAGAATAGACCACTTATTAATACAAACTTTTGCTGCCAGAACCACTTTGCAATTGACAAAATCCGAGTCTTCAATGTATTCATATAAGGGCTTACTTATGAAGCAGTACAGTCTGAAATCAACTTACTGAAATCAACTTAAATGAACTAAATTTATTTCTCTTTCTTTCAGGCCCAATTATCTAAATTCATCCTCAACCTAGACCCATTACTTCCATTAATCTTAAACCCAACCTTTTCGAATAACTTTATGGCCTGTCTATTCTGTACATGGGTCGTCAAAACAATCTGAGAGAGTTTTCTTTCTCTGGCCCAAGAAATAGCACATGTCATCATTGCCATTCCTAGCCCTTTCCGTCGATAGAGGCTCAGCACGCCTATGCCTAGTTCAACGGAGCTAAGTATAAGGTCATCTACCGGAAACAGACGGTACCAACCTACAATCTGGTGATCCACCTTGGCTAAGGCCAGGGCGTGGCAGTGGCAATCCTGATTCATTAAAGCATGCTGCCACGCCCCGGTCGGTTCAAAACGGCGAGTTTGCATCCATGGCGTGTCAGCACAAACGGCATCAATGACGTCGACCAGTTGCCTGATTTCAACAACTTGAAAAGGAACAATCTTGAGGTTAGATAACTTTGACATCGGCTATTTTCACAGCTCTATTATAACATAATTTTTGTCTTTAGATTCAAGAAAAATTTCCAGGATTAATCCAGATGATTAATTGTGAATCACTTCTTGATATGGTATAGTGTGTCTCAGTGGATAATAAAAGCAGGTGAATATGGCTGAAGAAGTTTCTTCCCAAAATTATGTATTGGTCATTGGCGCAGCCGGTATCGATTCTAAGGGCAAGGCGGATGGCCCACTTACCCTTGGCACCAGCACCCCTGGCCGGGTCCGTGTTTCTGTTGGCGGCGTAGCCCGTAACGTGGCCGATAATTTGGCTCGCCTGGGGGTTGAAACCATTTTGCTTTCGGCGGTGGGCGAGGATGGCTCGGGTAAAAGAGTCTTCACCCAGGCCAGGGAAGTGGGCATCAACATGGATTATGTGCTGGTTTCAAAAGAGTACCATACTTCAGCCTATCTGGCCTTGCTGGATAACCAGGGTAACCTGGTCATGTCGGTCGATGATATGCGCGTTCTTTCGTGTATCACCCCTGAGTTTATCAACCAGAACCGTGATCTTATTCGCCATGCCCGGATGATCGTCTTGGATAGTAATCTTTCTGAAAAGACGATTCGCGCTATTCTTAAACTGGCTAATCGTTACCGGGTACCGGTCTGCGCCGATCCTACATCAACCATTTTGGCAAAACGGTTAAAACCTCACCTGGCCAATATTTACATGGTCACACCCAATGTGGCTGAAGCCGAGGTATTAGTGGACTGCTCCATTACAGATGAAGATGAAGCTGTGGCGGCGGCCCGCCGCCTGGTTGCAGCCGGGGTAGAAATTGCCATGATTACCCTGGCTGAGGAAGGGGTTGTTTACGCCACGGCTGATGCCAGTGGGCATATTCCGGCAGTGGCCACCGATATTGTTGATACCACCGGCGCCAGCGATGCGCTGACCGCGACCGTTGTCTTTGGCCTGCTCAATGAAATTCCTATTGATGAATCGGTTCGGTTAGGCGCCAGTGCGGCGGCGCTAACCCTGGCCTGTAGCGATACCGTTTGTGTTGATTTAAGTCTGGAACAGTTGTACGATCACTTACTTATCTGAAAAGTGAAGCGTAAACCGTAAACCGTAATGATTGAATGATAATCTACTTTTCCAACGGCTACATCCTTTAGATTTCACGCATCACGTTTTACGTTTTACGAGTTATCTTAGCCATTACATATAATTCGGGAGGATCCACACCTGATGTCCATTCCTGTACGGGGGATGTATTTTGAAGAGTTTGAAGTGGGGCAAGAATATCAGACCGGCGCCCGAACGATTACCGAGGCTGACATCGTTAATTTTGCCGGCCTATCAGGGGATTTTAATTTTATTCATATGAATGCGGAAGCCTCTAAAGATACCCCCTTTGGCCAGCGCGTGGCTCACGGAATGCTGGTTGCTTCGATTGCTACCGGGCTGGCGGTGCAGCAGGGCTTTATTGACGGCACGACCCTGGCTTTTCGGGAATTGAGCTGGAAATTTACCAAGCCGGTTTTTATCGGCGATACGATCCACGTGCAGATCAAGATCATCGAGACCAAGGCCATGCCCCGGCTGGGCGGCGGCATCGTCGGCTTTGAAGCCCGCGTAGTGAATCAACATGAAGATGTCGTTCACAAAGGGGACTGGCGGATGTTGATCAAATCCCGTTCAAACCAGGCTTTCCCGGCATGAAGATCTATGATATTACCCGAATGATTAACCCGAGCCTGGCCGTCTGGCCGGGGGATACCCCGTTTTCGAGCAGAACCACGGTCACTATTAGCCAGGGCGCGTCAATCAACCTGGCTACCCTGACCCTGAGCAGCCACACCGGCAGCCATGCTGATGCGCCTTATCATTTTAATCATGATGATCTAACGATTGAAAAAGCGCCGCTGGCGGCTTATATTGGCCCGGCCACACTGGTGACCGTGCAGCGGGAGGAGGGGCCTTTATCCCCGGCCGACTTTCCCGGCCTGGATTGGGCCGGGGTTGAGCGGCTGTTGGTTCATTCCAGCGCCAGCGCCAAGCCGGCTCATGAATTTCCTACCCGCTTTATCTATCCATCGACGGAGTTGGCCGATTTTATGGGCCAGTACGGGATCGTGCTGTTTGGCTCCGACGCCCCCTCCATGGATGATATGAACAGCAAAAGCTTGCCCGGCCACAAGGCGCTCCGCCGGAACGGGATTGCCATCCTGGAAGGGCTTGACTTTACGGCTGTGCCCGATGGCCGGTATGAGTTAATTGCCCTCCCCCTCAAAATTGAAGGCGCCGACGGGTCTCCGGTTCGGGCCATTCTCCGAACTTAGCAATTCTTACTGCCGGTACATGACCACCGGGGTTAACCGGCCGCTGCCGTTGGCGCTCTGAAAGAGGGTTTCGGTTTGAAAGGCTTTATCCAGCGCCTGGGCCAGGTCGGCCAGCAAATCGTCGGCCGCTTCGATGCCGACCGCCAGCCGGATGAGGCTGTCGCTGATGCCAATGGCCGACCGCTCTTCGGTGGAGAGTTCATAGTAGCTAACCAGGGCCACCTGCTCGATGAGCGTCTCGACG
>Ga0073934_10010764_pt1 | contig 11257 bp, 9 predicted proteins | sample LarsenN4metaG_FD_76834 | JGI IMG/M metagenome (GOLD analysis project Ga0073934, IMG submission 76834) | Hot spring sediment bacterial and archeal communities from British Columbia, Canada, to study Microbial Dark Matter (Phase II) - Larsen... ...
TATGCGTCCCGTCCGACCACAGGCGGATGTCCTTGATCGGGTTCCCCTGCCGGAAGTAGGTCTCCAGGCTCTTGATCGACGCCCTGATGTGCATCGCGCTGTCGCGCAGGTCCAGGACGCGCAGCTCGCCCCGGCGCAGGGCCTCGGGATCAAGGCTGATCCCCACCAGGCGGAACCAGGCCTCGTCCACGATCATGCCCCCCAGGTCCGCCGTCTTCGCGTAGAGGCTGATCCGCGCGTAGCCACCCGGATAGAGGTCGGGCACAGCGTCGATGCGCAGCTCCCTCGCTTTGACGAAGGCGGAGAACGCCCGGCGGAGTTCCGCCTCGTTGTCCGGCGCCGCGGATGCCAGCGGCGCCACGGCGGCCATCAGCAGCGCGATGACCGCCCATCGCCCTCTTCCCATGGACCTCGCCGAGTCCCTTGTGCGGTCAGCCTTCCTGCAACACCGGGGCGTGCGCGAAGAGTGCCGGCTGACCGCCTGTGTGCCAGAATACCACGTTCTGCCCGGGCCGTAGCTGCTCGCGGGCGACGAGGCCGCGCAGCCCGGCCATCGCCTTGCCCGTGTAGACCGGGTCGAGGAGGATGCCCTCGGTGCGGGCGAGCAGCCGGATCGCCTCCAGGCACTCCGGCGTGGGAACGCCGTAGCGCTCGCCGACGAAGTCGTCATAGACGATGATGTCGTCCAGATGGGGCCGCCAGCGCAGCTCGAGCATCTGCACCAGCTCTCCGACGATCCCGAGCACCCGCCGGGCCACCACCTCCTTCTTCGGTCCCACGCTGATCCCGATGACCTGCACGCCGCTCTCGGTCACCTTTGTCCCGGTGTACAGCCCCGACTGCGTCCCCCCCGAGCTGCTGGCGTGGACGATAGCGTCCACCCGCACGCCCATCTGGTTGGCCTGGGTGAGCAGCTCGAGCGCAGCGGTCATGTACGCGGCGGCGCCGAAGGCGTTGCTGCCGCCGCGCGGGATCACGTACGGCCGCCGGCCGTCCTTGCGGAGGTGGCGCGCCACGTCATCCACCACGCCCATCAGGACGTAGTCGTCGTCGGTCTGCACGATGCGGACGTCGGCGCCGAAGACCCGGTCGAGGAGCAGGTTGCCCTGCGCCAGGCCCGGATCCTCGCCGTTCAGCACGAGCACCGCGTCCATTCCCAGGCGCCGGGCCGCCGCCGCGGTCATCCGCGCGTGATTGGACTGCACCGCGCCCACCGTGATCACGACATCGCAGCCCGCCTCCCGAGCCTGGCCGAGCAGGAACTCCAGCTTGCGGGCCTTGTTGCCGCCGAGGGCAAGCCCGGTCAGGTCGTCCCGTTTGATCATGATCCGCGGGCCGCCCAGGAACTCCGACAGGCGTGGTGCCTCCTCGAGCGGTGTCGGCAGGTTGGCCAGCCGGATGCGCGGCAGGTTGCCGATCTGCATCGTCTCTCTCCTCTATGGCCCCTTATCCCGCCCGGACATCGAGATGCGCCCGCTGCGCCCGCAGGGCATGGAGCGCCTCCTCCATCGCCACCGGGCGGAACCGGATCGCTGCCCCGGGCTGCGCCTGGGCCACGAGACGCAGGTCGGCGGCGATCACCACGGCGACTTTCGGATACCCGCCCGTGGTGGGACCATCCGGCATGATGACGATGGGCCGGCCCCCGGAGGGCACCTGGACCGCCCCGGGCAGCACGCCGTCGGAGAGGAACTCAGCCCACGCCCGATGGGCCAGCGCCGGGCCGTCCATCCGCACCCCCGCCCGATCACGGTGCAGGGAAATCCGCCATTCCTCCTTCAGGAACAGCTCGCGGGCTTCCTCTGTCAGCCACTCATCCTGCGGACCGGGAACCACCCGCACGGTGACACGGTTGCCGGGCAGCGGGACGTCCTCGGGTGGGATGACCTCGCGCCGACCGATCGGGCCGTCGGCCCCCCCGAGCACATCGCCCTCCCGCAGGCGTCGTCCTCCGCTTCCACCGAGCAGGCCGGGCACATAGGTGGACGCGCTCCCGAGGGCAGAGGTGGCCGCTACGCCGCCGGCCACCGCCAGATAGGCCCACATCCCTTGCCGCGGGGCGCCGAAGGCGAGCGTCTGTCCGGGCCGCAGCGTCGCCCCCGGGCCGCGCTCGATCTCCGTGCCGTCCACCGTCGGAGATAGATCCGCCCCGGCGATGGCGACCGTGACGTGATCGAGGACCCGCAGCACCGGTCCCGGTGCGGCGATCTCGAGCGCCGCGGCGTCGGGGGGATTGCCCACGGCGGCGTTCGCCGCCCACAATGCCAGCGGATCCATCGCCCCGGAGGCAGGGATGCCGAGCGCTCGATAGCCCCGGCGGCCCGCGTCCTGGATCGTGCTGTACAGGCCCGGGCTGCGCACCTCGAAGATCGGACGCTGCGGCAGAGGCAGCGACCACACGGCCGGGCGCTCGGGAAAGCGGGCTCGGGGCACGGGCCGGAAGCGGACCCGGTCGCCGGGACGGAACAGCACCGGATCCGCCTGATGCGGGTCGTAGATCACAAGCGGCGTCCGGCCCAGCAGGCGCCATCCCCCGGGGGAGGCCAACGGGTAGATGCCGGTCATCGCGTCCGCGACCGCCACCGACCCCTCCGGGACGCGCAGTCTGGGAGAGGCCAGGCGGTCTGCGCGGATCCCTTCGGGCAGGACACCCAGGTAGGGATAGCCCGGCGTGAAGCCGAGCATGTAGACGGTGTACTCGGCTCCGCTGTGCGCGCGGATGAGCTCCTCGGCTGTGAGTCCGACGATCCGGGCGGTCTCGACCAGATCAGGACCTGCTTCACCGCCGTAGACGACCGGCACCTCGAAGGTCCGCCCGGTGGCCCCCGCCGCCCCGCGCAGCGACGGGAGGGTGCGCTCTGCGGTCTCCGCGATCAGGACCGCGTCGGCGGCGAGCGGATCGAACACGACCAGCACCGAGCGCAGGGCCGGGACGACCTCTTCCACGCCCGGGAGATCCCGCAGGCGATGCGCCAGGGCGCGCACGTGGGCGTTGATCTCCGGGTCGAGGCGCTCACCGACCTCGATCAGCATGCCGCGCTCGCCCAGCGGCAGGATGTTCATGCCGGCCGCGGCGCGCGGGGGTACGAACCCAGCACCCGCACGAAGGTCGTCACCACGGCCAGGTCGCCCAGCGCCGCGGTCGCATCCGGGTCGTCCCGGTGGCCCTCGAAGTCCACGTAGAAGACGTACTCCCACGGCACCTCGCGGCGGGGCCGAGACTCGAGCTTGGTGAGGTTGATGCCGCGCGAGGCGAACGCGCCGAGCGCCCGGTGCAGGGCCCCGGGGACGTTGCGGGTGGTGAAGACGATCGAGGTCTTGGACGCCGGCGACCGCGGTGCGGGCGTCGTGGCCAGCCTGAGGAACTTCGTGTAGTTACTGGAGTTCGTCTCGATCCCCTCGGCCAGCACGGCCAGCCCGTAGAGCCGCCCGGCCCGCGCTCCGGCGATCGCCCCGGCATCACGCATCCGCCGCTCGGCCACCATCTTCGCGCTCCCGGCGGTATCCGACGCCGCGATCGCCTCCAGGTGATGGCGGCGCAAGAACTCCTCGCACTGGGCCAGCGCCTGGGGATGCGAGTAGACGGCGCGCAGGTCGCGCAGCGCTCGGCCCGGAAGCGCCAGCAGGCAGTGGCGCACGCGCAGGTCGAACTCGCCCGTGATGTGCAGCTCGTGCGCCAGGAGCAGATCATACGTCTCGTTGATCGAGCCGGCCTGGGAGTTCTCGACCGGCACCACGCCGGAGGCGGCACGCCCCGCGGCCACGGCGGCGAACACGTCACGCAAAGACGCACACGGCAGCGCGTCCGCGTCGGGGGAGAGAGCCAGGGCGGCTTCCTCGCTGTAGGCGCCCCGCACACCCTGGAAGGCCACGCGCGCCGCGGCGCTCATCGGACCGACAGCGCCACGGGGCGTCCCTGGCGGAGGTAGACTCGAGGGACGCGCGTTCCCACCCCGCAGACCACCTCGTAGGAGACGGTGTGCGCCCACTCCGCGACGTCGTCCACCGGGACCGCCCGGCCGAACAGCTCCACCTCGTCACCGGGACGCACCGCATGATCGCCCGCGTCCACCATGAGGTGGTCCATGCAGACCCGGCCCGCGACGGGCACGCGGTCGCCTCCGAGCAGGATCTCACCGTTCAACCCAGCCAGGCGCGGATAGCCGTCCGCGTAGCCGCAGGGCACCGTGGCGATCGTGGACGGCCGGAGCGGGCGATAGGTCGCTCCGTAGCTTACCGGGGTCCCGGGTGGTACGCGCACCGTGCGTACCACCCGGCTCAGCAGTCTCATCACAGGCCGAAGCTCGACCTTATCCTCGAAGTGTCGTGCCGGGTACAATCCGTACATCGCCAGGCCCACGCGCACCAGGTCATGGCGAGCGCGCGGGTGGCCCAGGGCACCCGCGCTGTTCGCGGCGTGGACGAGCACCGTTGGAAAGCGCCGCCGGACGGCGGGGAGAACGGCGTCGAAACGGTTCAGCTGCTCGCGCGTGAAGGCGTGGTCGGAATCATCGGCGCAGGCCAGGTGCGTGTACACCCCTTCCAGCCGCAGCCCCGCGCGCGCGAGCCGGGAGAGGACGGAGGACACCTCCGCCGGCCGGACGCCGAGCCGCGTCATCCCGGTGTCCACCTTGAGGTGCAGCCGGACGCGGCGGCCCGCGCGAAGGAGCGACGGCAGCGCGTCAATCGAGGGGATCGTCAGGCTGAGGCCGGCGTGCATCGCCGCGGCGATCTCCGACGGATCGGCCGAGCCGAGGACCAGCAGCGGCGCGGCGATCCCGGCGCGGCGGAGGGCCAGCCCCTCCCCCACCGTGGCCACGCCCAGCCACTCCGCCCCTGCGGACAGGGCCGCCCGGGCGACCTGGACGGCCCCGTGGCCGTAGCCGTCGGCCTTCACGACGGCCATGAACCGGGTCCGGGGCTCCAGAAGGCTGCGGATCGCCCGCACGTTGGCCGCGATCGCGTCGAGGTCGACCTCCGCCCACGTCCGCCGTGTCGCGCCGGCGATGCCGGCTCGCATGTTCGCGACAGCACGGCGCGACCGGCGGGATCCTTTCATCCCTTCAATGCTCCCGCCAACAGACCCCTCAGGAAGTACCGGCCCAGGAAGACGTAGACGAGCAGCGTCGGGAGAGCCGTGAGCAGAGCCCCCGCCATCTGCACGTTCCACTCGATGATCTGGCTCCCGGCCAGGTTGCGCAGCGCCACCTGCACGGGCTGACGCGCCGGGTTGCCGGTGATCGTCACGGCGAAGAGGAACTCGTTCCAGACCTGCGTGACCTGCCAGATGATCACGACGACGAAGCCCGGCATGGACAGCGGCAGGATGACATCCCGGTAGGTCCCCAGCAGCCCGGCCCCGTCGATGCGGGCCGCCTCGACCACCTCGGTGGGCACCGTGGCATAGTAGTTGCGGAAGATCAGCGTCGTGATCGGGATCCCGTAGACGATGTGCACCAGGGCCAGCCCGGCGATCGTGCCGTACAGCCGGATGTCGAGAGTCCGCCCCAGCCACTGCAGGAACTGCACGAGCGGGATGAGCACACTCTGGTACGGGATGAACATCCCGAACAGCAGCAGCGGAAAGACGACGTCCGCGCCGGTGAACTTCCACTTGGAGAGCAGGTACCCGTTGATCGAGCCGAGCGCCGCGGCGAGGATCGTCGCCGGCACGACGAGCAGGACGCTGTTGCGGAAGTTGGGGGCCAGCCGGGCGTAGGCCTTGGCGAAGCTGTCCAGCCGGAACGCGGACGGCGGCTCCCACATCCGGCTCAGGCTGACCTCCTGGAAGGACTTCAGGCCGTTGTTCACCAGCACGTAGACCGGCAGCAGGTAGAACAGGGCCAGGGCGATGAGCAGGAGATACATCAGGACGCGGGTGACCCGCAGGCGCGGCATCAGGCCTCCCGCTCCGCCCTGGTGCTCCAGACCAGGTACGGGATCACGACGGTGGCGACCATCAGCAGCATGACGATGGCGATCGCCGCTCCCTCGGCGAAGCGGTTGCCCCGGAAGGTCGTCTCGAACATGAAGATGCCGGGGACGTCCGTGGAGAACGCCGGGCCGCTACCGGTCATGGCGAAGACCAGGTCGAAGATCTTCAGCGAGATGTGGCCCAGCACGATCACCGCGCTGAGCGTGATCGGGTTCAGCAGGGGCAGGATGATGTGGCGGTACAGCTGCCACTCCGAGGCGCCGTCGACGCGCGCCGCCTCGCGCAGCTCGTCGGCGATGCCGCGCAGGCCGGCCAGGTACATCGCCATCGTGAACCCCGACATCTGCCACACCGCAGCCAGGACCACGGAGTAGATCGCGATCTGCGGGTCGGTGAACCAGGGCGACTTGAGGCGATCCAGCCCCACCGCCTCGAACAGCAGGTTCACGCCGGTCGACGGGTTGAGCAGCCACTGCCAGGCCGTGCCGCTGACGATGAACGAGATGGACATCGGGAAGAGGTACACGTTGCGGAAGAATCCTTCGCCCCACACGCGCTGGTCGAGCAGGACGGCGAGGAGCAACCCCAGCCCCAGACAGCCCAGAAGGAAGGTGACGGTGAAGACCAGCGTGTTGCGCAGGTCGATCTGGAACCGCGGCGTCTGGAACAGCTCCACGAAGTTGCGCACCCCGACGAAGGAGAGGTCGGGCAGAAAGGAGTTCCACCCGCTCATCGCCACGTAGATGGTCCAGCCGATGAAGCCGTAGACGAAGATGCCCACGGCCAGCACGGAGGGCGTGACAAGCAGCGCGGACAGTGCGTAGTCGCGGCGGACGCGCAGCCGCGCCGGCCGGCGCGGCAGAGAAGCGGCGATAGCCATCGTAAGCGGAATTGCGGACGGTGCGGGACATCTCCTGCCAGGGCGCCCCCGGAGGAAACAGAAGAGGCCGCGCCAGGCGGCCTCTTCCAGCGGGCGGGACGGCCCGCGCGCTACTTGCACATCTTGTTGTCGCGGCAGGCCTTGGCCAACGCCGTCTGCGCCGCACCGGTGTTCTTGTTCGTCGTGAACAGGTTGATGATGTCGTTGAACACCGTGGCGAACCCTTCCGGCGCCGCCGAGCCGTGGACCTCGCTCGGCACCAGGGCGTCGGCCTTGAAGTCCGCGGCCGAGGACTTCAGGTAGACGTCGAACTTGTTCGGGTCGCAGTCAATCCGGGCGCAGATCGAGCCCTTCAGCGGGTTGAAGGCCTCCTGCCCTGCCTTGCTGCCCGCGACCTTGAGCCAGTTCAGGGCCTCGGCGCGGTGCGGCGCCTTCTTCGGCAGTCCGAAGGTGTCCGTGACCACGACGAAGGTCCCGCGCGTCCCCGGGGCCGGCGCGAAGCCGTAGTCCACGTTGGCCTTCCAGCCCTTGCTCGTGAAGTAGCCGGCCGCCCAATCGCCCATGATCGTCATCGCCGCTTTGCGGTCGATGAGCATCTGCGTGGCCGAGTCCCAGGTGCCGGCGGCGTGGTCGCTGTTCGCGTAACTGAGGATGCGCGCGTAGGTGTCGAAGGCCTTCTTCACCCCATCTCCGGTCCAGGACGTCTGTCCCGTCCACAGGCCTCGGTAGCCGCTCGCCCCGAGGGTGGCCACGAGGACATCTTCGAAGAGGTGGGCCGCTTCCCACTTGTTCTTGTCGCCCAGGGCCAGCGGCGTAATGCCCTTCATCTTCAAGGTCTCCGCCACCTTGAAGAACTCGTCCCAGGTGGCCGGCGCCTTGAGGCCGTTGGCATCAAAGACCTTCTTGTTGTACCAGAGGACATTGCCGCGGTGGACGTTCACGGGCACCGAGTACGGCTCGCCCTTGTAGCTGACGATGCTGATCAGGTCCTTGGGGAAGACCTTGTCCCATCCCTCGCTCTTGTACAGCGAGGCCAGCGACTCCATGAACCCGGTGACCACCCAGGTGGCGGTCAGCTCCTCGCCCCCGTGTACCTGGAAGCTGTCGGGGGGATCGCCGCCCTGCATGCGCGTCTTCAGCACGGCCTTGGCGTTCGTCCCAGCGCCCCCGGCTACGGTGGCGTTGATGATCTCAACGCCAGGAAAGCGCTGCTTGTAGATCTCGAACATCGCGTTGAGACCGTCGGCCTCGCCGCCGGCCGTCCACCAGCTGAAGATCTCCAGCTTCCCGGCCGCGCCTGCCTGCAGCCCTGCCCCGCTCAGAAGGACGAGGACGGCGGCCACGGTCACGCTGGCGATCAGAGTGGTCAACCACCGCATCCGATCTCTCATTGCTCCGCGCCTCCCTCCGGATTCCGAAGGCCTGTGGGACACAGCGATCAGCGGTAGCGATTCCACCTCCCTTCGGGACACCTGCGGGGAAGATACCATCGCCACGTTTCTGCGTCTCAGGGAAGGCCTCCTCCAGTCGACGGCCGAACCTCTCAGCGTGACGTCACCCGCTCCGCTCTACCGGGAGAGGTTCGGCCGTCCCCCGGAGATCCTCATCACCTCGCCGGGCCGCGTCAACCTCATCGGGGAGCACACCGACTACAACGATGGGCTGGTGCTTCCCGCGGCCATCAACCGGGCGATCGTGGTCGCGGCCGGTCTGAACGATGCAAACCGGATCCGGCTCTATGCCGCCGCGTTTGATGCGCCCGTCGAGTTCCCCGCTACCGCTCCCGCGGAGGTTCCACTCGCAGGATGGGCGCGATACGCGCAGGGCGTCGCGATCCAGCTGGCTGCGCGCGGGGTCATCCTGCGCGGCGTGGACGCGGTCATCGCCGGGGACCTCCCGATCGGCTCGGGCCTGAGCTCCTCCGCCGCCTTGGAGATCGCCATGGCCCTTGCGCTGGAGCATGCCGCGGGAGTGACGGTTCCCCCGCGAGAGCGCGCCCTGCTGTGCCACCAGGCCGAGGTCGAGTTCGTCGGCGTGCCTTGTGGGATCATGGACCAGTTCGCGGTCAGCCTCTGCCGGCGCGGCCACGCGCTCTTCCTGGACTGCCGGTCGCTGGACACCCACCACATCCCCCTCCCGGCCGACGTCGTGCTGGCGGTGTGCGACACCGGGGTCCGCCGCTCGCTCCAGGACTCCCGGTATGCCGACCGGCGGCACGAGTGTGAGGCGGCGGTGCGGTTGCTGCAGGCACGGCGGCCGGCGATGGCCAGCCTCCGTGACGTCACGCCGGATGATCTGCCTCTGGTGGATGACCTGCCCGCGCCCCTCCGCGGGCGTGGGCGGCATGTCGTCACGGAGAATGTGCGCGTCATCGAGACGGCCCGGGCGCTGGAGAGCGGAGATACCGGACGGCTGCGGGAGATCTTCCTGGCCTCGCACCACAGCCTGCGCGACGACTACGGGGTGAGTTCCCCCGAGCTTGACGCGATGGTCGCCGCGGCCCTGGAGGCCCCCGGGTGCCTGGCCGCGCGGCTCACCGGGGCCGGCTTCGGCGGCGCCGTGGTCGCGCTGGTATGCCGGGACCGGCAGGACGCGTTCCTCAAGGCGGTGGCGCGGGGATACCGCCGGCGCACGAACCGCACGGGAACGTATTTCACCTCCCAGGCCACCGGCGGTGCGGAGGCCACGGCGACTTGAGTGGTGCGGGGTCAGTCCCGCAGGGCGACCACAGGCTCGCGCTGCTCACCGCGCTGCACGCGGCGGATGGCCTGCGGGAGACGGTCGGCCACCTCCGAGGCGAGCATCCCGACCATTCCCCGGTCCTCGGCGATGAGATCGGCGGCGAGCCCGTGCAGGTAGGCGCCGACCCAGGCGGCCGCGGCGGCGGAGAGTCCCTGGCCGATGAACGACGCGACGGCGCCCGTGAGCACGTCGCCCATCCCGCCGGTGGACATCCCGGGGTTGCCGGTCCGGATGATGAACGCCTCGCCGTCGGGCGTCGCGACGACGGTGCTGGCTGATTTGAGGACCACCGCACAGCGGAGGTTCTGCGCGGTGGCTCGGGCGGTCCCCAGACGATCGCGTAGGATGCCCGTGGTGGGCGTACCGAGCAGCCGGGCGAGCTCTCCCGGATGCGGGGTGATGACGACCGGGCCGGCGGCCGCGCGCAGGACGTCCGCGCTCCCGGCCAACGCGTTCAGCCCGTCGGCGTCGATCACCAGCGGGCGACCGGAACGCAGCAGGGCCTCGACCACCTTCCGGACGCCCGGGGCGGTGGACAGGCCCGGGCCGACCGCGACCGCGTCGCTGATCGCCAGCAGCTCCTCGATCCGCGTGCTGGCCTCGGCGGCCAGCGCCCCGCCTGCGGCCGGCAGCGGTGTCGGCATCGCCTCGACGACGTGAGCGGCGACGACAGGGTACACGGCCTCCGGCACCCCGAGCGTGACGAGGCCTGCGCCGGTGCGCAGCGCGCCGAGCGCGGCCAGCACCGCCGCGCCGGTGAATCCGACGGAACCGGCGATGATGAGGGTCCGGCCATAGACCCCCTTGTGCGAGTCGGGCGGGCGCGGGGGGAGGCGGGTGCGCACCATCTCGCCAGTGACGAGATGCGTCCGCAGGGCGGGATCATCGGCCAGCGCCGGCGGGTAGCCGATATCGGCCACGTAGATCGTCCCGGCGAGTTCTGCGCCGGGGAAGACGAGCAATCCCACCTTGGGGAGGCCCATCGTCACCGTGGCCGACGCCCGGACGGCCGGCCCCTCGGGATGGCCGGTATCGGCGTTGAGCCCGGAGGGGACGTCGATCGCCAGGATCGGCCGCTTCACCGCATTGGCCGTCTGGATGAGATCGGCGGCCAGGCCGCGCGCCGGACCGCGGAAGCCCGTGCCGAACAACGCGTCGATGATCAGGGCGGCGGCCTCAAGCGACGCTCTGAGCCCGTCCGGGTCCGCCGTGCGCATCTCCACGCCGGAGGCCTTCGCCTCTGCGAGCGTGCGGTGGGCCTCGCCGGCGTACTCGGTCTCCGGGCCGATGAGCAGCGCCGTCACGCCGATGCCCGCCCTGGCCAGATACCTGCCGGCCACAAAGCCGTCCCCGCCGTTGTTGCCTTTGCCGGCGAGGATGATCACCGGCCCTCGCGCACCGCCGAGCAGCTGCAGCGCCGCCTGCGCGGCGCGCCGGCCGGCCACCTCCATCAGATGCGGAACGGGGATGCCGTGCTCCTCGGTGGCCCTGCGGTCGAGCTCGGCGATCTGGGCGGCGGTGACGGCGCGCATCGTGGAACCGCTTCTGGTGGGTCCCGGCAACTCCTGCCTGTCCCCGATGCCCACACTATCCACAGCCGCTGAACGAAGGTTCTGAATTGACCGTGCCGGGGGACGCATGATAGTGTCCACTCCAAGAGAGGCGCGAGCCTAGCGGCGAAGTAGCCGACTCAAACGTCA
>Ga0073934_10010765_pt1 | contig 11256 bp, 6 predicted proteins | sample LarsenN4metaG_FD_76834 | JGI IMG/M metagenome (GOLD analysis project Ga0073934, IMG submission 76834) | Hot spring sediment bacterial and archeal communities from British Columbia, Canada, to study Microbial Dark Matter (Phase II) - Larsen... ...
TCGCGGGCGTGGAGTCGATCCGGGACGTCATCGTCTTTCCCAAGACGCAGAGGGGCACGTGTCTCCTGACCGAGGCGCCCGCGCCGGTCAGCCCGGACCAGCTCGCGGAGCTGGGGCTCGTCGTTGCCCCGGAGCCTGAGGGACGGTCCGGTGCCGGGGGGGCCGGGGGGGCCGGGGGGGCCGGGGTGCCGGTTTGACACCTACCGCGCTCTGTGATACTGCGGAGGGCGTGGAGGGTTGAACACGCCGCGTGTCTGAGCCGACCACCCGCCGCATCACGCTCGCCACGGAGTCCGATCTCCTGTCGCTCCTGGGGCGGAACGACGAGAACCTGCGGCTCTTGGAGTCCGAACTCGATCTGCGGATCGTCGCGCGGGGCGCGGAGATCACCCTCAAGGGCGAGGGGCGTCAGGTCGCCCGCGGGGCGCGGATCCTGGAGGAGTTCCAGGCCCGAGTCGAGGCCGGGCTTCCCGTGCAGGCCCCGGACGTCCGTGCCGCTCTCCGGGTCCTCGCCGAGGACGAGGGTGCCGACCTCCGGTCGATCTTTCTGGACGCCATCTCCGTTCCGTCCCGCAAGAAGCAGATCACGCCGAAGACCCTCAACCAGAAGCGGTACGTCGACGCGATCCGAGCCCACGATATCGTCATCGGAATCGGTCCCGCCGGCACCGGCAAGTCATACCTCGCCATGGCCATGGCCGTCGCGGCCCTGACCCGGCGTGAGGTGTCCCGGATCATCCTGACCCGGCCGGCCGTGGAAGCGGGAGAGCGACTCGGGTTCCTCCCCGGCGACATGTACGAGAAGGTGCACCCCTACCTCCGCCCTCTCTACGACGCGCTCTACGACATGCTGGAGCCGGACAAGGTCGCGACGATGACCGAGCGAGGGGCCATCGAGATCGCGCCGCTGGCCTACATGCGGGGCCGGACGCTGAACGACGCCTTCATCGTGCTGGACGAGGCCCAGAACACGACGTCCGAGCAGATGAAGATGTGCCTGACTCGACTGGGGTTCAGCTCGCGCATGGTGATCACCGGCGACATCACCCAGGTCGACCTGCCCTCCACCCGGACCTCGGGCCTGATCGAGATCCAGGCCGTGCTCAAAGACGTCGCGGGCATCGCCTTCGTCTACTTCACCGAGAAGGACGTCGTGCGTCACGAGCTGGTCTCCGAGATCATCCGGGCCTACGACGAGTGGGCGCAGGCGCGGGGGGACTGCCGGGACCGCGGGTGATCGCCATCGCCGACCACCAGCGGATCGCGGTAGACCTCCGCCGAATCCGGCGGGCGGTCCGCGTGGCACTGGCCGCTCTCGGCGTGGCTGACCACGAGGTCAGCCTCACGCTCGTCGACGACCGACGGATCCGCGCGCTGAATGCGCGGTATCGAGGTGTGCGCCGGGCGACCGACGTCCTGGCATTTCCGCTGGGCGGGCCCGAGGCGGGTCCGGTCCGCCTCCTGGGCGAGGCCATCATCTCGGTGGAGAGTGCCCGGCGACAGGCCCGGCGCCACGGACACTCGCTCCAGGAGGAACTCGATCTCCTCTGCTGCCACGCGTGCCTCCACCTGGCCGGCTACGACGACCGCGATCCGCTCGAGGCGCGCCTCATGCACGCCCGGGAGATGAGCCTCCTCGGGCGACTCTATGACCACCCCCCCCGAAGCCTCCATGTCGGCGCCTGAGCACCGCTCCGGCTTTGTCGCGCTCGTCGGCCGGCCGAACGTGGGGAAGTCGACCCTCCTGAACCGGCTCCTGGGTCAGAAGATCGCCATCGTCTCGTCGAAGCCGCAGACGACGCGAAACCGGATCACCGGGATCCGGACGCTGCCGGGGGCCCAGATCGTCTACGTCGACACGCCGGGGTTACACCACCCGCGAAGCCGGCTCGGTGAGTTCATGGTGGCCACGGTCGCCCAGGCGCTCGAGGCCGTCGACGGCGTGGTCCTCGTCGAGGAGGCCACCGCGAGCCCGACTGTGCTCGACGACGAGAGCCTCGAGCCCCTCTGGCGCGTGTCGGCGCCGATCCTGCTCGCGCTCAACAAGGTGGACCGCGTGCCGGACAAGAGTGCCCTCCTGCCGGTCCTCGACGCCTACGTGCGGCAGGGCCGGTTCCAGGAGCTGATCCCCCTGTCGGCGCTCCACGGCGACGGGGTCGAGCGTCTGGAGCAGTCCATCCTGACGCGCCTTCCCCCGGGCCCGCCGTTCTACCCGGCCGATACCCTCACCGATCAGCCGGAGACCTTCTTCGTCGCCGAGACCATCCGGGAGAAGCTGTTCCTGTTCACCCGCCAGGAGATCCCGTACGCGTCGGCCGTGCGGGTGGAGGAGCTGGAAGACCGCGGGCCGGCGGGGCGGCTCTCCGTCCGCGCGGTGATCTTCGTGGAGCAGCCCTCGCAGAAAGCCATCGTCATCGGCGCGGGCGGCGCCGTGCTCAAGCGAATCGGCCAGGCGGCGCGTCGCGAGCTGGAGGCATTCTTCGGCGTGCCGGTCTACCTCGACCTGTGGGTCGATGTCCGCCGGCACTGGCGCCGCGATGTGCAGGCGCTCCGCGAGCTCGGCTACCGCCTGACGTCCTGAGCGGCGGACTGTGCCGCAGTTCCGGACGCAGGGCATCGTCCTGCGGGCGCGCGACCTCGGCGAGCAGGACCGGTTGGTCAGCCTCTACACGCGGGATCTCGGTCGCATCCAGGCGGTGGCCCGGGGTGCCCGGCGCCTCCGCTCGCGGTTCGGCGCCGCGCTCGAGCTGTTCACCTGGGGGGAGGCGGTCGGGTTCGAGCACTCGGGGCGCGACCTGATGCGGCTCGACCAGTTCGACATTCGCCGGTCGTTCCGCAAGCTTCGAGAGGATCTCGAGCGCCTCGGTCAGGGCGCGCGGATGGTCGAGGCGGTGGCCCGCCTGACCGCCGAGCGTGATCCCCACGCGGCGTGCTTCGTCCTCCTGCTCCGCGCGCTCCGCGCGCTGGAGACTGGCCCCGCGGCCCGCGTGCAGCTCGCGTTCACGCTCCGTCTCTTAGACGTCCTCGGCCATCGCCCCGCGCTCGACCGCTGTGTCGGCTGCGGCAGGACGCTCGCCGCGATGGCCGATCAGTTCGACCCGTTCGGTGGGGGCCTCGTGTGCCGGGCGTGCAGAGGCCGCGGCACCATGCCGGTCTCGCCGCGCGCCCTGGGGGTCCTCCGGGGTCTCCAGCGCGGGAGCTGGGAGGCGCGCCTCCGTGCTCGGATCCCGGTCGCGGTGGAGGTCGAGGCGGCGAGTCTGCTGGATCGCTACGTGGCCGCCCTGGGGGGCGGCGCGCTCCGAGCCCCGCGCTTCGTGGCGGAAACGGCCGGGCCGGGGGCCCGCGCCTGAGCTACCGTTCTGAGGGCGAAGACTCGAAGCCCGGCGCAGGCGCCGGGGCCTCGAGCCCCTTGGGCACGACCAGCGGCGGCAGCGGTGGGGCGGGCGCCGGCGGGACGGGGGCGCTAGGCCCCGCCGCTGAGGGCGCCGGGGCAGGCGCGGGCGGTGCGGCCAGCGTGGCGCCCGGGGCCGGGGCCGTCGGGGCCGGCAGGGTGAGGGGCTCTGGCCGCGGGCGCGCCAGCCCGTCGAGCGACGAGAAGTCCTCGACCGGGCGGTGCTTGAGGATCTCCCGCATGAGCGCGATCCAGATCGGGAGGGCGGCCCGAGCCCCGGTCTCCTCCCGGCCGAGCGTGCGGAGGCGGTCGTGCCCCACCCAGACGCCGGCGGCAAGAGAGGGCGTGTACCCGACGAACCACGCGTCCGAGAAGTCGTTGGTGGTTCCCGTCTTGCCCGCGACGGGGCGGCCCAGGACGCGGGCCTGGATCGCGGTCCCCCGCTCCACGGCTCCACGCAGCATGTGGGTGAGGAGGGTGGCGACGGCCGGGCTGACGGCCTCGCTGCCTTGCGGGATATTCTCCTCGATGAGCCGGCCCTGGACGTCGGTGACGTATCGAACGGCGATGGGATCCATTCGAACGCCCTGGTTGGCGAGGGCCGCATAGGCCGTGGTGAGCTCGAGGAGCGTGACGTCGGAGCTCCCGAGGGCGAGGGTGAGGTTGTCCTGAAGCGGACTCTGGATGCCGAGCCGCCGTGCGACGTCGACGACCCGGGCGGTGCCGACTTCCCGAAGGAGCTTGACGGCGGCGATGTTGACCGACTCCTCGAGCGCCTGCTGAAGCGTGATCGGTCCGCGGAACTTGCCGTCGTAGTTCTCGGGCTCCCAGACCTTCCCGGGGCTCGCGGGGAAGCTAACCGGGCTGTCGTCGACGAGGTCCGTGGAGGTCCAGCCGGCCTCGAGCGCGGCCAGGTAGACGAATGGCTTGAACGCTGAGCCGGGTTGCCGGCGGGCGTGGATCGCCCGGTTGAACTCGCTGCGCGCGAAGTCGGCCCCGCCAACCAGCGCCTTGATGTAACCTGTCTGGGGCTCGATCACGAGCACGGCACCCTGAGGCATGGCGGACTGCCCGGCGCTTTCTTTCCCGGCATGCCGGGCGGTGATCGCCTCGAGGCCCTGACGCAGGGCCGCCTCGGCCATCCGCTGCGTGACGGGATTCAGCGTGGTGTAAACCGAGAGCCCCCCCTTGTACATGAGGTCGCTCCCGTATTTCGCCTCAAGCGTCCGCTCCAGGTATTCGAGGAAGTACGGCGCGGTGGTGCGGCGCCGCTCTGGCGGGACGAGCCCGAGCGGCACGCGCTTGGCGGCCCGCGCCTCCGGCTCCGAGATGTACCCGAGCTGGTGCATCCGGTCGAGCACGTGAGCCCGCCGGCTCTTGGCGAGCTCCGGTCGGTCGAAGGGAGAGTAGCTCGCGGGCGCCCGGGGCAGCCCGGCCAGCAGCGCGATCTGCGGCAGCGTGAGCTCCCGTACCGACGTCCCGAAGTAGGTCCGGGCCGCGGCTTCGACCCCGTACGCGCCGTGGCCCAGGTAGATCTGGTTGAGGTAGAGCTCGAGGAGCCGGTCCTTGGAGTAGCGGTTCTCGAGCTCCAGGGCGAGGACGGCCTCTTTCACCTTGCGCTCGAAGCTGCGGTCGGGGGTGAGGAAGAGGACCTTGGCCAGCTGCTGGGTGATGGTACTCCCGCCCTCGACGATCCGCCCGTGCCGGAAGTTCGCGTAGGCGGCACGCGCGACACCGCGCAGGTCGACGCCCTGATGGGAGTAGAAGCGGGCGTCCTCTACGGCGATCACGGCGTCGCGGAGACCCCGTGGGATCTCCCGCAGGGGGACGAAGATGCGGCGCTCCGCCTGGAACTCGGTCAGGAGCTCGTCGTCGTCGGCGTAGACCCTGGTGCCCAGGCTCGGCGCGTATTCCTCGAGGGCCTTGACCGACGGGAGGTCCGTGGGCCAGAGCGCGTAGACGGCCGCCGCGAGGGCTCCCCCCGTGAGCAGCACCACGAGAAGGGCCGCGAGCAGGAGACGCCGCGCGAGCCGCCCGGGTCGCCACCAGCGGCGAGCCCGGGCCCACCACTCCCGGAGGAGACGCCCCGGCTCCCTCCGCCGGCGGCTCGGCCGGCCTCGGCGGGAGCGCGCGGGGGGACGCCGGGGATCGAGGCGTAGCGACACGAGATCCAGATCTCCGATCAGTCGACCGAACGCCATTATACTGCTCCCCTGGGGCTGCGGGCGCTCGGGTGGTGGGCGCAGGCGCGTCGCCTCGCCTTGCGGCCCTGGCGACCCTGTGGTACAACCCTGGACGCCATGCGCCCGCGTGCCGACCGCACCCTCTCCCTCTCCGTCGAAGACCAGCTGGCGGTGATCAAGAGCGGGACCGCGGCGATCGTCAACGAGGACGAGCTGCGGACGAAGCTCGAGCGGTCCGTACGGACCCTGACGCCGCTCATCGTGAAGGTCGGTTTCGACCCGACTGCCCCGGATCTCCACCTGGGCCACACGGTGGTGATTCAGAAGATGCGGCAGTTTCAGCAGCTGGGGCACACGATCTGCTTCGTGATCGGTGACTTCACGGGGATGATCGGCGATCCGACCGGGCGCTCGGAGACGCGCAAGCCGCTCAGCCGTGAGGAGATCGAGGCCAACGCCCAGACGTACCGCGCGCAGGTGTTCAAGATCCTCGATCCCCAGCTGACGCAGCTGGCCTTCAACTCGGCGTGGCTCGCGGCACTCCACGCGGAGGATGTCGTTCGACTGGCCGGGCAGGTCACCGTGGCCCGCATGCTGTCGCGAGAGGATTTCGCCGCCCGCTACGAGAGCCAGCGGCCGATCCACCTCCACGAGTTTCTCTACCCGCTCTTTCAGGCTCAGGATTCGGTGGTCCTCCACGCCGACGTCGAGATGGGGGGCACCGACCAGACGTTCAATCTCCTGGTCGGCCGCGATGTCCAGCGCGCCGTCGGCCAGGAGCCTCAGGTCGCCATCACGGTGCCGATCCTGGTCGGCACTGACGGCGTGCAGAAGATGTCGAAGAGCCTTGGGAACTACATCGGCATCACCGAGCCACCCGAGCAGATGTTCGGTAAGCTCATGTCGGTCTCGGACGAGGTGATGCTCGCCTACTACCCGCTGGTCACGGGGCTCGGCCCGGCCGAGGTCGACGCCGTCATCCGGGAGGTGCGCCGGGGCAAGCTCCACCCGATGGAGGCCAAGAAGGGGCTTGCCCGGAGGGTGGTTGCCCAGTTCCATGGCGACGCGGCGGCACGGGCAGCCGAGGAGACCTTCGTGCGGCAGTTCCAGGCGCGGGAGGTGCCTGCCGAGATCCCACGGGTCCGACGCCCCGGGGGGGCCGTTCGACTCGACCACCTCGTCGCGTCGAGCGGAATCGTGGGTTCGACAAGCGAGGCGCGCCGGCTGATCAGGCAGGGGGGGATTCGGCTCAACCGCGAGCGGGTCAAAGATCCCTTTGAGATGCGGAACTGCGCACCGGGGGAGGAGATCCTCGTCCAGAAGGGCCGGCGGGTGTTCCGGCTCGTCGAGATCCGTGACCCGCCACCCCCGGGGCAGCCCCAAAAAGCGCTTGACACTTGTGAGGGTGGCCCCTAATATTACGTGTTGCCCAGACCCGTGACGGGTCGGGCCCTCGGGTTTGAAGGACCCGCCCGGCTGATGTCGGTCACCGGTCGTCGTTCTCAGACACGGAGCACCCCGCTCTTTGATAACCGAATATGCTACTGGCTCACCGGTAAGGTGTGCATGCCCTGACCCTGTCGAAAAGCCGAACGGCTAACGACGTGGGCACCTCTGATTCACAGATCAAACTGGAGAGTTTGATCCTGGCTCAGAACGAACGCTGGCGGCGTGCCTAACACATGCAAGTCGAGCGGACTGTCTGGGGCAACTCAGGCGGTCAGCGGCGGACGGGTGAGTAACACGTGGGTAACCTACCTGGGTGACCGGGATAACATCTCGAAAGGGGTGCTAATACCGGATACGTTCCCCTGGACACAGGTCCGGGGGAGGAAAGGTGGCGCAAGCTGCTGCTCCCAGACGGGCCCGCGGCCCATTAGCTAGTTGGCGGGGTAACGGCCCACCAAGGCGATGATGGGTAGCCGGCCTGAGAGGGTGGCCGGCCACACGGGGACTGAGACACGGCCCCGACTCCTACGGGAGGCAGCAGTGGGGAATCTTCCGCAATGGGCGAAAGCCTGACGGAGCAACGCCGCGTGGGGGACGAAGGCCTTCGGGTCGTAAACCCCTGTCAGAGGGAAAGAAGGGTGTCGGCGTGAATAGCGCCGGCACCTGACGGTACTCTCAGAGGAAGCCACGGCCAACTCCGTGCCAGCAGCCGCGGTAATACGGAGGTGGCGAGCGTTGTTCGGAATTACTGGGCGTAAAGGGCGCGTAGGCGGGGGGGTAAGTCGGGTGTGAAATCCCTCGGCTCAACCGAGGAACTGCGCTCGAAACTGCCTCTCTTGAGTCCCGGAGAGGAAGGTGGAATTCCCGGTGTAGCGGTGAAATGTGTAGAGATCGGGAGGAACACCGGTGGCGAAGGCGGCCTTCTGGACGGTGACTGACGCTGAGGCGCGAAAGCGTGGGGAGCAAACGGGATTAGATACCCCGGTAGTCCACGCGGTAAACGATGGGTGCTAGGTGTGGGGGGTATCGACCCCCCCCGTGCCGAAGCTAACGCATTAAGCACCCCGCCTGGGGAGTACGGCCGCAAGGTTGAAACTCAAAGGAATTGACGGGGGCCCGCACAAGCGGTGGAGCATGTGGTTTAATTCGACGCAACGCGAAGAACCTTACCTGGGCTTGACATGTTGGAAGTACCGAACCGAAAGGCGAGGGACTCGTCAAGTCGAGAGCCGACACAGGTGGTGCATGGCTGTCGTCAGCTCGTGCCGTGAGGTGTTGGGTTAAGTCCCGCAACGAGCGCAACCCCTACCCCATGTTGCGACCGGGTTATGCCGAGCACTCTTGGGGAACTGCCGGCGGTAAGCTGGAGGAAGGTGGGGACGACGTCAAGTCATCATGCCCTGTATGCCCAGGGCCACACACGTGCTACAATGGCCGGTACAAAGCGCTGCGAACCCGCGAGGGGAAGCCAATCGCAAAAAGCCGGTCTCAGTTCAGATCGAAGGCTGCAACTCGCCTTCGTGAAGGCGGAATCGCTAGTAAGCGCGGATCAGCAGGCCGCGCTGAATACGTTCCCGGGCCTTGTACACACCGCCCGTCACACCACGAAAGCCGGCTGTACCAGAAGTCGCTGAGCTAACCCGCAAGGGAGGCAGGCGCCGAAGGTATGGTCGGTGATTGGGGTGAAGTCGTAACAAGGTAGCCGTAGGGGAACCTGCGGCTGGATCACCTCCTTTCTAAGGAGATCAGCGGCAGGGTGATTCGCCAGTGATGGCGGGTGTCCTGCTGCCAGATCGCCTAGGTCGGTCACCTCGCCGAGCGAGCCAGTAGCATTTTTCGTCTGCGGGCCTATAGCTCAGGTGGTGAGAGCGCGCGCCTGATAAGCGCGAGGTCGGTAGTTCAACTCTACCTAGGCCCACCACCCGGGAGGGGATGTAGCTCAGTCGGGAGAGCACCTGCTTTGCACGCAGGGGGTCGCCGGTTCGAATCCGGTCATCTCCACCAGGTGCCGAGTGATGATGGGGTCGGGCACCCGTCTGATGGGCACGACCCAACTGCTCTTTGACAACCGCATACGCGATCCTCGAGAAGCCAGAGCGTCTTCGAGACGTCCGTGGTCAAGCTACTAAGGGCGGACGGTGGATGCCTTGGCGCCAGGAAGCGACGAAGGGCGTGGCAAGCTGCGATAAGCCGCGGGGAGCCGCAAGCAGGCTGTGATCCGCGGATGCCCGAATGGGGGAACCCACGCGAGGTAATGCTCGCGTATCCATCGCTGAATCCATAGGCGGTGGAAGCGAACCGGGGGAACTGAAACATCTCAGTACCTCGAGGAAGAGAAAGCAACCGCGATTCCCCTAGTAGCGGCGAGCGAACGGGGAGGAGCCTAAACTCAGATCGGTGTAAAGCCCGCAGGCGTTGCCGATCGGGGGTTGCGGGATCGGGCCTGACGAGCTGCGGACTCGTCGGGGAGTTACCAATGCGACCGCTAGCCGAAGGATCTGGAAAGGTCTGCCAGAGCGGGTGATAGCCCCGTAGGCGAAAGCGGATCGGACTCCCTGGGCTCGACTCCCAAGTACCACGGGACACGTGAAACCCTGTGGGAATCCGGGGAGACCACTCTCCAAGGCTAAATATTCCCTGGCGACCGATAGTGAACCAGTACCGTGAGGGAAAGGCGAAAAGAACCCCGGCGAGGGGAGTGAAAGAGAACCTGAAACCGTCTGCCTACAAGCGGTGGGAGGGCTATGCCTCGCAAGAGGAAGGCCTGACCGCGTGCCTTCTGCATAATGAGCCGGCGAGTTACTCTGTGTGGCGAGGTTAAGCGCGGAGAGCGCGGAGCCGTAGCGAAAGCGAGTCCGAACAGGGCGTCGAGTCGCACGGAGTAGACCCGAAGCCGAGTGATCTACCCCTGGCCAGGGTGAAACAGGTGTAACAGCCTGTGGAGGCCCGAACCCATTTTGGTTGAAAACAGATGGGATGAGCTGGGGGTCGGAGTGAAAGGCTAATCAAACTCGGAGATAGCTGGTTCTCCCCGAAATAGCTTTAGGGCTAGCCTCACGTATGAGACGCGGCGGTAGAGCTCTGGATGGGCTAGGGACCTTACCCGGTTACCAAACCCAACCAAACTGCGAATGCCGCGCCTTGAAGCGTGGGAGTCAGACGGCGGGGGATAAGCTTCGTCGTCGAGAGGGAAACAACCCAGATCGCCAGCTAAGGTCCCCAAGTTCGGGCTTAGTGGGAAAGGATGTGGGGTCGCCGAGACAGCCAGGAGGTTGGCTTAGAGGCAGCCATCCTTTAAAGAGTGCGTAACAGCTCACTGGTCGAGCGATCCTGCGCCGACAATTCAACGGGGCTCAAGCCCGGCACCGAAGCTGCGGGTCTGACGGTTGCCCAGCAATGGACAGTCGTCGGGCGGTAGGGGAGCATTCCGCGCTAGGTCGAAGGCAGACCGTGAGGACTGCTGGACGAGGCGGAAGAGATGATGCCGGCACGAGTAGCGATAAAGCAGGTGAAAAACCTGCTCGCCGAAAGCCTAAGGTTTCCTGGGGAAGGTTAATCCGCCCAGGGTTAGTCGGTCCTAAGCCGAGGCCGAGAGGCGTAGGCGAAGGGCAACAGGTTAATATTCCTGTACCACCGCAGTGGCGTTAGTACCGATGGGGTGACGCAGAAGGGTAGGCACCGCCCGCGATTGGAAGTTGGTGCGGGTCCAGAACCGCCAGGGGGCGCCGACAGGCAAATCCGTCGGCGCATTCAACCCCGAGGGGATGGGGAGGCCTTCGGGCCATAAACGGGCCGATCCCCCGCTGCCGAGAAAACCCTCTAGGGAGTCACTGAGGTGACCGTACCGCAAACCGACACAGGTGGGCGAGGAGAAAATCCTCAGGCGCTCGGGAGAACTCTCGCGAAGGAACTAGGCAAAATGACCCCGTAACTTCGGGAGAAGGGGTGCCTCACTAGGGTGTCGAGCCCGAAGAGGCCGCAGTGAAGAGGGCCAAGCGACTGTTTACTAAAAACACAGGACTCTGCCAACTCGAAAGAGGAGGTATAGGGTCTGACGCCTGCCCGGTGCCGGAAGGTTAAGGAGAGGGGTCAGCCGCAAGGCGAAGCTTCGAACCGAAGCCCCGGTAAACGGCGGCCGTAACTATAACGGTCCTAAGGTAGCGAAATTCCTTGTCGGGTAAGTTCCGACCTGCACGAATGGCGTAACGACTTGGCCGCTGTCTCCGCGAGAGA
>Ga0073934_10010766_pt1 | contig 11256 bp, 8 predicted proteins | sample LarsenN4metaG_FD_76834 | JGI IMG/M metagenome (GOLD analysis project Ga0073934, IMG submission 76834) | Hot spring sediment bacterial and archeal communities from British Columbia, Canada, to study Microbial Dark Matter (Phase II) - Larsen... ...
CGCTCCCCAGCCGACGGGCGAGCTGGTCGGTCCTGACGAGGAGGCGCAGAAGCGCAAGGCGATCACCACCCGCTTGCAGGTTGGCCTCGAGGCGTTGAAGGCCAGCGATCCCGATCGCGCGCGCCGTCACATCACGCGCGCGCTTGAAATCGACCCGTCGTCGGCCGAGGCGCACAACGCGATGGCCTTGTACTACCGCTACGAAGGCGATGCGAAGCGGGAGGAAGAGCATTACCGCAAGGCGATCCGTGCCAATGGCAACTACAGCCAGGCACGCAACAACTACGCGGTGTTGCTGTTCCGTCAGGGCCGCTACGACGACGCCATCGACCAGCTCGAAAGGGCGGCCGAGGACACCACCTACGAACAGCGCCAGCTGGTGTTCCTCAACCTCGGCCGGAGTTACGCGAAGGACGGCCAGCCGGAAAAGGCACTGTCCGCGCTGCAGCGCTCACTTCGCCTGGACACGACGCAGGCCGACACCTTCCTCGAGATCGCCGATGTCCTCGTGAGCCAGCAGAAGGCGCAGGAAGCGCAGGGCTACTACAACGGCTTCGTCGCGCGCAGCCGGCACTCGGCCCGCAGTCTCTGGCTGGGCATCCGGATCGAGCAGGCGCTGGCCAATGCGGACAAGGTCGCCAATTACGAATTCCAGCTGGAGCAGATGTTCCGCGGCACCCCTGAGCACCAGGCGTGGCTGGCGTGGAAGGCCGCCGGGCGGCCTGCTTCCGGCGGTGTTGCAGTGGAGAAGAAACGATGAGTAACGGCGTCGGTGAACAGTTGCGCGCCGCACGTGAAGCCCGATCCTGGAGTGTCGAGGAGGTTGCCTCGCGACTGAAGATCCCTGCCCGCTACGTTGCGGCGCTGGAGTGCGGCGATGACGCGTCGCTGCCGGAGCCGACGTTCGTGCGTGGCTACATCAAGGCGTACGCCAAGGCGGTCGGCCTGGACGCGGATGCCCTGCTGGCTGCGGCGGTGCCGTTGGAAGTCCGCGCGCCGCGCCCGCTGATCGGGCCGGAAGGGCAGGCGAAACCGTCGCGTCGAACCGGCACGCAGGTGCGTGCGCCGTCGTTCAGGAGTCCCGCCCGCCGCCTGCCGCTGATCGCCGTCGCGCTGGCTGCCGGCGCCGCCGGTGTCTGGTTTTTCGCCTCCGGTCCGTCCGGCGCCCCGCCCGCGGCCAGTGCCGTTCCGGAACCGGCGGCTCCTGCCGTTGTGGCAGCGATGCCGGTGCCTCCCCCGGATGCCGGTGCAACCGGAGCGGTCACGCTTGCCGTGCCGTTGCCCGGTGCCGCGAGCCTGCCGCCGGTGACGCCGGCGCCCACCGGGCAGGCCGTCCCGACGGCCGCGCAGCCACCTGTCACGCTGCCTTCGGCAACGCCGCCCGCCGCAACGCCGCCTGTTGCCGCCGCGGCTACTCCTCCCCCGGCTGCGTCGCCCGCGGTGGCACCGTCAGAGGGGGCCTCCGCCGCCGCACCGGCCGCGCCGCGCAAGGGGCTGCATGCCCGATTCAACGGAACCTGCTGGGTGGAAGTCCGCGACGCCGACAATGTGGTCATCCATACCCGTATCGCCATGGCGGGCAACGAACTGAACGTCGATGGCAAGGCGCCGCTCACGGTCACGCTGGGCGACGCCGGTGCGGCCGAGCTCTGGTACAACGGCGAGCGGGTCACCGCCGACCGGTTCTCGAGCAACGGCATCGCGCGCATCATCGTCGGGCAGGCCCCGAGGTAGTTCGTCGTGCACGCAGCCTCCCCGATAACCCGCCGCAAGACCCGCCGCATCATGGTTGGCAACGTCGCCGTTGGTGGTGATGCGCCCGTCAGCGTGCAGACGATGACCAACACCGACACCTGCGATGTCGCCGCGACGGTCGCGCAGATTCGTCGCTGTGTCGCGGCCGGTGCGGACATCGTCCGCGTGTCGGTTCCCAGCATGGATGCCGCCACCGCCTTCGCGAGCATTCGTGCCCAGGTCGATGTGCCGCTGGTGGCTGACATCCACTTCGATCACCGCATCGCGCTGGCGGTGGCTGCCGCCGGCGCCGATTGCCTGCGCATCAACCCGGGAAACATCGGCTCCGACGACAAGGTGCGTGCGGTGGTTGCCTGCGCGCGGGACAAGGGCATCTCCATACGCATCGGCGTGAATGCCGGCTCGCTCGAGAAAGACCTGCAGAAGAAATACGGTGAGCCGACCGGCGCCGCGTTGCTGGAATCGGCGATGCGCCATATCGATATCCTCGAACGGCTGGACTTCCACGAGTACAAGGTCAGCGTCAAGGCGTCGAACGTCTTCCTCACGCTGGATGCCTACCGCCTGCTGTCCAGGCAGATCGACAAGCCATTGCACCTGGGCGTTACCGAGGCAGGCGTCTATCGCTCCGGCACGGTGAAGTCGTCGATTGCGCTCGGCATGCTGCTTTACGAGGGGATCGGCGACACCATCCGCATTTCGCTCGCCGCCGAGCCGGAGGACGAGGTCAAGGTCGGGTTCGACATCCTCAAGTCGCTCGGCCTGCGCAGCAACGGCATCAACTTCATCGCCTGCCCGAGTTGTTCGCGGCAGGAATTCGACGTGATCCGTGTCATGAACGAACTCGAGTCGCGGCTCGAGGACGTGCGGACGCCGATGGATGTGTCCGTGATCGGCTGCAAGGTAAACGGCCCGGGCGAAGCCAAGGAAGCAGACATCGGGGTTGTCGGTGCGACACCCAACAGCCTGGTCTACCGTCACGGCGAAAAGAGCCACCTCATTCCCACGGCCACCCTGGTGGACGAGATCGAGAAGATGGTGCGTGAGCGCGTGCGCCAGGCCGAGGCGGAAAAAACGGCGCAGAAAAAACGTGACGACCAAGCCGGGATCATAGTCCGCTCGTGAGCAAGAAAATCACCGCCATTCGTGGCTTCAACGACATACTTCCCGCGGAAACGCCGCACTGGCGTCGTCTCGAGCAGACGGTGTCGGGCGTTCTCGATGCCTACGGCTACCAGCAGATTCGCCTGCCGGTGCTCGAGTCGACGGACCTCTTCCGGCGATCGATCGGTGAGGTCACCGACATCGTCGAGAAGGAGATGTACACCTTCGAGGACCGCAACGGCGACAGCCTCAGCCTGCGTCCGGAGGGCACGGCGGGTTGCGTGCGCGCCGGCGAGGAGCATGGCCTGTTCTACAACCAGGTGCAGCGCCTCTGGTATGCCGGGCCGATGTTCAGGCACGAGCGTCCGCAGAAAGGGCGCTATCGCCAGTTCCACCAGATCGGCGTCGAGGCCTTCGGCATGCCGGGCCCGGACATCGATGCGGAACTGATCCTGATGACGGCGCGGCTCTGGCGCCTGCTCGGGCTGGCGGGAAAGGTTTCCCTGCAGGTGAACTCGCTGGGCACCAGCGCCTCGCGTGCGGACTACCGAGCAGCGCTCGTGGCTTTCCTGCGCGAGCGCCAGGATCAACTCGACGAGGACAGCCGGCGGCGGCTTGAGAGCAATCCGCTGCGGGTGCTCGACAGCAAGGATCCTGCAACGCAGGCGGCACTGGTCGGAGCGCCGTCGCTTGCCGACTATCTCGACGGCGAATCCCGCGCGCACTTCGACCGGCTTTGTGCGCTGCTCGACGCGGCCGGCGTTGCCTACCAGCGCAACGACCGGCTGGTGCGCGGACTGGATTACTACAACCGGACCGTCTTCGAGTGGGTGACCGATGCCCTCGGCGCGCAGGGTACGGTCTGTGCCGGCGGCCGCTACGATGGCCTGGTCGAGCAATTGGGTGGCCGTGCGACGCCGGCCGTGGGTTTTGCGATGGGCGTCGAACGCCTGGTGCTGCTGCTGGCGCAGCAGGCATCCGGCGAAGAGGCGGTCGCCGATGTGTATTTCGTCGCGGTTGGCGACGCCGCCGGTGATCGTGCGCTCGCGCTGTCCGAGCGCCTGCGTGACGCGCTGCCGTCGCTGCGCCTGCAGGTGAATTGCGGTGGCGGCAGCTTCAAGAGCCAGATGAAGCGGGCTGACCGCAGTGGCGCCGCGCTCGCGTTGCTGATCGGTGAAGACGAGATGGCTCGCGACGTGGTTGGCGTGAAGGCGCTGCGCGAGGACGCGCCGCAGCAGACAGTCGGCATTGAAGAACTTATCGGCGTGCTGCGTGCACGCTTTTCCGGGAGGAAGTGATGGACGTTTACCGTACCGAGGAAGAACAGGTCGCCGCGCTGCAACGCTGGTGGCGTGAGAACCACAAGCCGGTGATCGCTGCCGTGGTGTTGGCGGTGGCCTCTTACGGCGGCTGGAAGTGGTACCAGCATACGGAGCAGGAAAAGGCCATCGCCGCCGCCGGGCTCTACGAAACGATGATGACGTCCGCGCAGGAAATCGTTGCCGGCGGCGCCGGCGCTGCCGACGCCCTGGCGCGCATGCAGCGGGCCGGCGAGACGCTGGTGTCCGAGCATGCCGGCTCGGTCTACGCGCAGTTCGGTGCACTGCTGCTGGCAGGCAATGCCGCGGAGGTCGATGACCTGGCCGGCGCCGAAAAGTACCTGCGCCAGGCGCTCGCCGTTGATGCCGGTGCCGGCACCAGGGCCATCGTCGAGAACCGCCTTGCCCGCGTGCTGTCGGCGCAGGGCAAGCATGACGATGCGCTCGCCGCGATCAGCGGTTCGGTGCCCGAGGCGCTGTTGGCCGCGCGCGAGGAAACCCGTGGCGATGTGCTGCTCGCGCAGGGCAAGCGTGGCGAGGCGCGCGCCGCCTACGAAAAGGCCAAGGCCGCCGCAGGCGACGACGAATCGTCGCGCGGATTCCTGCTGATGAAGCTCGACTACGTGGCCGGTGAGTGATCGCGTGACGCGTCTCGCCCCCCTGATCCTGCTGGCTTCCGTCCTGCTCAGTGCCTGTGGCGCCAAGGAGGATGTTGTCGAGCCGTCGCCGCTGCCGGACTTCGAGCGTGAAGTCCGGGTGTCTTTTGACTGGCGTGCCGCTGCGGGCGACGGTGCGGAATCCACGGGGCTGCGCCTGCAGCCCGCCGTGACCGCCCAGGCGGTCTACACGGTCGACCAGTCGGGCCTGCTACAGGCGCGTTCGCGTGTCGACGGCAAGCGCCTGTGGTCGCAGAAGACGACGCTGCCGTTCAGCGCCGGGCCTGTCGCCGGTTACGGCCAGGTGATTGCGGGAACGCGCGAGGGTGAACTCGTTTCCTATTCGGCCGACGACGGCAAACTGCTCTGGAAAGTGCAGTTGGGTGGCGAGGTGCTGGCGCCGCCGGCGCTGGACGCCGACGCCGTCGTGGTGAAGGCCACCGACGGGCACCTTTCCATGGTCGAACGCAGCAGCGGCCGCGTTCTCTGGGTGCACGACGGCGGCGTTCCGGTGCTCACGGTGCGCATGGCCAGCCAGCCGTTGCTGGTGGCGGATGCCGTGCTGGCCGGCCTGCCATCGGGCGTGCTGGTGGCGATCGACCGCGTCAAGGGCCAGGTGATCTGGGAGCGCCGCATCGCCGAGCCCGACGGCAAGTCGGAACTGGATCGTCTCGTCGACATCGCCGGTGACTTCCTGATCCACGACGACCGCCTCTACGTTGCCACCTACCAGGGCAAGGTGGTTGCCATGGACCTGCGCAGCGGCCAGTTCATCTGGCAGCAGCCGTTCTCCACCCTGCAGCGACTGACGGTGTCGGATGCGGCGCTGTTTGGCGTCGATGCGGATGGCCGCATCCTCGCCTGGCGGCTGGCCGACGGCATTCCGCTGTGGAAGCAGGAGCGGCTTACCGGGCGCGGGCTGACCGGCCCCGCCCTGTCCGGCAAGCATCTGCTGGTGGCTGATGCCGACGGCTATCTGCACGTGCTGCGGCAGTCCGATGGCGTCATCGTCGGCCGTGCGCGCGTGGACCGTGCGGGTGTCGCCGTTGCGCCGGTTGTCGATGACGGCCGGGTGTTCGTGCTCGGCCGCGGCGGCAGACTCGCTTCCATCTCCCTCGAGTAACGTCATGAAACCGGTAATCGCGTTGGTCGGCCGTCCGAACGTGGGCAAGTCAACCCTGTTCAACCAGCTGACCAAGTCCCGCGACGCGATTGTTGCCGAGTACGCCGGCCTGACGCGTGATCGCAAGTACGGCGAGGGACGCGTCGGCGAGAAGGCGTTCATCTGCATCGACACCGCCGGCATCGGCCAGGAAGTCGAGGAGGGCGTCGACCAGTTGATGGCGCGCCAGAGCTGGCTCGCCGTCGAGGAGGCGGGCATCGTGTTGCTGCTCGTTGACGGGCGGGCAGGGCTGCAGCCGGATGACGAGTTCATTGCCCGGCGCCTGCGCAATGCCGGCAAGGCCGTGTGGCTTGTCGTCAACAAGACTGACGGTGTCGACCCGGACGTCGCGCGCAGCGATTTCTTCGGCCTGGGTTTCGACGAAGTCCATGCCATCGCCGCCGTGCACGGGCGCGGCGTCACGCAACTGATCCAGCATGTGCTGGCGGGCACGCCCGAACAGCCTGCCGACACGCTGCCGCCGGACGACGAGAGCATCCGCATCGCCGTCGTCGGCCGGCCGAATGTCGGCAAGTCAACGCTCGTCAACCGCATTCTCGGCGAGGAACGCGTCGTCGTCAGTGATCTTGCCGGCACCACGCGCGACAGCATCTACGTTCCCTACGAGCGCAACGGCCGCAAGTACACCCTGATCGACACCGCCGGCGTGCGCCGTCGCGGGCGCGTCGAGGAGGCGGTTGAAAAGTTCTCGGTGGTGAAGACGCTGCAGGCCATCGACGACGCGCAGGTCGCGATCCTCGTCGTCGATGCCCGCGAAGGGTTGGTCGAGCAGGATCTCCACCTGCTCGGCTACGTCCTGGAGAAGGGGCGTGCCCTGGTCGTTGCCTTCAACAAGTGGGACAACCTCGATCCCTACCAGAAGGACCTGGTGCGCAAGGAGATCGACCGCCGCCTCGGCTTTGTCGAATTCGCGAAAATCCATTTCATCTCGGCGCTGCACGGCACCGGCGTCGGCGAGTTGTACCCGTCCATCGAGGCGGCCTGGCGCGCTGCCAGCGCCAGGCTGTCCAGTGCCAGGCTGACGGAAATCCTGGCCGGCGCGGTGCAGCAGCACCAGCCGCCGATCGCGCGTGGCCGCCGCCCGAAGCTGCGCTACGCGCACATGGGCGGCACCGAGCCGCCGGTGATCGTCATCCATGGCAACAATGTCGAGGGCATCCCCGACGACTACGCGCGCTACCTGGAAAACGTCTACCGCAAGGTGATGCGCCTGGAAGGCACGCCGCTGCGCATCGAGTTCCGTGGTGGCGAAAACCCGTTTGCCGGCAAGAAGAACACGCTGACGCCGCGGCAGGTCGCCAAGAAACGCCGCCTGATGCGTCACACGCGCAAGCAGAAGCGCAAGGACTAGGGCGCGGCGAAACAGCCGCCTCGCCGTTGCGGCATGCCGGCACACCGCCGGCCTGCGTGGTGTGCCCGGCAGGCCGCTGATACGATCATCAGCCTGCAGGTGCCACCGTAACGCCTTGAAAGGAATGCGCCCATGCGAGCCATGACACGCTCCCTGTTCCTGCCGCTTGCCCTGGTTTCCGGTGTCGGCCTGGCGTCAGAGCGCGAGGACCTGCCGGCCGACCTGGTCGCCGACGCGGTGCCGCAGGTGCTGACGCCCGCGCGCCTGCGCCAGGCGCAGGTCGATGCCGGTGCCAGTGTCACCGTGATCGATCGCGAAATGATTTCGGCGCTGGGCGCACGCGACGTGCCCGAATTGCTGCGGCTGGTCCCGGGCATGATGGTCACCCATCACGCCAATGCGTGGCATACCTATTCCGTCAACTACCACGGCACCAACCTCACCGACATCCGTCGCATGCAGGTGCTGGTGGACGGCATGAGTTTCTACCAGCCGGCGCTGGCGCGCGTGCTCTGGTCGGAATTGCCGCTGGCCGTCGAGGACATCGAGCGCATCGAGATCACGCGCGGGCCCGATGCCGCCGCCTACGGCGCCAATTCGTTTACCGGTGTCGTCAACATCATCACGGTGCATCCGCAGGATGCCGCCGAGAACCTGCTGCGGGTCAGCGGCGGCACCCGTGACGTGCTGGATGGCGGCGCCCGTTTCGTGCAACACGGCGCGCAGTCCGATACGCGCATCACCGTGTCGGGCAAGTCTGACAGTGGTTTTGACGAAGGCCGCGGTGGTGTTCCCGTGCTCGATGACCGGCGTGTCGGCTCTGTCAACCTGCGCAATGAGCTCAGGCTCTCGGAAGCGGACCGGCTGGAGTGGATGCTCGCCGCTTCCGTTTCCGAACGCGAGGAGGAAGCCGACAACCACGACATCCTCGACGGCTACGAGATCAATCCGCTGAGCAAGACGCGGTCGCTGAACGTCATGGGTCGCTGGAGTCACCAGTTCTCGCCGGACCACGAGGTGCAGGTTCAGGCCTATACGCAGCGCACCGAGGTGCGCAACCCGTTCCGCGCCTGCCTGAATCCGATCCTGCTGTCGGACGAACTGGCAGCGATGTCGGCGGCCTATCGTGACATCACCTTCGAACTGCTTGCCGAGGCCAGCGGCGGTGATGGCGATCCTGATGCCGGCGGTCCCCTGCTGCACGACGGCGTCCGCGGCGATGTCATGGCGTTCTACGCCGCGCTCGCCGCCCCGGTGCAGGCGCTCGCGCTGCCGGTGCTGCTGCGCTTCCAGGCGTTTGCCGCCGCCGGCTTCGACCAGACGTGCGGCAACGTCAGCCTGGACCTGCGCGAGGGGCGTGTTGACGTCGAGGTGCAGGACACCTGGCGTCCTGCCGAGCGCCTGCGCCTCGTTTCCGGCATGAGCTACCGCCGCGACAGCGGTTCGTCGGCCAGCTACACCGGCGGGCACGTCGACAGCGAGACCGCGCGCCTGTTCGCGCACGGGGAACTCCGGGTGGCCGACCCGCTGCTGCTGAACATCGGTGCCATGCTGGAGCGCGACGGCATCAGCGGGACCGGGTTGTCGCCACGCGCGGCGCTCAACCTGCGCGTCGGCGAGCAGCAGTCCGTGCGGCTGGTCAGTTCACGGGCGACGCGCACGCAGGATCTCTACGAGGAGTACGCCAGCACGCGCATCCGTTTCACCGCGCTGGCGCCGCCTTATTCCACCGATGGCGGCGTCACCACGGAATCCGCACGTGACCTGTTCCTGATGCAGACGGCGCCGGGCAACTTGCGGCCCGAGGAAATCAATGCGCTGGAGCTGGGCTATTTCGGTTACTTCGCGGCGTCGCGCGTCGAGTTCGACGTGCGCCTGTTCCGCGAGCACCTGAACAAGCTCATCAGCGATGCCATGAACCCGTTCGACTTCGAGTCCGACAATGACTCCTTCACCACGCTGAACGGTGTCGAGTGGCAGCTCAAGCGCAGCTTCGCGCCCGGTGCCTGGGCCTGGGCCAGCTATGCCTACATCGACAACGACAGTACGCACCGGATCGAGACCCGTTTCACCGCGCTGCACAGCGGCAGCCTGGCGGTGGCCACCCGCTTCAGCGAGCACTGGAGCGGTTCGGCGGCCTGGTTCTTCAGCCGCGAGCAGAACCGGACGCTGATCAGCGACGATGACTTCGACCGCCTCGACCTGCGCATCGTCCGTGATGTCGCACTCGGCGGCGCCCGGCTGCAACTGTCCTGCAACCTGCAGGGCCGCTTCACGGACCAGCCGCACATCCATGCCGACAACCGCTACACGGAACGTATCGACGGCTACGTCGCGGCGGCGGTGACGTTCTGACGCCCCCCGGCGAACAGGACGGCTGAACCGTGAACCGGTGTCGCCTCCTTGCGCTGTGCATGCTGCTGGCGTGTGCCGTGCATGCGCCGGCGGCGGAGGTCCGTGTCGCCGGGCCGGCACCGGTGGCCGACGAGGTGCTGCGAGGCCTGCAGGAACGCCTGCCCGCTATCGCCGTCGCGCGCGGCGCCGATGAGGCGCGCGTCGTGGTCACCGTCGGCGCCGCGGCATTCCGCGACGAACTGGCCGCGCTCAAGGGTGACCAGGCGCTGATCGCGCTGGCGCTGACGCGGCGGGCCTGGCGCCAGGCGCCGGCCGGCCGGCACACGGCGGTGTTCTGGGATCCTGATCCCGTCCGCCAGTTGCGCCTGGTCCGTGCCCTGATGCCCGGCGCCCGGCGGGTCGGCCTGGTCGGCGGCGACCTCGACGACGCCCAGGGCACCGCCCTGGCCCAGGAGGCGAGGCGCCTCGGCCTGGCGCTGATGGCGGGCGGGCCGGTGCAGCGCAACTCGCTCGCGCGACAACTCAACCGCGTGCTCGCCGACAGCGACGTGTTGCTCGGTCTCGACGATCCGCTGGTGTTTGCGCCGGATACCGGCAAGACCGTGCTGCTGACTTCCTACCGCCATGGCAAGCCGGTGATCGGCCCGTCGGCCGCCTGGGTGGAAGCGGGCAGCGTGGCCTCGCTGGCCTCGCGGCTGCCGGATGCCGTCGCGCTCGCCGCGCGCTGGATCCCGCCACTGCTCGACGGCGGCGCCATGCCCGCCGCGGTCTACCCGCCTGCCTACGGTGTCGCGACCAACGCCAGTGTCGCGCGCTCACTGCAACTGACCCTGCCATCCGCGGCGTCGCTGGAAGCCATTGCCAGCGAGCGCGAGGAGACACGCCCATGACCCGGCAACCCGACCGGACCCTGCGCACCCGCATCCGCCGACTGGCACTGGTGCCCGTCATCGCCATCGCCGTGCTGCTGGTCACCTATTTCCTTGTCGAGCGCTTCGCCGCGCTCGGCGAGGAACTCGACCTGCGCGGCCAGATGATGGCCCGCCATGTCGCCGCGGCCAGCGAGTACGGCGTCATCTCCGGCAACGCTGCCGCACTCGCCGGCGTGCTCGACCCGTTGCTGCGCGAGCCGGAAGTGCTGTCCGTGATCCTGCGCGACATCGACGGGCGGGTGATTGCCGAGCGGCACAAGGCCGATGCCGGCCGCGTGGCACCCGAGGGTGACAGCCGCGTCCGTCGTTACACGCACCCGCTCGAGCAGCAGGCACTGGTGCTCGACGACATGGAAATGCTCGCCGCCGCACCGGCATCCGCGGCGGCAAAACGGCTCGGCGACGTCGAGGTTGTGCTGGTCACTGACGGCATCGTCGCCATGCAGAACGAGGTGCTGGTGAAGGCGTTGCTGATTGCCGCGCTGGTCCTCGGCATCACCTTGCTGATTGCGTCGCGGGTCGCCGACGCAATGATGCGCATCGAAGAGGCGCGGGTGACGGCCGAACACGCCTCGCACGCCAAGAGCGAATTCCTGGCGAA
>Ga0073934_10010767_pt1 | contig 11255 bp, 7 predicted proteins | sample LarsenN4metaG_FD_76834 | JGI IMG/M metagenome (GOLD analysis project Ga0073934, IMG submission 76834) | Hot spring sediment bacterial and archeal communities from British Columbia, Canada, to study Microbial Dark Matter (Phase II) - Larsen... ...
ACGGCCAGGCGCGCATCGACGTGCCGCTCAACGACTCGCTGAGCAGCATCCGCCTCGTCGCAATCGCCGATGCGGCCGACGCCGGCGCCGAGCGCTTCGGCACCGGCAGCGCCAGCGTGCGCGTCTCGCAGGACCTGCAGATGCTCGCCGGCCTCGCTCCGCTGGTGCGCGAAGGCGACCGCATCGACGCCGGCTTCACGCTGCGCAACACCACGACGCGCACGATGACCGTGAAGGCCACGCTGGCCGGTCAGGCCGGCGGGCGGGCGCTCGCGCAGGCGCTGGCGCCGCAGACGCTGATCCTCGCCGCGGGCGCGGCAGGCGAGCTGAAGTGGAGCGTCGAGGTGCCCGAAGGCGTGACGCGCATCGACTGGGAAGCGGCCGCCGAGGAGACCGGCGCCAGCGCCGGCGCGGCCCGCGACCGCATCAAGGTCGCGCAGGCCGTGGCCAGCCCGGTGCCGCTGCGCGTCTGGCAGGGCACGGTGTTGCCGCTCGAGGGGCGCATCAGCGTGCCGGTGGCGCCGCCCGAGGGCGCGCTGGCCGACCGCGGCGGCCTGCAGGTGACGCTGCAGCCGAGCCTGGCCGGTGCGCTGCCGGGCCTGCAGCGCTTCTTCGAGACCTACCCCTACACCTGCCTGGAGCAGAAGGTCTCGCGCGCCATCGCGCTGCGCGACGCCAGGCTGTGGGCGACGCTGCGCGACGAGCTCGCCGGCCACCTCGACGTCGACGGTCTGGCGGCCTGGTTCCCGCCCGCGCCCGGCAGCGGCCCGGTGGGCAGCGACCGCCTCACCGCCTACCTGATCGCCACCGCGCACGAGGCCGGCTTGGCCTGGCCCGACGCGCAGCGCGAGGCCATGCTGCGTGCGCTGGCCGACTTCGTCGAAGGCCGGCTCGAAAGGCGCTTCCCGGCGCCGCGCGCCGACCTCGACGTGCGCAAGCTCGCCGCGCTCGAAGCGCTGGCCCGCCATGGGCGCGTGCAGCCGCGCATGCTCGGCTCGATCGCCTACACGCCCGCCGCGTGGCCCACCTCGGCGCTGCTCGACGCGTGGAGCCTGTACGAGCGCGTGCCCGCGCTGCCCGAGCGCGCGGCGCGGCTGGCCGAGCTGCAGCGGCTGGTGCGCAGCCGGCTCGTCGAAGGCGGCAGCACGCTGCAGTTCAGCACCGAGTCCGACGACGACTGGTGGTGGCTGATGGAGAGCGCCGACGGCAACGCCGCGCGGCTGCTGCTCGCCGCCACTGCGTCGCCGGCCTGGAAGGACGACCTGCCGCGCCTCGTGCAGGGCAGCCTGGCGCGCCAGCGCGGCGGCGCCTGGCGCACGACCACGGCCAACCTGTGGGGCGTGCTCGCGCTGGAGCGCTTCGCCAAGACCTTCGAGAGCCGGCCGGTCGACGGCCAGAGCATCTTGCGCGCCGCGCCGGTGGCGCGCACCCACGACTGGCAGGCCACGCCGGCCGGCACGCGACTGGCGCTGCCCTGGCCGACCGACGGTGCGCCCTTCGTCGCCGAACACCAGGGCAGCGGCCGGCCGTGGCTCGCGCTCAACACGCTGGCCGCGGTGCCGCTGAAGGCGCCGCTCTTCGCCGGCTACCGCATCACGCACAGCGTGAGCAGCGTGGGCGGTGTGGGCGGTCCGAGCAGCGCGAGCGGCGCGGCGCCGCCCGAAGCCTGGCGCCGCGGCGACGTGATGCGCGTGCGGCTCGAAGTGGAGGCGCTCGCCGACATGAGCTGGGTGGTGATCAGCGACCCGCTGCCCGCCGGCGCCGCGGTGCTCGGCGGCGGGCTCGCGCGCGACTCGTCGCTGGCCACGCGCGGCGAACGACGCGAGAGCCGCGACGGCCAGGCCTGGCTCGCCTACGAGGAGCGCGCCGCCGACGCCTGGCGCGCCTACTACGCCTGGCTGCCGCGCGGCCGGCATGTCGTCGAGTACACGCTGCGCCTGTCCAGCAGTGGCCGCTTCGGTCTGCCGCCCGCGCGCGTGGAGGCGATGTACGCGCCCGACCGCTTCGCCGAGCTGCCGCTCGCGCCGCTGGAGGTGCGGCCTTGAGGAACGCGCGACAAGCGGCGCACGCGAGGTGCGCCCTCGCGGCGGCGACGCTGCTGCTGGCCTGCGGCCTTGCCAGCGCGCTGCCCGCCTACGAAGCCGTGCGCGCCGCCCACGTGCCGAGCGACCAGCCGCTCGTCGACCGCCACGGCGCCGTGCTGCAGTGGCTGCGCACCGACGCCAGCGTGCGGCGCGGCCCCTGGCTCGCGCTGGCCGACATCTCGCCGGCGCTGCGCCACGCCGTGCTGGTCTCGGAAGACCGGCGCTTCTGGCAGCACGCGGGGGTCGACTGGCGGGCCCTCGCCGCGAGCGCCTGGGCCAACGCCTGGAACACGCGCACGCGCGGCGCCTCCACGCTGACGATGCAGCTGGCCGGCCTGCTCGACGCGGACCTCGCGCGCCCCGCGGGCGGCCGCAGCCTGGGCGGCAAGGCGAGCCAGATGCTCGAGGCGCGCCGCCTCGAAGCGACGTGGAGCAAGACCCAGATCCTCGAGGCCTATCTCAACCTGGTGCCGCTGCGCGGCGAGCTGGTCGGCGTGGGCGCCGCGGCGCAGCAGCTGTTCGGCAAGCACGCGAGCGGGCTGGATGCCCTCGAAGCGGCCGTGCTCGCCGCGCTGCTGCGCGCGCCCAACGCCGGCGAGGCCGCGGTCACGCGCCGCGCCTGCGAGCTGCTCGCCGAGCAGGGCCTCGCGTGCGACGCGCTCGCCACCACGGTGGCGCAGGCCTTCGCGCGCCGGCCCGGGCCGGTGCTGGCGGGCGAGGCGCTGGCGCCGCATCTGGGGCGACTGGTGGTGCGGGAGTCGGTGCGTGAGTCGGTGCGTGCATCGGCGCGTGAACCGGCGCGTGATTCCGCACGCGAATCGGCCCGCGGCGCACCGATCGCGCACCTGCCCGCCACCACGCTGGACGCCAGCGTGCAGCGCGTCGCGCTGGCCGCGCTGCGCCGCCAGCTCGCCGAGCTGCGCGGCCGCGAGGTCGACGACGGCGCCGTGGTCGTGCTCGACAACGCCAGCGGCGAGGTGCTGGCCTGGGTCGGGTCGGCCGGCGGCGCGTCGGCCGCGGGCGAGGTCGACGCGGTGCTCGCGCGGCGCCAGCCCGGCTCGACGATCAAGCCCTTCGTCTACGCGCTCGCGCTCGAGCGCCGCCTCGTCACCGCGGCCTCGCTGCTCGACGACTCGCCGCTCGCGCTGGCCGCCGGCGGCGCGCTGTACCGGCCGCGCAACTACGACGAGCGCCACCGCGGCGCGCTCACGCTGCGCGAGGCGCTGGCCGGCAGCGTCAACGTGCCGGCGGTGCGCGTGGCGGCCATGCTCGGCCCCGAGCCGCTGTTCGAGCGCCTGCAGCAGGCCGGGCTCAAGCTCGCCGAGAGTGCGGGCTACCACGGCCACGCGCTGGCGCTCGGCAGCGCCGACGTGAGCCTGCTCGACCTGACGAACGCCTACCGCGCGCTGGCCAACGGCGGCCGCACGGGCGCGCCGCGCTGGCACGCCGGCCAGCCGCGCGCAAGCGAGCGGGTGCTGTTCGAGCCCGCCGTGGCCTGGCTGGTGGCCGACATCCTGGCCGACCCGGCGGCGCGCGCCGCGAGCTTCGGCCTCGACAGCCCGCTCGTCACGCGCGGCTTCGCGGCCGTCAAGACCGGCACCAGCAAGGACATGCGCGACAACTGGTGCATCGGCTTCACCGACCGCTACACGGTGGGCGTGTGGGTCGGCAACGCCGGCGGCCGCGCCATGCACGGCGTGAGCGGGGTCAGCGGGGCGGCGCCGGTGTGGCGCGAGCTGGTCACGCATCTGCATGCCACGCGGCCCTCGCGCGCTCTGTCGCGGCCGGCCGGCCTGGTGCACGCGCGCGGCGAGTGGCTCCTCGCGGGCACCGCGCCGGCGCCGTCGACAGCGCGCGCCGCGCCCTTCGGCATCGCCGCGCCGCGCGAGGGCAGCGTGGTGCTGCTCGACCCGGAGATCCCGCCCGCGGCGCAGCGCCTGGTCTTCGAAGGCGCGGCCGGCGAGTGGCGGCTCAACGGCCAGCCGATCGGGCGGGGCACTCGCGTGAGCTGGCTGCCGCGCCCAGGGCGGCATGTGCTCGAGCGGCGCGACGCGGGGGCTGGCGGTGTCGGCGGTATCGGCGGTGCCGGCGGCGCGGTCGACCGCGTGCGCTTCGAGGTGCGCGCGGCGCCGCCGCCGCTCAGCCGTTCGCCGGGCTGAAGAGGCGCTCGACGGCGGTGTCGATGATCACGCTGGCCAGGCTGTAGAGCAGCGAGCCGATCAGCGCCGCGGCGAAGCCGGTGACGTTGAAGCCGTCGAGCACCGAGGCGGCGGCCCAGAACATCAGCGCGTTGATCACGAACAGGAACAGGCCCAGCGTGAGCAGCGTGACGGGCAGCGTCAGCAGCACGAGGATCGGCCGCACCAGCAGGTTCAGCAGCCCGATCACGAAGGCCGCGATCAGGGCCTGGCCGAAGCCCGCGACCTGCACGCCGGGGTACAGGTAGGCCACCAGCAGCAGCGCCGCGGCGAGCAGCAACCAACGCACGATGAGCTTCATGCGGGCAGGATAGCGTGGCTCACCGTGGTGAGAAAGCGTCTTTCTCCTGGGAAAAACGCTTCTCACCGAGGGAACGAGGCATTACCATCGCGCCTGCCCGGTGGCCGCATGGATCAATCGGAGCCCGCGCGGACAGCGATGTCCGCAACGAGGCACCCCACGGAACCGGCATCCGACTCAACCTAGACGGAGATCATTCAAATGGCAACTGCGAAGAAAGCTGCGAAGAAGGCCCCTGCGAAAAAGGCCGCCGCGAAGAAGGCCCCGGCCAAGAAGGCGGCGGCCAAGAAGGCCCCCGCGAAGAAGGCCGCACCGGCCAAGAAGGCCCCGGCCAAGAAGGCGGCCAAGCCCAAGGCCCCGGCCAAGAAGCGCACCCCCAGCGCCGCCTTCATGAAGGCGATGACCCCGAGCGCCGCGCTGGCCGCCGTCATCGGCGACCGCGCGATGCCGCGCACCGAGGTCACCAAGAAGGTCTGGGACTACATCAAGAAGAACGGCCTGCAGGACAAGGCCAAGCGCACGATGATCAACGCCGACGCCAAGCTGCGCGAAGTGCTGGGCAAGGCGCAGGTCTCGATGTTCGAGATGACCAAGCTGATCAGCTCGCACCTGAAGTAATCCGCATCGGTGCCAGCCGGCATCAGCGAGAGGGGCCCGCCGGGCCCCTTTTTCATGCGCAGAATGCGCGCCGTCCACACCCTTGGAGCCGCGCGATGTTCCAGCGTCCGACGACCATCCTCCTGCTCGCCGCCGCCTTGCTGGCGCCGCCCGCCTGGGCCCAGCAGGACGTGCCCAGGAGCAAGGACCACCCCCTGCTCACCCGCTACCCCAACTCGCACATCGCCGAGTACGAGGCGAGCTTCAACGCGCTGGAGTTCCCGGTCGGCGCGGTGAATGCGCGCAAGCGCGAGCGCGTGGAGGGCAACGCCACGCGCATCCACTACTTCCACAACGACCCCGACAAGCAGCCGAGCGCGCTGCAGCTGATCCGCAACGTCCAGAACGCGATCAAGGCGATCGGCGGCGAGGTGCTCTACGAACGCCTGCCGCGCGACGGCGACGGCGGCGAGACCACGCTGCGCGTGGCCACCGGCGGCAAGCAGGTGTGGGTGCGCGTGGAACCGGGCATCTTCAGCGCGCCCACGCAGAGCTACAGGCTCGACATCGTCGAGGTGGCGGCGATGCAGCAGGTGGTGAGCGCCAACCAGATGCTCGACGAGCTGAACAAGAACGGCTTCATCGCGCTGTACATCAACTTCGACACCAACAAGTGGGACCTCAAGGCCGACGGCCAGGCCACGGTGCGCGAGATCGTGGCCATGCTCAAGGCCGCGCCGGCGCTGAAGATCGCGGTCGAGGGCCACACCGACAACGTGGGCGCGGCGGCGGCCAACAAGACGCTGTCGGACAACCGCGCCAAGGCCGTGGCAGGCGCCATCACCGCGGCCGGCATCCCGGCCGCCCGCGTGAGCGCGGCCGGCTTCGGCGCCGAGCGCCCGGTGGCCGACAACCGCAGCGAAGAGGGCCGCGCCAAGAACCGGCGCGTGGATCTGGTGAAGAAGTAGGCGCCAAGCCGCAGGCGTTGGGCGGTAGGCCGCCTCAGGCCGCCGCCGCCGCCGCGCACACGCGGTTGCGCCCGCCGCGCTTGGCCTCGTACAGCGCGGCGTCGGCGCGCCGCATCAGGCCGGCCAGCTCGTAGCCGGGCGCGCTCGCCAGGCCGATGCTCGCCGTCACGCGCTGCGCGGCCGGCAGCGCCGGCCAGCGCTCGCGCGCGATGCGCTCGCGCAGCCGCTCGCACACCTCGGCGGCGCGCTCGGCGTCCATGCCGGGCAGCAGCAGCACGAACTCCTCACCGCCCAGGCGGGCCAGCACGTCGCCGGCGCGCATGTTCTCGCGCAGCAGCTGCGCCAGGCCGCGCAGCACGGCGTCGCCGGCGGCGTGGCCATGGCCGTCGTTGATGGCCTTGAAGTGGTCGATGTCGATCAGCGCCAGCGTGAGCGCGAGCGCAGCGGCTTCGCCCTGCGGCAGCAGCTCGCCGGCGCGGCGCTCGAAGTGGCGCCGGTTGCCGAGACCCGTGAGCTCGTCCTGCTCGGCGCGCTGGCTCGCCTCGGCGGCGCGCCGGCGCTGGTGGCTGGCCTCGGCGCGTGCCTGCTCGGCCTGCCACTGCGCGCGCTGCGCCTCGGCGCGCGAGACGAACAGCATCGACTGTGCGCGCAGCTGCGTCGTCGTGCGCCGGCGCTCGAGCCGCTCGACGGCCTCGAAGTGGCCCAGCGCGTCGGCGTGTCGGCCGAGCACGCGGCAGGCGCGGTAGGCGGCGTGGTGGGCGCGGATGAGCGTCTGCTGCGGCGCCGCGTCGCCGCGGTCGGCCATCTCGTCGAGCAGGCTCGCCGCGCCGTCCAGTGCCTCGGCGGCGCGGCCGGCGCCGAGCAGCCAGTCGGCGAGCGAGGCCTGGATGCGCCAGCGGTGCGCGTGCAGCTGGCGCGCTTCGGCCAGCGCCAGGGCACGTCGCAGCAGCGCCTCGGCCGGCGCGAGTTCGCCCTGGTGCAGCAGCACCTCGCCCAGGTTGCCGAGCACGGCCACCTCGTAGACCGCGTCGGGCACCGCGGCGAGCAGCGCGCGTGCGCGTTCGCCGGCCTCGCGTGCCTCGTGCAGCATCGCGCGCGCCTCGGCCTCGGGTGCCGCGCCGATCAGGCGGTGGTAGGCGCCGATGGCCATCGCCATCGTGCCGTTGTGCGCCATCAGCAGCGCGATGCCCGGCGCGGCCCCGCGGTGCGCGGCGATCGCCTCGCGCAGCACGCGCAGGCCCTGCCAGGAGTCGCCCATGCGCTCGAAGCAGGCGCCGAGCGTGAAGGCGGCGGCGATCGCCGGCTCGGCCCCGCCGCGTGCCGCAGCGCTGCGCACGAGTTCGTGTGCGGCGTTCAGCGCCACGTCGTAGGCGCTGGTCTCGCAGGCGGCGAGCGCGAGCACGCGCAGCAGCTCGTGGCGCTCGGCGTCGAGTGCCGGCGCCACCGCGGGCAGCGCGAGTTCGTCGAGCAGCAGCAGCGCGGCGGGCACCAGGTCGGCATGACGCCCGAGCCGCCACAGGTGCACGCATTGCCAGACCCCGGCACGGCCGGCCTCGACGGCGCAGCCCAGGTCCAGCGCGAGGCGGCGCGCCTGGCCGGAGGCCTCGAGCGCGGCGCCCGGCGCGTGCGACCCCTGCGGCGAAGCCGGGTCGGCCTGGGCGAGCCGCTCGGCCAGCAGGGCATGGCGATCGGCGTGGTTCATGGGCGCGCGCAGGAGCAGGACATCGGACGGCGGATCAACAACTTCGATCGGCGTGCCAGCGCCGAACTTGAGCACTCAATGCACGCGCCACAACTCCAGCAGCACGCGGCGTGCCTCGCGCCGTCCGACGGCGATGGCGAGCGTGCGATTCAGCTCGGACCAGCGCGCCGAGCCAGTGGCGAATCGCATCGCGGTGCGGAAGAAATATGCCTCGGGCGGCACGTTCTCACCGCGTGCCAATGCATCGAGCACCTCGGGCGGGCCATGGCGCAGGCCCTTGCTCTGGATCTCGACATGCGCGCCGTCTGGCGTGAGCACGATGTAGTGCGCCTCGAGTTCGACGGCGCCGTCGGCGCGCCGCCATTGCCAGTCGCTGCCGCCGGGCAGGATGATGCCGTGCAGGCCCGGCCCTTCGACGGTGCCGCCGAGCAGTGCCACGTGGCGCCGCTCGGCCAGCGGCGTGGTGCCCAGCGAGAGCACCTCGCCGACGTCGCAGCGCACCTGCGCCATCCAGCTCAGGCCGGGTGCGGCGGGGGGTGCGGACGGTGCGTGCCGATCGCTCGTCACAGGTTCGGCGGGCCGAAGGGGCCCGTTGCGTTGGCCGCGATCCACGCGCTCGCCGCCCAGCAGGCCACGTTCTGCGGCAGGGTGGCGGGGTCGATGCGATCGAGGGTGTCGTTGACGGTGTGGTGCACGTCGAAGTAGGCGCTGCCGTCCTGCGAGAGCTGCAGCGCCGGCCAGCGGTGGCGGCGCATCAGCAGCGCGGCGTCGGGCCCGGGCGTGCCTTCGTTGGCGGCCTGCTCCGGCCGCGCCACGCCGAGCGGCGCGAGCACGCCGGCCAGCGCCTCCACCACCGGCAGCGCGGCGGGCGCGACGCGGCTTCTGAGCGCGTAGATGCGGCCGGCGCCGAAGTCGCTCTGGCTCACCAGCTGGTGCTTCTGGTCCTTGTAGCGGTTGCCATAGGCGAGCGCGCCGTCGAAGCCGTTCTCCTCGTTGCCGAACAGCACGACACGGATCGTGCGCCGCGGCGCGCGGCCGCTGCGTGCGACGAGCGCCGCGGCGGCTGTGACGATGCCGCAGCCGCTGGCGTTGTCCAGTGCGCCCTGGCCGACGTCCCAGCTGTCGAGGTGGGCGCTGAGCAGCACGATCTCGTCGGCGAGGTCGCTGCCGGGCACCTCGGCGATCACGTTGGCGGTGGTGGCGTCGACGCCGCTTCGCGCCTCGAGTTCGAAGTGCAGGCGCGGCGTGCGCCCGGCGGCCACCAGCGCGGCGATGTGTTCGGCGTCGGGCACCGAGACGGCGAAGGCCGGGATGCGCGGCACGCTCAGGTCGTAGCGCATGGCGCCGGTGTGGGCCACCGGCGCGCTGCTCGTTCCCGCGGCGCCTGCGGTGCCGCTCGTCCCGATGGAGCGGATCGCCACCGCCAGCGCGCCGCGCCGCGCCGCCTCCACCGCGCCGTTGAAGCGTGCCGCCACCGCGGCGCCGTAGCCGCGGCCGTCGCGCGCGCGTTCGGTCTTCTGATCGATGAAGACGATGCGGCCGTTGGCGCGCGACTGTCCTCGTTCGGTGGTGTCGGCGCGCAGCGCGGCGAGGTCGGGGTAGTAGGCGATCTCGGCCTCGATGCCGCCGGCCGGCGCGGCCACGCTGTTGCCGAGCGCGGCCATCACCAGCGCCCGCGGTGCGGGCGCGGTGAGGCGAGCCGAGGCCGGTCCGCGCTGCCAGATGCGCAGCGGCAGGGTCTCGGCGCGTGGCCGGGCGAGCTTCAGCCTCTCGAACGAGGCCACCGCCCACGCGGCAGCCTTGGCGTCGGCGGCCGATCCGGCCGGCCGCGCGCCGACCTCGGTGCACAGCTCGCGCACGAGGCGCCAGGCCTCCTCGTCGGCCAGACCGGCCTGACGCAGGCGTTCGGCGTGGCGCAGGTCGTCGTCGGACATGGCGGGTGCGGCCGATGCGGCCGATGCGGCGGGTGCGACGGGTGCGGCGGGCCCCTCGGGCGCGGCGCAGCCCGCCGCGGCCACGCCCGCGCCGGCCGCCAGCAATGCGCGGCGCCTCACTTGGAGGTGGGCATCACGAACTCGGCGCCCTTGGCGATGCTCTCCGGCCAGCGCTGCATCACGCTCTTCTGCTTGGTGTAGAAGCGCACGCCCTCTTCGCCGTAGGCGTTCATGTCGCCGAACAGGCTCTTCTTGAAGCCGCCGAAGCCATGCCAGGCCATCGGCACGGGGATCGGCACGTTCACGCCGACCATGCCCACGTTGACGCGGCGCGAGAACTCGCGCGCCACGCCGCCGTCGGAGGTGAAGACGGCCACGCCGTTGCCGTACTCGTGGTCGTTGACGAGCTGCACCGCCTCGGCGAGATCCTTCGCGCGCACGCAGGAGAGCACCGGGCCGAAGATCTCTTCCTTGTAGATGCGCATGTGCGGCTTGACGTGGTCGAACAGCGTGCCGCCGGTGAAAAAGCCGGACTCGAAGCCCACCACCTTGTGGCCGCGCCCGTCGACGACGAGTTTCGCGCCTTCCTCGACGCCGACGCCGATCATCTTCTCGATGCGGTCGCGCGCTTCCTTGGTGACGATGGGGCCCATCTCGGCGTCGGGCTCCATGCCGTTCTTCACCTTCAGCTGGCGCGCGCGCTCGGCGAGCTTGCCCATGATGCGGTCGCCGGCGTCGCCGACCAGCACCGCCACGCTGATCGCCATGCAGCGCTCGCCGGCCGAGCCGTAGGCGCTGCCGATGAGCGCGTCGACGGCCTGGTCGAGGTCGGCGTCGGGCATCACGACCATGTGGTTCTTGGCCCCGCCGAGGGCCTGCACGCGCTTGCCGTTCCTCGCCCCGGTCTCGTAGATGTACTGCGCGATCGGCGTGCTGCCGACGAAGCTCACCGCCCTCACGTCGGGGTGGGCGAGCAGCGCGTCGACCGCCACCTTGTCGCCCTGCACGACGTTGAACACGCCGTCGGGCAGGCCGGCCTGCTTGAGCAGGTCGGCCATGAAGAGCGACGGGCTCGGGTCGCGCTCGCTCGGCTTGAGCACGAAGGCGTTGCCGCAGGCCAGCGCGATCGGGAACATCCAGCACGGCACCATGCACGGGAAGTTGAACGGCGTGATGCCGGCCACCACGCCGAGCGGCTGGCGCAGGGTCCAGTTGTCGATGCCAGTCGAGACCTGATCGGTGTAGTCGCCCTTGAGCAGCTGCGGCGCGCCGCAGGCGAACTCGACGATGTCGATGCCGCGCGTGACCTCGCCCTGCGCGTCGCTGAACACCTTGCCGTGCTCGGCGGTGATCATCGCGGCCAGCGTGTCGCGGTGCTGGTTGAGCAGCTGCAGGAAGGCGTTGAGCACGCGCGCGCGGCGGATCGGCGGCGTCTCGCCCCAGGCCGGCTGCGCGGCGCGCGCGGCGGCCA
>Ga0073934_10010769_pt1 | contig 11253 bp, 12 predicted proteins | sample LarsenN4metaG_FD_76834 | JGI IMG/M metagenome (GOLD analysis project Ga0073934, IMG submission 76834) | Hot spring sediment bacterial and archeal communities from British Columbia, Canada, to study Microbial Dark Matter (Phase II) - Larsen... ...
AAGACCGGCCAGACGCCGAGCGACACGTTGAAAAAGGAAATCAATCTGGCGGTGCGTGAGCATCTCGGACCGCATGCCACGCCGGAAAAGATTCAATTCACCGAGGGCCTGCCCAAGACCCGCTCCGGCAAAATCATGCGCCGCATCCTGCGCAAGATCGCCGAGGGCGACACCGCCAACCTCGGCGATACCAGCACCCTCGCCGATCCCGGCGTGGTGGACTCGCTGGTGACGGGGCGGGTGTGAAATCAAACCATGAAAACCCATTTTCAAATCCTCCTCGCCGTCATCCTGGCCGGCGCGCTGCACCTGGCTCACGCGGCCAGTCCCTTGCCGCGCAGCGCGCCCGAGGCGCAGGGCGTTTCGTCCGTCGCGCTGCTGGACTTTGTGAACGCGCTCGACGCGATTGACGGGATGCACGGCGTGATGGTCGTGCGGCACGGCCAGGTGGTGGCCGAGGGCTGGTGGAAGCCATACGACGCCGCGCACAACCATGTGCTGTATTCGCTGAGCAAGAGTTTCACCTCCACGGCGGTTGGCTTGGCGGTGGCGGAGGGCAAGTTGAGCATTGATGATGAGGTGTTGAAGTTCTTTCCCGCTGACGCGCCGGCGAACGCAAGCAGTAACCTCAAGGCGATGCGCGTGCGGGATTTGCTCATGATGTCCACGGGGCATCAGGACGAGCCGCCCACCGCGCCGGATGCGGTGTCGGCGAAGTCGTTCCTCGCGCAGGCGGTGCCGCACCTGCCGGGCACGCATTTCAAATACAACACCGCCGCCACGTTCATGCAGTCGGCTATCGTGCAGCAGGCGACGGGGCAGACGGTGCTGGACTATCTGCGCCCGCGATTGTTCGCGCCGCTCGGCATCGAGCAGCCGGTGTGGGACGCCAACTTTCAGGGTATTTCGCTGGGCGGCTACGGCCTGCGCGTGCGCACGGAGGACATCGCGAAGTTCGGGCAACTTTACCTACAACAGGGCCGCTGGGACGGCAAACAACTCATCCCCGCGGAGTGGATTGCGCTGGCCACCTCGAAGCAGACCTCGAACGGCAGCAATCCGAAGAGCGACTGGAACCAGGGCTATGGCTTCCAGTTCTGGCGTTGCCGCCACAACGCCTACCGCGGCGACGGAGCGTTTGGGCAGTATTGCGTGGTGATGCCGGACCAAGACGCCGTGGTGGCCATCAACAGCGGCATTCGGGACATGCAGGCGGTATTGAACCTGATTTGGGACAAGCTGCTGCCTGCGATGCAGCCAAGGAAACTGAAGGCGGATGCCCCCGCCAGCCGGCAACTCAAGGACAGACTTGCGCGGCTTGAAGTGCGTCCTGCCCAGGGCGCTGCATCATCGCCCATGGCTGGCAAGGTGTTGAATCGGAAGTTCACGTTCCCGACCAACGAGCAAAAACTGGAAAGCGTCACGTTGTCGTCAGCCGACCCGGTCGGGATTCTGACGCTGACCGCCCGGCTGGATGGCAAGGACATGATCATCCCTTGTGGTTTCAAGGAGTGGAAGAAAGGCCGCGCGCCGCTTATGGGTGGACGGCTGGCGCAATTCCCGGACGAGCCCGTGGCCGGCACCTTCGCCTGGCCATTGGAAGACACCTGTGTCATCAAGTTCTGTGGCTACGAAACGCCCTTCCACACCACGCTGACGCTGAAGTTCGAGGGCAGCCAGTTGACTTTGGACACCGAGGCGAACGTCGGCTTCGGCGGCACGAAACGCCCGCAGTTGACCGGGCGAGCCGAGTGAGCGGGCGGGGCGCCCTTGCCACTCCCGTCCTTTCCCGGTATCAAACAGGCAAGTCAACGTCGCTGCCGGCCAGCGGCGGCGATGAAACTTTGAAATCCAACACACGACCCATTCCCCATCATGTCCAGCATCGGAAAATTGATGAAGCAGGCGGCGCGGATGCAGCAGCAGATCGAGGCTACGCAGGCGGCGCTTGCCGTGCGCACCGTCGAGGCCACCAGCGGCGGCGGCGCGGTCAAAGTCGTTGCCACCTGCGACGGCAAGGTGAAGTCCATCAAGATGGACCCGACGGCCATCAACCCGGCGGACGCGCAACTGCTCGAAGACCTCGTGCTCACCGCCGTCAACAACGCCCTTGACCAGGCCCGCGAGATCAACAGCCAGGAAATGGGCAAGGTCACCCAGGGCTTCAGCCTGCCGGGGATGATGTGATGGCCGGCCAGTAATCAGCAATCAGTGGGCAGGGATCAGTATTTACGGATTGGCAATCGGGCATACAGGCTTACTGACAACGGACCTCTGATTACTGATAACTCTCCTCAAATGTCCGCGCTTCCCGAACCGCTCACGACCCTGATCGCGGCCTTGAACAAACTGCCGGGCATCGGGCCACGTTCAGCTGAACGGCTGGCGCTGCACCTCGTTCAAGCCGACACCGACGCGGTGAAACGGCTGGCGGAGGCGATCCTCAGCGCGCGGGAGAAGATTCAGCATTGCGACATCTGCGGGTCATTGACCGAGCGCCAACCCTGCGCCCTGTGCGACGATCCGCGGCGTGAGGCCGCCCTGGTCTGCGTCGTGGAACGCGCGGTGGATATTCTCAACTTGGAGAGGACCGGCGTGTTTCACGGGCGCTACCACGTGCTCGGCGGCCGCATCTCGCCGCTGGACGGCATCGAACCTGAAGACCTGCGCATCGCCGAACTGGAAACCCGTCTCGGCCAGGAGCCGATCAAGGAAGTCATCCTGGCGCTGGGCACGGACGTGGAGGGCGACGCCACGAGCCATTATCTCGCCACACGGCTTGGCACAAAGGGCGTGAAGGTCACGCGGCTGGCCCACGGTTTGCCCGCCGGCAGCGGGCTGGAATTCGCCGATGAACTGACGCTCACGCAAGCCCTGCAGGGGCGCAGGGAACTGAGCCGTTGAAGCCCGCGTTGCGCGCTTGAGTTGGCAAATCCACTTGTGAGTTAATTCCCGCCCTGACACACGAAAGGCAACGACTATGACACTGATGGGCATTGGCGACGAAGCCGGCAGCCGGCTCGAAACACAAATCATGGCCTCACAGGCGCTCGGCTGGAAATTCATCGAGATGCGCGGCGTGGAGGTACCGGGCTTTCCCAAGGCCAATTTCCATGAAATCCCGGACGCGGCCTTTGACCTCGCCGCCGCGAAGCTTCAGGAGGCCGGGTTGGGCGTGTACTGCTTCGGCTCCACCATCATGAACTGGCAGAAGACCGTCGAGACCCCCTTCGACGTGACGCTCGCCGAGGTGCGCCGCGCCATTCCGCGCATGCAGCGGCTGGGCACCAAATTCGTCCGCATCATGAGCTTCAAGCCCAAGGACGACGAGGGCATGACCCCGCCGGTCGTGTTCGAGCGCGTGCGTGAGGTGGTGAAGATGTTTCTCGATGCCGGGCTGCAACCCGTCCACGAGAACTGCATGAACTACGGCGGCATGAGCTGGCAGCACGCGGAGGAACTACTGGAGAAAGCCCCCGGCCTCAAGTGGGTCTTCGACACCGCGAACCCCATCTTCAACGCCGACCGCCGCGGCCCCGCGCCCTGGCCCAAGCAGGACCCTTGGGAGTTCTGGCTGCACATGAAGCCGCACACCGCGCACATCCACATCAAAGACGCGACGTGGAACCCGGCGAAGAACGACGCTGACTACAACTGGCCCGGCGAAGGCCAGGGCCGCGTGCATGACATCCTCAAGGACGCCTTCGCCAGCGGGTACGACGCGGGCATCAGCATCGAACCGCACATGGTCGTCGTGTTCCATGACGCCCATTCCAAGGCCAGCGACGACGCCACCATGGCAAACTTCATCGAATATGGGCGAAGGCTGGAAAAGCTCATCGCCGGCATCAAGACCGGGTTGAAACAGGGCTGAACCGCCTTGGCAACGCGCTTCCGCCATTTCCAATGGCTGACAAACCGGCTTAACTGCCCTCCATGGTTTCCGTCATCATCGTCGCCGCCGGCAAGGGCGTCCGCATGGGGCCGGATGTGGACAAGCTCTGGCTGGAAGTGGCCGGACGCCCCATCATTGAACACACGTGGCGGCGCGTGGATGCCATTTCCAGCGTGAGCGAAATCATCCTCGTGGTGCGCGACGGGATGCAGACGGAATTTGCCAACCTTGCCAGCCAACGCCCCTTTGCGAAGCCCTGGCGGCTGGTGGTTGGAGGCAAGGAGCGGCAGGACTCGGTTTGGAACGGCCTGGAGGCGCTTTCACCGCAGACGGAAATCGTGGCCATCCAGGACGCTGCCCGGCCCTGCACGACGGCGGAAGTCTTCGAAGCCACCATTGATGACGCGCGTGAAACGGGAGCCGCTGTGGCCGCCCAGCGTGTGACCGACACGGTCAAGGAATCCGGCGACGGCCGCACCATCTCCGGACATCTGGACCGCAGTCGGCTTTGGGCCGTGCAGACGCCACAGACCTTCCGGGTGGAGGTCATCCGCCGCGCTCTGGCTGAGGTGCGCGCGCGTGGACTGGCCATCACCGACGACACGGCAGCTTGCGAATGCATCGGCCAGCCCGTCCGGTTGGTGGAATCGCCGGCCCCGAATCCCAAGGTGACGACGCCCGCCGACCTGCCTTACCTGAAGCTGCTGCTGGGCGGCGGTTGAAGGCGGATTTCGGCTTGGTTCGGCAGGAAGGCGTTGGTTAGATGTCGCGCATGAAAACCCGCCAGTTGCTGCTCCTCGTTGCTTTGACACTTTCCGCCACCACCGCCTTTGCCGCTGACAAGGGCAGGACCCTTTCGCTGTTTGATGGGAAGACCTTCACGGGCTGGACCGGTGACACGAATAGGACCTGGCGCATCGTGGATGGGGCCTTCGTGGGCGGTTCGCTCACGGAGAAGGTGCCGCGCAATGAGTTTCTGCGGACGGAACGGCGCTTCACGAACTTCGTGCTGCGGCTCAAGTTCAAGCTCACCGGCAAGGAGGGCTTCGTGAACGCTGGCGTGCAGGTGCGCAGCGAACCCGCCGTCAAGCCGCCCAATGAAATGGTCGGCTACCAGTGCGACATCGGCGAAGGCTGGTGGGGTGCGATCTACGACGAATCACGCCGCAACAAGCCGCTCATCAAGCCCGATCCCGCCGCCGTGGAGAAGGGCGTCAGGCGCGGCGACTGGAACGACTACGAAATCCGCTGCGAGGGCAAACGCATCCGCACAAGCATCAACGGCGTGCCGATGGTGGACTACACCGAGCCGGATGATACCATTCCCCAACACGGCTTGATCGGCCTGCAAATCCACGGTGGTGGCGTGGCCGAGGCCTGGTACAAGGACATCACCCTGGAAGTGCTGCCCTAACCGATGACGGGAGGGCTGCCCGAGTTTTCTGGTGGAATCATCCGTCGTCTGCGGCATCTTTACGGGCATGGCCAACATTCTCATCCGCCCCGGCTGGCATATCCCTGAACGCCACGCCACGCCGCAGAAAGTCTTTCACAATCGCCGCCAGTTCCTGCGCCAGATGGGTTTCACCGGCGCGGGTTTGCTGGCGGGCGCGATGGGCGCACCCACGGAAGCCGCCGAAGCCACCGCGAAGAACGGCTATCCTTATCCGCGCAACAAGGCGTTCGATCCAGGCTGGACATTGAGCAACCAGCGTGTCGTCGAGACCTACAACAACTTCTACGAGTTCAGCACCAGCAAGGAGCGCGTTCATACGCTCGTCGGCGATTTTGTCACCTCGCCCTGGGAAGTGGATATCGGTGGCTTGTGCGAAAAGCCGATGAAGGTGGACGCGCGTGAACTGGCCGCGTCCATGCCGCTGGAGGAGCGGGTGTATCGCTTCCGCTGCGTCGAGGGCTGGGCGATGATCGTGCCATGGACCGGCTTTCCACTGGCCCGGTTGATTGAGAAGGTGCAACCAAAGCCTGAAGCAAAGTTCGTGAAGTTTGTCACCGCGTTCAAACCCGACCAGATGCCCGGCCTGGCGCGTCTGCGCAGTTATCCGTGGCCTTACACCGAGGGACTGGCTTGACGAGGCGATGCACGATCTCACGCTCGTGACCACCGGCGTCTATGGCAGGCCGCTGCCCAAACAAATGGGCGCGCCCATCCGCCTCGTCGTGCCGTGGAAGTACGGCTACAAGAGCATCAAATCCATCGTGAAGATCGAGTTCACCGCCACGCAGCCCCGGACGCTTTGGGAAACGCTTTCACCCGAGGAATACCCCTTCGAGTCCAACGTGAATCCGCGCGTGCCGCACCCGCGCTGGTCGCAGGCCACCGAGCGGATGATTGACAGCGATGTGCGCGTCCGCACCCAGCCCTTCAACGGCTACGGAGACCTGGTGGCAAAGCTGTATTCGTGACCCATCTCAAAGCAGCCTTGTGAGGGAATGGAGTCGGGGCGCAGGCGGATTCCGGCACGCTGGCCCTATTCCGCACGATGGAAGTTCTCGGAGGTCTCCTTGGCCCGGTAGCGTACGGTGCCGAAGAGTTTGCGGCCAGACAGTTCCACGTTGGATTGCTTCACGTACCAGACTTGGTCCGCACCCGGTTCGCGCAGGAGGGTGAGTTGAAAGTTGTCCAGCACGCCCAGCAGGCCCGCCCAGAGAGTGACACGATCCGTCAGACGCATCTCGGCCCGGGCGATTTCCCAGTCGCGCTCGTCCACCCAGATGACGCCCGTCATGCGGTTGATGACGCGGTCCATGAGTTTGTCCGCCGACGCGTCGGGATCGCGAGACAGGAAACTGACACGCAACAGTGTGCGGCCCTCCAGTGTCTCTCGCCGCTCCACCGTCCAGTCGAAGCGCCGGAAAAGCTCCTCGGTCAGCAGTCGCTCGAACTGTCCCCGGCGCCCGCCTTTGCTGGATCGCGTCAACTGATCGCGCGCGGATTCCTCCCGCTTAGCCTGATTGTCTGGGTCCAGTCGCCGTCCTTCGGCGTCCATCTCCACCAACCGCGCCCGGGTCACGCCGCCCATTTGCGTCACATCATACAACTTCACCTTGGTCGAGCGCACATTGCCGTGATGATCCAACTCTTCAACCGTGGTCCGCTTGGTGAATTGATACGGCTGCGTGTTTGTGGACACGGCGGCGGCGCGGTCGAGGATGCGCCGCACCACCGTTTCCGCCGCCGGCACGCCGCCCGCTGCCAGCGGCGTTTCAAAGGCCGGGAACAGCGCCAGGCATCCCAGCCCAGCCACCCGCAAGGCGTGCTTTCGGATTCCTTTCAACAGCGTAAGAGCAATGACCATTGGTCGCGGGGCAAGCTGCGGCCATTTCGACCGATTAGCAAGGCTGGCCTCCTAGGCCGGGCGGTGCTATTCTCCGGCCATGAAAAATTACAACTGGGCGGTGCGGTTCCAGGACATTCACACGGCGGCGGTGAAGGCTTACGAGGCGGGTCGTTGCACGCCGGGGACGATGTTCACCGCCGACCAGGTGGCGGCGCTGGCGGAGATCGGCTGCACGCCGCAGGAGTTGTTTGACTTTGTGGAGGACTATTGCAATGGCGGCGAGCCGCCCTTTGCCACGGTGCTGTTGATCACCTCGCTCCGCCGCGAGTATTTCCTCACGGTGCAGCATGGCAAGCCGTCGGGGCGGGTGATTGACATGGACGCGCTGCCGCCCAAGTCCGAGGCGGTGGACGGCATCGCGTGGCTGCCCCGGCTCATCCAGAAGGCGCGGGCCAAGCTGCGCGGCGAAATGCCGCCGGACCTGATGTATGGCTGCGGGGGCGACCGGCCTTTCTGCCGGAAGATGAATGTGGATCTGGCGGATTTCCTGCGCGTGGTCTGGCGCGCGGGGGACAATGACCGCGAGATCATTGACTACGTGAAAAGGCAGGCCGGAATGCTTTGAGCGGCGTGGGGAGGACGGCAACCGGGGGCAAACCTTCGCCAATTGGCGTGACGGGGTATTCGTTGCCAAAGGCGCGCTGCTGCGCCAGTTTTCGCCTGACAAGCAAACTAATCCGCGCGGGCAGCCGCGCACAACTGGAGGCCGCCATGTTTGAAGCCGCTGAACTCGGTCGGAAGATGTCCAAGGAGGCGTATGAAGCGAAGGAACCGCGCTTGCGAGCGGAGTTGTTGCAGGCCCATTTCGCGCTCAAGGGGCAGAAATTCCCGGTCATCGTGATCATTTCCGGCGCCGACGGCGCGGGCAAGGGCGAGCTGGTTCACCGTCTCAACGAGTGGCTCGACCCGCGCGGAGTGGAGACGCACGCCTTCTGGAAACCCAGCGAGGAGGAGCGCGAACGGCCGCGGTACTGGCGTTTCTGGCGCGCGCTGCCCGGGCGCGGGCGCATTGGAATCCTGTTCGGTTCCTGGTACAGCGAGCCCATCATCCGGCGTGTGTATGGCGAGTCCAAGGGGAGCGAGCTGGACACCGAGTTGGACCACATCGCAGCTTTCGAGAAGATGCTGGCGGACGACGGGGCGTTGATCGTCAAGTTCTGGCTGCACCTGACGAAGAAGGCGCAGCGCAAGGCTTTGAAAAAGCTGGAGAAGAACGGACGTCTCACGCCCAACGACCGGAAGCATTTCAAACTCTACGACAAATTCCGCAAGGTGTCGGAACGCGCCTTGCGCCACACTGACACGGCCGCCGCGCCCTGGCATGTGATCGAGGCGGAGGACAAGCGATTCCGGGAGTTCACCGCCGCCACGATCCTGCGCGACGCCATCCAACGCCGGTTCAAGGAGGCCGCGAACACAGCCAGGCTGAAAGCGGCAGTTACCAGCGAGGGCCTGGCTGATGACGCGGGAAAGACCGCCGTGGCGCGCCTTGAAAAGGCCGGTTCGATCCTTGCCCACGTGGACCTGAGCCAGAAGCTGGCGGAGGCAAAGTATCGCCAGCAACTGGAAGCTTGCCAGGAGCGTTTGAGCCGTCTGGGCTGGGCTGCCCATGCGAAGAAGCGCTCGATGGTCATGGTGTTCGAGGGCTGGGATGCCGCCGGAAAGGGCAGTGCCATCCGGCGCGTGACGCAAGCGCTGGATCCCCGCCTCTATCGCGTGGTGGGAGTTGCCGCGCCCACGGACGAGGAACGCGCCCAGCATTACCTCTGGCGGTTCTGGCGACATCTGCCGCGCGGGGGATTCGTGACCATCTTCGACCGTTCCTGGTATGGCCGCGTGCTGGTGGAGCGGGTCGAGGGATTTGCGCCCGCCGCCGACTGGGGCCGCGCGTATCAAGAGATCAACAACTTCGAGGAGCAATTGGCGCGGCACGGAGTGGTGTTGAACAAGTTTTGGGTTCACATCAGTCCGGACGAGCAACTGCGTCGGTTCAAGGAGCGGCAAAAGGTCGCCCACAAGCAGCACAAGATCACCGAGGAGGACTGGCGCAACCGCAAGCAATGGGACGCCTACGAGTTGGCCGTGAACGAGATGGTCGCCCGCACCAGCACGGAATACGCGCCCTGGACCCTGGTGGCCGGCAACGACAAGAAATTCGCCCGCATCCAGATTCTGAAAACCATTTGTGAGCGCCTGGAGGAGGCGCTGTAAGACCGGGTGAGCCGAGGCCCGCTCCAGATAGGATTACCTTTTGCCCTGCCGGAAGGCCCGTGCCATAGTCCGCGCCTTTGTTGAGCCGCGCATGAAACGCCAGCCCTCTATCGGCATCATTTTTCTGACCGTGTTCCTCGATCTCGTGGGCTTCGGCATCGTGCTGCCGCTGCTGCCGGTTTTCAGCGAGGAGATGGGCGCCAGCGGCTTCGTCATCGGCGTCATCATGGCGTCGTTTTCACTGATGCAGTTCATCTTTGCGCCTTGGTGGGGAAAGTTGTCCGACCGCGTCGGGCGGCGGCCGGTGCTTTTGGTGAGCCTGGCTTTCTCGGCGTTGTCCTATGCGATTTTTGCCATCGGTTCCGGCATGACGGGCGAGGCCGGGCTGTGGGTGTTGCTCGGCTCGCGCGTGGCCGCAGGCATCTGCGGGGCGAACATCTCGGTGGCGCAGGCGTACATCGCGGACATCACCCCGCCGGAGAACCGATCGAAGCGGATGGGGTTGATTGGCATGGCGTTTGGGCTGGGCTTCATCTTTGGCCCGGTGTTGGGCGGGCTGAGTTTGAAGTGGTTTGGCGTGACCGGGCCGGGCTGGGTGGCCACGGCGTTCTGCGCGGTGAATTTTCTGCTCGCCCTCGCCATTCTACCCGAGAGCTGGAAACCCAACGGCGAACACGCGCCCCGGCGCCCGCGCCTGGCCCAATGGATGCACACGCTTTCCCAGCCCAAGGTGGGACTGCTGATCTGGTTGTTCTTCCTCGCGACCTTCGCCTTTACCTGCTTTGAGACCACGCTCGGCCTGCTGGTGGCGAAAAACTTCGGCCTGCACCCCAAGCAGGACGCGGACAAGATCAGCTACCTGTTCACCTACTGCGGCCTGATTGGCGCGCTGGTGCAAGGGGGCGCGGTGGGACGGCTGGTGAGGAAATATGGCGAACCCGGCTTGATTGCCCTGAGCCTGGGCCTGACCGCTGCTGCTTTGGCACCAATGCCCTTTGTCAGCGGCTGGCCCGCGCTGCTGGCAGTGCTGGCGGTGCTCTCCATCGGCTCGCAACTGGCCCGCCCGCCTATCTTCGGGATGATTTCCAACCTGACACCGCCAAACGAACAAGGCGCGACCTTGGGCGTGGCGCAGAGTATTGGCAGCCTGGCACGCATTGCCGGGCCGATCTTCGCCGGCTCGCTTTTTAAGGTCAGCCCCGCCATCCCCTACATCGCCTGCGCCGCCGTGGCCGCGCTGGCGGGCGTCATCGCCTGGCAACGGCTGCACAATGTCCCCCGCCAAAGCCCTGCTTCCCTACCGGCGGAAGCCGCCTGAGTTTCTGGCGATGCACTCTCGCCTTTCCATCCACTCGCAAGGAGGCGTTTCTTGAGCGTCATGCGCAACATCATCTTCGACTGGTCGGGCACGCTGGTGGACGATCTGCCCGCCGTCTTGCAGGCGACCAACCATGTCTTCCGCCAGGCGGGCAAGGCGGAGTTGACGCTCGACCAATTTCGCGCCGAGTTCTGCCTGCCCTTCGAGCCGTTCTATGAGCGCCACCTGCCCGGCATTCCCATCCAGCAACTGGAGCGCTGGTTTCACGCGCGTTTCCGCGAGGTGCAGGATTTGGTCGAGCCATTGCCGCACGCGCGAGAGTTCCTCCTCTGGTGCCGCGCGCGCGGGCTGCGGACGTTTCTCCTGAGCACGGTGCATCCCGATCACTGGACCGTGCAGGCGGAACGGACGGATTTTGGCCGCTTCATTGACCGGCCTTACACCGGCGTCTGGGACAAGCGAAAGCTCAT
>Ga0073934_10010770_pt1 | contig 11252 bp, 9 predicted proteins | sample LarsenN4metaG_FD_76834 | JGI IMG/M metagenome (GOLD analysis project Ga0073934, IMG submission 76834) | Hot spring sediment bacterial and archeal communities from British Columbia, Canada, to study Microbial Dark Matter (Phase II) - Larsen... ...
GCCGCACCGCGCGATCCAGCTCGAGATCACCGAGACGGGCCTGATGAAGGACCTGCAGAACGTGATCCCGTCGCTGCACCGTCTCAACGAGATCGGCGTCGAGATCTCGATCGACGACTTCGGGACCGGCTACTCGTCGCTCGCCTACCTGACGACGCTGCCGATCTCCGAGCTCAAGATCGACCGCAGCTTCGTGCGCGACCTCGGCATCACGCCGCAGAGCTCGGCGGTGGTCTCGGCCATCATCGCGCTCGCCCGCTCGCTCGGGCTGCGCGTGATCGCCGAAGGTGTCGAGAACCTGCGCCAGATGGAGGTGCTGCACCGCCTGGGCTGCACGATCATGCAGGGCTTCCTGTTCAGTCGCCCGCAGCCGCCGGAGGACATCGAGCGCTGGCTCGAGCAGACCGTGCTGCCGCGCAAGGCGCCGTGGATCGGCCGCGTGGGCGCGCACGACGGCGACGACGCCGGCGCGGCCGTGCGCATGGCCGCGCAGCGCGGCTGAGGCGTCGCCGGCCGCGATGCACGCGCCGTCCGATCTCGCACCCGGGCTGCGGCCCGCGCACGAATACGAGTTCATCGTCAACTCGATCGGCGAGATGATCAGCGTGATCGACGCCGATCGCGTGTACCTCGCGGTCAACGACGAGTGGTGCCGCATGACGGGGCTCGCGCGCGAGGCCGTCGTCGGGCGTCATGCCGACTCGGTGATGGGCCGCATCACGCAGCCCGAGCACGTCGACGCGCTGCGCCGCTGCCTCGATCGCGGCGAGCCGCAGGTCGTGCGCGTGCGCACGCACCTGCCCGGCCGCGCCACGCGCACCTTGCTGAGCCGCTACTACCCGTACAGCGACGGCCGGGCCGAAAGCCGGTCGGCCGTGGTGGTGACGCGCGACGTCACCGTCGAGGACGCGATCGCGCTGGAGCGGCAGCATCACGCCGACAACCTGCGGCTCGTGCTCGAGGCCACCGGCGACGCGATGATCGCCGTCGACGGGCTCGACAACGTCATGTTCGTCAATCAGCGCTTCATCGACCTGTGGCCGATGGCGCCCGAAACCGTGCTGCGCGGCGCGCAGGCGATCCGCGAGGCGACGCTCGAGTGGGTGGCCGACGCGGCCGCGGAGCGCGCGCGCATCGAGGCCATCTACGACAGCGGCGCGCCGTCGAGCGACCACGTGCTGCTGCACGACGGGCGCGAGATCGAGCGGCGCAGCGTGCCCGTGACGGTGCCCGGCCAGCAGCGCGCCGGCCGGCTGTGGAGCCTGCGCGACGTGACCGCCGAGCGGCGCGCGATGCGCACGCTAGCCGCGAGCGAAGCCGACGCGCGCCGGCTCGCGGTGGTGGCCGAGCACACCAGCAACGCCGTGATCATCACCGACGTGCGCGGCCGCATCGAGTGGGTCAATCCGGCGTTCGTGCGGCTCACCGGCCATGCGCCCGAAGACGCGCTCGGCCGCGTGCCGGGCGAGCTGCTGCAGGGGCCCGGCACCGACCCCGTGACGGTGGCGCTGATGCGCGAACGGCTGGCCGCGGCGCAGCCGTTTCACGTCGAGATCCTCAACTACCGGCGCGACGGCTCGAGCTACTGGGTCGAGATCGACGTGCAGCCGGTGCGCGACGCGCAGGGCCGGCCGGTCAACTACATCGCGATCCAGTCCGACATCACGCAGCGCAAGCAGCGCGAAGCCGAGCTCATCGAGGCGCGCCGCGTCGCCGAGGAGGCCAGCCGCGCCAAGAGCGCCTTCCTCTCCAGCATGAGCCACGAGCTGCGCACGCCGCTCAACGCCGTGCTCGGCTTCGCGCAGCTGCTGTCGATGAACCCGCGCCGTCCGCTGGCCGGCGAGCAGCGCCGCTACGTCGAGGAGATCGAGCGCGGCGGCCGCCACCTGCTCGCGCTGATCGAGCAGCTGCTCGACCTGTCGCGCATCGAGGCCGGCCGCATGCCGCTCACCCTGGCGCCGATGGACCTGCAGGACCTGCTCGACGAGTGCGTGGCCTTCATCGCGCCGCTCGCCGCCGAGCGCTCGATCGTGGTCGACAAGCGGTGCAGCGTCGAGCGCCACCCGCCGGCGCAGGCCGACGTGATGCGCGTGAAGCAGGTGCTGATCAACCTGCTCAGCAATGCCGTCAAGTACAACCGGCCCGGCGGGCGCATCGAGGTCGAGTGCGCGAACCTCGGCCGCCAGCTGCGAGTGGAAGTGCGCGACACCGGCCCCGGGCTGACGGCCGAACAGTGCGAGCGCCTGTTCCGCCCGTTCGAGCGCCTCGGCGCCGACGGCGGGCCGATCGCCGGCACCGGCGTCGGCCTCGCGCTGAGCCGCCAGCTGATGGAGCTGATGAACGGGCGCATCGGCGTGCGCAGCACGCCCGGCGAAGGCAGCGCGTTCTGGATCGAGCTGCCGCTGGCGTGACGTGAGGCGCGGCCGGCCCGCAGCGCGGCCGCCGGCCGGGAACGATCAGTAGCCGCTGGGCACCGGGTCGCCCTCGAGCCACGCGTAGCGTGCGGCGGCGCGCTCGGGCTCGTCGTGGCGCTGGTCGTCGAAGTCGGCTTCGGCGACGGCCACGGCCAGTTCCTGCGGAAGGTCGGGCATCAGCTCCTGGAGGCGGCGCGCGAAGCGCTCGATCCACTCTGCGGCAAGGTGTTCGAACTGCATGCGCCCATGGTGCGCGGGCCGCACCGCCGCCTCAACACGCAGGCGTGGGGGCGCGCACGCCGGCGCTCGGCGCGGCCCGTGCAGCAGTTCTCGAATCGGAGGGCGGTCGGCGCGCGCACCCCCGGACCCCGGGGCCGTCCGCGTCTCAGCGCTCCGACAGGTCGGCCGGCTCGTGGCCGTGCGTCCGGCAGTGGTGCAGGTAGTCGGCCCTGCGGTCGGCGGTGGTGATGCGGCGCTTCACCGTGCCGTCGTGCGTCACGTACTCCACCTGGCCCATCACCACGACGAACACGATCAGGGGCTCGTCGCCGACGGCCTCCCACCAGTCGGTGTTGCCGGCGGGCTCGTGCACGTAGTCGCCGGGCCGCACGAGCTCGCCGCTGCACAGCCGCCGCGTGCCGGCCAGGTTGTACGCGTGCACCTCGCCCGTGTGCCGATGCAGACCGAGCTTCGTGCCCGGCTCGAGCCGCATCAGCTCGACCCAGCCCCGATCGTGCTTCAGGAAGCGCAACGGGCGCGACCACTTGCCCGGACCTTCGGGGATCCACGGGCCGTCGGCGCCCAGCGCGGCGCCGGCCGTCACGGCATGCAGCGGTTCGATCATCGCAGGCTCCCGCGAGGACGTTCGGAGGCGTCATCGTGAAGCCGACCCGGTGCTGCGCCAAGAGCCAATCGGCGCCGGCCGCGGGGCACCACGGCACGCGCGGCTGGCCCGGCACGCGCGTCGCGGCGATACTGCCCGCCGAGGAGCGGCGACATGGACAGTCTCGACCTGCAGGTCCTGCGGCAGGCGCGCGAGTGGCGCGCGCAAGGCCACCGCGTGTGGCTCGTCACCGTGATCGAAACCTGGGGCAGTGCGCCGCGACCGCCCGGGGCGCTGCTCGCGCTGCGCGACGACGGGCAGGTGGTCGGCTCGGTGTCCGGCGGCTGCGTGGAGGACGACCTGATCGAGCGCGTGCGCACCGGCGAGCGCGTCGGCACGCCGACGCTCGTCACCTACGGCGTCACCAAGGAAGAGGCGGCGCGCTTCGGCCTGCCCTGCGGCGGCACCCTGCGGCTCGTGCAGGAGCCCTTGACGGACACCGCCTGGATCGACGACGTGCTCGCGCGCACGGCGCGGCACGAACTCGTCGCGCGCACGCTGGACCTCGACAGCGGCCGCGTGTCGCTCGAGCCGGCCGTGCGCGGTGCCGAGTTCCGCTTCGACGGGCGGCGGCTGCGCGCGTTGTTCGGTCCGCGCTGGCGGCTGCTGATCGTCGGGGCCGGGCAGCTCTCGCGCGCGGTGGCGCAGATCGCGCTGCTGCTGGACTTCGAGGTCGTCTGCTGCGACCCGCGCGACGAGTACCGCCTCGGCTGGGACGTGCCCGGCGCCACGTTCAGCCGCGACATGCCCGACGACCTGGTGCAGTCGCTGCAGCCCGACGCGCACACCGCCGTGGTCGCGCTCACGCACGATCCCAAGCTCGACGACCTGGCGCTGCTGGAGGCGCTGAAGTCGCCCGCGTTCTACGTCGGCGCGCTCGGCTCGCGCGCCAACACGGCGCGGCGGCGCGAACGGCTCGCGCTGTTCGACCTGAGCGCCGACGAAATCGACCGCCTGCACGGCCCGATCGGGCTGGACCTCGGCGGACGCACCCCGGCGGAGATCGCCGTGTCGATCGTCGCGGAGATCGTGGCGGTGCGCCATGGCGTCGCGCTCGCGCAGAAGAAGCCGGGTTCGGCGGTGCCGGCGGGGCGCGTGATCGCGGCCGGGGTGAAGCCGGGGGCCTGAGGCGCCGGGCTCAGACGCTGGCGGAAGCGGTGGGATTCGAACCCACGAACGGTTGCCCGTTGCCGGTTTTCAAGACCGGTGCCTTCAACCACTCGGCCACGCTTCCGTGCACGGGATTCTGCCGGTTTTGCCTGCGTTCACGTCGCGGTGCGACGCTTTCCACGGTGCGCGACCGCAACGCGATCCGTTCGAGCTGAGCAACATCGGCCGAACGGCGATCGAGGTGTCGTCGGTTTCCGGAATGCTCAGTTGCCACCCGGCCGCTGCGCCTGGTCGCACGCGACCTGCACGATCTCGCGGCGCCCGCCGTCGACGCGAGCGGCGGTGAGCGTGCCGCCCCACACGCAGCCGGTGTCCAGCGCGAGCAGATCGGGCCGCTGCACGAGGCCGAGCGTGCTCCAGTGGCCGAAGGCGATCGGCACGCCGGCCGTGCGGCGGCCGGGCACGTCGAACCAGGGCATGTAGCCGGGCGGCGCGGCGGCGCTGCCGTCCTTGGTGCGGAACTCCATCGTGCCGTCGGCCGCGCAGAAGCGGATGCGCGTGAGCGCATTGATCACGCAGCGCCAGCGGTCGGGGCCGACCAGGTCGTCGCGCCAGCGTGCGGGCTCGTTGCCGTACATGCGCTCGAGCACGCCGCGCAGGTCGGGGCCGGCGAGCAGCGTGCTCACCTCGCGCGCGAGCGCCAGCGTGTCGTCGGCGCTCCACTGCGGCACGACTCCGGCGTGCACGCACAGCCAGTCGCCGAACCGTGCGGCCAGCGGGCGCGCGCGCAGCCAGTCGAGCCACGCGGCGCGCTGCGGCGACGCGAGCACGTCGCCGAAGCTGTCGCTGCGATGCGCGGGCCGCACACCCTCGGCCACCGCGAGCAGGTGCAGGTCGTGGTTGCCGAGCAGGCAGACGGCGCTCGCGCCGAGGCCGCGCAGGCGCTCGAGCGTGGCCAGCGAGGCCGGCCCGCGGTTGACCAGGTCGCCCAGCACCAGCAGGCGGTCGCGCGACGGCGAGAAGCCGGTTTCGGCGAGCAGGCGATCGAGCGCGTCGCAGCAGCCCTGCACGTCGCCGACGAGGTAGTCCATGCGGCGATTCTGCTACGCTGGCGAGCCCCATCCGACTCTTGTGCGCGCGCCGCGCGCACGCCGCATGGACGTCGCGCTTCTCGTCTTCCTGATCCTGCTCAACGGCGTGTTCGCCATGTCCGAGATGGCGCTCACCGCGGCGCGCAAGGCGCGACTGCAGGTGATGCACGAGGCCGGCGAGTCCGGCGCGAACGCCGCGCTCGAACTGCACGACAACCCGACCAAGTGGCTCTCCACGGTGCAGATCGGCATCACGTCGATCGGCGTCCTCAACGGCATCGTCGGCGAGGCCGCGTTCTCCGCGCCGCTGGCGGCCTGGCTCACGCAGGTGCTGCCGATGATCGGCCCGCGCGCCGCGCAGATCAGCGCCACCGGGCTGGTGGTGGTGATCATCACCTTCCTTACCATCGTGCTCGGCGAGCTGGTGCCCAAGCGCATCGGCCAGATGTTCCCCGAGACCATCGCGCGGCTGGTGGCGCAGCCGATGAACTGGCTGAGCACCGCGACGCGGCCCTTCGTCGCGCTGCTGTCGATGAGCACGCAGACCATCCTGCGCGTGCTGGGCCTGCGCGACCTGCCGTCGCGCAGCGTGACCGAGGAGGAGATCGCGGCGCAGCTCGAGGAAGGCGTCGACGCCGGCATCATCGAGGAACAGGAGCACCAGATGGTGCGCAACGTGTTCCGCCTCGACGAGCGGCAGATCGGCTCGATGATGATCCCGCGCGCCGAGATCACCTGGCTCGATGCCGACGCGCCGGCCGAGGACGTGCTGCGCGTGATCGGCGAGCACGGCCACTCGCGCTACCCGGTGTGCCGCGGCGGGCTGGAAGACGTGCTCGGCGTGGTGAGCGCGCAGGCGTTGCTGCAGCAGTCGCTGCGCGGCCAGCCGCTGTCGCTCACCGAGGGGCTGCAGCCGCCGGTGTTCGTGCCCGAGACGCTGTCGGGCATGGAGCTGCTGGAGCACTTCCGCGTGTCGAGCGCCGAGCTCGTGTTCGTGGTCGACGAGTACGGCGAGGTGCAGGGCGTCATCACCGTGCGCGACGTGCTGGAGGCGATCACCGGCGAGTTCGCGACGCCGACCGACGAGGACGCGTGGGCGGTGCAGCGCGACGACGGCAGCTGGCTGCTCGACGGCCTCATCCCCGTGCCCGAGCTGAAGGACCGGCTCGATCTGAAGGAGCTGCCCGAGGAAGACCGCGGCCGCTACAACACGCTGGCCGGCATGATCATGCTGCTGCTCGGCCGGCTGCCGCAGACGGGCGACAAGGTCGAGTGGGAAGACTGGCGCTTCGAGGTGGTCGATCTCGACGGCAAGCGGGTCGACAAGGTGCTGGTCAGCCGGCTCGCGCCGGCCGCAGCCGAGGCCTCGGCGGAAGCGCCATGACGCACGGCGTGTTCGAGACCTTCCTGTCGACCTCGTCGATGTCGGCGGTGTTCGGCGAGGCGTCGCTGCTGCAGGCCATGCTCGACTTCGAGGCCGCACTCGCGCGCGCGCAGGCCGACGAGGGGCTGATCCCCGCGGCGGCGGCCGACGCGATCGCGAGTGCGGCGCAGGTGTCGCGGCTGGACACGCACGCCGTCGTGGCGGCCAGCGCGCGCGCGGGCAGCGTGGCGATCCCGCTGGTCCAGGCGCTCACCGAGGCGGTCGCGCGCGACGACGCGGCGGCGGCCGGCTTCGTGCACTGGGGCAGCACCAGCCAGGACGTCGTCGACAGCGGCGTGGCGCTGGCCACGCGGCGCGCACTGGCGCTGATCGACCACGATCTCGCGCGGCTGGTGCGCGCGCTGCTCGCGCTGGCCGACGCGCACGCCGACGCGCCGATGCTCGCGCGCACGCTGATGCAGCCGGCGCAGGTGAGCTGCTTCGGCTACAAGCTCGCGCAATGGACCGCGCCGCTGCTGCGCTGCCGCTCGCGCCTGCACGCGTCGGGGCGCGCGGCGCTGAAGCTGCAGCTCGGCGGTGCGGCCGGCACCTTGTCGGCGATGGGCGAGCACGGCGACGCGGTGGCGCGCCGGATGGCCGCATCGCTCGGTCTCGCGCCGGCGCCGATGGCGTGGCACACGCAGCGCGACGAGACGGTGGCGCTCGGTGCCGAGGTCGGCGTGCTGGTCGGTGCGCTCGGCAAGATCGCGCTCGACGTCGCGCTGCTCGCGCAGGGCGAGGTGGCCGAGCTGTCCGAGCCGTCGGGCGCCGGTCGCGGCGGCTCGTCGGCCATGCCGCACAAGCGCAATCCGGTCGGCGCGATGGTCGCGCTGGCGGCGGCGCAGCGCGCGCCGCAGCGCGTGGCCGCGCTGCTGGCTGCCATGCCGCAGCAGCACGAGCGCGGCCTGGGCAACTGGCAGGCCGAGCTGGCCGAGTGGGTCGGCCTGTTCCTGAGCGCGCACGGCGCCGTCTGCGCGCTGGCCGACGCGGCCGAAGGCCTGCAGGTCGACGCGCGGCGCATGCGCGACAACATCGACGCGCAGCTCGGCCTGGTGTGCGCCGAGGCCGCCGGCACGGTGCTCGCGCGCGCGCTGGGCAAGGCGGGCGCGCACGCGCTGATGGAGGCGCTGTCGCGCGACGCGCTCGCGCGGCGCCGGCCGCTGGCCGACGTGGTGCGCGACGCGGTGCAGCGCGACGCCGCGCTGCGCGCGCAGGTCGACCTCGTCGCGCTCGACGTCGCGTTCGACATCGAGCGTGCCACCGACCCCGCGCGTCGCATCGCGCACGCCCGGCTCGCCGCGTTGCGCGCGCAGGCCGCCGCGCTCGACGCCGCCGCGCCGTGGGCGGCGCATCTGCCGAAGGAGTGATCCCGCCATGTCCCGCGAAGACGATTTCGATCGCGGCGTGAGGAACCGCCGCGCCATGCTCGGCGATGCCTGGGTCGACAAGTCGCTCGGCAACGCCACCGACTTCAACGCCGACTTCCAGTCGCTCATCACGCGCTATGCGTGGCACGACATCTGGGGCCGCCCCGGGCTCGAGCCCGAGACGCGCCGCCTGCTCGTGCTCGGCATGACCATGGGGCTCGCGCGCTGGGAGGAGTTCGAGCTGCACTGCCGTGCCGCGGTGCGCGGCGGCGTGCCCGTCGAGCGCATCAAGGAGACCTTGATGCAAGGCGCGATCTACTGCGGCGTGCCGGCCGCCAACACCGCGTTCAGGATCGCGCTAGAGATCTGCCGCGACGAGGGCATCGCGCTCGCGCCCGCGCCGCTCACGCGCGGCCATCGGGTGTCGCGCCACCACACGTTCAGCGAACCGCAGATCCACGTCGCGCTGCAGGGCGCGGAGCAGGGTGTGCCGATGGTGATGAGCCACGCGCTCGGCCTGGACCACGGCATGTGGGACGCGCTCGCCGCCGAGCTGGGCGCGCAGCACCCGGTGCTGCGCTACGACCATCGCGGGCACGGCGGCTCGGGCCGGCCGGCCGGTCCGTACACGATGGACCAGCTCGTCGACGACGCCGCGCGCGTGATCCGCGAATGGAACCGCGGGCCGGTCGTCTTCGTCGGCCTGTCGATGGGCGGCATGGTCGCCCAGGGCCTCGGCATCCGCTACCCGGAACTCGTGCGCGGCCTCGTGCTCGCCAACACCACGTCGCAGTACCCCGATGCGGCGAAGCCCGTGTGGGCGCAGCGCATCGCCGCGGTCGAAGCCGGCGGCATGGCGGCCGTGGCCGATGCGGTGGTCGAGCGCTACCTGCACGCCGACTTCCGCGCCGCGCATCCGGGGTTCGCGCAGGCGCTGAAGGCGCGCCTGTTGCGCTGCGACCCCGCGTGCTATGTCGCCTGCTGCCACGCGGTGTCGAAGGTCGACTGGTTCGAGCGTCTGGCGAGCGTGAAGGCGCCGACCCTGGTGATCGCCGGCGCGCGCGACGTCGGCGCCACGCCCGATATGGCCCGCGCGATCGCCGGCCGCATCCCGGGCGCGACCTTGCAGGTGTTCGACGATGCGTCGCACCTGTCGACGGCCGAGCAGCCGGCGGCCTTTCATCGAGCGGTGAAGGAGTTCCTGCAGCGCTCGTAGGCGCCGCGCCCGCAGTCGCTGGCAAGCGCCGCGCCCGCAGTCGCCGGCATGCGCCGCGCCCGCAGTCGCCGGCATGCGCTGCGGTGCGGACGCCGACGGCGAGCGTCGCCGCGCGGCGGGCGATGCCCGGCGGGGGCTCCTGCGGGGGCGGTCGGCTGCGCCGACTCCACTGCGATGCTCGGTCCGGGATCGCGTCGCCGAACTCGCTGCGCGGGCTGCGCCCGCTCCGCTCGAACAGCGTCGACGAGTCGGATCACGATGCGCGCCTGCGGCGCGCCGATCCCGGCCCTGCGCTTCTCGTCGCCCCCGAAGTCGCCCCCGCCGGGCACCGCCCGCCGCGTCCGTCCGTCGTGCCGGAGCCGTCGTGTCGGTCCGCTGTCTCGGACCCGTTGCGTCAGGTCCGCTGCTTCAGGCCTGCTGCTTCAGGCCCGCTGCTTCAGGAGCCCGCCGCGCCCAGCCGTGCCGACAGCCGCGCCGCCTCGCGCTTGAGCGCCGCGGCCACCACGCCGTTGGGCCGCGTGTCGAACACTGCGCTCGGCCCGATCGCGGTGAGGCTCAGCACGAGGCGGCCCTGCGCGTCGAACACCGGTGCGGCGGCGGCGCTGACGCCGGGCACGGTGCCGTCGACCACGATGGCGACGCCCGCGGCGCGCACGCGCGCGAGCTCGGCGTCGAACGCGGCGTCCGGGCGCGCGTCGCGCGCCGGGCGGCCGTCGGCGCGCGCTTCGTCGGCCAGCGCCGCCGCCAGCGACTCGCGCGTGCGGTATGCCGCGAACAGCCGGCCCGAGGCCGTGCCGCGCAGGCTGAGCACCGTGCCGTGCGGCATGTCGACGTGCACGGTGGTCGGCGCCGCCGCCACGCGCACGATGGTGGCGCCGCGGTTGCCCCACACGGCGATGGCGACGGTCAGCCGCAGCTCGTGCGCCAGCTCCTCGATGAGCGGCGTGGCCAGCCGCACCGGGTCGTACTGCTGCAGGCTGATGAGCCCGAGCTGCAGCGCCAGAGGCCCGAGGCCGTAGCGGCCGCTGGACGACTCCTGCTCGATCAGCCCGAGCTTGCCGAAGCTGACGAGGTAGGGGTGGGCCTTGGCCGGCGTCATGTCCGCCTCGCGCGCGAGGTCCTTCAAGGCCATCGGTGCGCCATGGTGGGCCAGCGCGAGCAAGATGCGGCCGCCCACCTCGATGCTCTGGATGCCGCGCGAGGTGCGCGGGGGCGGGGCGGGCGCGGTGCGGGTCGGCATGTAGGTAGTTCTACTTAACGGAACTGATTCGACATTAACGAACTTTCTGATTAACATCAAGCGCGTTCGCCATAGGCAAATCGATTCAGATCAATCGAACATCGGCGAGCGCGGTCACGGAGACGAGATGAGCAGCAAAGCCTTCGCATCGCAGGCCGACCTCGAGGAGAAGAAGGTCAGCTTCGAGCAGCTGTCCGAGCACGCCTGGGCCTACACCGCCGAGGGCGACCCGAACACCGGCATCGTGATCGGCGACGACGCGGTGCTCGTGGCCGACACGCAGGCCACGCCGGCGATGGCGGCCGACGTGATCCGCCGCATCCGCGAGGTCACCGACAAGCCGATCCAGTACGTCGTGCTGACGCACTACCACGCGGTGCGCGTGCTCGGCGCCAGCGCCTACCGGCCGCAGCAGATCATCGCCAGCCAGGACACCTACGACCTGATCGTCGAGCGCGGCGAGCAGGACAAGGCCAGCGAGATCGGCCGCTTCCCGCGCCTGTTCCGC
>Ga0073934_10010771_pt1 | contig 11252 bp, 11 predicted proteins | sample LarsenN4metaG_FD_76834 | JGI IMG/M metagenome (GOLD analysis project Ga0073934, IMG submission 76834) | Hot spring sediment bacterial and archeal communities from British Columbia, Canada, to study Microbial Dark Matter (Phase II) - Larsen... ...
CGCCTCCGCGAAGCGGCGGAGCGCCTCCTCTCCGTCGCGGGCCTGCACGATCGTGTAGCCGTCGCGCTCGAGTGGATACGTGAGCAGGGTTTGGATCGAGTCCTCGTCGTCGACGAGGAGGATGGTCGAAGGGTTCGCCATGGAAGCGTTCAGCCGGGCCCGCGCCTGCCGGCGCGCCTACTATAGCCCCGCCATGGAAGCGGCTCGGCCCCGGGAGCGCGGGCGGCGGCTGCGTCGGGGCACCGTGGACAGACCGCTCAACACGCGCCTGGTCCGCGTCGGGCTCGTCGTGGTCGCTCCGGCGCTCGTCGCGCTCCTGTTCTCCGTCTCGACGACGGGCACGCTGCCGCCCTCGCCCTTCCAGCCCCTGTTCGACGCCCGGGCCGCCGGGGCCCACGCCTCGACGCTGTCGGCGATCTACCCGTCCCGGGTGCCCGGAACGCCGGAGGCCGAAGAGGCTGCACGCTGGTTCCGGGAGACGATGTCCTCGTTCGGGCTCGCGACCGAGGAGGACGTCTGGACGGAGGACGTCGCCGGTCTGGGAGACGTCGTGCTCCGCAACGTCGTCGCGACGGTTCCCGGTCGCTCCAGCCAGACGATCGTGGTCGTTGCCCATCGCGACAACGTCGGCGCCGGCGAGGCGCGAGGCGACAACGCCTCCGGAACCGCGGCCCTGCTCGAGCTCGCCCGAGCCTACGCGCCGCAGGACACCGGAGGCGGCCCCCTTCCGGAACGCACGCTCGTCCTCGTCTCGACGGACGCCGGGGCCTACGGCGGCGCCGGAGCCGCCCGCTTCGCGGACCAGTCGGCGCTGGCTCGGGACGCGCTCGCAGTCGTCGTGCTGGACGGGATCGGCCGCCCGGGGCGGCCGCGGCTCGCGATCGCGGGCGACGAGCCGGTCACGCCGGCGCGCGCCCTCGTCAGCACGGCCGCTGCCCGCGTCCGCGAACAGACCGGGGTCGAGCCGGAGCTGCCCTCGCTCGCGACCCAGCTCGTCGGCCTCGGCCTGCCCTTCGCCGCCGAGGAGCAGGGCCGCTTCCTCGCTCGCGGCCTGGCGGCGATCACCCTCACCACGGCATCCGCCCCGGACGTGCGACCTGGAGCAGGCGTCCAGGTCGCCGAGCAGCGCCTCGGCCAGCTGGGTCGGGCCACGGAGGCGCTCGTCGGCTCGCTGGACGCGAGCGTCGGCCGCGCGTTCCGGACGCCGGACAGCCTCTTCTTCGGCGACCGTGCTGCGAGCGGGTGGACCGTGCGGCTCTCGCTCGTCCTCTTGGTCGTCCCGTACGCGCTCGGCGTCGTCGACCTCGTCGTCCGCAGCCGGCGCCGGCGGCTCCCCTTCCGGCCCGCCCTGCGGGCTCTTCGTGCGCGTGCGCTCGTCTGGCTCTCGGCCGGGCTCCTGCTCTGGCTCGGAGGGCTCGTCGGGATCCTGCCGACGGGCGCGCCCCTCCCGCCGCCTCCGTTCACGGAGATCGTGGACGACGTGCCGCTCTCGGGCGTGCTGCTCCTCGCGATCGTGCTCGGGATGATCTGGGCGGTCGCACGCGGTCGCCTGGCGCCGCAGACGCATCCGGCCGCCGAGGAGCGTCTCGCGGGCCACGTCGCAGCGCTCGGCCTCGTAGGCGCCGTGGCTCTCGTGCTCGCGCTGACGGCGCCCTACGCGCTCGTCTTCGTCCTGCCGTCGCTCTACGCCTGGCTCTGGATCCCGCTCGAGGGGCGCACGTGGAAGCGAGCGGCCCTCTTCGCGCTGGGGCTCGCCGGCCCCGTCCTCGTGCTCGGCTCGCTCGCCTCGCAGCTCCCGCTCCCGCTCCTCGACGTACCGGTGTACCTCGCCAGCCTCGTCACCGTCGGCTACATCGCCCCGACCTCGGTCGTGCTCGTGCTCCTCTGGGGCGCGGCGGCCGCCCAAGTCGCAGCCCTCTCCTTCGGCCGCTACGCGCCCTACGCCGCCGGCCGGGAGCCTCCGCCCGCAGGCGTGCTGCGGCAGGCCGTCCGCGGGCTGCTCGCACGCCGCGCTACCCGAGCTTGAGGTAGCGCACGGTCGCCCCGGCAGGGATCTCGCCGTCGCCTCGCGGCACGTGCACGAGCGCGTCCGCCGAGGCGGCGCGGACGATCATGTGCGACTCCTGGCCCGAGACGGGCTCGAGAACGACCCCGTCTCGGGCCGCGACGCGGCGGGCCCTGAGAAACTCGTCCCGCTGGGTGTTCCGCCGGAGCGCCGTCCCCGCGATGCCGGTCTCGAGCTCGGGGCCGGGCTCCGTCGCGCCCTGGCGAGCGAGCAGGGCAGGCCGCACGAACACGAGCGCGCCGACCAGCGACGAGACGGGGTTGCCGGGCAGGCCGAAGACGAGCGTCGCGCCGCGCACGCCGAACGAGAGCGGCTTCCCGGGCTTGACCGCGACCCCCCACAGCACCTCCTCGACGCCGAGCTCGGACTCGATCGCGCGCACGAGGTCGTGCCGGCCCATCGACACGCCTCCGGTGGTGACGAGCACGTCGGCTTCGAGACCGCGCTCGAGCGCTTCCCGGTGCGCCTCCTCCGTGTCCTCGACGACCGGAAGCAGCTCCACGTCGGCGCCACCCGACGCCAGCGCCGCCGCGACCATCGGTCGGTTGGACTCGTAGATCTGTCCCGGAGCCAGCCGCTCGCCGGCGGGACGGAGCTCGCTCCCCGTCGCGAGCACGGCCACGTGCGGGCGAGCGGAGCAGCGAACCTGCGCGACGCCCACCGCAGCGAGCGCCCCCACGTGGGCGGGCCCGAGCCGGACCCCGGCCTCGACCACGACGTCGTCTTCCCGCACGTCCCCGCCCCGTGGGCGCACGTGCTGGCCGACCTCCGCTCTCTCCTCGAGGGCGACGCGGGCCCCGAGATCGCGCGTCCGCTCGACCGGGACGACCGCGTCGGCGCCCTCCGGCACGACGCCGCCGGTCGAGATCGCTGCGGCCGTGCCGGGAGGCAGAGGGCCCGGCGCCGGCGTTCCCGCGGGGACGCGGAAGGCGACCGGCAGCTCGCCCGGCGTCTCGGCCGCCCGAACCGCGAAGCCGTCCATCGCGGAGCTCGGAAACGGAGGGAGGTCGACGGTCGAGCGCGCCGGCTCGCGCAGCACGCGCCCTGCCGCGTCCTCGATCGCGACCGTCTCGACCAACAGCAGCTGCGCCCGCTCGAGGATGCGGGCCTGCGCCTCCTCGACGCTCAGGAGCGGGGGCAAGCCAGTGCCTGCATCTAGGGTCGACCCGGCGCGGCCGGCGGAGCTGGCTTCGGCTGCGAGCGACCCCGTCGCTCGGAACCGCCCTGCCCCCCGGGCTCGGTCTCCGTCTCGGTCTCCGTCTCGGCGGACGCGTTCGGGTCGTACGAGAGCGCGTACTCCCCACGCGTGAAGGGCTGCCACGTCGGCCACGCCGGCGGCTCCGGGAACGGCGCGGGCTCCGTGCCCTCGAGCGCGGGCTCCATGAAGAGCCGCCAGATCTCCGCGGGGAAGCTTCCGCCGCTCACGGCGATCCCGTGCACGTTCACCATCGGGATCTCCGCCCGCGTGTAGCCCATCCAGACGGTCGTCGCGAGATCGGGCGTGTAGCCGGCGAACCAGGCGTCCGCGTGCTCCTCGTTCGTGCCCGTCTTCCCCGCTGCGGGCCGGCCGAACGCGGCGCGCGTGCCCGTCCCGTACTGGATGTTCTGCTCGAGGATGCGCGTGACGACGGCCGCCGCCCCCTCCGAGAGGACGCGCTTGCGTCGCGGGACGCCCCACCCGGCGCGAGTGTCGACCCTGCCGCCCGGGAGGACGACGCGCCGGATCGCCATCGGCTCCGCGTAGACGCCGCCGGCGGCCAGGGTCGCGTACGCGGACGCGAGCTCCAGGGGCGAGACGGCGATCGACCCGAGGCCGATGGACGGCACGTACGCGCCCTTGACGTCCAGAGGCGAGCGGATGCCCATCCGCCGTGCGACCTGGGCCACCTTCTCCGGCCCCACGTCCAAGGTCAGCTGCGCGTAGACGGCGTTGTCCGAGCGCAGCGTCGCGCTCCGAATCGAGCTCCAGCCGTAGTAGTCGTTCGCGTAGGTGCGCACGCACCACCACGTGCCGTCGTCGCAGTCCCCGGCGGGGTGCACCTTGTACGTGAAGGGCGCCGAGACGTAGTACGTCGAGTCCGGGTTGATGCCCAGCTCGACGGCCGCGGCGAGCACGAACGTCTTGAACGTCGAGCCCGGCTGGCGGCGCGCCTGCGAGAGCAGGTTGAACTGGTTCTTGGGACGGTTGGGCACGATCGCCGTCATCGCCCTGATCGCGCCCGTCCGGGGGCTGACGGCGACGAGCGCGGCGGCGGGGTCCGTGGGCTCGTCGAGGGTGTCGCGGATCGCCTCCTCCGCGAGACGCTGGTAGCGCGGGATGATCGTGGTGTACACCTTCAGGCCGCCCGAGCGCACCGTGCTCGCTCCGTACACCCTGATCAGCTCGTCGCGCACGTACCCGAAGAAGTACGGCTCCCGGATCTCGCGGTACAGCCTCCCGGGACGGAGCCGGAGCGGCCTCTTCGCCTCGCGCGCGAACCGGCGCTGGGTGATGACGCCCGTGTCCAGCATTGCGCGCAGCACCTCCTGCCGGCGGGCGAGGGCTCGCGCCGGAGCCGTGAACGGGTTGTGGACGGAAGGCGCCTGCGTGAGGCCGGCGAGCAGGGCGGCCTCCGGGAGGGTCAGCTCGGCGGCCGGCTTCGAGAAGTACGTCTGCGAGGCGGCTTCGATGCCGTACGCCTGGTTTCCGTAGTACACCTGGTTCAGGTACGTGGTCAGGATCCTGTGCTTCGACCACGTGTCCTCGAGCTTCGTCGCAAGGCACGCCTCCTTCACCTTCCGCTGGACGGTCCGCTCGCGCGAGATGTAGAGGTTGCGGACGAGCTGCTGGGTGATCGTCGAGCCGCCCTCGACGATCGCGCCCTCGCGGATGTTGCGTGCCGCCGCGCGGGCGATGCCCTCCAGGTCGATCCCCTCGTGGTCGAAGAAACGCCGATCCTCGATCGCTATCGTCGCCTTCCGGATCCAGATCGACATCTCCTCGGGCCCGACCTCCTCACGGTTGCGCTCCGCCGGAATCGAGCCGAGGAGCGACCCGTCGGCCGCGTACACGAACGTGTTCTGGCCGATGTCGACCTCGCGCAGCGAGTCGAGGTTGCACGACGACCCGTAGGCGATCACCGCGGCCGTGCCCCCGAGCCCGGCGGTGAGGCCGAGCAGCACCACCGCCGCGAGCGCCACCACCGCTCCCTTGCGGCGCCGTCGGCGGCGGATCGCCCGGAGCTGGCGGCCCCGCAGCCGCAGCGTGTCCGGGTCGAGCGGAGAGCGCCTGCGTCGAGGCGGGCTCATGGCTGGATGCTAGCCACCGTCGCCCGGAGTTCAGCCTCCGTCGGCCGATTCCTCGCGCCCGTCCGCCGCGGGCATGCTGGAATCCCGGGATGCACTCGATCGAGAGCGCCGCCGCAGCTCGCCGCATGCCGGGCAAGGTGCTCGCCTGGCTCGTCCTCGTGGCCGCGCTCGCGCTGCTCGCCTACGCCGGACGGCTCGGGGACGCCGACGTGCCGGACGACCTCGCCTACCGGTACGTGTCCTCGATCGCCGCCCTCCTTCAGTACGCGATCATCTTCGTGATCCTCCTCGTGGTCGCCCGCGGCCTGCCTGCCCGCGAGGCCTTCGGGCTCAGGCGTCCGGCCTCGTGGCCGCGGGCGGTCGGCTTGGCGGCGCTCTGCCTTCTCGCCATCTACCTCGCCGCCGCCGTCTACCAGGGCGCGCTCTCCCTCGTCGGCGACTGGGATCCCACCGAGGAGCAGGGGCTCGTCCCCAACGAGTGGGACCCGAGCCGCGCCGGCGCGTTCGTCGCCTTCTTCCTCGTCGTGACGTTCGTCGCCCCTGCGGTCGAGGAGCTGACCTACCGGGGGCTCGGGCTCTCGCTGCTCCTGCCGTACGGGACCGTCGGCGCGATCCTCCTCACCGGCCTCCTCTTCGGCGCGGCGCACGGACTGCTCGTCGCGTTCCCGATCCTCGCCTTCTTCGGTCTCGTCGTCGGCTGGCTTCGCGTCCGGACGGACAGCGTCTACCCGCCCGTCATCCTCCACTCGGCGTTCAACGGGACGGCCCTGATCGTGTCCGTCACCGTCGCGGGCTAGGCCTCGGGCTCGTCCTTCTCCTCGGCGTCCTCTTCGCCGTCCTCCTCGAGCGCCTCCGTCAGGCTCGACGCGAACTCCTCGGGAGTCACGTTTTCGAGGAACTTCCGGAACTCCTCCGGGTCGAGGTCGGACAGGCTGGACGCGGTGACGAACCCGCCCTCTTCGTCCTCGCTCGCCTGGAACTCGATCGCCGACTCCTCGACGACGTCCTCGGCGGCGAAGATCTGCGCGTCGCAGCGGACGGCGAGCGCGATCGCGTCCGAGGGGCGCGAGTCGATCTCGACCTCGCGACCGTCCTGCACGATCGTGATCCGCGCGTAGTAGGTGTTCTCCCGGAGCTCGGTGACCGCCACGCGCACGATCTCTCCCTGCAGCTCGGCGATGACGTCGCTGAGGAGGTCGTGCGTCATCGGCCGCGGCGGGCTCGCGCCCTGCAGCTTCATGAGGATCGCCGCCGCCTCGGGATGGCCGATCCAGATGGGGAGGAACTTGTCGTCGTCGACGGTCTTGAGGAGCACGATCGGCTGCTTGCCGATCGGCTCGAAGCTCACGCCGTAGAGGGTCATCTCACGCATCGCCGGACCTCGCTCATCTTAGAGTCACCCGGCGGGTGAGCGCGCGCAGCGGCACGACGTCACGGCGAGGAGAGATGGGCGATCCTGGACTCGAACCAGGGGCCTCCGCCTTATCAGAGCGGCGCTCTAACCGACTGAGCTAATCGCCCGGGGCCCGAACTGTAGCGCAGCCGTCTCGGGTCTTCCGTCGCTCAGCGGACGCGGGATACCCCGTCCCGGTCACAGACGGCTTCGAGCGCCTCGACGAGCTCGGCGAGGCGGGTCTCGTCCTCGAACTCGATCCGGAGCGCGCCTCGGGCGACCCGGACGGGAAGCCCCGTCAGCCGCTCCGCGGCCACCCGGGCGCGGTCGGCAAGCGCCGGATCGACGGCCGCCGCCCGACGCGGGCGCCTCTTCGCGCCGCCGTCGCGAGCCGCCCGCTCGGCCGCCCGCACCGTCAATCCCTCCTGGACGATACGGCGCGCGAGAGCCCGGCGGGCGTCGTCGTCCGGCAGCGAGAGCACCGCGCGCGCATGCCCTTCGGTGAGGTCGCCGCGCGCGAGCATCCAGAGCACCTCCTCGGGCAGCTCCAGCAGCCGGAGCCGGTTCGAGACGGACGACTTCGAGCGCCCGACGCGGTCTGCGACCTCGCTCAGCGAGAGCTCGAACTCGTCCACGAGCGACGCGTACGCGCGCGCCTCCTCCACGGGGGAGAGCTGCTCGCGGGCCACGTTCTCGACCAGCCCGAGCAGCAGCGAGTCGCGGTCCTCGACGTCCCGGACGAGCGCGGGCAGCGTCGGCACGCCCGCCGCGCGAGCGGCGCGCCAGCGGCGCTCGCCGGCGACGAGCTCGAACCCCCCTTCCGCCCGCCGGCGGACGACGATCGGCTGGAGGACGCCCTGCAGCCGGATGGAGCTGGCCAGACCGGCCGCCGCTTCGGGCTCGAAGCGCTTGCGCGGCTGGCGCGGGTTCGGGTGGATCGTCTCGACGGGGAGGTGGACGAGCTCGGGCTGGCCCGCCTCGCCCAGCAGCACCTCGAGGCCGCGGCCGAGACCGCGCCGCTCCTTAGGAACGCTCGACAAGCTCCATCGCCACCTTCCAGTAGGCCTCCGCTCCGGCCGAGCGCCGGTCGTAGGCGATCGCAGGGACACCGTGGCTCGGAGCCTCCGCGAGGCGGACCGAGCGCGGGATGGTCGTCGTGAAGACCAGCGAGCCGAAGTGCCGCCGCAGCTCCGCCTCCACGTCGGCCGCGAGCCGCGTCCTGGCGTCGGCCATGGTCAGCAGGATCCCGGCGACCGCGAGCCGGGGGTTGAGCCGGGCCTTCACGAGGTTGATCGTCCCGAGGAGCTGGGAGAGACCCTCGAGCGCGTAGTACTCCGCCTGCACGGGCACGATGGCGCGGTCGGCCGCGGCCAGCGCGTTGACCGTGAGCGGCCCGAACGAGGGAGGGCAGTCGAGGAGGACGTACGAGTACGGATCGAGCGCGTCGGCAAGCGCCTCCGCGAGGTAGCGCTCGCCTCCCTCACGCGTCGAGAGCTCGACCGCCGCGGCGGCCAGATCGGCCTTCGCCATGACCAGGTCGAGGTTGGCGACCGCCGTGGGCTTCGCCAGCACGGCCAGCGGCACGCCGTCGAGCAGCTCGTGGGTCGACGCTCCGTTCGCGCGCATCCCGAGCCCGGAGGTCGCGTTCGCCTGCGGGTCGAGGTCGACGAGGAGCACCTGCTCGCCGGCCTCGGCGAGGCACGCGGCGAGGTTGACGGCAGTCGTCGTCTTCCCGACGCCACCCTTCTGGTTCGCGACCGCGTACACCTTGGGCACGCCGACGCGAGCATCGCCCTCGAGACGGGCTCCCGGGTCGCGCGACACCCCTGCGACGGGCACCGCCACAGTCTCGCGACCGCTCCGGACGCCGCTGCGCCGTCGCCGGAGCGCGTCTCAGGCGAGCGGTCGCTTCTTCGCCATCCCCGGCCGCCGGGGGAACCCGGGCGGCGTCGGCCCGACCTTGCGCAGGACGAGGAGGCCGTCCTCCTCGTGCTCCAGATGCGCGGACAGCCGCCGGGCGGCGGCCGCCACACGCCGGCGGTCGGCCGTCCCCCCGACCCACAGGACCGCGATGCCCCCGGCTGCGACGAGCGGGAGGCAGAGCTCCGCCGCGACCGGAGGCTGCGCGAGCGCCTTCGCGAGCGCGACCCCGTAGAGCTCGAGCGGCTGCTCCTCGGCGCGGCCCCAGAGCACGCGGACGTTCGGAAGCGCCGCGGTCACGCGCTCGAGGAACGTCGCCTTGCGACGCTCGGCCTCGAGCAGGGTGAACTGTCGGTCCGGGCACGACACGGCGAGCGGGATCCCGGGCGACCCGCTCCCCGAGCCGACGTCGATCACCGGCCCCTGCGCTCGGGAGAGGAGCGGCCCCGCGCGGAGGGCGTCCTCCAGCAGGACGCGCCGTGCCTCGCCCGGGTCGTCGAGCCCGGTCATGCCCGGAGTTGCCACCGCCTCCTCGAGCCAGCGCTCGAGGACCGCGTCCCGCACGATCAGTCGGTGGTACGGCGGGGGACGACGACGACGTACCGGTTCGGCTCGGACCCCTCGCTCGCCGTCTCCACCTCGGGATCGTCCTTCAGCGCCTCGTGCACGATCTTGCGCTCGACCGGCGTCATCGGCTCCAGCTCCACCCGGCGTCCGGTCGCCGCAGCGCGCTCGGCGCTGCGGCGAGCCAGCTTCTCGAGGGCGGCGGTGCGGCGCGAGCGGTATCCCGCCGCGTCGACGACGATCGTGCCGGGCGCGCCGGCCGCCCGGGCGATCGCGTTCGCCAGGTACTGGACGGCGTCGATCGTCTGGCCGTGCCGGCCGATGAAGAGCGCGACGTCCGGGCCCGAGCACGTCACCCGCACCTCGTCCTCGTGCTCCGAGACCGAGACGCTCACGTCCGCTCCGATGCCTGCGACGATCCGCTCCACGACTTCTCGGGCGAGACGGGCCGGCTCGCTCTCGCCGGCGGCCCGACCGGTCGACGGCGGCGCGGCGACGCTCGCCACGACCTGCGCCGGCGTGAAGCCCACGCCGAGGAGCCCTCGTTCACCCTCGGAGACGACCTGGAACTCGACCGCCTCCCGGACGAGCCCCGGCACGAGCTGCTCGAGCTCGCGAAGCGCGGCCCACTTCGCCTCGCCCACGGTCTCCCCGCTCGCCTCGACGCTGACGACGTCGCCCGCGGTCATCGCCTCGACCTCCCGCCGCGCTTGCGCTTGACGCGGCGCGGGCCCGAGCCGCGCGGGGCGGGCTTGGCGTCCGCCCCGCCGGCCGGCGCCGCCTCCGCGGCGGCTGCGGGCGCCTCCTTGGGGGGCGTCCTGCTCGACCGTTTGGGAGCAGCCGCCGGTTTGGGCATGAGCCGTCGGGTGACGATCCCCTGCCCCGTCGTCCACAGGTTGGTCGTGAGCCAGTAGATCATGAGGCCGGAGGGGAAGCCAAGGATGAACGGCAAGAACAGGATCGGAAGCACCATGATCAGCCAGCGCTGGGCCGCGCTCTGCATCTGCGTGGACATGAGGTACGTCGACGTGAGCTGGCTCGCGACGTAGACGGCGATCAGGAGCGGGCCCCAGCCGTCCTTCGTCGGCTCGGTGATGTCGACCAGGTTCAGCCACTCGAGCGTCGAGGCCGGGAAGTCGGGGAAGATCTCCTTCTCGAAGTCGCGAAGGACGAAGAAGAGCGCGATGAAGATCGGGATCTGGAGGACGATCGGCAGACAGGAGGCGTACGGGTTGATCTTGTTCTCCTTGTAGAACTTCATCAGCTCTTCGGACTGCCGCTGCCGGTCGTGCTTGTACTGCTGCTGGATCCGCTTCATCTCGGGCGCGTGCAGCTGCAGGCTCTGCATCGAGTGGATCTGCCGGATCGCGACCGGGACGAGGAGCATTCGCACGGCGACCGTGAGCGCGACGATCGACCACGCCCAGCTCAGGCCCACCGTGTCGTGGAACCAGATGAGGACCTCCGTGAGGACGTTCTCGAGCGGCGAGAGGATCCCGCCGAGGATCACGTGCGCGGCCTCCTCCGGCCGAAGAGCGGGAAGACCGTCTGGTCCCGCGCGTAGTCGACGCCGCCGTGGCTCCACGGGTTGCAGCGCAGGAGCCGCCAGCCGGCGAGGACCGCTCCGCGGACGAGGCCGAGCTCGCGAAAGGCGTCGAGCGCGTACTGGGAGCAGGACGGGTGGTACTTGCAGGTTCCGCGCGGCACGAGGAGCCCGAACGTCCAACGCCAGGCGTGCACGAGCCCGATCCCGAGGTACCTCACTGCCGCATCCTCCCGAGCGCCTCGGAGACCTCCTGGACGAGCCACTCGAGCCCGCGAGCTTCGACAGGCTCCGCGAGCCCGGGACGCGCGGAGAGCACGTAGTCGTGGCCGCGTGGGACGCTCGGCAGGAGCTCGCGCCAGGCCTCGCGAAGGAGGCGCTTCACGCGGTTCCGGGTGACGGCGCTCCCGACCGACCGCGGCACGGCGAGGCCGAGGCGGGGCTCACCGTCCGGATCCTCCTCCCGCGGAAACCAGTGC
>Ga0073934_10010772_pt1 | contig 11248 bp, 8 predicted proteins | sample LarsenN4metaG_FD_76834 | JGI IMG/M metagenome (GOLD analysis project Ga0073934, IMG submission 76834) | Hot spring sediment bacterial and archeal communities from British Columbia, Canada, to study Microbial Dark Matter (Phase II) - Larsen... ...
ATCGAAACGCCGACGATCGCGTCCTCGCCGCGCCGCCACTCCTCTTCGAGCTTCATCGCGATCTTGCCGTTGCGGTTGATGCGCTGAAAGTCTGAGAGCTTGTTGCGGCGAACGGTGCCGGAGCGCGTCGCAAACATGATCTGAAGCCGATCCCACGCCTCTTCATCCTCGGGCAGCGGCAGGATCGAGGTGACGCGCTCGCCTTGCGCCAGCGGCAGGAGGTTCACGAACGCCTTGCCGCGCGCGGTCGGCGGCCCCTCCGGGATGCGCCAGAGCTTCAGCTTGTAGGCCATGCCGGTTGACGTGAAGAAAAGGAGCGGCGTGTGCGTCGACCCGACGAAAAGCTGTGAAACGAAATCCTCTTCCTTGAACTTCATGCCGGCGCGGCCTTTGCCGCCGCGCTTTTGGGCCCGATAGGTCGAGAGCGGCGTGCGTTTCACGTAGCCGCCATGGGTGACGGTGACGACCATGTCCTCGCGCGCGATGAGGTCCTCGTCTTCGACCTCGCCTTCCGCCTCGATGATTTCCGTGCGGCGCGGCGTCGCGAATTCGGCCCTCGCCGCCGCAAGCTCGTCCTTGATGATCGTCATCACCCGGGCGCGGTTTCTTAGAATGTCGAGATAGTCCGAAATATTCTCCGCAAGGCCCTTGAGTTCGTCGCCGATCTCGTCGCGCCCGAGCGCGGTGAGGCGCTGCAGGCGAAGATCGAGAATCGCCTTCGCCTGCTCTTCGGAAAGGCGCAGCGTATCGCCGTCCCGCATCAGGTGCCTTGGATCGGCGACCAGGAGAACGAGCGGCGCGAGGTCCTTCGCGGGCCAGTCGCGCGCCATCAGTTGTTCTTTCGCGGTCTGAGGATCCGGCGCGCGGCGGATCAGCGCCACGACCTCGTCGATATTGGCGACGGCGATCGCGAGACCGACGAGAATATGCGCGCGGTCGCGCGCCTTGTTGAGCTCGAACTTCGTGCGCCGCGTGATTACTTCCTCGCGGAAGTCGATGAAGGTCCTCAGAACGTCGCGAAGCGTCATCTGCTGCGGACGCCCGCCGTTCAGGGCGAGCATGTTGACGCCGAACGACGTCTGGAGCTGCGAGTGACGGTAGAGCTGGTTCAAGACGACGTCGGGCGCGGCGTCGCGCTTTAATTCGATGACGACGCGGATGCCCTCGCGGTTCGATTCGTCGCGGATGTCGGAAATGCCTTCGAGCTTCTTCTCGCGCACGAGATCGGCGATCCGCTCGATCATCACCGACTTGTTCACCTGATAGGGAATTTCGGTGACGATGATCGCCGTGCGGTCCTTGCGGATTTCGTCGATCGTCGCGCGCCCGCGCATGATGACGGAGCCGCGGCCCAACAGGAGGGCGGCCTTCGAGCCTGCGTGGCCGAGGATGATCCCGCCGGTCGGGAAGTCGGGACCCGGCACGATGTCCATCAGCTCCGAATCCGAAATCTCCGGATTGTCGATCATCGCGATGGTCGCGTCGACGATCTCGCCGAGATTATGCGGCGGAATGTTCGTCGCCATGCCGACGGCGATGCCGCCGGCGCCGTTGACGAGAAGATTTGGGAAACGCGCGGGCAGGACCGTCGGTTCCCGTTCGGAGCCGTCATAGTTCGGCTGATAGCCGACGGTGTCTTTTTCAATGTCCTCAAGCAGCGCGTGGGCGGGTTTCGCCATGCGCACTTCGGTGTAGCGCATCGCCGCCGGCGGATCGCCGTCGATCGACCCGAAATTCCCCTGTCCATCGAGCAAGGGAAGGCGCATCGCGAAATCCTGCGCCATGCGAGCGAGCGCGTCGTAGACCGCCTGATCGCCATGCGGGTGGTATTTGCCGATGACGTCGCCGACGACGCGCGCCGATTTCCGGTACGGCTTGTTCCATGCATAGCCATTCTCGTGCATCGACCAGAGAATGCGCCGATGAACCGGCTTCAAGCCGTCGCGCGCGTCCGGAATGGCGCGGCTGACAATGACGCTCATCGCGTAATCGAGATAGGACCGGCGCATTTCCTCTTCGATCGAGATTTGCTCGATCGAGCCGGAATTCGGCCCCTCGCCGCCGGTTTCCGGCGCGTTGTCGTCGTCTTCCGTTGTCACGAAAATCCTTCGGGAATCAGGCTGTAAGCGTCGCGCTTTGCCTAGCATCTATGGGGATTTGACTGCAAGCGCTGAGCGGCCTCGATTCCCTCTCGCAACTCCTTCATAATGAAGGGAAATCGCCGCCAGCCCGAAGGTTGAGCCATGCCGATGCCCGTCTGCTCCCGACAATGTTCCGCCGCCGTCCTTGCGGCCGCCGCGATTGCGCTCGGCGCGTGTGGAAAAAAGCAAGCCGAGCCGCCGGCGCCGGTCCCGCCGCCCGAACAATCCGACGTCGCGCCGGTCGACAGCGGCTCGACCTGGACGGATGCGCGCGCCGATTTCGTCGGTCCGAACGGCGAAGCGATGGGCTCGGTCGAATTCCGCGACGGGCTTGGCGGCGTCGTCCTGCGACTTGACGTAACGGGCCTTTCGCCCGGCTGGCACGGCATCCATCTTCACGTCACCGGCGATTGTTCCGACGGCGCCGCAGGCTTCAAGGCGTCGGGCGGCCACATCAATCCCGACAATGTCGAGCACGGACTATTGAACCCCGCCGGCGCGCATCGCGCCGACATCCCGAACCTCCTCGCCGATGAAAACGGAACCGTCAGGACCGAGATCTTCCGCGCCGGCGTGCATTTGAAACCGAGCGAGGAAGCGGCGGCGGTCAATGGTCCCTTCCCGCTCATTGACGACGACGGCTTCGCCGTCGTCATCCACGCCAGTCCGGACGATCACATGACCCAGCCGATCGGCGGCTCCGGCGACCGCGTCGCCTGCGCGGCGATCATAGAGTGATCGACGGCCGCGCGATCATCAGCCAGAAGATCGCCAGGACCGCAAAGAACGCCGGAAACCCGAAGGCGAACCAGCGGTCGTAAAGGCGGAAATAGTCGTCGGGAAGCACCGTCCCCTTGATCGCGGCGTCGCGCGCGAGGTCCCGCATCCGCCGTTGCATGAACACGACCGGAATCCAGAAGCCGCCGGTGAAGAGATAGAGCGCAACGGAGAGAAGAATCCATCCCTCCGTCAGCTTCCATCCGGCGATCGAAGCGAGCCAAAGGCCGGTGATCGGCTGCACGGCGACGGCGGACGCCGTAAATAGGTAGTCTGCGACAACGACCATCGACGCAACCTCCGCAATGACTTTCGCATCGCGCGTCCGGTGCGCCATCAGCATGAAGAAGGCGATGCCGGCGCCCGTGCCCAACAGGACGGTTGCGCCGATTACGTGCAGCCATTTTGCGAAATGATAGACGTCCATCAGCGCTCCTCGAGGATAAGCGCCGTCGCGCCGGCGAGCGCCACCGCCGGAAAGACCTTCACGAGGACGCCGAACGGATCGAGCCAGAGCTGAGGCTCGGTGATCGAGCCTGCGGCGAGATAGACGGCGGATATGATGAGCGAAGCGAGGCAGGCGCGCCGCGCCGTTGGGCGCCAGAAGATGCCGGCGCCGACCGCGATGTCGAGGAGCGACGCGGAAATGACGAGCGCCTTCGCGGCGCCCTCTCCGAGCGCGCCGAGATGCGTCGCGGCGCGATCAACCTCTAGAAGTCCGATAACGCCCGAGGCGATCCAAAAGGACCCGAGCGTTGCGATCATTACCGGCAGCGCGAGGCTGGCGCGCGCAAAGACGCGCTCCTGCATGGTCGCAGGCATGTCGCGCAGAGTTTCGTCGAGGGATTTGAGGCTTCGACCGGCGGCGCGCCGATAAGGCGCCGGGTCGCCGATTATGTTTTCGGACAGAACGCGCATCGCCGTCGACCGGAGAGGCGAGCGCCAGCCCAAGACGCCGGCGAAGTCGGCGGCCCAGGAAACGGGACGCACGAGCCATGCCGGAACATCGACCTCAACGGTCGGCCCTGAAGCACCCAGCCAGCGCCTGAATGCGCGGACGATTTCGCGGAGACTGCGCGGCGCCTCTTCGACGAGATCGAAGACCGACCGCGCCGGAAGCGCGCCAGCGACAGCGCGACGAACCGCATCGACGACATCGTCCATCGCTACGGTTTGAACCCGCGCCTCCGGGAAGGCGAGCGCCTCGACGCACGGGATCGCGGCGATCATCCTTAAGAGTTGCGTGCCGCCGAAGGCGCCGCGCCCGATGACGAGCCCGGGGCGCAAAATCACCCAGTCGAGCGTTGACGCCTTGATCGCCGCGTCGCCATGCGCCTTCGAACTCATGAAGTTGGTCGAGGATGAAAGCGACGCGCCGACCGCGGATATCTGCACGAAGCGTCGAACGCCCGCCTTTTGCATGGCGTCGCGGCAGGCGACGATCGACATCTGGTGAATGGCGGAGAGCCGGTCGCGCGGACCGTCCTGCAAAGCGCCGGCGGCGTTGACGACGGCATCGACGCCCGAAAGGTAGGGCGCCCATTTCTCCGGCGTATCGAGCCTTGCCATATCGGCGGCAATCCAACGAACGTCCGGGAGAAGCCGCTCGCCCGTCGCGGCGCTGCGGCCGAGCCCTAGAACCTCATGTCCGTCGCGGAGCAGCGCGCGAACGATTTCCGCGCCGATAAAGCCGTAGCCGCCAAGAACGAGGACGCGCATCAGGTGTCAGGTTTCAGGGGCGGGAATCAACGATCAGGATACGGCGTTTTCGGCGTCCAAAATCTGACATCTGACACCTGAAACCTGGCGCCGGACATCTGCTCACCTCCGATCCGTCGGCAGGCATTCCCCGCTCACGGGATTGCCGACGACTTGGCGCGACATCCAATAATCGACAGCTTCGCGGCATTCGGCTTCCGTCGCGAAGGTCCCGATGATCTCTGGTTCGCCGCTCGCGCCGGGCGAGAGGTATCCATGGCCGGTCCAGTAAAAGTCGGCGGCGGATGCGGCGTCCTTCCCTGTCGCGCACGCGGCGACCGCGAGGGCGAGAACAACCCATCTCAAACGAAAGAAAAGCTCCATGGCGAACGCTCCCTTCCACGCCGTTGGCCGTCAAACGCTATAATCATGGCGATTGCGGTTCAATGTGACGGCGGGGTCACCCGAATTTCCCTCGCAAGTGCGGAATGCGCGCCCCGAAACGAGCCGGCCGGCAAGCGATCCGGCGTGAGGCGCCCTGATCTATTCAGCTTGGCGCGAAGGCGCCGGGATGAAAAAACCCGGCGCCTTCGCGCCGGGTTTTCGAGACTTGCGCCCTTGAAGAGCGAAACGGGTGGAAGGTTATTCCCGAGACCGCCGGGCGCTCCTTGCGGAGATTTTCCGGTCGATCGCCCCTTCTTAGAACGCTGCAAAACCCGAGTTCGGCAGCATTTCGGCGTTCAGGGACGCAACATAACGCCTGAAGAGAGCTTAGGCAGCCTTCTTCTTGCGGCGGGCCTTCCGGCGCTTCTTCTTGGCCGGGGCTTTCGCTTTCGCCTTACGCTTCGTTCTGCGCTTGGTCGTTCTCTTCGCAGCCGTTTTCTTGGCCGCTTTTCTCTTCTTCCGTCTGACCGCCATGGTCTTACCTCCGAGTAGCTAACGGAAGCTCGACGTTAACTCAATTTGCTAAAAAAGTATTCAATCGCGCGCGAACGAATCATCCGTGCAAGCGCATTTTGTCGATTTTTTTGCGATTTTCCGATTCGAGCGCATCAAAAATGCATCATAAAACGAGTCGCAGCGCGCATTTTTGAGTCGAATCTCGGGAATTGAGGCTACGTGATTCGTTTTTCGCCGCCGCGTCGCGCGCGTCAGAACGGAATTTCGTCGTCGAGCTCGAAGGATTGGCCGCCGCTTGCGGGAATTTGCTCGCGCCCGCCGCCGAAGTCGCCGGAACCGCCGTCTCGGCGCCCGTCGAGCATCGTCAGCGCCGAATTGAAGTTCTGAAGCACGATCTCGGTCGTGTATTTTTCAACGCCGCTCTGATCGGTCCATTTGCGGGTCTGAAGCTGGCCCTCAAGATAAACCTTCGTGCCCTTCCTGAGATACTGCTCGGCGACGCGCGCGAGGCCCTCGTTGAAGATAACAACGCGATGCCATTCGGTTTTTTCGCGCCGTTCGCCCGTGTTCTTGTCGCGCCAGCTATCGGACGTCGCGACCGACAGATTGACGATCGACTTGCCGTCCTGCGTCTTGCGCACTTCCGGATCCTTGCCGAGATTGCCGACGAGAATGACCTTGTTGACGCTGCCTGCCATCCGAAAATCTCCCGAAAAAAATGCGCGCGGCGAACAAACCCTCGATTCGGCCCGCGCCGACCAATTCCTTTTCCCCAAACGCCGAAGGCGGGATTTCCGCGGGTTTTGAAGGACGGGGGCCAGAATGTTCACATCTTGTTCTTGCCGTCAATCCGCAATTGCGGTTAAGTCCGCGCGCGTTTCGCCCATCTCATTCCCTTAGTCGCAACTGGCCGCATGTCTCTCAAATCAATCCGCGTCGTCGGCGCCCGCGAACACAATCTGAAAAACGTCACGCTGGAGATCCCGCGCGACCAGCTCGTCGTGATGACGGGCCTGTCGGGTTCCGGGAAATCCTCGCTCGCCTTCGACACGATCTACGCCGAGGGGCAAAGGCGGTATGTCGAGAGCCTTTCCGCCTACGCCCGCCAGTTCCTCGAACTTATGCAAAAGCCCGACGTCGACCAGATCGAGGGCCTCTCCCCGGCGATTTCGATCGAACAGAAGACGACCTCGCGCAACCCGCGCTCGACGGTCGGCACGGTCACCGAGATCTACGACTATATGCGCCTCCTCTGGGCGCGGATCGGCGTTCCCTATTCGCCGGCGACCGGATTGCCGATCACATCACAGACCGTCAGCGAGATGGTCGACCGGCTGATGGCGGAGCCCGAAGGCGCGCGCTTCTATCTCCTCGCGCCGATGATCCGCGCGAGGAAGGGCGAATACCGAAAGGAATTCGCGGAGCTGCAGAAGAAGGGCTTCCAGCGCGTCAAAGTCGACGGAACCTATTATGAGATCGCCGACGTCCCCGCGCTCAACAAGAAGCTCAAACACGACATCGACGTCGTCGTCGACCGCATCATCATCAAGAAGGGAATTGAAAGCCGCCTCGCCGAGAGCTTCGAGACGGCGCTCGCCCTCGCCGACGGGATTGCCGTCGCGGAAAGCGCGGATCGGGATCCGGGATCCGGGACTCGGGACTCGAAGGCGGATTCCCGAGTCCCAGGCCCCGATTCTCGAATAATTTTCTCCGCCAAGTTCGCTTGCCCCGTCTCCGGCTTCACAATCGACGAGATCGAGCCGCGCTTGTTCTCCTTTAACGCCCCCGCCGGCGCCTGCCCCAAATGCGACGGGCTCGGCACCGAGATGGTGTTCGCCGAAGACCTCGTCATCCCGGACGAGAGCCTTCCCCTCAACAAGGGCGCGATCGGCCCGTGGGCGCGCGGGCAATCTCCTTATTACATGCAAACGCTCGAAGCGCTCGGACGGAAATACAAGTTCAAGGTCACGGCGAAATGGTCCGACCTCACGGCGAAGCAGAAGGACATCCTCCTTTACGGCACCGGCGAGGAAGAGGTCTCCTTCCTCTACCAGGACGGCGCGCGGAAGTTCGAAACGACCAAGCCCTTCGAAGGCGTCATTCCGAACCTTGAGCGGCGGTTCCGCGAGACGGATTCAAGCTGGGTCCGGGAGGATATGTCCCGCTTCCAGGCGGTGACGAATTGCGAGGCCTGCGGGGGCCAACGCCTCAAACCCGAAGCGCTCGCGGTCAAGATCGGCGGCAAGAACATATCGGAAGCGACGGAACTCTCGATCAAGGCGGCGGACCGCTGGTTCACCGCGCTCGAGAAAGTCCTTTCCAAAAAGGAAATGGAGATCGCCGCGCGCGTCCTCAAGGAAATCCGCGAGCGGCTTCACTTCCTCAACAATGTCGGGCTCGACTATCTGACCCTTGCGCGCGCTTCGGGCACGCTCTCGGGCGGCGAAAGCCAGCGCATCCGTCTCGCCTCGCAGATCGGCTCCGGTCTGACCGGCGTCCTCTACGTGCTCGACGAGCCGTCGATCGGCCTTCACCAGCGCGACAACGCCCGCCTCCTCGAAACCCTGAAGCGGCTCCGCGATCTCGGCAATTCGGTCCTGGTCGTCGAACATGACGAGGACGCGATCCGGACCGCGGACCATATCGTCGACATTGGCCCCGGCGCCGGCATCCATGGCGGCGAGATCATCGCCTCGGGCGACGTCGCGGCGATCATGAAGGAAAAGCGCTCGATCACCGGCGATTATCTCGCCGGGCGGCGCGAAGTGCCGGTGCCCGCCGAACGCCGGCTCCATAACAAGAAGAAAGTCATCCGCATCGTCGGCGCGCGCGAGAACAACCTCAAAAACGTCACGGCCGAAATCCCGATCGGGCTTTTGACCTGCGTCACCGGCGTCTCCGGCGGCGGCAAGTCGACCCTGATCATCGAGACCCTTTTCAACGCGGCCTCGCGTAAGCTCTACAACTCGAAGGCCGCGCCGGGCGCGCATGACCGGATCGAGGGCCTTGAGGAATTCGACAAGGTCATCGACATCGACCAGTCGCCGATCGGGCGGACGCCGCGCTCGAACCCCGCGACCTATACGGGCGCCTTCACGCCGATCCGCGACTGGTTCGCGGGGCTCCCTGAGGCGAAGGCGCGCGGCTACGAGCCGGGGCGCTTTTCGTTCAACGTCAAGGGCGGACGCTGCGAAGCCTGCCAGGGCGATGGCGTCATCAAGATCGAGATGCACTTTCTCCCGGACGTATATGTCACCTGCGACGTCTGCAAGGGACAGCGCTACAATCGCGAAACCCTCGAGGTGAAGTTCAAGGAGAAATCGATCGCCGACGTCCTCAACATGACCGTCGAGGAAGGCGCCGAATTCTTCAAGGCGGTGCCGTCGATCCGCGAAAAGCTCGCGACGCTCAATCGCGTCGGCCTCTCCTATATCCATATCGGCCAGCAGGCGACGACCTTGTCGGGCGGCGAGGCGCAGCGCGTGAAGCTCGCCAAGGAGCTCTCAAAGCGCGCGACGGGGCGAACGCTCTACATCCTCGACGAGCCGACGACAGGCCTCCACTTCGAGGACGTCCGCAAGTTGATGGAGGTCATCCAGGAGCTCGCCGGGAACGGCAACACCGTCGTCATCATCGAGCACAATCTCGACGTGATCAAGCAAGCCGACTGGATCATCGACCTCGGACCCGAAGGCGGCGACGCCGGCGGCGAGATCGTCGCCGTGGGCACGCCGGAGGACGTGGTAAGAGTCGAGAAGAGCTATACGGGGCGGTTTTTGAAGGGAGTGCTGGGGAAGCGCGGGGCGGTGGAGAAGAAGGGAAAGAGGGTGGCGTGATTCGCTCAGGTTTTACTGCTGATCCGCGTTATCCTTGGCTTTATAGGGCTGAATTCAATTCGGCCGACGACATCTACCCGTTTTTGTCGAGAAATCATGATCTCTGGGGAACTGGCCTTGAGTCTGAATGGATTTTCCGCGGCCAAGATAACGACTATCCGCTTCTTCCAAAAGCCTGGCGCGACTCGACGCGCTATGGCTTGGGGCGGATACAACGCAAATTCTTCTACAAAACGATTTGCATAATAAGCAGTAGAGACACAAGCGACAATTGTTTCCACCCATTTCGACATCATTTCACCCATCACCGGGACGAAGACGCATCTGCCGCCTTTGCAAATAAATATGCGCGCAAAGCCGCTGCAGCCTTTTGCACATTTCTTGCCGAAGCCGATGCGATTAGGTGGTTCGCTCGATTTTCGGATCAAATCGGGTTGAGCCTTCCAGACATCGAAACACCATCGGAAACAGAAGCGCTGCGCCAAGCTGGAACGCTGATTCAAGACTGGTCGCTGCCAGACGGGGGCTACAACCACCAACGTTCTCGCGGTCACGAGTGGTGGTTTAACTGGCGGCCCAATGAGTTGTTTGGTTTGGCCCAGCATTACGGCGTGCCGACGCGCCTTTTGGACTGGACGTATGAGCCCCGTTTTGCCGGGTTTTTCGCAACAAAGGGCGCTCAAATGGAAGGACAAGGCAACATATGCGTATATGGCTTGAGCCTCGCCAAACTCCATAGCTTTAGCACGCATGCCAACGACTCGGCGCGTGCAAACGCTGAGCTTTCAGAGGACGAACTCGTGCTTGGGCTTGGCGGCGTTCGCGCATGGGAACTCACGTGCCGTCGAAGTCAGAACGAGAACCTGCATGCGCAACAGGGTCTTTTCACTTACACCCGGGGAGGAGAGAGCTATTACATGGCGCGCGGGCGATGGCCCACTCTTCTGGATACGCTGGATCTGAGATACAAGATCGCGCAAACGGATCCGACGAAGCCTGTGATGATTCAGCTTTGCTTGCCTAAGAGCGAGGCAGGCAATCTAAGAAGACTGCTTTACCGCGACGGGATCTCCGCCGCGCACATGTTCCCGGGGTTCAGCAACATTTGGGAAACAGTGGAATGGCGCCTTGATCAGGACCAATGGGATTCTTAGGGCAGCCTGTGCGAGTACTGTCCGCCGATAATCTACGCATCGCATAACCGATGGATCGCGCGTAACCGTCCCTCGCACATCCCGGCGAAAGTCAGGACGACGCTTCGTCGATGCTCACGCGCCGATCGCTCAGGCGATGGACGCCACTGTCAAGCCGAGACGAGTCGCTTTTGGGAGGTGCGCGCCCTATCCCCATCGACTCCCCACGCTTTAAGCGTGGGGTCCAGCTCCTGCCGGATGAAACTTCAATGGCACGTCACAAGGCGTGCGGATTATTCAGGCGCTGGACGTCGCGCCCGAAGCGTGGCGAGTCGCTTTTGGTAAGGTCGCTCCCAATCTTACTCCGCCCTACTTCTTCTCCCGGTCGTAATAATCAACGTCCGTTTCAGCGCGATAGAGCTTGCGCAGGCGCGGGAGGCCGGGGATGTCTGCATAGACGCCGATCTTTCCGCCGTCCGGATACTCGCAAATTTCGACCTCGACGATATTGGAGAGCGAGAGATAGCGCATCGTCGTCGTCCCGGTGTTGATGATCTGGTGCGCGGTTTCCGGCCCGCCGCAGGGACACGCGACGACGTCATGTGCGCGGAGCGGATAGCGCGCTTCACCGAAGCGCAGTTCGCCCTCGCCTTCGACGATGAAGAACATTTCCTCCTCGCCGCGATGGCTGTGGAAGGGGCACTGCGCCTTCCCGGGCGGCAGGACGGTCAGATTATAGCCGAGTTTCTTCGCGCCGATGCGG
>Ga0073934_10010774_pt1 | contig 11247 bp, 16 predicted proteins | sample LarsenN4metaG_FD_76834 | JGI IMG/M metagenome (GOLD analysis project Ga0073934, IMG submission 76834) | Hot spring sediment bacterial and archeal communities from British Columbia, Canada, to study Microbial Dark Matter (Phase II) - Larsen... ...
CGCGATCGCCTTGCGCGACCGGCACCGGCTAACACTCGATTACATTTATTGCGGCGACCTGTCGGGCCTTCGCTTCGCTCTCGGCGACACGATCCGAAAGATGCAGGAACTTCGACAGCGTCGGGCCTGACTTGATCCGGAGTCGGTGGATCCGTAGACGCGCTAATTCCGCCCCACGCCCCTACCATCGCGACGCAGCTTAGCCGAAGAGAGCGAGGGGAAAGCGTAACGATCATCGAGCAGTCAGCGAACGAATAGCCACCTCACGTGACCCACTGTTTCATACTTCAGTGACTGGCTGCCGGCCTTTATGGATAAAAACAAGATTAAATTCCGTATTTAATCAATAATAATCCCAATGGCGGCTATTGGGTTTTTCAGATGGATTAACCATAAGGGTAGCATTATGGCGAACCAGATACTGATCAGCTGAACCACACAGAGGCGCGATCATGATGAAATTGCTAGATCACATTAAAATCGGCCGCAAAATTGCGATCGGCTTTTTAACTGTAGGCATCGCTCTGGGTAGCGGTACAGTGGTTAGCCTGCGCGGCCTGACCCACGTTCAGACTGATCTCGACCAACTGGTGGATATGTCGGGCGACAGTCTGTTGGTGTCGGAAATTGAGGGTTCGATAAATACAGTACAGTTGAACATGCGAGAATGGCTCGCGACCCAAGATCCGACCGAGTTGGCTGCCGCGCGGAATGAACTGAAGAAGGTCTCAGACCACGTTCGAACTGCCCAAACGGAAATCCACAACCCGTACCGGCGCGAGCGCATAGAGACCATCGGCCGGTCTCTGCAGGAATACGAACGCGGCGTCGATGAGCTAGTCGAAGTCCTCAAAGCGCGAAATGACATCATCAACAACGGGACGGAGCGCCTGGGCACGACGCTCAGGCGCGCGATATCGGATCAGATTGCGCAACTCATTAAGCTCAACGAGAACGATGACGCGGCCTTGCTCGGCAAGGTTCAAGAAGATCTCCTGCTCTCGCGGGTGATGTCGCAACGTTATCTTCTCACCAATGCGCGCGACGATATTAGCCGCGCCATGACAGAACTTGATGAGGCGCGTGCGCAGTTTGCGGAGCGGACGGGTCATCTTCAAGCGCTTGGATTTTCGGGATTTGCCGAGGAAACAAGCCAATCGCTGACGGCCTATAGAAGCCTGCTTGACCGCCTGAAAGGCGTCATTGAGCGGCGCAATGAGATCCGCAGCGCGACGTTAGATCGGCTCGGCGGCACGATGCTGACAAAAGCCGGAGAAGTAGAGGCGAGCGCCGTGAAGACGCTCGCTGAAATTAAGGCGGATGCGACCGCCACAGTCGTCATGGTGATCTGGATGGCGGTTGCGGCGATCGTTGTCGGAGTCCTACTCGCTTTGATCGGCGCCATCGTTATCGCGCGCTCGATTGCAATGCCGGTGTCGATGCTCACGGCCGACATGGCGCGCTTGGCGGAAGGTGTCACCTCGATTGCGCTCAACGGGAGCGAGCGACGGGATGAGATCGGCTCGATGGTTCGGGCCGTGGCGGTGTTCAAAGACAATGCGATTGCGCGGCAGCAAATGGAGGAAGCCGCGGCCAAAGAAGCGGAAGAGAAGGCAGCTCGTCATGCCTCGACCGAGAATGCGATCGAGGACTTCAAGGCCAATGTGGAAGCCATTCTTAGCGTTTTGGGCGGCAACACCAAAGAAATGCAGATGACCGCGACCAATCTGGCTGCGGTGTCGAACCAAGCTGCAGCGCGGGTGGACACGACCAACGCGGCTTCTCTTGAAACCTCCCAGAGTGTGCAGACCGTCGCAGCTGCGGCTGAGCAACTCTCCGCATCAATCCAGGAGATCGCCGGACAGATCGACCAGGCGTCTCGGGTCATTCAGCAGACCTCGAACAAGACGGAATTCGCTGCCACAGAAATCAATGGGCTGGCAGAAGCGGGGCAGAAGATCGGGTCGGTTGTGGAGTTGATTCAATCCATTGCCGCGCAGACCAATCTCTTGGCTCTTAACGCGACCATTGAAGCGGCCCGGGCCGGCGAGGCGGGCAGGGGGTTCGCGGTCGTCGCCTCTGAGGTCAAGGCGCTAGCCGAGCAGACCGCCAAGGCCACGGGGCAAATTGCCGATCAGGTGCTCGGTATCCAGGCCTCAACCAGCAAGGCGGTCGACGGAATACGCGACATTGCGGCGATGACATCTCAGATCTCGCAGGTCTCGGCGTCGATTGCGGCGGCGGTTGAGCAGCAGACGGCGGCTACTCGCGAGATATCGTCTACCATGCTAGCGGCATCGCAAAGCACGTCGCAGCTAGCGGACGGGGTGACCGAGGTGGCGACAACTATCAGAGAGACGAAGCGCGCCTCATCGGTCGTGCTAACAGCCTCTTCTGCAACCAGCACACAGATAGAGGCGCTATCGGCTTCGGTGCAGAACTTCTTTGTAGCGCTGCGGACCGGCCCCTTCGATCGGCGCAAGAATGAACCGCGCGACTATAAGGGGCGAGAGAGGCGCGCGGCATAACGGGAGCATGATGGGCGCAAAATGTGAAGGAGAGCAGGTGGGTCTCCGAGGACCCGCCTACTTTATCGGCGCTATCGCTCCGACCTTTGGCCTTTCGCTTGATTGGCTGTGCCGAAGCGACATCAACGCTCTGCCATGCGTTTCGCAAAGCGATCCGAGTCACGAAGCAATCCGGCTCGACGCACGGATGACCCCACCAACGGGCCGACCGGGTGCGCCGGCCGCTTCATCCGGCGCCTGCGGATCAGCTATCGACACCAGCATAAACACGTCGCCGGATACGATCGAGATCGCTGATCGCCTGCTCGCCCTCGGCCACATCTCTGCCCGGCAGCAGGATCATCGTCGCCGGCGACCGCCTCAGCTTCGAGGAGCGCGTCGCGGCTTGCTACTTCTCGGCTCCGGTGCCTGACGAGGTGAAGGACTGGCTCACCGATGGGCCTGTCGGCGCTGAGATCGTCTGAACCATCCAGCTTGTTGAACGTTAGCGAGGCAACGGCGGACCTCCCCTCCCGCCCGATCAGAAACCGCCCGCGGCCTGGCTATCTTGCAGCCGCCTCGGTCCGCCAACCGGGGCGGTTTCTTATTGGCTGCGCGCCAGTCCGTTGAACCGCACACGCATCTCTGCGTTTTCGAGAGGCTCACACCCGCGTTTGGGTGTGGGCGGCCTCACGAACGTGCCTCGGCGCCCCGGATCCGCCTCCGGGGCGCTTTTCGTTCGGCCGCCAAGGAACCAGTCGGTTGGCTGCTCGTTACTTTGCGGCGACTGCGCTCTCTCTCATCTCGCCGCGCACTGTGGCGTGCCAGCTGCCCCCCTTTCGCTGGAACGAGCCGCCCTCGGTCACCGCTGCGGGCGGCTTCTTTTTGCCCGCTGCGGTCACACTGCGACTCCGGCTCGGTTGTCGGCCGACGCGGCGGACCGTATCGCGGCGAGATGCCGATCGTTTTCGTCGAGCCCTGCGTTCCTGTTTCGAGGCCCTCGCCGCCGAAGGGCTCCGGCTGGATTCACGAGGCCAAGTTCGACGGGTGGCGCGTTCAGATCGTCAAGGCCGACGGCGCAGTCCGCATTTTTTCTCGCCGCGGCTATGACCTCACTCGCCGGCTACCGAGGCTCTCGGCGACACTGCTCGCCGTCCCGGGCGACGTCGTGATCGATGGCGAGCTAGTTCTGCGATAGCCGGTGCGACTTCTACGGCCTCACAAGCGCCATCGGCGACGGCCGCGATCTCGAGCTCCTTATCTGGGCATTCGATCTGTTACGTCGCGACGGCGAGGATCTTCGACCGCGCCCCCTGATCGAACGGAAGGGGCTCTCGCCGGCGTGGTCGAGCTGGCCGGTCTGCCGAGCCTTGCCTTGTCGGCAACCTTCTGCGATGGCGAGGCGCTGCTGCAAGCCGCAGAGCATCACGGTCTCGAGGGTGTGGTCTCGAAGCGCGCGACGTCGACGTATGCGTCGGGGCGGTGCTCCGCTTGGATCAAGTCCAAGACTCCGACTTGGCGCGCGGCCAATCGCGAGAGGTGGAGGGCTTTCGTCCGTGAGTTAGACGAGACGCTTCCCGGCGCCCTGGTCGGTTGAGAAGGTCCCGGGCGACTTCAAGGTCGTCGACTCTGCCGGCCGGAGCCTCGTCTACGTCTACGCGAACGACGAATTGAACGGGCTCCGATGCCCTGACGACCGACGAGGCACGTCGGATCGCGGCTAACGTCGCCAAGCTGCCGGAGCTGCTTACACGAGATCGAACTCGTGAAGGTGCCTTCCGTCGTCCGGACGTGGAGGGCGGCGAGCTTCTCTCCGCGGATCTCCCGGGTGACGATGCGGGAGCGACCGGCGGCCGCCATGCGGTCCGCTTCACGCTTGGCTTCGACGAGGTCGGCAGCGACCCATGCCGGGACCTTGGGATTGGCACTGCGAACTTCAAACCGACGCTGCATTGAACCCTCGGACGCTACTCAAAAAAAGCAACGGCGAAGCTCAACATCAGCGTCCGCGTTGAGGAAGCGCAAGCTTACAGTATCCAGGACATTCTCGAAGACTATGACCTGTCGATATCGAAACCGAGCCGCAACTTATGGGGGTGGTTTCTCTGGCCTTACCGCCTCGGCCGGCACCAGCCACCAGTCGGGCAATGAAGATCACGAAAATGTCTTCACTGTGCCTCGCCCGCACGGACCAACCCGCGCAATTTCTCGGCCGAGCCGCGTCTCGAGCCCGTAAGCCAGCCTGTGATCGGGAATCGGACATCTGCGCCGGCGAGCTTGAAAGCCAGTACGAAGCTCGACAGCACAAGGCAGACGGCGTTCGCGAGCACGATGGGGAAGGCACCGAGCTGCAAGCCGTAGACCAGCCACACGAGAATCCGATGACGGTGATGACGTGCATTCGGGTCGAGATCGCTGACACGTCTCCGCTGCGAACGATTTTCCAACGCTTTGAGCCGCATCAGCCGCTCGACGGCATGAAGGCCACAGTCGAGGCCGGCGGCGAGCAGGTCGTGCCAGACCCGAAGGGAGCCATTTCGCCAGGGCGCCGTTAGGCAGCCAAGCGCAACTCAGTCTCCTGTTCAGTGTCGTCAAATGCCACGACGCGATTTCGCCCCAGCCCCTTCGCATCGTAAAGAGCAAGGTCTGCGCAGACCACCAAGTCGTCTGGACCCCCTACTTTCGCTTCGGGCACCAGAGATGCGACGCCGATACTCACCGTAACAATACCGCGGGGGTGGTCATGATGTTCGATAGCAAGCGCTTCAATGCGGGATCGCAAATCCTCTGCCCGCTGCCACGCTTCGCGGGAGGACAGTCCTGGGAGAATTACGGCAAATTCCTCGCCGCCGAACCGCGCGGCGACTTCGCCAGCCCGACGCGCCGTCAGGCCGACCTGTTCGGCCAATAACTGCAGCAGCCGATCACCAATCGGATGGCCATAATAGTCGTTATACTTTTTAAAATAATCAGCATCGATCATCAACATCGCTAATGGCGTTCCGCTCCTGGCTCCGCGGTTCCACTCTTCACTCATGACCGCATCGAGCCTTCGCCGATTGCTCAGCTTAGTCAAACCGTCGTAATTCACTTGCTTTTCAAGTTGCGCTTCGATCTCGATGCGGGTGCGAAACTCTCGACCAAGGCACCAGGCGATAACAAACATCACGCTGGCGATCAGGCCAACGATGATCATCAGCCATTGCACATTTGACCAAAACTTAAGCTCGATTTCGCGTAAGCTCTGCCCATAGAACAGGCGTAATCCGTACTTGCCGACGGCTGCATGAGCATAGACCCGGCGAACTCCATCGACTAAGCTCGTGTCGTCGATGAAACCCTCCAGCTGCCCACCAATCTTGCTCATCACCGAGGAATTTCGAACCAGCTGGCCTCGACTGACCACGCCGTCCTTGACCCGCACCGCGATCCGGTCGTCGTTGTAGACCAACGACAGAATTGAAGATCGCTCAGTCTTAATCGAAAGAAATGCTAGCTCTACAAAAGCAGACGGCACTTCCGCTACAATCACACCTGCGAATTGGCCCTGCTTCTCGAAGCGGCGACTTAGATGGAATGCGTGCTTGCCGCTTCCGATATCCACGACCGGACCCATGTGCAGGTCGTCATGCCGGGCGTGAGTGTGGTACAGCACGGCGAGCTGATCGCCAACGGTTGACGCTGCGTTTTTTTTCTTCGTGTACACCACATCGCCAAACTGGTTTAATATTCGGATGTGGGAGATGGTAGGGTGTTCTCGCTGCGCTCCGAATAGTAGTGGCCAACGAAGTTCGTCTGTTGCTTCATGGAAATAAGACGCTTCAAGAGTTTGGCCGATTGCCTGAAGCGTAGCATCGACGTCTGCCAATGCACGCCCCACATCAAGCGCCAAAGCTCTAACAAGGTTCAACGATTGATCGCGCTCGTCCGAAAGCGTTTTTTTCTTAAGTTCGCTGACGACTACTAGGCCAACCGCGATTAGAAACAGACCGATAGCGAAGATCAGCCCGACGAACCACCAAGCGCCTCTAGCTCTTTGCGCCAAGCCGTCCGGGGCGGCGAGGCCAGCTCGAATGCTTCCGACGTAGGTTGTCACGACAATCTACCGCCCAAATGAAATTTTGACTGAAAGCAACTTAGCGGCATACCGTAAGCTTCGTGTGCAGTAGTGAGTTAATCGGTTCGAACCGGGTGTTTCATGCTTGGACGCCGCAGGTCACCGGCCTGCCGGCTAGGGCGTGGCTCAGCCCGCCGACGAACGAATGAACGAGCGACGACGGGCCTCCTGCCACCCGGTGGCAACGACCGGGGAGGTGATCGTTAGGCGGCAGTGCATCATGGATGCGCCCACTTTCAAGCCTGCAACTGCTCGGTGGGCTGGCCCGCCATCGGGCGGAGCATGAAGCTCGACACTCGACGGCGGGCCTCCGCTGCCACCCAGGAGGTTTGCGGTGGCTCGGCTAGCAGCAGTTGATTTTGGAGAAGTCCGGACATTCAGGCAATCGCTCGCTTGCAACACTCGCCATTGCGGTTGAACGCCGTGCTACCAGACCAAAGTCCGTGGCGCTCCGTCGCAATGATCCGTTCGCGGCATGGAAACATATGCAGCGACAGGCGGGCTTACAGCGCATTGAGGGGTCGTCGGCTTCGGCACAGCGGCACCTGGGGCGTCGAGGCCCGCCTTTCCGCTTACGGCTGGCGGCCTTAAAGAGCCTTGAGGACCAGCTAGCCGTTCGCGGTCGCGCCCCTGAAGGCTCTATGTGCCATCCGAACGAAGGCCGCATCTAGGGTCTCGGGGTCGAGGCTGTTGACGATGATGTTGACGCCGTGGCGCTGGCAGATGGCGGACCACTCAGTTGCCATCCAGCGGAGGGCCTCGGTGCGGTTGGCGAAGCGGCGCTCCTCGCTGGCCACGCGCGCCAGCCAGCCAAACGGCCGGCCGACGTCGTCTTCGGCGGCGGTCAGGCCTGGAACGTCTCGCACACTTATGACGCCTCCTTCGGCGTCCTAGCGCCAGTCGATCAGCGTATCGCACCATCGCACTGGCATGTGTCCAAGGAAACCTCGCTCTCCTCGGGCGTTCCGCCCGCGAGGTGCAAGATGGGCAAGCTGCTATTGATTTGGCTCGGCGCGGTGACGTTAGCCACTGCAGTCCAAGCTCAGACGGTCGAGGAGCGGTTTCGTAGGCTCGATAGCAATGGCGACGGCTTGATCGCCTGGGCGGAGGCCGAGCCGACGAGAGCGGCAGAATTCAACCAGATGGACCGGAACCGCGACAGCTACGTCACCTCGGACGAGTTCGCCGGGCGAGCAATGTCGCTCGGCTCCTATGATGCGGACGGCGACGGGCGGCTGACGCTGTCGGAATACGTCGGACGGCACCGAGCGATGTTCGCCTCCTTCGACGAGGACCGAGACGGGCACATATCGCCGTCGGAGTTCGCTGCGGCACAGCAAGCAGCTCGCGGAGCTTCCAAGTGAGTGGAGTAAGTTCATGACCTACTACGTCAGTACGCAGGTCGCGTTGCCATTCGAAGAGGCGGTGGAGATCACCAAGAACGCGCTTAAGGAAAAGGGCTTCGGGGTTCTAACCGAGATCGACGTGAAAGGCACCTTGCACAGCAAGCTGGGCGTCGACTTCGCCCCCTACCGCATCCTTGGCGCATGCAATCCTCGGATGGCCCACAAAGCCTTGATGGCCGAGCCGCTGATCGGGACCATGCTGCCGTGCAACGTCATCGTCCGAGAGGTGGAAGGTGGCCGCGTCGAGGTGTCAGCCGTCGATCCGGTAGCCTCGATGCAAGCGGTGGACAACCCAGCGTTGGCAGAAACCGCCGAGCAGGTGCGGGAGGCAATGCGTGAAGTCGTTGACCGGGTCGGTGCCGTAAGTGAAGCTGGCCTAGCAGCGATCTGTACGGAACAGCGGCTCGCCGACTGAATAAATCGTCAAGAACTGCCCCGCCGGCAAGCCAATCTTCACTAACGCTGCAAGCCCTTGCCTCACCGCAGGATCGTGAGAGCGGCCCCGTGTTGCACCAGCGCCGAGCGTCGCGGTGAAGTTCTATTTTGGAGCACGAGATCGCCTGGAACCAAAGTGCGCGTCCTGCGTTTGCGCGCCTTGACCAGCAGCGCTCAGCACACCCCGATGTTCACCCCTCGCATCGCCACGTGGCTTGATTTTGCTCTGCGGATTGGCGCGCCAGCCGATCCCGTGGCTGCCCGCATACGCGCCTACGGGGCGACCGGCTCGGCTGACGATCTGCGTGACGCCGCCCGCGCCGCCCATGCGATGACTTCGGTCCCTGGCCGGGCGTCTGGTCTGGCCGTCAGCCTATCGCTAGAACTCGACCGCGCTCTGGCAGCGAGCGAACCCGACCTTGGTCCGAGGACGGAGCGCTGCCGAGTAGGCAGTTCATCCGCTAGCTTGCTTCTGGGGGAAGGCGAGCGAGGCAGCGATGCGCACCTTCCGAACGGCGTTTCGCCCTAACGACATGAAAGCGATGTTCCTCGCGTTCGACCGAGCCCGGCGATTTTCCAACGAGCACCCCAAGACGATAGCGGACCGGATCGTATTGGCCGCGCAGGCAGGCGTCGGCGATGTCGACCGGCTCGTCGAGGCGGCGGTCGGGGCGACCACTGTCATGGACGACGCGCGCCGCTGACCGAGCAGGCACGCAGGCGCTTGCCTCGTGTCGTGTCGCGGGCAAGCATGCAATGGGTGCTTCGCCCGTTGGCCCGTCTACGCGCCGACGATGGATCGACAGCTCAACTGACGCGCTGCCGCCTCGCCTTGGTCGGATCAAGCTCATCCGCCCGCTCGATTAGGCGGCGGCGCAGATGCCCCTGGGCAGCTTCGCGGCCCCCCGAGGAGGCCGAAAGCTACCATGAACTCTCGTCTTTTCGTGATCGTCTGTCATGCGACCATTCTGCGTGGGCCACCCACGCCGACATTGCGCCGGCTCAACTTATCGAGCGGTGCGAATGATAGCAGCGGTCGGCGCCTCGAATGTGTAGCGAACGCCGCTCGGCAGATACTCGACAGTCGCCGGCTGGCTCGTGTCATGCCATGGCGCGAAGGAGGTGGCGTCCAAAACCTTCTCGCGTCGGCGGCGTGACGGTCGGTCCCCCTTCCTCCACCCACGAGAACTTGAAGGTCCGCTGATCGACCGACCACATCACATTGACCTTGCCCGCTGGCGTCGAGAGGGCGCCGTGTTTCGCCGCATTGGTCGCAAGTTCGTGCATGATGAGCGATAAGTTCATCGCCCACTGAGGCTCGACGAGAACGTCCGGACCCGTCGCCACGTATTGCGACCCGAAGGGATCCAACGCCGACGCGACGATGTCGTGCAGCCGCCCGCCCACCCAGCCGCCGCTTGCGAGTGCGTCCGTTCCGTCTGAGAGAGCCTGCAAGCGGCCACCAAGTGCAGCGCGAGCAGCGTCCAGTTCGGGCGTGCCTCGTAGGATGCGGCGCGTCAACGACAGCGCGACTGCCAGGAGGTTCTTCGTGCGATGCTGCAGTTCCTGCACCAGCAGCGACCGCCGTTCTTCCGCTGCCTGCTGCTCGGTCGAAGCGCTGACCATCGCGTTGTGGATCAGCTGGAATTCTTGCACCTCAAAGTCCATAGATCGCACTTCTCGGTTTTGTCCGAGGTCGTTGGCATCCCGGACGAGGCGCGACACGGATGCTTGAAGGAAGCGCGCTTTCTGTTGAGAGATGAAGAAACTCAGCGCGAGCGTGGCGGCGACCGTGAGCCCGAACACGCCCCACGCGACCCAGAGCGGCCGAAGCGCTATCTCTCGCGGGACGGCGACCGCGACGAGCCACCCGTCTTTCGTTCGCGCCCATCCTCGCGCGATTGACGTGCCATCTACGCTCGTTTGCCAAGCGACCCCGGATCGACCTGGAGAGCCAGCGAGAAGAGCTTCGGGCAAGGGTTTACCGACGAATTGGTCGTGGTCTTGAGACCTAGCGACGAACAGGCCATTGCGGTCGACGATGCCCCACCGCCAGTAATCAGGTCTCGTCACGGCACCATCGGCGACGTCCCGCAAGCGGGTGTCACGGATCGTGACATTCATCACGAACGCTCGATCCTGAAGCCGAACGGGCAGCGAAACGGAGACGACCGGCAAGCCTCGGGAAGCTCCGATCACCAGATTGGACAAAAGTGCGCGGTCGCTGGCTAAGACCTTCTTGAGGTGCTCAAGGTTCGGCGACTTCCGCAGGTCTGCTCCATAAGGGAGCGCCGCGTTCACCAATTGCTGGCCGTCGGTGTCGTGTACGACGATGTTATACCCAGCCGTCGCCAACGCGGACTTGGCGGCCGAATGAATGAGACGCAGATCGTCGTCTCGCTTCAGGATTTCAGCAAGGGTGGTGGCCAGAACGGCCGCTCGTCCGACCTCCTCATCGATGGCGCGAGCCAGACCGATGGCCTCGTCGGCGATCTCAGCCTCAAGTGCTCGAAGCTGGTCCCCGGTAACGCGGTAGACTACGCCACCGAGCAGCATAAGAAGCGGGAGGAGCACGCCGAGCGTGAGCCAAACCATCTGCGTGGCGAAAGTGGACGCCTGCCGAGGATTCATGCGTACCCCCTCGACCCCCCAACAAAGGCTCGCATCTGCGAAGACCGTCCGTCAACTCTTTATGCTGATGGTGGATATATCTATGTCAGAGTGCCCGCCGTGATCCCGCTCGCGCTCATGTGGGGCATCGAGGTAGGGAACCCGGCAATCA
>Ga0073934_10010775_pt1 | contig 11247 bp, 14 predicted proteins | sample LarsenN4metaG_FD_76834 | JGI IMG/M metagenome (GOLD analysis project Ga0073934, IMG submission 76834) | Hot spring sediment bacterial and archeal communities from British Columbia, Canada, to study Microbial Dark Matter (Phase II) - Larsen... ...
CATCGTGCCGCCCGCGTGGAAACTCGGCTCCTGCGCGGCGATGGTCGCGATCTGCGCGGCGCCCGCCACGCCTGCCATCACGGCTAGCGGGATGTTGGGCGCCGGCGGCGTCGCGAGGGCGGTGGTCACGGCCACGGCCGTCTGTGCTGTCGCCTGCGCGATGGCGAGGGTTTTCTGCGCGATCCACCAGTCGCGAGCGGCCTTCTCGTTCTCGTCGGCCATGTTGCTGGACATCTGCGCGGCAAAGCCTGCGACCGAGCCAAGCACGTTCGCGACGGCATCGCCGTACTGCTGCACCTTTTCCGCGCGCCGGTCCCACTCGCCGTCTAGCCAGTCCGTGTACTCGCGCTCTGACGCCGCGACCCTGGCCAGCCGCGCGCGCTCCGTCTCCGCGAGCTCGTCGTTCACCTCCCGGACCTTCTCGAGCTCTGCCTCGCGGATGGCCAGGATGGCCGCGCCCGCCTCGGCGATGACAGCAGCACGCTCGGCCTCGGTGCGTGCCAGCGCCTCCAGCTCCTCGCGCTGCTCCCTGACAGCCGCGACCTGGTCCTCCGTCCTTGCCAGGATGGCCGCGTATCCATCCAGTTGCGACGTGGCCGCCTCGCGGGCGATGGCCCGGAGCTCGTCGATCCCCTCCGCGACCTCGGCGCGCCGCCTGGCCTCCTCCTCCATCATCTCGGCGTAGCGCCTCGTCAAGTCGATGGCGTTTTTCTTGGCCTCCGTCAGCGCTTTTTCCTCGAGGCGCGCCTTCACGATCTCCTCGCGCGCGGCGGCCACCTTTTCGGCCTGGCGGGCCATGCCCGCCATGAGCGCGTCCGCCTCGGCGTCCAGCTCGCTCGACGACTGCGTGAGCCCGTCGATGGCCTTGCCCAGGGGGTTCAGCCACCCGAGGCTGTCACCGAGAGACTCGCCCCACTCGGCCCACTGCGCGGCGAGGCTCCCGGCCTCGACCCTGAGCTCGGACACGCGATCCGATGTCTCGGCCTGCGCGCTGTTGAGCTGCTTCTGGATCGCGAGGCCGGTCGTGAACGCGATCATGTCGGCGTCGGTCATCTCGCCGCGCGCCACGGCGAGGTTGGCCAGCGCGACGCGCTGCTGCTCGTAGATGCCGGCGAGGTCGCGCGAGCTGTCCATGAGCTCGGCCGCGACCCGCGCGCCGCGCTCCTGCTCCTCGTGGAGTTGCCGCCACGCGCCGTAGGCCACGCCGGCGGCGGCGGCGACGGTGATCGCCGCGGCACCGACCGGGCCGAGCGCCGCGGCGAGAGCGGCGCTGGCGCCCGCGCCGCCCTGCATCGCCTGCGCGATCTGGAACCCCTGTTGATTGAGGATCATCAACGGGTTTTGCCCAGCGGCTGCCTGCTGCACCACGTCGAGTAGCTGGGCGCGCAGGCTCTGCGCCTGCCCGGCCGCGGCGCCCATGCCGCTACCCGCGGACCTCGCGGCGTTGCCGACCTGTCTTATCGCGCTCGCCTGTCTCGCGATCTCCTTGCTCAGCGCCGCCGTCATGGCCTTGGCCTCGGCAGCCATCTCCGGCGACAAGGTGGCGATCTCGGCGCGCAGCTTGTCGAGCCTGGCCACGATGTCGATGCCGATGACTGGATTAGCCACGCTTGCCCCCCGCCAGGATGTCGCCGATCTCGGCCAGGAGCGCGGGCGACGAGATCGCCCGGCGCATCGGCGTGCTCACGAGCGGCGCCATGAGGTAGCCGTGGCCACGGCCGGCGCCCTCCTTGACCCGCGCGATCACGGGGAACATCAGGCCCTCAAACTGCGCGCGTTTGCGCTTGTCTTTTACCTGCTCGATGCTCCACGGGCCGCGCAGCGGCTTGGCCGTGCGCCAGTATTCCTCCGGCGTGACCGACACCCACTCGGTCGAGAGCGCGGACGGCGAGTGCTGCACCAGGGGGATCGGCTTGCCCCGGCCGTCCTCGCGCGTGTCGGCAGACCCGACTGACACGCGCACCTCCGCGCGGCCGGTGTCGATGGTCGTCACCACCTCGATATCGCCGCCCCTGCCTGTCTCGCGCTTGACCCCGCGCGGGCCGTACCACTCGGCGCGGGCCGCCTGCGCGACCTTCTCGCCCTCGCGCTCCAGCGCGGCCAGCGCGCCGGGCATCGCGCTCGCCACGAGCGCGCGTAGCTGGGCGGACAGGTCGCCCTCGAGCGTGACCGTCACGTCGCCAGAGCGGTAGCGCGTGGTCGCGGCCACTAGCTGCCCAGCCAGAATCGAGCGCCGGCCGCCGTCGCCCTCGCGGCGCCACCGGCGGCCAGCCCGCCAGGCGCCCTGGGCTCGGCACGCGCCGCGTAGGCCGCGAGCACGTCCACCTGCGACTCGCGGGGGAGCCGGTGAAACCACCGGAGATCGCCGTTGCCGTGACGCATCGAGAGCTCCAGCGCTACGAGGTCGGGGGCTCCCCGCCCTCGGAAAAACTTGCCCGCGCCGCCACCTCCGGGGCGCGGGGGTACAGGCCAGCCACGGCGAGGTCGATCACGGTCGCGCCGGCGCGGATCACGTCCGCGATGCCGACGCCGCGCTCCGCGAGCACCGCGTAGACGCGGCCGCCGTACCCGAGCACGTCGTAGTTGCATCGCGCGTAGTCCAGCCTCGCCTCGCGGCCGAGCGGGGTGCAGAGGCCCAGCGCGGCAGACGCCACGCGCCGCATCCGCAGCACGTCCACCTCGCCGCCGGGGGAGCGGTCGGCGCACGATGCCCACGCCTGCACCAGATCCTCCCGCTCCGCGAAGCCCGGCAGCGTGACCCGCAGGTCGCGCTCGCCGAGGCGAACCGTCGTGACGCCGTTCTTCTCGTTCATCCCCTCTCCCTAGGTGAATGTCACCGTGCCGTAACAGGTGCCGTTGATCGTGAAGGTGTTTGGATCGCCCTCGGCGAAGTCGATGCTCCACTCGACGTCGGTGGCGATGCAGGTGTGGTCCGTCGCGTCGCCGAGGTCAGTGCCCTCGACCGTGAGCGTCATCGTGAGCGTGTAGACATCGGCGCTCGGGCCCAGCGTGGACACGGCCGCCGCGAACGCGCCGGTCCGCATGATGATGTCGAGCAGGTTCTCGTTGGTCGCGTCGCTGAACTCGGTCATGTGCGCGGTGAACGAGATCGTGGGAAAAGTGCGGTTTGTATGCCGCACGCTGCCGAGCTCCCCGCGGTCGAGGTACGTCACCGTCTCGTTGAGCCGCTTCTTCAGGCCGCTGATCGAGAGGTTGCCCGCCTCGTATTGCACGGTCACGTCGAGCGGCGTCCCCCCCGTGGCGTCCTTGAGGACGATGGTGCCGTTGCGAAAGTTCTTGACGACGGATGAAAGTGCCATCTTGGGCCTCGCTACTGGAGAGAGACGCGGTGATCCGCGTCAAATGAGAGCTCGTGGAGCTGGTAGGTGCCCTCGCCGAGCACCGACCGCCGCGCGCCGATGTACGAGAGCTGGAGATCGGTCGCCGCCGTGGAGAGCACGGCCAGTCGCACCGTGTCCTCGTCGTCGTAGGCGGCATCGACGTCGCCGCTGGTGGAGTCTGCTCGCAGGCGCGCCAGGAATCGCACCTCTACGCGGCTGCGATGCACCGTGCCCTCGGAGAGCCGCTGGCGACCCTGCCATCGCGACAGGTCCACGGCGTCAGCCGACGGGGACCACGCGGAGTAGGCGTGGTGCGCGAGCTGGCGGCTGTCACCAGTGCCGAGCGTCGCCGGGTGGCCGCGCGCGACGGTCCACCCGGCGGCGAGCGCGGTCGCGAGCCTGGCCTGCACCCGGTCCACCACCGCGCGCGTCGTCAGGACGGCCACGGCGCCCTCCAGTACCGGCCCCGGCCAGGCTGGCAGAGCATCGTCACGGGCACCGGCTTGCGCCGGGCGCCGGCGGCGTCGGCGATCCCGTCGTCGTCGCGGTCGTAGCGGAACTGGAGGCCCGCCCACGCCTGCTCGTACTGCGCGCGGTAGCGGTCCGAGAGCTGGAGATACGCCTCGTTGATCCGGGCCGCCAGGTCCTCGTACACCAGCGCGACGGCCAGCGACAGGTGCGCCTCGTACAGCGACGAGGGCTCCATCACCAGGTACGGGCGCGATCCCTGCCGGATGAGCCGCCGCTGGATGTCGAGCCACGCGGCGTCGAGCTGGTCCTGGTACGTGGACTGCGACGTGATCGCCGAGCTGGAGGACGGGTCGAGGGCCTTGTGCCTCAGCACGATGTCGGCGTCGGTGACGACCGGGTACAGCCGGCGACGCCCGAGCGCGGCGTCGCAACGGAACGTGTGCGTGCCGCCATCCGGCATCAGCAGCGCCCACTCGACCAGCCAGCCGTCCCCGAGCGACAGGGACGTGGTGGTGCCAGCCGTGACGGTGTACGTCGCGACACTGCCCGTGATCGTCACGGCGGCGTCCACGATGACGGCCGTGCCGCCCGCCCGGTAGAGCGAGACGGTGCCAGACGAGGGCGCGGCGAGCGCCCCGGAGCGGTAGACGCGGCACTGGATCGCCTGCGAGCGCCCGCGCTCGACGAGCTCGGGCAGCTCGAAACGCGCCGTGTACAGCGTCTCCGTGACCGACATGGTGCTAGGCGCTCCACGCGGCGGAGTCGGAGTTGCTCGCGACGACCAGGCAGCCCTTGCCCGAGTCGCTGACCTTCGCGGGCGTCTCGGCCCAGAAATACAGGGTTTCATCGTCGGTATTCGTGACGGTACAGTCGAACTCGCCGCCCGCGTCCGTCTCCGCGAGGCACCAGCCGGTCCCGGAGGCGATGATGCTGCCCCTGGTGGCGTTGCCGAAGGTCACGCTGGCCTGCGCCTGCTGTCCGGGCTGGTACTGCGCCGAGCCGCACAGGATCATCACCTGGCGAGCGCTGCCGAGGACGGTGGTGCCGTCGAGGCGGTACAGGTCGAGGGCCAGCGTGGTGTCGTTGCTCGCGACGACGTCGGCCACGGCGATGTTGGCGCGCACGAGGTAGTCGGCGAGCAGGTTGCCCGTGCCGAGGCTGAGCCCGGCGAACGTCGGCGCGTCGCCCGTGCCGAGGCCGAGCGTGGTGCGACCGGCCGCGGCGTTGGCATCGTCCACCAGCGACCGGCCGAACGCGCTGAAGTCGGCCACGGCCGCGGTGCCAGGGCCGGTGAAGTAGGGCACCTTGTCCGCCGCGCTCGTCAGCCCGGCCAGCGCGGCGATCTCCGCGTCGGTGCCGGCGATGGCGACCCACGTCGAGGAGTAGCGCGTGTAGAGGGTGGTCCCCACGCCGCCGTCGGTGCGGAGGTACACCGAGCCGTCGGGCTCGGCCGCGGACGGCGCGCCGCTGCCCGAGCTGAGCGTGGGCGACGACCCGAGCGCCGTGGTGGCGGCCGGGCGCACGATGATGCCGACGGCGGCGATGGCGCGCCGGAGCTTCCCGGCGACGGAATCTGCGATTGCCATGGTGACTCCACAGCGGCTCCCGCCGCCAGCTAATCGCGGGTACTAGCTCGGCTTTCGCACGCGACCATCCCGCACTCGTTGATCGACACGCTGGGCGCTCTCGGTGGCGCGACGGCGCGCCTCCCGCTCGCCCATGCCGGCCTCGCGCAGCCGCGACTCCAGCCGGTCGCGCGCGTCGCGCATGGCGGGGATCTCGCCCTCGCTACTCGACACTGGCCGCCTCCCGGCGCTTGCGCGGGCGAGCGGCGGGTGACTCGGGCGACGCCGCGGGCGAGAGCGCCTCCAGCGCCTCCACCGTGTCGCGGGCCGCCTCGGCGAGCGCGGCGGCCCGGCTCCCAGGGCGCAACTCGCGGCCGGACGCGCGCTCGAGGCGCACGCGGCCCTCGTCGAGCTTCCGCTCGATGATGGCGGGGTCGGGCGGCGCGACGATCGCCCGGTCGAGCAGGGCCTGCAGCCAGGCGTGGTAGCGCGGCTGGTCAGTGACCAGCGACGCGCGGCCAGCCACCACGCGCCAGCTCGACCACGCGGTGTGATGCGTGGCGCCACGGCGCGCCTGCGTGCGCCGGAGATAGCCTGGCCGTCCGTCCGTCGTGTCGGCAGCGGTCGCCGCCGACTCCGGGATCATCGTCCAGCCACGTTGCAGCTTCCGCCCGATCATCTGCGAAGGGTCGCCGTGCCGGTCCACCATGCCGATCCCCGGCTCGGCGGCCACCTGCGAGAGCTGCGGCAGCAGGCGGGGCTCGCCATCCACCTCGACCACCATCCACGAGGAGGGGTGGTGGAACAGGATGAACGGCGGTTGTACCTCGATGTCCGGCAGGCGCAGGGCCGGGGCGACCGGCCCGAGCGAGATCGCCTCGGACGCGACCGCGCCAGTCGCGACACCGGGGGACGTGGCAGGCACGGCCATCGCTAGGCGTCCGTCACGATGCGGCAGCCCATGAGATCCTGTCCCTCGGCCACGCCCACGAAATAGTTGCCTACGACCTTGGTCAATGCCCCGGCCGCGTCGCGCTCGAACTCCACGGTGATCTTGCCGCCTGGCGTGATGACGCCACCGGCGCCGTAGATCGGCCGCTGCGTGGCGTCCGCCCACACGATCGCCCCGCGCGCGAACAGGAGGCCGTCGCGATCGGCGCCGCCGTTGGCCGTCGCGACCTTGCTCGAGGCGAAGATGTCGGTGCCGAGCAGGCGGCCCTTGGCCCCGGGCCCCCACTTCGCCAGCATCTCGGCGGTCGCCGGGGAGAAGCCGATGGCGCCGAGCTCGGAGCGGAGATCCTGTTGGAGATCGCCCCACTGGCGCGGGTGGAGGACCATCATCCGCTCGCCGCTCACCGACTGGAGATCCAGCGTGATCTGCGCGTCGAAGAAATCGTCCACGCTCATGTCCACGCCAGTACTGCCGGCGCTCTGCGAGAAGCCAGCGTGGAGCGCCGTGATCATGGACATGAAGCGCATCCTGGCCGAACCGACCATCGAGGCCGCGAGGCGCACGGGGTCGATCACGCCGAGGCTGTCGGTCAGCGCCGCGAGGTCGCTGTACTGGTACTGGAGCGCCTGGCGGGCCACGGTCGGCGTGGCGGAGGCGTCCGACAGCGCGGTGTTGCTCGTCGAGGCGTTCTCGGCGATGCTTGCCATCTCGTCGTAGCCATCGAGACCCACCTGCACGGCCTGGGTGGTGGTCGAGCCAGTGCCCGAGATGTCGCCGTGGTAGACGAGGCTAGGGTGCATCCACAGGCTCTCGCGGTCGGCGAGCAGGAGGTCGATCTCCATCGCGAGGATGGCGCTCAGGCGCTGGTCGCCGAGCCCCGAATAGTAGATTTCGTTTGCCACGTTTTTTCGCGCTCCGGCAGTTGGTTTTCCAGCTCGGCCGTGCGCGTTTTACGGGGGCGACCCGGTGGCCGGTACGCCGCGACTGCCGTGCGCGTTTAACGGGGGCGACCCGGTGGCAATCGTGACGCTCGGGGAGTCTAGCGCCGCCGGGACCCACCCGTCAAGGGCGGCGGCCCAGCTGCGCCAGGATCTGCTCGCGGTGGCGCGCGTAGCCCTCGCGATCGCCCGCCATCGCCATCTTCACCGGGTCGAGGCTCCCGGCGCCAGCGGGGCCGGGAGGGCGGGCGCCTGTCCCGGCGGTCCCGGCGGTCCCCTGCGCGGTCGCCGCCGTGCCCGCGCCGTGCTGCGCGCTCGCCCGGTTGCCCGCCCCGCCGCCGCCGCCACCACCACCGAGGAACGCGCGCGCGATGGCGGGAGCGGTGGCCGGGTCCTCCAGCCAGCCCTTGAGCGCCGCCTGGAACTCGGGGCGACCCTCGGCCGGGAGGCGGCTGTAGGCATACTCCAGCGCCTCGCCGATGTCCGGATCGATGATCCCGGCGGCGGCCAGCGCGCGGTAACGCGTGCCGCGCTGCACCTCGGCCTCGAGAGCAGCGACGCGAGCCGCCGCCTCGCGCAGCGGGGCCATCTCGGCCTCGCGACGCGCGAGCTCGGCTCGAAGCTCGCGTAGTTCCTCGTTCTTCTGCTGCAACCGAGCATATGGCACGGTGCGCTCCGGCGTGCCCTCGCCCTCGCCCTCGTCACTCGCTCCCATGCTGCTCTCCTGTCGCGACCCTCGGCCGCGCTTGCTGGATCTCGGCCACCGCGAGGGCGGCCTGCGCCGCGCTCATGCCAGGGTGCAGCTCGCGGTATGCCTCGGCGTCGCCCATGAGTCCCGCCGCGCGCATCTGGAGGACGTGCTCGCGCCGAGCGGCCAGCTCCTCCGGCGACAGCGGGATCTCGCGGTACACCACCTCGTAGCCCTCGCTCGCGAGCGGGAGCCGGTGGACCGACGACAGCGCCGAGGCCACGCGACCGAGCAGGATCTCGTCGGAGCGGCGGAAAATCTCCGCGTACCGGCGTTGCGCCTGCCTCTTGCCCTCGTTGGTGAGGCTAATCGCCGCGCCGCTGCGGGCCGTGCCGCCGATGCGCTGCACGTCGGATGGCGGCACGCCAGCGTCCTGCGCGACGCGCGCGACCATGTTCGCCAACACGGCGTCCATCTTCTCGACGTCGCCGCCGGCCGCCCACTGGCCGAGCACCGGTTGTGTCTCGGCGTCGGCAGAGCGGCGAAAAATCGCGACGCTCGCGGGGTCGGTGACCACCGACGCGACCGCCTGCGCGCGGCCGGTGTCGTCGATGGTCGCGGCGGCCAGCTCGACGTCGATCCCGTAGCGCTGTGGCCAGCTCGCGTCCCGGTACGTGTGGACCAGCATCGCGTGGAGCACGGCGAGGTCGAGCGACGCCTCGACCAGCTCGATGCCCTCGTAGGGCTCCCACAGCGACCCGGCCGGGGCCTGCGCGTGGTAGGCGACGTACGGCGAGCGCGCGAGGCCGCTGGCATCCAGCCACGCCGCCGGCCATCCCTCGATGCCGGCCTCGGCCGTCACGTCGTCGCCGCGCGACGACTCGACGCGGTACGACGGCGCGCGGGGATCGCGCGCGTCCACCACGTCGCAGTACCAGTCGCACTTGCCGGGATCGAGCTCGCGCAGCCGCCAGTGACGCACGAGCACGGGTTGCGACGGGTCAGCGGCGCTCGACTCGGCCGTCACGTGGTCAGGCGCCACGGGCGACAGCGCGAGCGACCCGGCGGCGGTCACGTCCACGCGCACGAGGTAGTCGCGGCAGCCGATGGCGAGCGCCTGCACGCGCTGCATGAGCGGCCACAGGCCATGGTAGCGCGCCGCCGCCGCGACGATCTCGGCGTCGCCCGGCGCGGTGGCGTGGCGCACCTCGGGCGGCACGTCGTAGAGCACGGCGAGCTCGCGACTGATGTTGCGAAACGGGTTGATCGACAAGGCGATCGGGCCCCAGGAGTCCCGGCGCACGCTGCCGAGGTGGGCCTGGAGGCGCACCTCGAGGTCGTCGCGCCACGTGCCGTCGAGCAGGCGACGCCGCAGGCGCGTGTGCTCCCAGCGCGCGGCCTCGCTGGCGCCTGGAGGCGCCGGCGGGTACGGGGCGTGCGTGGTGGTGGCCATCGTCAGTACAGGTACACTCGCGCGCCCCTAGTGTATCGCGCCGCGCGGAAAATGAGCGTGTCGAGCGCGTACCTGAGCGCGTCGATGGGGTCCTTGTCGTCGGTGTCGGTATAATCCCATGCCTTCATCGCCGATAGTAGCCGCTGGCAGCGCGGCCGGATCCCGAAGTGCCCCGGCCGGAGCATCGCCTGGTGCAGCCACCGCACGCCGGCGGAGAGCGAGCCAGCGCCGTGCCCGGCCCCGCGCTTGACGGTCCTCACCTGGGGCTGGAGCGACGAGGGCGCGACCTTGAGCACGCGGCCGAGCGCGATCATCAGGTCGCCGTTGCTCTTTTTTTCCGCCGCGCCGCGCACGTAGAGCCGGTCCCCCCATGCCTCGTCGAGCATCCGCCAGGTGCAGCCGGAGCGGCGCAGCATCTCCACGATGCCGATGGCGTCCTGCTCGATGGTCGTCTCGCCGCTGCCCACGCTCTCGTCGAGCACCACCACGCGCGGCTGGTCGCCACTGTCGTCCACCGCGACCAGGAGCGCGATCTGCTTGCCGGCGCGGCTCCCGTAGTCCACGCCGAGGTGCAGGCGCCACCCGGCGGGGGATGGCACGTCCACCACGTGCAGGTCGTCGCGGAACGCCGAGAAAACGCGCCCCACGACGCGCATCTCCCACTCGCCGTGCACGACCACTGGCACCTCGTGCGGCAGCGTCTCCGAGAGCACGCGGTCGATCCACGCCTGGTCGCACACCGTGCCGTCGTCGAGCCGGATCGGCTCGCGCGCGCCGACCGGCACCAGCGCGTCGGCCGTGAGCGGCTGGTGGATGTCGGCCACCTCGCCCGCGTCCACGCGCTCGCGCAGCCACCCGAGCGGCCCCGCGTTGACCGGCGTCATGGCCATCAGCAATACGCCGTTGCGACGGAGTAGGCGCTTTGTCACCTCGCCGAAAAGGCGCGGCGAGCGCGGGGGCTCGTCGAACAGGGCGACGTCGATAGTGGCGCCGGCGAGATCCAGCCCGCCCTGGTTTGTCGTCTTGAATCGCACGATACTCCCGTTCCTGAACATCGCGACCGGGTTGCGGCCGCGAAAGCCGACGACGGGATCGTAGAGCGTGCGCGCGTCGAGGCTGTCGCGCGGGAGCAGGGCGGCAAACTTGGACTGGATGGCGACGCTCTGTGCCCAGGAGGCACAGATGACCCATGCCTCGATGGGCGGCGCCGGCACGCGCAGGTAGGGATGCTCGCCGAGGCACCTGGCGCGCACCTCGTACAGCGCGGCCGTGCTCTTCCCGCCCCACTGGTTGCCCTGTCTGAACAGCTTCTTTCGCGACGGGCACGCGAGGAAACGATACTGTCCGGGGAGCCACTGGATGCGGCTCGCGGGGTCGAGCTCGGCGCGCTCTCGCAGCGCGGCCATTCGCTCGCGGATGCCGGCGAGCGCGGCCTCGCTGGTCACTCGCCCACGACGCGCAGCCTCGGCGCGTCGCCGGCGAGCTCGCGCGCCAGCTCGGCGCGGACAGCCGCCGGGAGCGCGCGCGCCAGCTCGAGCACCTCGGTCACGAGCTGGCTGGTGGGCGTGGCCACCAGCGACGCCTGGCGTCGCGCCTCGGCCTCGGCCGCCTCGATGGCCTGCCTCTCGTGGATCAGCACGAGGATGTCCATGTCGAGCCGGTGGAGCGTGGCGACGGACGTCCACGAGCTGTCGTTCGCCGCGTCGGCGAGGCTCCGGCGGATCTCGCGGCGCTTGGCCTCGAGCTCGGCGACCGACAGTACCGGCCTGCGCTTGGGCATTATCGGCGTCCACCCATTTTCAGGAAAACCGTGGGGGGGGAGAAAGACGACGCCCTGGG
>Ga0073934_10010776_pt1 | contig 11247 bp, 12 predicted proteins | sample LarsenN4metaG_FD_76834 | JGI IMG/M metagenome (GOLD analysis project Ga0073934, IMG submission 76834) | Hot spring sediment bacterial and archeal communities from British Columbia, Canada, to study Microbial Dark Matter (Phase II) - Larsen... ...
ACGCGGACATTCACGGCGAGCGGGACGCCGACGCGGACGTTCACGCCGAGTCGGACGCCGACGGCGACGCTGGCGCCGTCGAATACGTTTACGGCAACACCGACGCGGACATTCACGGCGAGCGGGACGCCGACGCGGACGTTCACGCCGAGTCGGACGCCGACAGCAACACCATCGCCGACCAACACGTTTACGGCGACACCGACGCGAACGTTCACGCCGACGCGGACGTTCACGCCAACCGCGTCGCCGACGCGCACCCCGACCCCGAGTTTCACTCCATCGCTGACGCGGACGTTCACGCCGACGCCGACGCCCACGCGCACGCCGACGCCGAGTGTTACACCGACCGTGTCACGCACGCCGACGGCGACACTGACTCAGACGCGAACGGCTACGATCACGCCCACGCGCAGCGCGACGCTGACGGGGACGCCGACGCCGACCCGTACCGCGACGCGCACCCGGACTCCGAGCCCAACGCCGAAGCCAACCACGACCGACTCAGGACCGGTGATTACCTTCATCGCCGCGCTGAATACCGAGGGGTGCCTGCAGCAGGGTTGTGATCCCGGGTGCATCTGCAACCCGCTGACGCCGACACCGACGATCCCGCGTGATGCGCAGGACCGTCCCATCTTCATTCATCGCAGCGGAGTGGTGAACATCGTGATCGAAGGAAAGGCCGGAAACAGCGGGCAGCCTCCCGGCACGGCCCTCGCGGAACCCATGCCGCTGCCCGGCGGGCGTCCCGATCTGCAGGTCAAAGTGTCCATGCCCCTTGGCGATGGAGACGCAATCGTTACCTGCACGGTCCCGAATGTCGACGGCGTGCCGGCGATCGAACCACCCGATTTTGGTCCCGACGGACCTCCGCCTAGCCCTTCGATTAGTGCGGCGCTGCGGGACATGGCGTGTCGTTTCATCCAGGCATCATTGGATGCGCCCTGCACCAAAGGACCAAACGGTACCGAGTCGTTGGGGAATCCCGGGGCCAACCCTGTGGTGCAATTCTGCAGCACGAAGTTGGGATTTGGACAGGCTTTCCCGGTTGGGATGGACACCGTGGTCACGGCTCGGTTGCGTGACTCCAGCGGCAATTTGGGCCCCCCGGAGGGGTTCGTTGTTCGAGTCCTGCCGCCATGAGCTGTGCCCGGGCACGGAAAGTTTGCTTTTCCGCTTGACTAGTTCGCGGGAATGATGCATAGAAGTGGCGCATTTTCACCGGGATCTAAGGGGGTCCCGACTGTATGGCAGATGCGGGAGTTGTCGAAAGGAGGCGTGTAATGGGAGTGTCAAAGCGGAATCCATGGCTGTTTGGCCTTGGGGTGCTGCTCGCCAGCGTCGCCCTGTGCCAGGGGAAGGCGCGAGCAGACGTGACATCCGACACACCAGGGTCGATCGTGATTTTCCCAAAGGTGATTGCGGACGGGACCCGGGATACACTGATCCAGCTCACCAACACGTCGAACGTTGGCACTTCGGCGCACTGCTGGTACTTCAACGCGCTGAACGACTGCACCCCGAACAACTTCTTCGTCGACCTCACCCCCCAGCAACCCATCTGGTGGAGGGTTTCGACAGGTCGTGCGACGGGCAACCCGACCGGCGTGATGCGTTGTACCGGCGGTGATCACCGGGCTTGCAGTTCGACCAATGAGTGCACTACGGGCGTGTGCGTCGAGGCGTCGGGAATCTTCATAGGTAATGTTCCCCAGCGCATCAATTTCCGGGGGGAGTTGAAGTGCATCCAGGTCGATGTCTCCGGGGTGCCGATGGCAGGTAATTCCCTCAAGGGCGAGGCGATCCTTGAGACCCTCGATAGCGGTCAGGTGAGCGAGTACAACGGTATTGCCATCCAAGCCATGACCAATCCAATGCCGACTTGCGTGGGTGGTCCTTTGGCGGGGCAACCTTGCACTGGCCAGTCGAGTTGCTGCCAGGACTCCAGCTGCGGAACTTGCAACGTGGTCCTCAAACTGGACAACAACACCTACAACGCTTGTCCCGAGGAGCTGATCGTAACGCACTATGCTCAGGGGGCCACCGACGTGTTCACGGGGGCCACGGTGAACTCCGAAATCACTCTGGTACCATGCACTGAGGACATCGAGAACAACCGGCCGACGCATCCGGATGCCGATATCGACCCGTTCCTCGATCCGGACGCGGTGATTGCACAATTCCGCGTCGTGAACGAAGAAGAGGAGGGTCCGTTGAGCGGCGGTATTCCGTTCAGTTGTTGGCTGAACGTCTCGCTCGACGACGTGCGGCTCGGTGGGATTTACGACGCAACCAACGTTGGAACCTTCGTCAAGACGCGGATACCGACGGTCGCGACGGCGGGGAATGGTCTCCTGGGAATTTTAGAGGAATTCCACTTGTTGGGGAGCGGTCCGACGGCCACCGCGGCCATCAATATGCATCACGGGGAGAACTCGCGTGACAGCGGGGACGAAATCATCGTTCCCCAGGGTACGGGTTCGCAGTAGGAGCGGGCGCGGGTCGCTGCTCATGAAGGCGAAGCCGTTGCGCGGTGTCGCTATGTTAGCGGGTGAGTGGAACGAAAGGAGATGCACGATGGTGAAGATACGGCGGGTTGACTCGGCGGCACGGGTCGGGCTCGTGCTCGTAGCCACCGTGCTCGGCCTCGCATCTACAGCGCGAGGTCTGAGCACTTCGGACAAACCGGCAGCAATTTTGGTGTGGCCCAAGATCGTGGTCGACACGAGTGGCACCCTCGAGGGCCGTCCGACAGACACGATTATCCAGCTGAGCAATACTGACGATGACAAGCTGAGGCAAGCCCATTGTTTTTATGTGAACGCGAATGGGCATTGTGGTCCGGGTGCTGCCCAGCCGGGGCGGATCTGCCGGGACTCGAGGGACTGTCCCACTAGTACTGGCGATAATATCAACGGTTTCGCTCCTTGCATCCCAGGGTGGTCTGAGATTGATTTCCAGATCCGTATTACGCCGGAACAGCCGCTTGTCTGGCGTGCCAGTGAGGGACTAAGCATGTCCCAGGTTCCCCTGCCCAATCCCGGCCAATGCTCCAATAACCCCACGATACCCTGCAACCCGCTTAGCTCAATCAACACCTGCGGATCAGGAACCTGTGTGGCGGTTGCGAGCAATGCAGGTACCGGCATACCACCGGCTCCGGAGGACCCATTCGTTGGAACTCTCAAGTGCATCCAGTTCGACCCTGACCTGCGGCCTCCAGCACCAGATCAGTCGACTTCCACGAACAGATTCACTGGGGAGGCAGCGATCGAGGCATGCCTCGAAGGACCGTCATGCACAGACGGGGTGGACGTTGAGAAATACAACGCTGTGGGATTCCGCCATCGGACAGCGGTTGCCGATCACCCGGGTGAGGTCCGGATGGATGGGGTGCAGTACGAAGCTTGCCCGTCGACGCTGATCCTGAACCACATCTTTGATAATGCTCCGGATCCGCTTTCGACTGCGACCGCCAACGTGCCCACTGTCATAACCGACCTCACCCTCGTTCCGTGCGGGGATGATTTCCTGCGGCAGGAGCCCGGAAATGCGACGGCGCAATACCTTGTCTTCAACGAATTCGAACAGCGCCTTTCCACCAGCCGAAAGGTCGACTGCTTCTTTGAGAGTCAGATCTCCTTGATCGATACACCGAACTCGACGCGGTCGATTTTCAGCTTCAACGTCCAGGGGAGTCTTGTCGGGCAGACGCGAATTCGCGGCGTCGGCAAAGCTGCAACCGGGCATGGGCTGATCGGAGTCGCACGGGCTTTGGTTGGTGGCCAGCGCGGCGTTGCCTACAACCTCCAACAGTCAGGCAACATCTCCGGTGCGGATATCATCACCATTCCGTGAGACGTGACCAACGCCGTTCATGTGCGCGGAGTGCTAGTTGGTGGCACCGAAAAGGAGGCGAATCATGAGGACGATCCAAGGTGTGTGCACTAGCGCGCTCATCGCTGCCATCGCGGCGTGCACGCTGAGCGCTGGTGCTGCACGGGCCGCGACGACGACCGAGCGCCCCGGGTCTATTCTCATCTTCCCGAAAGTTGTTACAACGGGAACGCGAGACACCATCATTCAGATTACCAACACCGGGAACATGCCGGAGGATGTTCGCTGCTTCTACCTCAATGGCGAGAGCTGCTTCCAGACGGACTTCAACATTGCCCTTACGCGCCAGCAGCCGACGGTTTGGACAGCCGAAACGGGAAGGCGGGTGAACCCCACAGACAGCCAAAAGGGTATCGATCCGGGCCTGGTTCCCCCACTCCCAACCAATTTCGCGGGCGCCCTGATCTGCGTCGAGGTCGATACCTCGGACCGCCCCATGGTGCGGAACCAACTCAAGGGAGAGGCTACCATCGTCGACAATTCGCAGAGCAGCACCGGGAACTCCGTCAGCAAGTACAACGCGATCGCCGTCCAGGGTGTGAGTAGCGGGAACATGGACAACGTACTAAAGCTCGACGATGCGGAGTACAGCGAGTGTCCTGCTTCGCTGCTGCTCAACTTCCCTCGGGACGGCGGACCCGATGACGTCATCGAAGCCCTCGGCAACGGCGGACTTTGCGTGGGAGGTGGTAGCGCCAACGCCCCCTGTAACAACAACGCGGATTGCGACAGCTCCAATTGCTCTACCGGCCAGTCGCGAACGCTCACCAGGCTCACCGTGCTTCCGTGCAATCTCGATTTGGAAGGGTTGGTGCCGACGCAGGTCGTACTGTCCCTTACCGGCGCCGACGAGATGGAGGCGTTGATCAGCGGGGGACGGAGCTTCTCCTGCTGGGATAGTTTTACCGTGGACAACCTGATTATCACGCCTCCCGGAACGCCCTTCGCTACGTTGAACATTCGGTCGACCGTTGGAGGGCCGGTCGTTGGCATCGCAGAGTACTTCCGAAGTGACAGCGTTGCGAACACAGCATCAGCAGCAGTGAATCTGCATGCACAGGGCATCTGCTCCGGCGGAACCAACAATGGCCGAGGTTGCAATCGCCCCGCCGATTGCCCGAGCCCCGGAACGTGTGAAGCGACGTCTGCAGCGACAATCACCATACCGAGTCACTGAGTCGTGGCGGATTCTTATGAGAGCATCCCATCCGCTGGTATCTAGCTTAGTAGGTGAAAGGAGAGGCGCTATGGCAGAGAGCGTTTGCGCCAGGTTCCGGCGCCTGGCTTTGGTGGCAGCAGCACTGGCCATCGGCGCCGGGCCGCTGCGTGCCCAGACCTTCCCCGCATCGGATCAAACCGCGGGCTACATCGTCTTCCCCAAGGTGCACGTCAGCATCGATGGTGTGCCTGGTAATCCACAGATTGATACCCTGATTCAGATCACCAACACGTCGTTGATCGGAAACCGGATCGTCCACTGCTCCTATACGGATATCGACACCTGCCAAGAGATCGCCAACTTCGAGATCGAGTTGACGCCGAACCAACCAATCGCATGGCGAGTTAGCGAGGGGCTCTCGCGGCCGCTCATTCCAGCAAGAGGCCCCACGTACATCGGTGAACTCAAGTGCGTTGAAACCAACAGTGTAGTGACTCCCGTACCAGTGGCTGCCAATGATCTCAAAGGCGAGGCGACGATCTATACAGTTGCCAGTGGCACGGCCGGATCAGTTGATATTCGATCGTACAACGCGATCGGTTTCCAGGCGCTTAACGCGTCGGCGGCGGAGCCACCAGCGGCGATCAACCGGAAGTGCCTCGGAGGAACGAACCCAGGTACGGTGTGCACGCTCGACAGTAGCTGTATGGGTGGGGGTGTCTGCGGCGTGGTGCTCTGCCTCGGGGCGACGACCGGATCAGCTGAGTGCACCACGGCTACGCATGTCGGTTGCCCTCACACGATCATTTTGAACAATTTCTTTGACGGGGCCCAGAGCCCGGTGACGGGGAAGCAGATTACGACACGGCTCACGCTTGTCTCGTGTAGCGAAGACCTGAATGGGGCGGTGATTGAAGATCCGGTGCAAACGCGGGTGCAGTTTTTGGTGTTCAACGAGTTCGAGCAGAGGATGTCGACGGCCGCCATCATAGATTGCTTCAGGGACGTGCAGCTGTCCAATATCGATAGCCTGAGCGGTGCGGAGGCGGCATCGGTCTTCAATGTCGCAGTGCAGGGCACGCTGGCCGGACAGGTCCGCATGCGGGCAGTCTTGGGCCAGGAGACCGACAACGGACATGGAATACTCGCCATAGCCGAGGAGACGCACGGCGCTGCAACAGTCGCGGTGAACCTGAATGAGGTTGGTATCAACTCGGACAAGGGTGACTTTGTGAGGTACCTACCGTAAGCGTTGAGGTCTATCTGCTATCTTCGATGGGGCCGACCGTCCCGGGGGGTGGACGAGCGGCCCCTTTTTTTTTTCGGCGTTGTCGATACAGGCGGATGCGACGGGCGTGCGTGAGCACCTCAATCGAGATGAGCGGACTGGTCTGCGGGGCCTGTCGGATGACGTATGAGATGCGATGAGTGAAGGCAGATGGGGCGGAAGCGAATTCTGGTGGTTGAGGACAACGTGGACAACCGTCGGATTCTTGTGTATCGCCTGCGACGAATCGGCGACTTCCATATAGAGGAGGCGGGCAACGGCGAGGAAGCCCTTGCCTCAGTCAAGGCCGAACGGCCGGACTTGATTTTTATGGACCTGAAGATGCCGGTGATGGACGGTTGGGAAGCGACCCGGCAGATTCGGGCAACCGAGACTGGGGCTCGCATCCCAATTGTTGCGCTGACAGCGCAGGCAATGGCAGGGGACGAGCAGAAGGCGCTGGCCGCAGGGTGCGACGATTATGTCGCGAAGCCGATAGTGGATCCGAATGTGATTCGGGAGAAATTGGAGCGGCTTCTCGGAGGGGGCCCTTCGCCGCAGTTGTGAGCGGCGTGGCGCGGCTCAGCGCGGAATCGCAACCCGGGACGGAGACGCCTCCGGCCTCTGTCGGGGGTTGGCAGGGCGGAACGAACTCAACATCGGTGGTGCGTGCCCAAGTCGTCGTTGCCAGGTGGCTTCGGAGATCGATCGAGAGAGACGCCGTGCTTGGCGGCAAACTCGGCGAGGGTTGCCCGAGCGAGCTTGCTCGGTCGGAAGCGACCGTTCTCCCACCTGTTGACTGTACCGACGGTGATTCCGAGTTCGTGGGCGAACTCCTCTTGTGTCATGTGCAAGCTGCGCCGCATTGCTCGGACCATGTCACCCATTTCATCTAACATGAGATCGTCCTCCGGTATCGCGTTCTCAGCCCCGGTGGGCTGGTCTGTCCTTCGCTGTGTGATCGAGCAACCGAGGTGCCAGGTCAGACCGGGTGCCGTCACTCGTCCCGCGCGATAGAGGGCGCGTCACGCACATGGCGTCTCAGGCAAAAGGGTGCTTTTGTTGACCAATCTGCTAGAAGGGCCTGTAAAGCGAGGGTTTGTGTGCGGCTTGAGACAGTGCCCGCGGGTCGTAGCTGCCGTGGTCCTCGGCCTAGCCATTGCCGCTGTGTCTGACGGGAGGGTGGTGATTCCTGCGGCAACAGAAACTTTGGCTGCCGCCGGAGCTGAGGGGCGCTGGTCTGGTTCGACGGATCGAGCAGGATTTGTGGGAGTGACCCGGGCGTCGATACTGAGTAGTTGTCGTGGATGCTCGGGAGTCTCGCCCACAAATCTGAGCCCTAGCATGAGATCGATGCCGTCAGTGGCAGTGCCGATTGAACAGCGACTCGGCTCGGTGTCGACGGATGTCCTACGGGGCGTCAGACGAGGGATTCGCCGACTGCTCCGGTTCGTTCGCTGGTCAGCTCGCTGGTGGGCGTCGTGGACGCTGCGTGCGGCACTCTTCACCGTACTCGTGCTGCTGACGCCGCTGTTTGACCGTGCGTTATTGAAGACGTGGCGGGAACAAGGGATGGACGCGGTTCGAACGGCTGCCGCCCAGGCCTTGGCCGTTCACATGCGGCTGCTATTCGATAGCGGTGCGCCCGTGGTAGGAAAGGTGTCGCTAGTCGCGGCGATCATCTACGGTGTGGCTTCCCGCGATGTGATGCCTGACCACTCCTCGATTGTCGGATTTCTTGACGACGCGGCTGTAGTCGTCCTGGCCTCCCGTTGCTTCACGATGCTATGTCCGGACCACTTGGTGGAAGCCCATGCGTTCCACGTCGCGCGGCACGGCGCATGGCTGCGGAGGAAATCGCCCCCTGCTCACCAACCGAGCTAGCTCGAACGCCGGCGGAGTCTGAACCGCCCTACGACTTTGAAGTAGGCCCTGCCGCCAGGCGTTGGGGGAGGCCGCTAGCTTCGTTTCCTTGGGGCCGAATGTCCCCCGTCTTTAGGTTGATCCGCCACACGGCCACCTTCCTTTCCGAGCCTTCGGTCCACAATAATGTGACCTCGTACTCCGGGCCGTCGCGTTGAATGGCGTCCCAGCTGAACTCTCCTACGTAGACGTCCTTTTCCTTGGCCTTGAGGGAGAAAGCACGGATCATATCGTAGAGCGTCTCACTGCCCAAGGGTTTGGAATCCTTGACTAGTTGGATGGCCTCGCTCTTCTTCTCGGCCCAGCGCTCACCGATGATCAGCGGGGCGCCGACGTACCAGGCGAAGCCGATCGCAAATACTGCTAAGCTTCCCCAGCCGAGGATGGCGCCAATGGAACTCTCGTGCTTTTCTTCCACGTCGCTCATGATTCATACCCTCCGGTCATCCGTCGTCACTGCCCGCTATCCTGCGCCCCTCAGGTACTATTCCGCAACAATTCTCCAAGCTCGGACTTGAGGCGGAATTATCCGAGGTCGGGGGGGAACGCAAGGGCGAGACGCTCGGCGATGGGCGTGGATCTCCTGTGCCGCCTGTGCAGAAGCGCACCAGCGGCAATGGTGCCGGCACAAATTCGGGCGTTGACTGAGGCGGTTCTGGAAATCGAGTGAGTCGAGGATGTGGCATATGCCTTGCCGTCGCAGCGAGTAATGCGTCAGCCCGATACGGGCGCGGACCGAGAGATGCTCGTCAGCATCGACTCCAGCGCCCGCGGGCTGTTACACCTCATCATGAACTTCCTTGATCTCTCAAGGATCGAGGCGGGTGCGTTGCGCCTCCACCGCGTCGAGACCAGCATCAACGAGATCCTCCAGCAGGTGCTCCGCTATCAAGCGCCGCTGGCCCGCGTGAAACGCATCGAGATTATCGACCAACTGAACCCGGTCCCGATGTTGTACGTCGACCGTGTGCAGATGGACCGCGTGTTCGTCAACTTGGTGGGCAACGCGATCAAGTTCACGCCGCCCGCCGGGCGAGTCACGGTCCATACCTCCGCCCCCAATGGCACGGTCGAGATCCGAATCAAGGACACCGGGCCGGGAATTCCGCCGGAGGAACACTCGCAGTTGTTCTGCAAGTATCAACGTCTCTCGCCCGCAGCACACACCGAAGGAACAGGTCTCGGCCTGTTCATCGCAAAATCAATGGTCGATGCGCACGGCGGAAAGGTGCGCGTGGAGAGCGCGCCCAACCAGGGCGCCACCTTCATCGTCTCGTTGCCCCTCACGCACCACCGTTAGCTGCGCAGCGGTCGATAGACCGCCTGCAGTGGTTCTCCCGCAAAGGTCCCCGCGGGCACGAGTGTGCTCACTCGCTCGACAGCCTGGCGCGCTGCCTCCTCAGTGCTCCAGTGCGACAGCCATGCAACCAGCGTTCGATCCGACGTTCCACGCAGAAGCACGTGGGTGATGTGTCCAACCTCGGCAGAAAGGGTCGTCCACACCGTGTGCTCCGCACCGCGCCACGCCTCAGCGTCTCCGGTGAGATGGGCCACCACGCTAACCGCAGCGGCCTCCGCGGGTAGGTCCAACCCTTTCGTAGATGTGACTGGCCCGATGATGTCGAACACGGTCCGTTGTGGAGCGCCGGTCATCAGACTACGAAGACGACGCATCAGTGGCGTACCCTGAAGATTGTGGCGCGCACCGTCCACTGCCTTGCTGCTGTCCCACTCGGAGTAGATGAGGCAATGGAGCGGGTTACTCAGGCTCTGGTAGAGTCGATGCGTGACGTATCCCTGCTTCCGTCGCAGGATCTGCCACAGCTCATGCTCGTGCTGCAGGTGCTCCGACTCCATGCCCGTGTGCAGCGTCAGGGTGAGCCACTCGGCGATCGGACGCTTCATGACCGCTACGATTGCCGTTTTCGCCGCCGGAGCGCAAGGGCCCTCGCGCCGCGGTCACACCTCGCATAAGATGGCAGCGCCATGCCTCGCAACGAACGGACGCCTGCGAAGCCTGTTCATGGCCTATGAGTGAGCGAAGGCTGCACATCGCTGTCGTCGGCGCGGGTGTGTGTAGGGAACCAGCGCAGCAGGTCGCCGAAGCCGTCGGAAAGGAGATTGCTCACCACCAGGCAGTGCTGGTGTGCGGCGGCCTTGGTGGGGTCATGGAATCTGCGGCGCGGGGTGCACGCACTGCTGGAGGTCTGGTGGTCGGTATTCTGCCGTCATACGATGCAAGCACGGCGAATCCTTGGGTTGACGTCGTGATCGTCACCGGCCTCGGCCACGCACGCAACGTCCTGGTTGTGGCGAGCGGCGACGCGGTCATCGCACTTCCCGGCGAGCACGGAACGGCGTCGGAGATCAACCTCGCGCTCAAGCTCGGCCGGCCTGTCGTCGCCCTCGGTGCCTGGGAAGCGTACGATGACGTCGTCCACGCGGACACGCCCGAGCAGGCCGTATCCCTGGCCGTGGCGGCGGCTGGCGCGCGTTGAGCCTACAGCCGGCGGGGCGCCGGTGTCCCGCGCATGTCCCGCTTTCCCTTGCGCAGCAGCGGGATTGCCAGGATCTTGCTCTCGTGCAGGATCTCCCAGATCACACCCCGGGGCCGCGGGTGCAAGCTGGGCGCCGCGATGACCTGATCCGGCGTGATCACAAAGTCCACCGGGATGTCATGGCCCCGCATCGGCAGCCGATCCTCCACGATCTGCAGCGGGTGAACGGTGGTGAGAATGGGGGTGTATTCCCGAACCTTGCCCTCGGTACGGAGGAGGGCGTACTCCAGGTCGCAAAAGCCACCGCCACGGCCAACGCGCGCCCCTTGCCGCGTGACGGCGACCGAGCCACAGACGATCAGGTCGACCGGGCGCATCTCATGCGGCGCAACCAAGCGCCCATACCGTATGGCTCCCTTGACACTGGAAACCTGCACGAGCCGCGCCCCGAGCTTGGCGGGGTCCAGTTCCACAAAGCAGCGCTCGCTCCGCAGGCGTGG
>Ga0073934_10010777_pt1 | contig 11246 bp, 5 predicted proteins | sample LarsenN4metaG_FD_76834 | JGI IMG/M metagenome (GOLD analysis project Ga0073934, IMG submission 76834) | Hot spring sediment bacterial and archeal communities from British Columbia, Canada, to study Microbial Dark Matter (Phase II) - Larsen... ...
AACGCAGTTTTTCCGCGGCGAACCATTTGGCGTAGGCGGTGAGCGGCCCGCGCATCGCCAGCATGTGCGCCGGGTTCACCGGGTTGAAGTTCTTGATGCCGGCCGCCTGCTGCGCTTTGCCGATCGGCTCGAAGAATTCCGTGCCATGGGCTTTCACGAGCGACTTGAAGAAGCTCATGCCGAGGACTTCGCCTTCCCCTTCGTAGATGCAGGGGGCGAGGTATTCTTGGATGTGGTCGCCAAACAGGTGACCGTGCAGGAAGGAGCGGCCGCCGTGCGTTTTCATCAGCAATTCGACGGCGGCCTCCTTTTGCGATTCGCTGCCGAAGATCTTGGCGATCACGCATTCCATCTCGCCGCGATAGCCTTGATCGATCAGCCCGGCGCACCATTGCACGAGGGCGTCGCAGCCGACGATCATGGCGGCCATCCGGCCCAGGCGGCGGCGGACCAATTCGCGGGTGGCGATCGGCGCGCCGTAGGTGCGGCGGAACCGCGCCCAGGGAATCATGCTGGCCAGCATCAGCCGCATCGTGCCGGCGGCATTCGCGCAGAGGGCGATGCGGCCGAGGTTCAGGCCGTGATAGGCGATCGTCAGGCCGTCTCCCTTGACCGGCTTAAGCAAATTCTCGGCCGGCACCGGGAGATCGCGGAAGATGATGCCCTGGTTGTAGGTTTGCTTGAGCGCGTAGAGGCCGTATTTTTTCAGCTGGAACTGCGCGTTCTCTTCCGATGGCAGATCGACGATCAATACCGCAGGCTTGTTCTCGATCAGGCAGACGAGTCCGATCGTGCGCCCGGGCACGACGTTGGTGATGAACAGCTTCTCGCCGTTGACGATGTATTGATTGCCGCGCAACTCCGCCTTCGTGCGCAGCGCCGTCAGGTCCGAGCCGGCGCATGGTTCGGTAAGCGCGAAGGCGGAGAGCCGTTCGCCGCTGGCAAGTTTGGGAAGGTAGCGCTCTTTTTGTTCCGGCGTGCCGAAGGTGCGGACGGGATCGACCGCGCCGATGCAACCATGCACGCTGGCGAGCCCGGCGATCGTCGGATCGACGATGGCCATCCGCGTCAGGAACGGCGCGAAGGTGGCGAAGGGCGCGCCCACGCCCCCGTATTGTTTGTCGACCAGCAGGCCCCAGTAACCGACGCCAGCCAGATCGCCGAGGACCTCGTCGCGAATTTTCTTGTTTTCATCCAGGAGCGTGCCGGCGTCGCGATGGCGGCGTACGACGGCGATGGACTCGTCCATCACGCGGCGCACTTCGGCGGACGGTTCCACGCGCCCGCTGCGGAACAGATCGATCGGCACTTCGCGATCCCAGATCGCCCGATGCGCGGGGCTGGCCGTGGTCTGGTATTGCGGAGCGAAGAGCGCTTCGACCTGATCGTCCGCCCGATCGATCGCCCCCGTGCGCCGGGCTTCTTCGTCGCTCTTGCCGCCGAGCTTGAGGGCGGTCTCGGCGAAGGATTGTTTTTCCTGATCGGCGGATCCGGGCCGGGCCGAGGGAGATTCGATGCTCATCACGATAATTCCGATCGAAGGGGCGAGCGGGACGCGAATTACTGCGTATTGATGCAGTATACCTTGCCGCCCCCCAACCGGCGACGCGTTCTCCAACGGGAGTCCGACGACGCGACCCGATTGCATGCCTTGTGCGATCCCGACACACGTTACAATGCGGACTGTTCACGATGAATAACTATGTCGCGCTCACCTTGGGAATGCTCTGCGCCGGCGCCGGTGGGGAGTTGTTCTTGCGCGGAGCGCTGGGCGTGGCCGGCTGCCTGCGTATTTCCCCGGCGGCCACGCGAGCCACTGTGGCCGTCTTCGCGACCGCCGGCGCCGAGATCCTCGTCGTCGTTCAAGCGGCGCGGATCGGCCGGCCCGACTTGGCGATCGGCGCGGCGCTCGGGACGAGCATCGTAAACCTCGGCCTGGTGCTCGCCGTGGCGTGGCTCACGGGCGACAACAAGCAACGGAACGACGCCACACGTCGGCAAGTGGCGCTGGCGGCCGTCGCCCCGCTGGGCCTTTGGACGTTTGCGCGCAACGGCATGGTCTCGCGCAACGAAGGGACAGTTCTGTGTGCGCTGTTCGCCGCCTGGATGTTGATCCATCTCGTCGCGACCCGCGGTCCCGCGAGCGGACCAGTCGAGGACGAAGTTGTCGCCGAGCGGCGCGGTTGGCTGGCCATCAGTTTTTCATTTGTGGGCCTGCTGCTCTTGACAACGGCCGGCCGCCTGATCGTGTACGGCATCGAAGGGATGGCGCTTCGCTTCCAGATGGATTGCTTCATCCTCGGCGCGACATTGGCCCCGCTCTGCACGACGGTGCCTGAACTGACGCACGCCATCGTCACGCAATATCGCGGGGGCGAGCGAGTGTCGACCAGCGCGATCCTGGAAAACGGCTTGTTGAACGCGTGGCTGTTGGCGGGACTGGCCGCGCTCATCGCGCCTACGCGTTTGTCATTTGATCTACTGACGATCTGCGCGACGGTGGTCATGGCCCTCACGTTACTCGTCTGGCCAGGCGCGGCCTTTCCCCTGCGCCTACGGGGGCTCGTCTTGTTGTCCGCCTACGCCGGATTCGTCGCGTACTTGCTGTAGTTGAACAATGGCGACCATCCGTCGTTGCTTCGCTCAAGAGAAGCCGCGGTGGCACCGCGAGCGGAAGTCGGCAACGCGGCCCGGCGAGGCCGCGCTTTACCCGCCGGCACGCCACCGTCTGTTTCGAACCTTCGTCATTCGGATTCCGCTCGATATTCGAACTTCGGTATTCGACATTCAACGTCGCATCCTGGACTCCGCGGCGGATTGTCTCTCTCGCGAGCTAGCGCAATTGCGGATGTTGTCCCGCGGTGCGGATTTCCGAGAGGATGCGATGGGTCAGGGCGAGGTCCAGCAGTTCCGCCAGCGTATCCACGCCGAGCTTGCGCATGATCGAGGCCCGGCGCATCTCCACCGCGCGCTGGCTGAGGAATAAATGCGAAGCGATAATCTTGTTGGATTCTCCCGCTAGGATCAGGTCCAGTGTTTCGCGCTCACGGCTGTTCAGTCGGCTGATCCGTTCGTTGAGTTGGGCGAATTCGGCGTCGCGGCGTCGCCACTCGGCGTCGAGTTCGATCGCCTTGCGGACGAGCTCGAGCAGCGACTGGCGATCGAACGGCTTCTCCAGGAACTCGATGGCGCCGGTTTTCATCGCGGCCACGGCCGTCGTCACGTCGGCGTGGGCGGTAATGAAGATCACGGGCAGCCGCTGACCGTCGCGGATCATCCGCTCGTAAGTCTTGAGTCCATCCTCGCCCGGCATGCGAATATCCAACAACACGCAACCGGGCGTCCCACTCTGGTAGGCGGCGCGAAATTCCGCGCCGCTGCCAAACGTGCGGACCGGAAAGTCGAGGGCGGAAAGCAACGCCGTCAGCGAATCGCGCATCGGCTGGTCGTCGTCAACGACAAAGACTGTCGGCGGTTTCGTCGGGCTGGAGGTCGTCATGGAGGAAGGTAGGGAGCGAGAAGCAGAACTTGGCGCCGTTTCCGGTCGCGGATGTCGCCCAAATGCGCCCATCGTGCTGCTCGATAATCGAGCGGGAGATCGATAGTCCGATACCGAGTCCATTGGCTTTGGTCGTGTGAAAAGGTTGGAACATGGCGTCCACTAGATCCGACGGAATGCCCGGACCGTTGTCGACGACATCGACCTGGGCGCAGCCGTCCGCCTCGCTGCCGCGGACTTCGATCCGACGCTCTTTTCCCGTCAATGATTCCAGTGCGTCCATGGCATTCTGCAGCAAGTTGACGAGCACCTGCTGAATCTGAATGCCATCGGCCGCGATGACGAGCGGTTTGGGCGCTAATGTCAGCTCGCAGGTCACGTGCCGGCGGAGCATTTCGGGGTGGCAAAACTCCACGACCTCGCGGAGGATCGCGTTCAGGTCGACGGCCACCCGGACGCCCCGTTGCGGTTGCACGAAGTTGCGCATGCCGCGCACGATCTGTCCGGCGCGCAGCGCCGCCTGTTGGATTTGCCGCGCGTGTTGCCTCAGCCGCGTTTCGTCCACATCCGTTTGCTCAAGCAGTACGTCGCTGGCTTCGGCAAAGTTAGTGATCGCCGCGAGCGGCTGATTCAGCTCATGCGCCAGTCCGGCGGTGAGATGCCCCATCGTGGCGATGCGCGAGGCGTGCGCCAGTTGCGCCGCCAGTCGCTGTTGATTGGCTTCGGCTCGCTCGCGCTCGGCGATTTCGTGGCGCAAGGCGACGTTCGCCTGGTCCAACTCCTCGGTGCGCTGGGCGACGCGCGCTTCCAACTGTTCGACTTGCGAGGCAATCGCCTTTCTTGCCGGACGCACCACGAAGCTCCCCAGCCCGATCAGCAACAGCAGCACCACGGAGTCGATCGTCAGCGCGCACAGCCGCAGCTGTCGGACCTCGCCCGCCGCCTCGCGCTCGAGCAGCTTGACGATGCGGTCCATCGTCGGCAGGTAGTGGCGTTCGTGTTCCAGGACGCTGGCGACCAGTTGAGAGACCGGTGCGCGGTCGGCGGCTGAAGTCGACGCGTCCACTCGACCGAGCGCATCCGCGGCGTCGCGCATGGCCTGCCAGTGCGGCTGAAGTTGCTTCCATTGGCCATCGATTTCGGGAGTTACGAGCCGGGCGATGCCCAACTCCTCGCTGCCCTCCAGCAACGCCCGATGGCCCGCGATCCATTGGTCAAGCGTGGATCGTAACTCGACCTGGTGATCGAGGCGCGCGGGTGTCGAAGTTGCCGCCTGAAACGCCAAGGAGGCCTTGGTCAGCTTTTGGCTGAGCATCCGCTGGCGCCCGGCGACATTAATCACCGGCGCGAACTCGCCCAACCGCTGAAGCAGCGGCTGGACGACGATATGGTCGAGTCCTACTAACGCCGCGACGGCGACCAACACCAGCAAATAACGCACGCTGAGGCGGCGCACGAGGCGGTCGGCGGTTTGAGGTTGAAGCGTCACAGGCACGCTGTTTTCAATCAAATCGGTTAGACCTCGCGACGGCGGTTTCGCGAATTGCGGCCAACCGCCGCAATAGTCTAGGAGAAAATTACGTTCCAAAGCACACCGTTTCGGGGGATTTGCCCCATTTTCGGGTGGTTTTACGGGTTATGCAGATTCCGCCCCGACCTAAGTGCGATTGGCTTGCTTATCGCGTGTGCAAGACCTGCGCGATGGCGATGCAGCCTTTGGATGCGAAACCGATCAAGACCCTGGGAATCGCTTCGTCTTGCCGAAAAACCGACCGACTTTCTAGCCTTGGCACATGCCTTGCCAAACGTGGTGCATCGTGCGACTGGCGGCGCACCAGAATCCACGTACCGAGGGGCGATGCGACTCGGATACGGGCCAAGCGAACGGCTGGAGTGGCGCCGCATGATTGCACGTAATGTCGAAACGGCGGCGGCGGAACAGATCGTCGTCATCGGTAACGGCATGGTCGGTCAGCGCTTTTGCGAACGCCTGATCGCGTTCGACACGGCCGGACGTTATCGCCTCGTCACGTTTTGCGAAGAGCCGCGCGCCGCATACGACCGCGTCGGTCTAACCAGTTTCTTTGCGCATCGCGACGCCGAGAAGCTGATGCTCGCGCGGCGCGAATGGTACGACGACCATGGCGTCGAATTGCACCTTGGCGACCGCGCCAAGGAGATCGACCGCAAACATCGCGTGGTGCGCTCCGAGCGCGGCGCGGAGATCCGCTACGACCGCATCGTCCTTGCCACTGGCTCGTATCCCTTCGTGCCGCCGGTCCCCGGAATCAAGCAGCGCGGCGTCTTCGTTTATCGCACGATTGAAGACCTGGAACACATCATCGCCTACGCCGCGCACTCGCAGCGCTGCGCGGTGCTCGGGGGCGGATTGCTCGGACTGGAAGCCGCGAAGGCCGCCTACGACCTTGGGCTGGAGACGCACATCGTCGAGTTCGCGCCGCGCTTGATGCCGCGACAAGTCGACGATGTCGGTTCCCGCATCCTGGTGCGAAAGATCGAGGACTTAGGCGTCAAGGTGCATCTCGGCAAGGCTACGAAAGCGGTCCATGGCGAACGCGGCGTCGAACGGATCGAGTTCGGCGACGGCGGCACGCTCGACGTCGATATGATCATCGTCTCGGCCGGCATCCGTCCGCGCGACGATCTGGCCCGTGCAGCCGGACTCGAAGTCGGCGAACGGGGCGGCATCGCCGTCGACGACCAACTGGCGACCTCCGACCCGCGGATCTTCGCCATTGGCGAATGCGCCCTACACGCGGGCATGGTCTACGGCCTCGTGGCGCCGGGCTACGAAATGGCCGAGATTGTGGCCGCCAACTTCACCGGCGCCGAGCGCCGCTTCCAAGGCGCCGACCTCTCGGCCAAGCTCAAGCTGCTCGGCGTCGACGTCGCCAGCTTCGGCGCGAATGACGCGCCGCCGGATAAGGCCATTCCGGCCGTCTTCGAGGATCCTTTCGCCGGCGTTTACAAGAAGCTGTTCTTTTCGCACGACGGGAAGCGACTCCTGGGCGGCATCCTGGTCGGCGACGCCTCCGATTACGGCCGGCTAGTCGCACTTTACAAGTCGAGCGAGACGCTTCCCTGCCAACCATTGGAGCTGTTGGTTGGTTCGTCCGCGGGGGCGGCGTCCAGCGGCGGCGACACGCTCCCGGACTCCGCCCAGATCTGTTCTTGCAACAACGTCTCCAAAGGCGCCATCTGTTTGGCGATTCGCGACCAGAATCTAGACTCGGTGGCCGCGGTCAAAGCCTGCACCAAAGCCGGCACAGGGTGTGGCGGTTGCTTGGGACTCGTAACCGACTTGTTTCAGTCGGAGATGAAGCGCGCCGGCAAAGCAGTCGTGCAGCACTTGTGCGAGCATTTTCCGTATTCGCGCACCGAGCTGTTCGCCATCATCAAGGTCAAAGAACTTCGCACGTTTGCCGATACGATCGAACATTGCGGGCGCGGCGCGGGCTGCGAGATCTGCAAGCCGGCCGTGGCCTCGATTCTGGCCAGCCTGTGGAACGACAATGTCCTCGCGCCGGAGCATCAAACGCTGCAGGACACCAACGATCGCTTCCTGGCCAACATGCAGCGCGGCGGGCTGTACTCGATCGTGCCGCGCGTGCCGGGGGGTGAAATCACGCCGGAAAAGCTCGGCGTGCTGGCCGAGATCGGCAAAGAATACAACCTTTACACCAAGATCACAGGCGGCCAACGCATCGATCTCTTCGGCGCGCAGGTGCAAGACTTGCCCGAGATCTGGGAGAAGCTCGTCAACGCCGGCTTCGAGAGCGGGCACGCCTATGGCAAGGCGCTTCGCACCGTGAAAAGCTGCGTCGGCACGACTTGGTGCCGCTACGGCGTGCAGGATTCGGTCGGCTTCGCGATCCAAGTGGAGAACCGTTACAAGGGTATCCGCGCGCCGCACAAGATCAAGATGGCGGTCTCCGGCTGCATCCGCGAATGCGCCGAAGCGCAAAGCAAGGATGTCGGACTGATCGCGACTGAACAGGGCTACAACCTGTACGTCTGCGGCAACGGCGGCTCGAAGCCCCGGCACGCGGATTTGCTGGCGGCCGATCTCGACGAGGAAACCGCCCTCCGCTACATCGACCGCTTCCTGATGTATTACATCATGACGGCCGACCGGCTGACGCGCACGTCGGTGTGGAGCGAAAAGCTCGAAGGGGGCATCGATCACATTCGGGACGTCGTCGTGCACGATAAGCTCGGCCTTGCCGCCGAGTTGGAAGCGATGATGCAGCGGCTCGTCGACACGTATCAATGCGAGTGGGCCGCCGTCGTGCGCGATCCCGAGAAACGCCGCTGGTTCCGGCAATTCGCCAATACCGAGGAAGAAGAATCGTGTATTGAGTTCGTCTCGGAACGTGGACAATCCCGTCCCGCGGATTGGCCCAGCGAGACGATCGCGCTCGAGCAGTTCCGCATGCTGGACGGCCGGCCGCTCGGCGAACACCTCGCTGAACAAGCCCTGGAACGTCGCTGGGTGCAGGTCGGCGGCGTGGACGACTTCCCGCTCGACGGCGGCAGCACTATCAAGTACGGCCAAACGCAAATCGCCGTGTTTCGCTTCACGTCGCGCGGCGAATGGTACGCCTGCCAAAACATGTGCCCCCACAAAAAGGCGTTCGTTCTCGCCCGCGGCATCATCGGCGACGCCGCCGGCGAGCCGAAAGTGGCCTGCCCGCTGCATAAGAAGACGTATTCACTGCACGACGGCCGGTCCTTGCAGGGCGAAGAGTACCGAGTCCAAACATTTCCGGTGAAAGTCGAGGACGGCGCCGTGTATCTCGAGTTGCCGCCTCCCGAAGTGCTCGACGCCAAGCTCAGCACGCACATCGGCTGCCAACTCGCCACGCTGTGCGAGTCCAACGGCCGTGTTGCGGAATTGCTCGAGGGCGCCGCTAGGTAACAATGGCATGAATCGGTCTGTAGCCAAGGTCTGTGACCTCGGTGGAGTGAAATACGATGATTCTTCCTATTCGACCGAGGTCACAGACGTCGGCTACAGCAGAGGCCGTAACTCAAGATTACATGCGGCATGAGCACAGTAACCGACATCGTTGAAGAAGTAACTGCGCCGCGCGAGGCGGCGTCGCCCGAGGTGCTCGATGCCGAGTCGTTCCTCGCGCGCTTGCTCGCCGAGCAACAGGCGCCGACCGCCGTCGAGACCTTCGCGCGATTTCACGACGAACACGCGCTGGAACGCCGCGAGGCGACGTACCGCGCCCTCTTGCCCGCCTCGCCGCCTGGTCCGGGCGAGCAATACGCCTTTGAAGTCGACCTGGACCGCTGCTCGGGGTGCAAGGCCTGCGTCACCGCCTGCCACACGCTCAACGGACTGGACGATCGCGAGACCTGGCGCGACGTCGGTCTGTTGGTCGGCGGGTCGCGTTCCCTCCCCATGCTGCAGCACGTCACCGCGGCTTGCCATCATTGCCTGGAACCGGCCTGCTTGATCGCCTGCCCCGTGAATGCGTACGAAAAGGACCCCGTCACCGGCATCGTCAAACATCTCGACGACCAGTGCTTCGGCTGTCAGTACTGCACGTTGGCCTGTCCGTATGACGTCCCGAAGTACCATCGCGCGAAAGGCATCGTGCGCAAGTGCGACATGTGCTCCTCGCGCCTCGCCGTCGGTGAGGCGCCCGCTTGCATCCAGGCCTGCCCGCACCAGGCGATCGCGATTCGCGTCGTCTCGGCGCGACAGGTGATCGAAGACGCGGAAGCGGCGCAGTTTTTGCCGGCCGCGCCTGACCCTCAAATCACCTATCCCACGACCACGTATAAGACCAAGCGTTCGTTCCCTCGCAATCTCTTGCCCGCCGATTACTACCGCGTCAACCCGCAGCACGCGCACTGGCCGCTCGCGGTGATGTTGGTGCTGACGCAGCTCTCGGTCGGCGGGTTTTGCGTCGGCATGTTGCTCGATACGCTCCTAAGCGAGGTTGCTCACGCCCCAGTCCGACAGATTCACGCGATCAGTTCGTTGGCCTTCGGACTCTTGGCCCTCGGGGCCAGCACGCTCCACCTCGGCCGCCCGTGGCTGGCGTTTCGGGCTGTCTTGGGACTCAAGCACTCCTGGCTGAGCCGCGAGATCGTCGCCTTCGGCCTGTTTGCCGGCCTGGCCATGCTCTACGCGGTGGTACTTGTCGCGCTGCCGGACGCCAATCCACGGTTCGCACGCTGGCTGGGCTGGAGCGTCGCCGCGAGCGGACTCTTGGGCGTGTATTGCTCCGCCATGATTTACGCCTTCACCGGGCGCGAATGTTGGAGTCTCCCTCGTGTCAGCGCCAAGTTTCTCGGCACGGCTGCCGTGCTTGGCGTCGCCGTGTTCTGGCTCAGTCTGCTGCTGGCGGCGATCTTTTCATCGTCGTTGGCGCCCAATCAATTCATCGCCGCGTATGGACGGCAGCTCAGCGCAGCCATGTTAATCGCGGCCGGCGCCAAGCTCGCATGGGAACTGCTCGCCTTCCGGCACCTGCTCGATCGCCGCATGACGGCCATGCGACGGTCGGCGCTCCTCATGATCCGTGAACTCCCACGTGCCACGCTGGCCCGCTTCGGACTTGGTCTGGTAGGCGGAATCCTGATGCCGGCCATGCTGATCGCCAACGTCAACCAAATCGCGTCAGGTGGCAGTCCAAGTTTGTTGGCCTTCACTACCGGCTTGCTATTCGCCGCCAGTCTCGGCGGAGAACTTCTCGAACGGACGATGTTCTTCACGACCTGCGCGGCCCCGCGCATGCCGGGAGGATTGCGCTGATGCGGGGCATGCTCGCCAGACTTGCCGATCGCATCCCGCCCCTCGTCGAGCGGCAGGGGCCGCTTACGGAAGAGTTGCTCCTCGCGCCGAACAGATTCGGACTTGGCCTCGCCCCCGCGAACACGGCCGCCGACGCCGTCGTGCGCACGACCTGCGGATTCTGTTCCACCGGCTGTTGCCTGAACGTTCATCTGCGGCAAGGCGAAGCCGTGGCGCTCACGCCCGCGACCGCGTATCCGGTGAACCTCGGCATGGCCTGCCCCAAAGGTTGGGAGACCCTCGCTGTGCTCGACGCGCCGGATCGCGCCGTCGTGCCGCTCGTGCGCGATCGCACAGGCGCGATGCGGGCCGTGTCGTGGGACGACGCCCTGCGCACGTTCGTCGCCCGAATGAAGGCGATCCAAGGTGAATCCGGCCCAGAGGCGATCGCTTTCCTGAGCTCGGGCCAGATCGCCACCGAGGAGATGGCACTCCTGGGCGCGCTCGCCAAATTCGGCCTGGGCATGCGCCATTGCGACAGCAATACGCGTCAATGCATGGCGACGGCCGCGGTCGCGTACAAGGAATCGTTCGGCTTCGACGCGCCCCCTTACAGCTACGCCGACTTCGAGCAATCGGACGTGATCGTGCTCGTGGGCAGCAACCTGTGCATCGCGCACCCGATCCTCTGGCAGCGGGTGATGCGCAACCCGCATCGCCCCGAGATCGTCGTGATCGATCCGCGCACGACCGAAACGGCGATGGCGGCCACGCAACACCTGCCGCTCTATCCGAAGTCGGACCTCGCCCTCTTCTACGGACTGGCACGACTGCTGATCGAGCGCGGGTGGATCGATCACGACTACATCGCCGCGCACACCGAGGGTTTTGAGGAATTCGCCGAGTTCGTCGCGCCGTACACGCTCGATGTGGTCGCCGTGGAAACGCATTTGCCAGCCGATACGGTCGTGCAAC
>Ga0073934_10010779_pt1 | contig 11245 bp, 13 predicted proteins | sample LarsenN4metaG_FD_76834 | JGI IMG/M metagenome (GOLD analysis project Ga0073934, IMG submission 76834) | Hot spring sediment bacterial and archeal communities from British Columbia, Canada, to study Microbial Dark Matter (Phase II) - Larsen... ...
ATGTCACGCAAGATGGGTCAACCGCCGCTATGACAGGGCGTCGGGACGACGAGCCGCGGTGCAATAGCCGGGTGCTAAACACGTCCATCATGATGTCCCCAGCCCCAGCGGACGATGAACGGGAAGATCGCGCTCGAAGAGCATTTCGCCATTCCGGACACCCTCGATGACTCCGCCGGGTTCGTGCCGGAGAAGTCCTGGGCCGTGCTGAGCGCCCGTCTGGTCGACGTCGCCGATGGCCGGCTTCGGGAGATGGATGCGAATGGCGTCGAAATGATGGTGCTTTCACTCAACGCGCCCGCGGTCCAGGCCGTTCACGACGTGCGGCGCGCAATCGACATCGCAGAGCGTGCGAACGACTTCGTTGCCGAAGCGGTTGCGAAGCGGCCGGATCGGTTCCGGGCCTTTGCCGCGCTGCCGATGCAGGATCCCGATGCAGCAGCGAAAGAACTCATGCGATGCGTACGGGATCTCGGATTTCTCGGTGCGCTGGTGAACGGGTTCTCGCAGGTCGGCGATCCTGAATCGGTCGTGTACTGCGATCATCCCCGGTACGTTGGGTTCTGGGATGCCGTCGAAGAGCTGGACGTCCCCTTCTACCTGCATCCCCGCAATCCGCTGAAGAGCTGGTCCCGGATATACGAAGGACATGAATGGCTGCTCGGCCCGACGTGGGCCTTTGGTCAGGAAACGGCCGTTCACGCCCTCCGCCTGATTGGCTCGGGGTTGTTCGATCGCAACCCCCGGCTCCAGATCATCCTCGGCCACCTGGGCGAGGGGCTGCCGATCAGCATGTGGCGCATCGACAATCGGAACGCCTGGGTCGAAGCGCGGCCCGGCCATCGCGCCCGATACCCGATCGCGCACTATTTCCATCGCAACGTGTATCTGACTACGTCGGGGAACTTCCGGACGCAGTCGCTTGTCGACGCGATCCTGGAGATCGGGTCCGACCGGATACTGTTCGCCACGGATTGGCCGTTCGAGAACGTCGAACACGCGGCAAAATGGTTCGACGCGGCGTCGATCAGCGAGAACGACCGGGTGAAGATCGGACGTACGAACGCCGCGACACTCTTCCGACTCGATCGCTGTGCCGGCGGGGTCGTCGTATGACAGATCCCCGGGAAGGAAGGCGGCCGGGTGATAGTTCTGCCGCAACGGTTCGCTCGCGATTCGTGACGAGAAGGGGCGCGATCCAATAAAGAGGGAAGGTATGCGCAACAGTTTCATGTTGATTGGGTTGGCCGTCGCGCTGCTGGTGATCGGCGCCCGCAGCGGCTGGACTCAGGGTGGTTCGGGAGCCTGCGACCGGGCTTGCCTGGAAAGCTTCGTCGACAAGTACCTGGATGCCGTCATCGCGCACGATCCGAAACAGCTTCCCCTGGCGACAGATGTGAAATTCACCGAGAACGGCGTGAGGCTGGAGGTTGGCGACGCGCATTGGAAAACGGTTGTCGGCAAGGGAACGTACCGGCTTTTCGTGACCGACCAGGAAGCCGGACAGGTCGCTTTCATCGGCACCATCAGGGAAGAGGCGCGCGGTCCTGAGGGCAGCCCTTCGGCGCTCGCACTCCGATTGAAGGTTCAAAACCGGCGCATCACCGAAATCGAGACGCTCGTGATCCGTAGCACGCTTGCGCAGAGCGCTGGCGGCCGCGGCGCCTCGCCTGCTCCGTCGACTCCGACCTACACGGGCGCGGCGGTGAACCTGGAGAGACTGGGCAAACCCCATCGTCTCTTCATGGAGGCCGTGCCGCCGGCGGAGCGGATGTCCCGCGAAGAGCTGATCAAGACGGCGAATATGTACTTCTCCGGAATGGAGAAGAACGACGGCAAGGGTGTGTATCCGTTCACCGACGACTGCAATCGAATCGAGAACGGCTCCCTGAGCACGAACGTTCCACCGCGCGAAGGTGAGAGCAGGCCGGATCCGAAGACGTCCAGCACGTACTCGTCGACCTGGGGTTGTAGGGAGCAGTTTGAATCGGGATTGATTCATTTCGTCTGGCGCATCCGCGATCGGCGGTACGTAGCCGTCGATCGTGAGCGCGGACTGGTTTTCAGCTTCGCGTTCTTCGATCACGCGCTCGGAAAGGACCGGACATTCCAGACGCCCGATGGGCGAACCGTGACGGCAGGGCCGATCGATCCCTGGACGTGGCAGCTCGCCGAGCTGTTCAAGATCGAAAAGGGCAAGATTCGCCAGATCGAAGCAGTGCTGCAGCGTTCTCCGTACGGAATGAATTCCGGATGGAGCAGTTGGGAGGAGGGTCTATCGAGTGCGGCACGAGACGTCACGAAATAGGGGCAAGATGCGGGCGGCAGCACTGCTCATCGCACTGTGTGCAGGTCTGCTGGCGGGATGCAGTGACAACACGCCGACGCCAGCCACGTGAGAATGGGGCGAGATCTCCGTCCGATTCGGGCGTTGCATGACGTCCGGATATCGAAAGCGTGTGCAACGAAGTCCAGCCCGAGCTGAGGTGCGTTGGACTCACAAGACTCGATCAATCAGCGGGAGTGGGAGCGACCGGCAAACTGGTCCGGCTGGTTCGGCGCGTACTCGAGCACGGTGGACACGCGGCTCTGGGTGCCGAAACGGCCGATGACTGGAACCGGCCAGGCGCTGAACTTCGGACACCCTGGCGCCAGGGCATTCGTCGCCGCGATGTGCATCGTGCCGGTCGTCCTGCTGCTGGTAGTGGCACTGGCGCTCACGGCTCGCGCCTGAAGAAGTCGCGTCGAATCTGATGAGCGATCCTGCGGCCGATGTCGGCGCCGTCCTCGTCGGCCGACCGGAAGTGCAGGCCGAGCAGCATGCGGGCCTCGATGACCTCGTCGACCACTTCATCGGCACTGCGGTAGAAGCGCTCCTCGCCGCTGACGACGTTGCGCGCGGGGATCGCGACGTGCTGCAGGCCTTCATGCTGCAGCACGTCCTGGATCGTGTGTGCGACCGCTCCGGTGGCGCAAGTATGTCCGGACGGATATTCCGGGAAATTGGGAGTGACCGCCAACGGCTCCCATAGCGGATCGCGCGTGGTCAACCGATTGCCGTCGGTCTCACCGTTGTGGATCGCTGACACCGGACGCCACCAATCAAAATAGAACTTGGCGTCCCAGCAGGCAATCAAGCCGTCGGCGAAGGCCGCGAAGGCGGCAGCCTGAAAGCGCGCCGACGTAACGAGGTCGAGCGATTGCTCTCGAGCGATGCGTCGAATCGTTGCGGGCCACACGGTGCCGGCAAGCGGCTCCCAGAAGATCGCGGTAGCAGTCTGCTCGTCGCTGCGCGCCGAGCCGTTCTTCACCCCGAACGCTTTCACCTCGTTGTAGTCGGCCACCCATTTCCTCGATCCGAGATCCGGAGGACCGGCGGGGCGGAACTGCGACGGGCCGCGCATCGTGAAAGGCGTTACCCGGGCAAGAAACGCGGTCGTGACCGGCAGAAATGCCGGCGGCGTCGGCACCCAGGCACCCGCGCCGGAGCCAGGCACGTATGTGATGCTGACATTGCGGCCATCATTGGCCCGAAGCGCGAGGAGCTGCTGGGCGACTGCCGCGCCCACGGCGATGCCGTTCGATTTCGCCGGCGAGCCCGGCTCGGCCGCAAGCAGCGCGGTGCGCCGGGCGTCCAACATCGCCTGCTGACCGGGAAACTCCGCGAGCAGGATGCGGTAGCCGGCTTCGATCGCCGCGGCCTGAGCGGACGCGGGCCGGGTGACGCTGACGTTGGCCGCATACGGCCGTCGATCGCCGGCGATCGCGTTGATTGCGTCGTACATCGCGAGATGCAGGATGGCGAACGTGATGGGCGTCCGCAACGGCGCCATCGCACTGGCCGTGGCGGCGCTCGATGCCGTCACGCCCCATTCGGTGATCGGATCGCTCGACGCGGCAGTGGGCGGAAGCGATCCCTGTGACAGACAGAGCAGCGCGACGCATGCGACGGGAAACAGCTTCGGGTTCATGACTCAGCCTCCGCGCATCACCGTACGAGCGGAGCGCCGCGGTTGAAAGTGCGAAAATCGGACCGATTCCGGTTTCAAATTTGGACTAGCCTGCGGCGGGCCCGGTGCAGAAGGATAGGCCCATGGCTGAATACCACCAATACTGCCCTGTTGCCCGCGCCACTGAAATCCTCGCGGACCGGTGGACGCCGCTGATCGTGCGCGAGCTCCTCGCGGGCTCGCGCCATTTTAATGCCATCGAGCGTGGCCTGCCCGGCATCTCACGATCGCTGCTCGCGGCTCGCCTGCGTTCGCTCGAGGACGCCGGCGTCATCGTGCGCCGTGCGGGCGATCGCCGGAACGACACCGGCTACGAACTGACGGCCGCGGGGTGGGACCTCCAACGCGTGATCGATCGGCTGGGAGAGTGGGGCGTCCGGTGGGCGTTCGGAGATCCGAAACCCGAGGACCTGAATCCGGTGCTGCTGTTATGGAAGATGCACCAGCGCATCCGCCGCGATCTGCTGCCCCCCTCGCGGACGGTCGTGGAATTCGACTTTCGCGGGCCGCGCGGACGACGGCTGTGGCTGGTGCTCGAACCACGGGAGGTCTCGGTCTGCCTCAAACCGCCGGGGTTCGCCACCGATCTCGTCGTCAGTGCGGACCTCTCGCTCTTCTTCCGCATCTGGATGGGCTATGTCGATTACCACACCGCGGTGCGGTCCGGTGGAGTTCAGCTGGACGGCCCGGTGGCGTTGGCGCGCGAGTTCCCGCGCTGGCTGATGTGGAGCCCGATGGCTCATTATGTCAGAGCCGATCTCGAGCGGCAGCGCGCAACCGGGGGCGCCACGACGCGAGGCCTGCGGCGCGCGCGAGTGCGGCTCCAGTCAGTGCGATAGCGTCTCGCCGATCTTCTTCAGACGCATCTCGAAGAATCTGATTGGCGAAGCGCCCTCGCGGATGAAGTCGCCAACCTCGAGCCACTCGCCCGAGTCGGTCAGCGACATCGAGTAGCGGATTAGGCCCTGCGGGCTGGAGATGTCCCAGCGCCAGCCGCGATCCTGGACCTCAAGTGTCGCCGAGCCCGAGGTTCCCGTTGCCAGCCAGGACAGAAATCGATAGGCGTGTGCCTGCGCGTCATACGAGATGACGCCAAGCGTGGTGTGGACGGGAATGTCCCGGTCGGCGCCCGGCGGCCGGCCAGTGAAGTTGCCCTCGACGAGCAATGCCAGCCCGTTCAGCTTGGCCTGGACCACCTCGCGGCCGCGGAACGTCTGCCGCTGGGGGCCGCGCTGAATCCACCCTTCGCCCTCCCAGACACCGGGCATGTACGCCAGGCGCTTCATCGCCTCGACCTGCGCCGTCGGTGGAGCGCTCGTTTCCTGGGCGATCGACGGCATTGGCGCGAACAGAACGAACGCGAAGGCGAAAATGGTCTTCATGGCACGACGCTAGCGCGAAACCTGCGCGTCGTCTTGGAGAAAACGGTCGCGTCAGTCGCGCATCTTGCCGTGAGCGATCCGGCGGGTGTGCCGCAGAAACGAGGCGGGCGTATGACCGGTCAGCCGCTTGAACTCGCCCGTCATGTGCGCCTGATCGGCGAAGCCGCGACGTGCCGCCAGATCGCTCCAATCGACCGATTGCGCCCGGGCCGCGTCGACCGCGACTCTTCGAAGCCGGCGGATTCGGACGAGCTCCTTGGGCGTCAACCCGGTGGCTTGGACAAACCGCCGACGCAGGTGCCTGGGCGAGAGCCCGACGCCCTCCGCGAGCGCCGATATCGACTGCCCGCCGTCCGACTGGATGATACGAAGCACCGCCGTCATCACTTTGTCGTCCAGCGCCGGGGAGCCCTCCAGCAGTTCGCCCAGGGCGGAATCGAGAGCGCTGGCAAACACCACGTCGGTCGAAGCCGACGGGCCACCGGTACGACCACACAGGGCCGCAGTCAGTCTCTCACTCCACGCCGGGTCGACGAGCTCGGAAACCATGAGCACGCGATCGCGAATATCCGAAGCGGGCCGGCGGAAGAGCGGCGTGGCCCCACCGGGCCAGAACAGCGCGCCTACGAACCTGTCGCCGGAGCGGACCGGAACCTTCAACGGCGTCACACGCGGTCCCGCGAGAATCACACTTCCACGGGCGACAGCCACGCTGAGTATGCAACCGCCCGTCAGCGGTACCGAGTGGAGGATTTCGCCGGCGCCGGGCCGGACCTCGAAATGCCAGTAGGCCGCCACATGCCGTGCGAGCGCATCTCCGGGAAGGAGCTCGGCGTACGACATCGCTGCCGGTCTGTCGGACGTCATGATTCCTACTAGCTATAGTCCGCCCGCACGGCACCTGCAAGTTCGCCGATACCGCGCCACAGCTGGCAATCCAATGCAGAGCGGTGATTCGAGGGGCCACCGACGCGGTATGTGAAGGGAGCTTTGCGGGGATAATCATGTCGCCACGTCGGCCGTCTGGGCGAGCGCCCGCGGGCGAGCCAGATACGTAAGCCAGGTGCGAGCAATTGTCTTGAGAGCCCGAAAACTGTTCGCGATGCCGTTCGCGATGGCGACGTTGACGAGCTGTCTTTCCAGCGAACCGTTGCCGCCGGTGGCAAACGCGCCGGTGTCGGACGTATCGGTTCAAGAGCTGGTAGCGGCACCGGACAAGTTCAATGGAGCACGCGTGCGGGTCATCGCCCCTGGTCGCATCGAGTTCGAAGGAAGCGCGCTCTATGCGACGGAAGGGGCACTGGAGGCACGCGCCGCACATCAGGCCGTCTGGCTGCAGTTGAACTGGCCGCTATTGCCGGAGCGTCGAGCGCTGAACGGCAAGTATGTGCTAGTCGAGGGCCGGTTCGTTTCGGGCTCGCAAGGACATGAAGGCATGTTTCAGGGAGCCATCGTTGACGTCACGAGCCTCGAAGCGTCATCGTCTCGAGCCCGGGACGAGCTGATGCGGCGAATCCAGGATGGTCTTTAGTCCATCATGCGGCTCGAAGCGTGAACTCTGTACTCCTTGCAACTCCGCGATATCACGGCCAGACGCCACTGCATTTCGCGATCGCGCGCAATCAGATGGACCTCCTGGCCCCACTCATAGAGGTCGGCGCCGATGTGGATGCGGTCGACGGAAATGGCCAGACGGCGCTCGAGTTCGCGATACTGCGCGGCAACGGCGCGGCCGCCGATTGTCTACGCGCCGCGGGCGCTCGGGAGCCTGCAACCGGTGGCGCCGCGCCGGAGGGTCCGACCGCGATCGCCGGACTTGCCAGCTCGATTCAATCGGCCACGTTGGTCGTCGGCTCCCGCGACGTCGAGGCCACGCTCAAGTGGTACGCGTCAATCGGGTTTGCCGAAGCTGCCAGGTATCCGACAGACCGCAGCGCCGTCTTTTGGGGTATGGTCAGGCTCGGCAGCGCCGAGCTGACGTTCGATGTTCGTGACGGCGCGGACCCCCGTGGCGCGGCGCTATCAGGAATCGTACTGACACGCATGAGCGCCAGGGCCACCTGACGCTCCTGTTCAACGAGAGGCCGCGGACGAGATGCGCCGATGTCGGCCGTCGATTTCATCTCGCCAACGAAGGTCTATCGTGCCAGCGAGGGAGACAGCGTGGCGACGCGCTCGTAGTACCATCGCCTCCACGGGAGGCTGTATGAAAACCTCTGGCCATGTCGCCCTGGGCGCCACCGTGATGGTCGCCGTAATCGGCTGGCTGCTGCAGGCGTCACCGCTTGCGCAGTCCGGTTCCTGGACACCCCCGAAGACGCCATGGGGGGACCCCGACCTGCAAGGCATCTACACCAACAAGGACGAAGCCAACACACCGCTCGAACGGCCCGACGAGTTCAAGGGGCGCGCCGCCGAGACCTTCAGCGCGGCCGATCTCGCCCGCCTGGCAAAAGAACGTCAAGCGCTGGCGGCGAAGGTTGCCGGCGGCATCGGCGGCGCCGAGACCGGAGCCGGTCCGACGCATTGGTACGAGCATCTGCAAGGCAGCGGCAGCCGCCCGTGGCTCCTCGTCGATCCGGCGGACGGCAAGCTTCCCGCGATGACGCCGCTCGGCCTCAAGCGCGAGGCCGCCTGGGCGGCGCTTCACAACGCGCGCAACGGGGAAGGCCGCGCCGATTCGTGGCTCGATCGCAGCCTCTACGACCGGTGCATCACGCGCGGACTGCCCGGCTCGATGATGCCCGCGATCTACGGCAACTCGTACGAGATCACGCAGGCGCCGGGTTTCGTCGCGATCCGCTACGAGATGATCCACGAAGCACGCATCATTCCGCTCGACCCTCCGGCCCCTCGAGAGCCTCAAGGTCGTCCTGAGCCGGGTCGAGGGACGACAGGTTCAGAGTCGCCCCGGGCACAGGGGAGGAGCGACGGCCGCGCGCGATTATCGCCGGCGATTCGCTTGTACATGGGCGACGCACGCGGCCGCTGGGATGGCAACACGCTCGTCGTCGAGACGACCAACTTCACGGACCGCACGCACATGGGCTACAACTTCCGCTACAACAGCGAGAAGTACACGCTCACCGAACGGTTCACACCGGCAAGCCCGACCAGGCTGCAGTGGCAGGTCACGATCGCCGATCCCGACACCTGGACCCGGCCGTGGACGTACACGATGCCGCTCACGCGTGACGACGGCCAGCAGGTATTCGAGTACGCCTGTCACGAAGGGAATCGCGGGCTGGAACATATACTCAAAGGCGCACGCGCCGAGGATCGCGGGAAGTGAGGACTCTCACTGAGAAGTACTTTGGCGGCCTGCCTCTTGACCGAGAGGAATATGAGGCCGACCTTGCCGTCGTCGACAAATATCAATCCTTCTCCGCCGAGTTGCTGCGATTGTCGCTGCTGGGTATTGCGGGATACGGTTTCCTGATTGCCAACATCGTCTTGAAGACGGCATCGCCGACGCAGGAGTCCGTGTTCCTTCAGCAGTTCTCCGAGCGCGGCAGCGTGTGGGCGCTGATCGTGGGGTCGGCGTCCCTTGGTTTCGCCGCCGTGACTGCGCTGGGCCACCGGTATTTCGCCACCGATTGCGTCACCCACTTTGTGCGGCGCGTGCGCGCGACCAAGCGGCGCACGGCCCTTCCCGATGGCGACCCTGAGCACCGGTCACTCGCTGAAATCGTGACCCACGAACAACTGAGTCTCGAGCGCGATGTCGGGTTTTGTCGATGGCTGCTGCTGTCGTCGAGTCTTTTCCTGGTCGCCGGTGCGGTCTGCGTGGCATTGTCATTCGCTTTCACGCTGTTTGGCGTCAGACCGCGCTGACGGCCAACCGGCGCCGCATTCGTCAGCGCCCTGGGACGCCTCTCTGTGACCCGACCTGTTACGGGCGGCGCGCCCGCCCCGCGCGAACGTCCTGCCGACAATGAACCATACTTTCTCAGTTCTCGCTGCCGGTGGCTCGCGCCGGCATATCGAGTGGGCGCTGGGCGGATGAATCGACCCGTCAGGTCGCAATTCAGGAAACGAGGTGCACGGTGGCAGTGCTAGTCGGAGCGGCCCTTGCCTGCGCAGTGGGGCTATTCGCCACGGCCACCGGGTTGGGTCGTGACCGTGCTTTTTATCCCACTGTGACGATCGTCGTCGCGTCTTACTATGTGCTTTTTGCCGTCATGGGAGCATCCACGAACGCACTCGTGCTCGAGTCCGCCGTCGGCGCAGTCTTCGTCGCCGTTGCCGTAGGTGGCTTCAGGTCATCGCTTTGGATCGTCGTACTCGCGCTCGCGGCGCATGGCGCGTTCGATTTTGTACATAGCCGGCTCATATCTAATCCAGGCGTACCCGCCTGGTGGCCGCCGTTCTGTGCGACGTTCGATATCACGGCAGCCGCGTACCTGGCATGGATGCTCAAGATCGATCGCATTCGGGCGGCGACCTGAGTACGCGTTCAGCCGGCTCTGCGGGACATCAAGGCCGAGCCCTTGGCGAGTTCAAGTAGCAGCAGAAAGACACTACAATCCCGGCAGAACACGGCTGCAGCTCCAACGACTCTGATTGCCGCGCGAGGGGCGTTTCAGACGCCCGCTGTCATCGCGGCGCGGCCGTGATCAACCCGCGTTTGAGGGAGGCGGCTCGTGGCACGCTTCACCGTTGGCTCCTCGATTCCCGATGCAGTGCAGGACAGCATCGACAGCGGTGTGTTCGAGCGCGTCGGCGGGGTGATCCGCGAGGTTCTTGGGAGAATGCCGTCTTCGAGCAGCAGCGATCCAACTTCGTGCAGCTCGTGAAGGCGCAGGACTCGTGGACCCAGTCGCTGCCCTCGGCATTGTGGGATCCAAAGTCCGATGCGGCGCCCGGCTCTGTGAGAGCTACTGCACCGAGGTCGAGACGATCGAGCACGCACGCGTCAGCTTTCATGAATGGCAGGCGCTGGCGGCGGCGCCCCTGGAAGATCGAGGACAGGGAGCGGTGCGTTACATTCAGCTCCAGCCCCTGCCAGGCGGGTCGGCGTGACCAAGAGAGAACCAGCCTGATCGTCGCGCATTGTCGGCTGAACGGAGCGTCACGCCGTCACGCCACGACTGCTGCCTTTGCACTGGCGTCTCTGGCGATCTGTAATTCTGCGTGTGCCGCGCGGTCGGAGCAGGCCCGTCTGGTTCTTGCGCAGTTTCGGGAAGCGCTGACCTTGTCGTTGACCATCCCGTCCACCGTTGTCGTTGGCGAGGAGACGACACTCCGATTCCGCGTGCAGAACTCGGGCCGGCAGGCGATCGACGCCTGCCTCGGTCCGTCGCGAAATGTCTGGATCGTCCCAGAGGACGATACAGAGGGCAATGAGCCGATCGGCATCTCGGCGCATGTCGCAGATCGTCCTGGTTGCCAACGGCGCTTTCGGCTTGCCCCGGGCGCGCACTTCGAGTGGGACGAAACCACGAGAGTGCCCCGCGTCGTGCTCGGTCACGCCAGCCTCGCGGTTGATGTCCAGATTGTCGATCCGAGACACTGCCATCCACTGCGGGGATGTCCCGAGACGATGATTACGGCCAGCGCGCCCATCGACTTTCCGTGAGAACCGGCGCCGCTGCAAGCCTTCTTGTGACTGGCGCGCTTCCAGATCGATGTAGGCAGTGTGGTCCCTGGTCCTCAGTCTCTTGGTACTTCGTCCGTCCTCTGGTCCAAGGTCCTCGGTCCGCAGTTGAACGCAGGCAGGCCGCGCCCGGGCCACGCACAAAGCACCACGGACGAAGGACGCTAGACCGAAACGAAAACGCCGTAGTGCCGCGGGCGGCGAGACCGACGGTGGGTTTACGGGACGACCGGGCTCGTCCGGGTTTCGCCACCTTC
>Ga0073934_10010780_pt1 | contig 11245 bp, 9 predicted proteins | sample LarsenN4metaG_FD_76834 | JGI IMG/M metagenome (GOLD analysis project Ga0073934, IMG submission 76834) | Hot spring sediment bacterial and archeal communities from British Columbia, Canada, to study Microbial Dark Matter (Phase II) - Larsen... ...
AACGACAACACGATGTCGATTTCGCCTAATGTCGGCGCCCTAGCCGGCTACCTCAACCGCATTATCCATGGGCAGGCTTACCACCGCTTGAAGGAGGAAGTCGAGAAGGTGATGCTCTCGCTACCCCGCCTCGGCCCGCGATTGCTGAGAATTTCCAAGGACATCGTCGAGTCGGCCAAGACAGTGCTCATCCCCGGCCTGGTCTTCGAAGAATTGGGATTTGATTACGTGGGGCCCATTAACGGGCACAGCCTTGAGGAATTGCTCGCGGTCCTGACCCGGGTCAAAGACAACGCGAAACCCACCGTTGTCCATGTCGTTACGCAAAAGGGCAAAGGCTACCCGCACGCCGAGGAACTGCCGGTGAAGTATCACGGCGTGACCCAATTCGATGTCTCCACGGGAGCGTTTCACAGGGCCCCCGCCCAGGCGCCTTCGTACACCTCCATCTTCGGCAAGGCGATGTGTGAACTGGCCGAGAAGGATCCGCGCGTGATCGGCATCACTGCCGCGATGAGTGAGGGGACAGGATTGGACGAGTTCGCGAAGAAGTTCCCTGAACGTTTCTTCGATGTCGGCATTGCCGAACAGCACGCCGTCACCTTTGGGGTGGGATTGGCTTGCGAGGGATTGCGGCCCGTTGTAGCAATTTACTCCACGTTCCTGCAACGCGCCTTCGATCAGGTGTATCACGACGCCTGCCTGATGCGCGCGCCGGTCACCTTTGCGCTCGACCGCGGCGGCATCGTCGGCGCGGACGGGCCCACGCATCACGGTCTCTACGACCTCACCTACCTCACGGCCCTGCCCGGCATCGTGGTCATGGCTCCCAAGGACGAAAACGAGTTGCGGCACATGCTCTACACGGCCCTCAGCGTGGACGGTCCCGCGGCCCTGCGCTACCCGCGCGGCAACGGTATCGGGGTATCGATAGATCCCGAATTCAAACGGCTGGAGATCGGCAAGGCCGAAATCCTGCGCGAAGGCAACGATTTAGCTATCATGGCCTTGGGCAGTATGGTTTATCCCTGCCTGGAAGCTGCCGAGCAACTGGACGCGGTGGGCCTTCAGGCCACGGTCATCAACGCGCGCTTTGCCAAGCCGCTGGATGATGAATTGATCTGTTGTCTGGCAGCGGAGAAACAGTTCCTGGTGACGGCGGAAGAGGGTACCGAGGCGGGCGGCTTCGGGGCGCTCGTCGCCGCATTGTTGCAAGACCGCAAGATTCCAACCAGCATCCTGCGCATCGCCGTGCCCGACCGCATCATTCCGCACGGCGCGCCCAACCTGCTGCACGCCAAGTACGGGCTCGACGCCGACGGCATTGTGGAGAAGGTCAAGGCCTTCGCCCACGATTTCCCTTTGCGCACGGAACTGAAACCCCGGTCCGTGCACCACCCGTAGCCGGCACCGGCACGGAGGCTATTTCTGGCGCGTGTACTGGATCACCATCGGTGTGTCTTTGCCGTCCTTGCGGTAGTTCCACCGCGCCGTGAAGTGGTCGTTGTCTTGAAAGGTCACCACCAGATCGTGCATGTGCCCGGCGGACGGCGAAGGCAGATTGGTCACGTCCACAAAGTTGAAGGCAATCTCCTTGATCTCTCCGAAAGCGGGCTGGGCGCGCATGCGCGGCTGATTCTTCGCCTCGCAATAATGCGTCGCCATGACGCTCTCACCATCCGGGTGATACAGCGTCACCATCTCAGTGGGTTGACCGGGCATAATGGTTTCCTCCAGCACGGACCCACCGGCCGTCAGCCGATAAGTGGCTCGCCCGGTGCTGCCGTCTTCCAGCTTCCCGTCCCACTCGCCCACCAAAGTCTTCAGTTTCTCAAAGGCCGGGGGATACTTCGTCTGCGCGGTGAATGCCAGCACGACAGCAAACACCAATCCGACGATCCTTGCCTTCTGCATGGTTCCTGCCTCCTTTGCCCTAAGTGTTGCCATCATAGCTGAACGTGCCTTCACTTGGGAAAGGAGATACAGGGCAGACCGAGGGGCCGCCCTGCGCCCAACCATGGACTTGCACAGGGCCTGGGTGACCGCTCGGCTCGTCCCTACAGCGACCAGCCCGGGCGATAAATGTCGCGAATGTACTGATCGGCGTCGGGAGCGTTGACGACCCTCATGCTAGTGCTGTCCCAGTAGATCTTCTTGCCCGCGCGCAGCGCGACGTTGCCGAGCAGGAATGCTTCCGTGACCGGCCCGGCGAAACCGAAGTGCGCGCCAGCGGGCGGGCCGCTTTTGCAGGCTTCAATCCATTCCCGGTCGTGCCCGATAGAGCGCGGCAGAGTCTTCGGAGGCGGCTGAAAGGCCTTCATTTTTGATTCCGGTATCAGGCGCGGATTTCCACCACTGAAGTCGCACATGATCGTGCCGTTATCTCCGATGAAGAACAGGCCCTCATTGTCCTCCCCCATCTCCTGGGTATCTTCGAGCTCATCAGGGCGCGCCGGTTTCAACCCGCCGTCGTACCACGTCAGCTTGACCGGAGGCATGTCGCCACGGCCCGGGAAGTTGAAATGAATAATCGAGGCGGCAGGGAACGTTTCGACGTAGGGGCGTGTGGAACTGGCTTCGACACTGATCGGCGGGCCGAGCTTGAGGACGCGGAAAATGGTGTCGAAGCTGTAGCAGCCCATGTCGCCGATTGCCCCCGTGCCGAAATCAAACCACCCGCGCCAGACGAACGGAAGATAGACATGGTTGTACGGCCGGAGCATCCTGGGCGCGACCCAGAGGTCCCAATCGAGCCCGGCGGGAATCGCCTCTTCCTGTTCGGGCCGATCGAGTCCCTGCGGCCAGAACGGCCGGCTCGACCAATTGATGACTTGACGGACCGGGCCGATGGCCCCCGCCCAGATCCATTCGCAGAGCAGGCGCGTCGCCTCCGAAGCCTGATTGCCGGTTGCCACCTGCGTCGCCACTTTCGTCTCTCGCGCGACCTCGGCGATGCGGCGCGCCTCTTCGATCGAATGTGTGAGCGGCTTCTGGCAATACACGTGTTTACCTTTCCGCATGGCCGCGATGGATATGACCGCGTGGGAATGGTCGGGCGTGCCGACGATCACTGCATCGATGTCCTTCTCTTTCTCCAGCAGCTCGCGGAAATCGTTGTACGCCGTGCAGCCGCGATACGTGCCGGAAGGCTGGTTCCGCCCATAATAGGCCTCCACGAGGCGCCGGGCCGGCTCACGTCCGCAAACGCAGCCTTTCCAGCCGCTTCCCCAGTTGGAATCGCCGAGCAAATGACGCTCCTTGTCACGCAGTTCGTTGGCGCCCCATTCGCTGTAGTTGTCCGACTCCTGGTTCACGTCGCACACGGAAACGATCTGCACGCCCGGCTGCTCGAGGAACTCCATCAGGACGCGTGTGCCCTGCGAGCCCACGCCGATGCAGGCAACGTTGAGCCGTTCGCTAGGTGGCGTGTAACCGCGTCCTCCGAGCACGTGGCGGGGAATGATGGTCAAGCTAGCGACCCCCGAGGCCGCCCGGGCGATAAATGCCCGTCGCGATACCCGTTTACGATTCAGATCACTGGGCTGTCTCATAGCATTCTCCCGCTTCATTCCTATCGCATCCGGCGCGAGAAAACAATGCTGCACGTGCTCTGCCCTGGAAGTCCCGTTGCCCTTCCGTTTGCGTCCCGATGGCGATACGCTAGCGCTTGCATGCCCAGTCGGCGGAGAGAGCGCGTTCGCGTCGATCGACTCCTCGTGGAACGAGGACTTACTGAATCGCGCGAGAAGGGGCAGGCATTGATTCTGGCCGGTCAGGTCCTCGTGGACGAACAAAAGGTCGAGAAGTGCGGGACGCTGGTGGCCCAGGATGCACGGCTGCGGCTGCTGGGTGAGCCACTTCGCTACGTCAGCCGCGGCGGAATCAAACTGGAAGACGCGCTCGAGCATTTCCGCGTGAATCCCGAGGGCAAGGTTTGCCTTGATATAGGCGCCTCGACAGGAGGCTTCACCGATTGCCTGCTTCAGCACGGCGCCACGCGCGTCATCGCCGTGGATGTGGGCACCAACCAACTCGACTGGAAACTCCGGCGAGACCTGCGCGTGGCGGTAATGGAGAAGACCAACGCGCGGTTTCTCGTTATGTCGCAGGTTGGAACGAGAGTCGAACTCGTAACCATGGATGTATCCTTCATCTCGGCCAATCTGATTCTGCCCGTCCTGCCACCCTTGCTCGTGCCGCAGGCGGAAGTGCTAGTGCTGGTGAAGCCGCAATTTGAAGTGGGGCGGGGGCAAGTCGGCAAGGGCGGCGTGGTCCGCGACTCGCGCCTGCAGCAAGAGGCTGTGGCGAAGGTCTCTCGCAAGCTGTTAGCGCTCGGCTTTGGCGATATCGCCTCGAAGGAAAGTTGCCTGCCGGGGGCATCCGGCAACCGGGAGTTCTTCGTGCATGCAATTTGGGGGAAACACGCCTAAAATGGCTGCGCTTTGCGGCGGTCCGTAGGTTTGTGGGGGCGCAGCATGCTGCGCCCCCACAGCGAGGCGTAATTCATCATGCCCATTAAGCGCATCGGCATCATTTCCAAGCCCAAGAAGACGGAGATTCGTGAGATCGTTCCCTCGCTGATCCAGTGGCTACGCGAACGCGACATCGAAGTGTTCATCGACAAAGAAACCGGCTCGATTGTGGAGAGCCCAGGAAGGTCGCTGAGCCGCAACGAAATGCCCGGGCAGGTGGACTTGCTCGTCGTGCTCGGCGGCGACGGAACGCTGCTCGCCACGGCCCGCGCCTTGAACCGCAAGCCGGTGCCTATCCTCGCGGTCAACTTGGGTGGACTGGGATTCCTCACCGTCATCACGCGTGAGGAGCTCTACACCACGCTGGAAACGGTGCTGGCGGGCCAGGCACAAATCGAAAGGCGTGTGCAGATCGAAGGTGAGCTCGTGCGCACAGACGAAGTCCTTTCCTCGTTCCTGGCGCTGAATGATGTGGTGCTCAATAAGGGCGCCATCGCCCGCATCCTCGATTTCGATGTCCTGGTGGATGGCAAGTTCATTTCCTCTTACAAATCTGACGGGCTGATAGTTTCCACACCCACCGGGTCTACAGCGTATTCGCTCGCCGCGGGCGGGCCCATTGTGGCGCCTACCGTGGCCGCTTTCCTCGTGACTCCGATCTGCGCTCACACGCTCACCAACCGCCCCTTAGTGCTGCCCGATACTGCGCAAATCGAGATCGCCGTCAAGAGTCAGCGCGAAGCGGCATACCTCACTGTCGATGGCCAGGTCGGTCTCGCCACGCACAGCGATGACACCGTCCGGCTGCGCAAGGCCTCATCCTTCGTCGAAATCATCCAACCTCCAACTAAGAACTATTTCGAGATACTACGGCAGAAGCTCAAGTGGGGCGAACGGTAACACGTAAGGGCGCAGCATGCTGCGCCCCTACAACGTCTCGCCAGCCATCAAGTCCTCCAGTCGTTCACGGCTTCGGATGAGTTCGGCGCGGTTGCCGTCGATCAATACTTCGGCAGGGCGTGGGCGGGTATTGTAGTTGGAAGCGAGTACGTAGCCGTACGCGCCCACAGTGAGGATAGCGAGCAGGTCGCCAGGCTGGACATCGGGCAGGGCGCGGTCCTGGGCGAGGAAATCGCCAGTCTCGCATAGCGGGCCGACGACGTCCGCAGTGAGCGTCTCAGTAGGCCGGCGAGTGACGAGCAGGATTTCGTGGTATGACCCGTAAAGCGTGGGGCGCATCAGGTCGTTCATGCCGGCGTCCACGACGATGAAGTTCTTTTGCTGGTGACGTTTCACGTAGAGGACGCGCGCCAGCAACACCCCGGCGTCGCCCACGACGGCGCGCCCGGGTTCGATAATCAGGCGGAAGGACGTGCCGGCAAGCCGCGCCGCCAGTCCCGAAAAGAGTTTATCGAGGGCCAGCGGCTGCTCATCCGCATAGCGAATTCCGAACCCGCCGCCGAGGTCGAGGAATTCCACCTCGATGCCCTCCGCGCGCACGGCCTCGGCGACACTCAAGATCTCATCGAGCGCCTTGAGAAATGGTTCCACCTCCAGGATTTGCGATCCGATGTGGCAGGCAATCCCGCGCACCTGCAACCACTCCGAGCGCGCGGCGCAGCGATAGAGTTCGACGGCTTCCTCTTTTGGCACACCGAACTTGTGAACAATCTGGCCGGTGGAAATGTAGGGATGAGTCTCGGCGACGACGTCGGATTGACCCGAATCGACACTCCTGCAGCCCTGCCGAAAGTGCGGGCGCGGGCCTCCACCACATCCAGCTCGCCCGCTGACTCGACATTGAACATCAGGATACCCGCTGCCAACCCGGCATCGATTTCCTCCGCCGTTTTGCCCACCCCGGAGAAGACTACCCGCGCGGGATCAGCTCCCACGCGCAGAGCCCGGGCCAGTTCGCCGCCGGAAACGATGTCGAATCCCGCCCCGGATTCGCGCAGCAGGCTCAGGATTCTCAGGTTCGAATTTGCCTTGACGGAATAGCAGATCAGGCTGGGAATTCCGGAGAGGCCTCGGGCCAGGCGCTGAAAGCTGTCCAGGATGACCGCGCGGCTGTAAACGTAAGTGGGCGTTCCGAACTGCTCGGCAATCGCCTCCAGCGCGATAGCTTCACCGCACAACCTATCGGATTGGTAGCAAAAGGCGTTCATCATCCGTAGTCAGTGATCGGTCGCCCGTTTTGCTGTCCCAGACCTCCCACCAGAGAGATGCCGCAGTCAACCTTAACACCTGGCACCTGAAGCCTGTTTCTTCACCGGACGCGGAAGAGCAGCAGTGTCTGATCATCGCGGCGCGGCGCGCCTTGCTCGAACCGAGAGATCTCCGCGAAGACCGTTTCCAGGATTTCCCCGATGGGCCGCTGCGCGTTCTCCCTCAGAAGGCTCTCCAGTCGCCGCGTGCCGAACTCCTCGTGGTCCGGAGATGCCGCCTCGGCCAGCCCGTCGGAGAAGAGCACCATCAGATCGCCTCGCTCCAGCGTGAGCGAAGTCTCCTGATATTCGGCCTGTTCGAGCAATCCCAACGGAATGCCTTCGGCACGAATGGCGCGCGATTTGCCGTGGCGCACCAGAATGGGCAGGGGCATTCCGGCGTTGACCAGGCGCAGCGCCCGTGTCCGGGGTTCCCAGAGGGCGTAGGCTAGCGTCACGAAATGGCCTTCGATCTGCCGCTCCACGAGCATGAGATTGAGCTGTCGCAGGACTTCGTGGGGCGGAAGTCTGAGCGGGGTGAGGCTGCGCAGAATACCCAAGGTCATGGCGCCGTAAAGGGCTGCCGGCGCCCCTTTGCCGCTGACATCGCCGAGTGTGAGGACGTGCCGGTCTTTGCCGTATTTCAGAAAGTCGTAAAGGTCGCCGCCCAACTCTCGTGCCGGGAGAAAGCGCGCGCACACCTCCAGGCCCGGAATCGTAGGGCACAGCGCGGGCATCAAGTGAAGCTGAATCTCGCCCGCCCGTTCCAGGTCGCGTTCCATCCGCGCCTCGCTTCTCACCACACGTTCGTAAAGGCGGGCATTCTCAATGGCCACGGCGATTTGCGGCGCGAGGGTGGAAAGAATCCTGACGTGTTCATCCGTGAAGTAATGCAACTGCGGGCTTTCCAGGTCGATCACGCCGATCACCTGGTCGTGATAGATCAACGGCACGGCCATCTCCGAATGCGTTTCGGGATTGACACTGATGTAGCGCGCATCCTGGCTGACGTCGGGCACCACGACGGTCCGGCGCGAGCTCGCCGCCGCCCCGACGATCCCCTCGCCGAAGGCGACGCTGCATTTGTCCGGTAAGCGTTCGTCCTCCCGCAGAGAAATGACGGCATTGTAAGTCTGCGTCTGCTCGTCAGCGAGCAGGATGCTGAACCGGTGGTAGTCAATCAGCCGCTTGGTGAGGCTTCCGACTTTCCGCAGCAAATTGGTGAGCACCAACTCCGAACTGAGCTCACGGCTGATCCCGCTGAGCAGTTGCAGCGTCTTCGCCTGGCGCACGCTGCGGCGATAAAGCCGTGCATTCTCGATCGCCATGGCGATGCGACCGGCGAGGAGCTCCAGGAGACTCTGATGCTGTTCCGTGAAGAAATCTGGCCACGGCGTTTCCAGGTCCAGAACCCCGATCAGGCGGTTCTTGGTGATCAGGGGCACGGCCAGTTCCGACCGCACCGAGGGGAGGGACTGAATGTAAGCGGGCTCCTTGTGGACGTCACCCACTCGCATCGAGCGGCGGGTGGCGGCCGCGCGGCCGACAATACCCTCGCCCACCTTGATCCTCAGACTCTTTATCACTTCTTCGGGGTGGCCGAGACTGAAACGGACTCGCAACTCCTGGGCCTTCTCATTGAGGATCAGGATCGCAAAAACCTCATAGTCAATGACGCGCTTCACGAGTTCCGCGACACGCCCCATCAACTCCTCGAGGTCCAAGGTGGAGTTGATCCGCTCGCTCACCTCCAGGAGCAGAGTGAGAAGTTCGGTGAGTTCCAAGGGGCGCGCAACGGGTTGTAGGATTTCACTCACAACTTCTCCCTTTGACGACCGCGCTCAGTCGTTGCGGCCGTGCACGGCCTATGGCCCCGCATCGTCCCAAGGCGCCGCCAGCCTCCCGAGAGCCGTTCCAGGCCGAGCGACTTGGCCTACACGATCGCCTGAAGCCTCCACGCCACCCCCATGGGTTCTCGCGGCCCACTCATCGGTGCAGCAAGCGATGTGCACGATGGAATAAGCATTGTAACATACCGGTCTGGACGGTTCGGACCGGCGGAACCTGCACCGCAGTCCGAGCCCCACCGCGCATTCTCAGGGAGGGGCACAAGAACGGTGAAACGCGAAGCGTTCGACAAGTTGGTGGAACAGGTGCTCGAGCATCTCCCCGCGGTCTTTCGCAAGAAGCTGGCCAACATCGCCGTCCTCGTGGAAGACTCGCCGCCGCGTCATCTTGACCGCCCGGATCTCCTGCTCGGCATATTTCACGGCATCCCCCTCACTGAGAAATCCACCTTTCAGATGGCCTTGCCGGACCGGATCGTGATCTATCAGAGGAACATCGAGGCCGTGTGCCGCACGAATCAGGAGATCCGCCGCGAGATCCGCGCCACGCTACTCCACGAGCTGGGTCACTACTTCGGCCTGAGTGAAGATGAGCTTCGCGACATCTGAAGACGCCCCCACCGCGGCGACCCTCCCGTATAATGGCTGGCCATGCTGATCCTGGCCGTTGACACGACGAGCGCCGCGGGGGGTGCGGCGATCTATCGTGAGGGGCAGTGTCTCGCGAGCGTGGACAACGAGGGTCCGGCAAACATCTATTCGACCACGCTCTTCCAGATGATCGATCGCCTGATCGCAGAAGTCAGCGCGGCAACAAGCCCGCCCCTTCGCGCCCTGGCGGAGATCGAGCTTTTCGCGGTCGCCAATGGTCCCGGATCGTTCACCGGCATCCGCGTGGGCCTCGCCGCCGTGCAAGCCTGGGCGAAGGTCTTCGGCCGACCAGCCCGTGGGGTCTCCGTGCTCGAAGCCCTGGTTGAGGCCGCCCGGCCCGAGACCGAGATCGCCGTGCCCGTCCTGGATGCGCATCGCGGGGAATTCTATTTCGCGGCATTCCGCAGAACCACATCCTTGGAAGACCCACGCTTTGTAGCCGAGGGCGAAGGACGGGTCGCCCGTCCGGAGACCGTGAAAGAATTCATCGCCACATGGCTCGGCACCGGCCAGGGAGCCACGTGTCTGGTGCGCGAGCACGACCAAGCGGCGCGGGCGCTCGTTGCCACTCTAGGGGCGAGCCTTCGCTGGCGAAGCGTCCGAGGAACGCTACTTCCGGCTATTGCCAGGCTGGGCTATCGGGCGGCGAGGGAAGGAACGCTGCCATCGCCGAGTGAACTCGATGCATACTACATTCGCCGCTCCGATGCAGAGCTGAAGTGGAAGGAATGAAGCAGCTCTCAGCCGTCAGTTGTCAGTGGTCCTATCGAGGACGACAGAATAAAATCACGAAAACTGACGTCAGGGCATGGGTTCAGAGTCCGGGTGAGAACTCGGTTTGGGTTGCAGTTCGAATCCCGTTGTGGGCCCTGCGCTACTTCGCAGGGTGCGTCAGGAGCTTCTGGTATCAGTCGTGGTCCCGCTTGAGGAAGCAGACGAACATGACCTTCTCGGGAGAGGCGTGCGCCTCGAGGAATCTGCGGACTTCCGCGAGCGCGATCTCGGCCGCGCGCTCGTAAGGGAAACCGTACGCGCCGGTGCTGACGCAGGGGAAGGCGATCGTCTTTGCCCCCTGCCGGACGGCCAGAGCCAGCGAGTTTCGGTAGCAGGAGGCGAGCGAATCGTCTTCACCACGCTTGCCGCCCTGCCAGACAGGGCCGACGGTGTGAATCACGTATTTGGCCGGGAGGTTGTAGCCTTTCGTGATCCGCGCCTCGCCCGTCGGGCAACCGCCCAGTGTGCGACACTCCTCCAGCAGCTTCGGCCCCGCCGGGCGATGAATCGCGCCGTCCACACCGCCCCCACCCAGCAGCGTCGTGTTCGCGGCGTTCACGATCGCATCCACTCGCTGCTTCGTGATGTCGCCAAGGATGACTTCGATGCGGCCCGCCATCATTGCCGGAGAATTCTAGCACGCCGCCTCCGCCTCAAAGACCCACCGGCCCCCATGACTCCGTCCCTCTCCGTCCGGGAGAGGGTGGCCGCCGGAGGCGGTCGGGTGAGGGCTGTAGGGGCTTGTGCCCTTACGAAGGGCGTTTGCCAAGCGGCAACTGGATCAGGCAGTAGGCGACGACCGCGAAGGCGGCGAGGGAAATTGTCCCCCCCCAGTTGCCGAGAACTGCCAACTGGTCGAGGCCGGTGATAACTTTCGCAAGTGAGGGGATGCCGGCCAGAAACACCGCGGCGAGCAGGATGCCCGTGATAGCTTCGCCGGCGATGAACCCAGAGGCGACGAGCGTGCCGCGCTCCTCGAATTTGATTTTCTCATCGGCGGCGAGTTTGGCGCGCGCGGCCCAGCGGTCCGCGGCCCACTTCATCAGGCCGCCCAGGCAGATCGCCCCGGTCGTCTCGAGCGGCAGGTACATACCCACGGCGACGAGCATGGGCGCGGGCGCCTGAATCATGATGAGGATGATGCCGAGCACGCAGCCCATCAGCACCAATCCCCAGGGCATCTGCCCGCCGACGATACCCTGCGCGAGTGAAGCCATGAGGCCCGCCTGCGGGGCGGGGAGCAAGCGTCCGCCGATGCCGCCGCTCGCCAGATTGGCTTCGTGGAGTGCGATGA
>Ga0073934_10010781_pt1 | contig 11245 bp, 7 predicted proteins | sample LarsenN4metaG_FD_76834 | JGI IMG/M metagenome (GOLD analysis project Ga0073934, IMG submission 76834) | Hot spring sediment bacterial and archeal communities from British Columbia, Canada, to study Microbial Dark Matter (Phase II) - Larsen... ...
TCGCGTCAATTTTTCACCGACGACCGAGCCCATGCTGCCGGCCATGAACGAAAAGTCCGTGATGCCCAGGACCACCGGCCGGCCGCGCACGAAACCCTTGCCGACGATGGCGGCGTCGGCCATCCCGGTCTTCTTCTGCGTCGCCTTGAGCCGTTCTGCGTAGGGGACGTTATCCACAAAGCCCAAGGGATCCAGCGGCAGGACGTCGGTGTGCCATTCTTCGAACGAGTCCGGATCGAGCAATTGCCGGATCCGCTCGCGAGCGGACACTTTGAAATGATGCTGGCAATGCGGGCAGACATTGAGCCGATCGGCCACTTCCTTGCGAAACAAAGTCTCCTTGCACTGCGGACACTGGATCCACAGTCCTTCCGGAATGCCCTTCTTTCCTTTGCCGTTCGGCATCATTACATGTCTTCGATTTGATCGAGTGTCTGGAACTTCCGCTCTTCGACGTATTTCAAAAACGCGCCGCCCCCGGTCGAAACATGTGAAATCCTATCAGCCAGACCGAACGCTTCAACCGCTTCGGCGGTTTCGCCGCCCCCCACGATCGTCCTATTAGAGGACCGGCTCATCGCCTCGGCAATGGCGCGGGTGCCGTTCTCAAAGGGCGTGCCCCATTCAAACAGTCCCATCGGCCCATTCCAAATGACCGTCTTCGCAGCGGCGACGGCTTCACAATACTTCGCAATCGTCTGCGGACCGATGTCGATTCCCATCCAGCCTGCCGGTATGTCGGCGCCAGTGACCTGCGTATTCGCCGTGGCTTCAAACCGGTCCACGGCCAGGTGATCGAACGGCAACACGATCTTGTTGCCGGCCTCGGCCAGCAGATCCTTGGCGAGGGCCAGGATATCGGTTTTTGTACCATCCTTGTTTTCGGAAACCGTTTCGACCCTGGAATTGCCGGTTTCGTTTCCGCGCGCTTTCAAGAAAGTGTAAGCCATGGCGCCGCCGATCAACAATTGATCGACTTGTTTCAACAAGACGCGAATGAACTTGATTTTGTCCGAGACTTTGGCGCCGCCCATGATGCCCAGCATCGGCCGAGCCGGTTGGGAGAGCATTTCATCGACGGTGCGGAGTTCCTTTTCAACGAGCAGCCCGATCACCCGAGGACGGTCTTTCATGACGCTGGGCAAGGCAAGCACCGACACATCTTTGTTGTGCAGCGTCCCGAATGCGTCGTTCACATAGATGTCGCCGAGCCTGGCGAGTTCCGCGGCGAACTCCTTCTTTTTTGATTCGTCCTTGCTTTGCTCGCCGGCATGAAACCGCACATTCTCCAGTACGAGCACCTCCCCGGGACGCAGAGAGTTGACCGCTTCCGTCACTTTCGGCCCGACAACTTCGTCCACTTTCCTGACCGTCGAACCCAGATACTCGCCGAGCTTTTTGGCCACGTTGTCCATGCGGAACGGGCGGTTGAAATCGGGCCCTTTCGCAAGGTCGGGCCGACCCAGGTGACTAATGGCGATGACGCGGGCGCCCGCATCGCGCAATACCTGAAAGGTGTCCAACGATGCCCGAATCCGGCGGTCGCCGGTGATCTCACCGTTGTCGTCGATGCTGACGTTCAGGTCAAATCGCGCCAAAACGCGCTTGCCCTGAAGCGCGCTTTTCGGGAGATCGCGAACGGTTTTCTTGGCCATGGCGAATTCGTCTAGAACCTTTTCGATTTACCGCAATCCACCTAGCGGCCATCTTTGGCAATCATGTGCTTCAAGAGCTCGACGCACCGGTTCGAATAACCCCATTCGTTATCGTACCAGCTGATCAGCTTGAAGAACTGGGCCGGTTTGGCATTGTTTTCCTCGCCGGAGCCATGAATGCTCATGCCCGAATCATGGTCAAAGATGCTCGAATGCACGTCGTGAATGAAATCGGTGGAGACCACTTGATCGCGCGTATAGGCGAGGATGTCCTTCAAATACGTCTCGCTGGCCTTTTTCATCGCGGCCGAGATGTCGTTGTACGTTGTTGCCGTCTTCGTTCGGACGGTCAAATCGACGACGGACACCGTGGGCGTCGGCACGCGAAACGCCATGCCGGTGAGCTTTCCCTCGAGTTCCGGAAACGCCTTGACAATTGCCTTGGTCGCCCCGGTCGTCGACGGAATGATGTTAATCGCCGCGGCCCGGCCGCCTTTCCAGTCCTTTTTCGACGGACCATCGACCGTCTTCTGCGTCGCGGTGTAACTATGCACGGTCGTCATGATCGCTTCTTCGATTCCGAATTTCTCCTTCAGCAACACGTGAACCAGCGGCGCCAGGCAGTTCGTCGTGCAACTGGCGTTTGAAATGATGTTGTGCTTTGCGGCATCGTACTTTTCGTGATTTACGCCCATGACGATCGTCATGTCTTCACCCTTGGCCGGCGCGGAAATGATGACCTTCTTGGCGCCTTCCGCATGAAGGTGTCCTTTCGCCTTGGCGGCATCGGTAAACAGGCCGGTGGATTCGACGACGTACTGGACGCCGAGTCGCTTCCACTCCTGCTGCAGGCGCTCGGGCCCTTCTTTGATGGCCAGACACTCGATCTTCTTGCCGTCCACGAAAAGCAAATCGTCCTCGATTTCCGTTTTCTTGGCCTTGGCGGCTGCTTTGGCCGCTTCGGATGCCTGGCTTTCGACGCGCCCGACAAACCTCAACTGTGTCGAATCATATTTGAGCAAGTAGGCGAGATTATCCGCGGGAACGAGATCGTTGACGGCGACGACCTCGATTTTGCCGTCCAAAAACTTCTTCTCGTACATCGCGCGATAGATCAGTCGGCCAATGCGGCCAAACCCGTTGATTCCCACTCGCACCGCTTCACCCGCCATCGAATTCTCCCTTCGAAAGTCGTCGAATACGCCCCGGCTCTCGACCGGATCATTGGCCGTTCATAGCGTATAGGCTATGAATTGCAGGAATCGCGGCAAACTTCGACTTTCAGCATCCTTGCCTCAAGGAACCTCAGGAAAAAAGACATGAGCGATGTCATTCGAGTGGCGGTAACCGGCGCTGCAGGCCAGGTGGCGTACGCCATGTTGGCCCGGATTGCCAGCGGCGAGACCTTTGGACCCGACAAGAAAGTAATCCTGCAGTTGCTCGAAATCACGCCGGCGATGCAATCGCTCGAAGGCGTTGCGATGGAGCTCGAAGATTGTGCCTTTCCCACTTTGAAGGAAATCATCATCACCGATGATCCGAACAAGGCATTCTCCGGTTGCAACTGGGCCTTGCTCGTCGGCGCTGCGCCGCGCAAACAGGGCATGGAGCGCAAAGACCTGTTAAGCATGAACGGCAAGATCTTCGTCGGCCAGGGCCAGGCGCTCGCGAAAAACGCCGCGTCGGATGTACGCATTCTCGTCGTCGGCAATCCGTGCAACACCAACTGCCTGGTGGGCTACCGCAACGCCCGCGAGATCCCGGCCGACCGCTGGACGGCGATGACTCGACTCGATCACAATCGCGCGGTCGCAGCGCTGGCGAAGAAAGCGGGCGTCGCCAACGAGGCAGTCAAGTGCGTGACCATTTGGGGAAACCACAGCAACACGCAGTGGGTCGATTTTCAAAACGCACGAATCGCGGGCAAGCCGGCGACCTCCGTCATTACCGATCGCGCCTGGCTGGAAAATCAATTCCTGCCGCAATGCCAGAATCGCGGCGCCGCGATCATCAAGGCGCGCGGATTGTCCTCGGCGATGTCCGCAGCCAACGGCGCCATCGATCACGTCAAGAGCCTCGTCCGACCCACGCCGGCCGACGATTGGACGAGCGTCGCGATCGTTTCGAACGGCCAGTACGGCGTGCCGGCCGGCCTGGTGTTTGGCTACCCCGTTCGCAGCGACGGCAAGGGAAACGTCACCGTCGTTGAAGGCCTGCAATTCGACAGCTTCGGACAGGAAAAATTCCGGCTGACGCTGAAGGAGCTGGAAGAAGAGCGCGATGCGGTCAAGGAACTACTGCCCGCCTGATTGTCCGCCCCGCGACCGTCGGCGATAGGCTCGATAGACCCATCGAGCGGCGAGCGGAAACAGCCCGAGCGCCGAAAACGAGGCGATAATCTTCCACGACAGGATGTCCGCCGGTTGCCGAATCTGGCGAATCGCCGTCCCGGCATTGACGAACAGAAAACAGCCTGGAAGCATGCCCAGCCAGCTGGTCATGATGTACGTGGAAAGTCTCACGCGCGTCACGCCCAGGCCCAAATTGACCAGGAAGAACGGAAACAGCGGCACGAGCCGCAGCATCAACACGTAGAAGCCGCCGTCCTCTTCGATCCCCTTTTGGATGCTCTGCAGCCGCGTCTTGAATCGTGACTCGACGAAATCCCTCAGGAGAAACCGGCTGCTCAAAAACGCCAGCGTCGCGCCGATGGTGGCGCTGACGCTGACGATGCCGACACCCAGCCAGCGTCCAAAGAGCGCCCCCGCCAGGAGCGACAGCCAGGTCGAAATCGGCAGCGACAATGCCGTGACGACGATGTAGACGGCTGCAAAAATCAGCGCCGAACGGTAACGGTTTTCGCCGACGGCCGCTTCGAATTCCGATAGCCGGGCGGTCAATTCCTCCCAGCGGAAGTATCGATGCCAGCCGAGTCCGTAGAAGATGACGACGCCTGCGACCAAGAGCAGTGCCAGGACGAACCGCAGCCAGAAACGAAGATCGTTGACTCGCTTTGGAATTCGCGTGGTAGGCGGATCGGCGGCCATGCCGATCATTGAAGTAGAAAAGCCCGCCAGTCGCAACAGGCGGGCTTCCGGATAACCGGGATGGAGGGAGTACTTAGCTGACCAACTCCGGGATCCACTTGCCTTTCTCGCCGGCGATGGGGAACGGCCGGCCGAGGTTGTCGCGGATCGAAGCGTTGGTTTCGGGCGTTGGATCGATGCCCATGCTCTTGTAAATCGTGGCAAACAGTTCGAGCACGGTCACTGGTTTGTCCTTGACGGCTTCGCCGTTGGCGTCGGTCGAACCATAGACCTGGCCGCCCTTGATGCCGCCGCCGCCGACCACGACCGACCAGACGCGCGGATAATGGTCGCGGCCCGCGTTCTGATTGATGCGCGGCGTACGGCCGAATTCACCCATCCAAACGATCGTCGTGTTCTTGAGCAGCCCGCGATCTTCGAGGTCCTTGACCAGCGTGCCCATGGCCTTGTCGAGAACCGGCAGGCGCTGGTTGGCCAGGATCGGGAAGATGCCGTTGTGGTTATCCCATCCGCCCAGGTCCACTTCGACGCAAACCGCGCCGGCTTCGACCAGCTTGCGAGCCAGCAAGCAGCCGCGAGCGAAGTTGTTGTTGCCGCCGTATTCGGGCAACATTGCATTGTCCTTGGCATCGAACTGGAAGACGTTGCGCCGTTCGGAGACGGAGAGGCTGAACGCCTTGGTGTAAATGTCCGCGTGCGCCTTTGTTGCGTCGGGCTGAGCCGTGTTGGTCTTCAGCGTGCCTTCGATGCCGCCGAAAATGCTCTTGCGGCGAACGAGCCGAGCGTCGGTCACACCGGGGGCCGCCGCGACGTTTTCCGGCAAGGTGCCGGGGTTTTGTACGGTGAACGGGGCATAGGTCATGCCGAGGAAGCCGGAGCCGACGCGAGAACCGCCGGCGCCGCCGACCGAGATGAACGACGGCAGGTCGAGGTCCTTCGGCGTCAGGATCTTGGAGGCGACCGAACCGATGGCCGGGTAGTTGACGACCGGGCTCGGCGAACGGCCCGTGTTCATCAACTGCGTGCCGCGATTGTGATCGCCTTCGGTCGTCGTGAGCGAGCGAATGATGGCGAGGTTCTTCATCTGCTTGGCGACGGTAGGCAGGTGCTGCGAAATCTGCACGCCCGATGCCGAGGTCGAAATCGGCTTGAACTCACCGCCCGTCGGAGCGCCCGGCTTCAGGTCCCACAAATCGATCGTGCTAGGACCACCGCTCATCCACAGGACGATCAGGCTCTTGCCCTGCTTCTTGGCTTGGGCTGATTCCTTGGCCAGGGCCGACATAAACGTCGTGCCGGTCGCGGCAATCGCCGACATTCCTGCGAGGTGTTTCAAGAAATGACGGCGTGATGGCTGCAGACTGTCCCAACCGAGCATGGTTTGCACTCCCCTGTGTAATGAAAGTCGCTTCAATGATTCGCTCGTATCGTCGCCGCAGACGTATACCGCTGTCAAGGATGAACTTGCGAGGCTGGTCAACGGCGGGCAGGTATTCTTACTCTCAGACGCGAGTACTACCAACGCAGTTCCCAAATTCCAGGGAAATATAGCACCTTTACAGCTGCCAAGCCCGCTATTTGACCAGACCGAATGCGGCAACCAGTTGCACTTCCGCCAACCCCAGATTTGGCTATCCCATCCGGCGCACAACCAGCCGATGTAACTTGGTCTTTTGTAAAGACTTCAGTCGAAATATCCTTGGAATTCGTCGCGGCCCGGCAGCTTCCGGCCCGCAAGTGTACTGAAATCCACTTCCGGCCACACCTGAATAACTCCTTGAATCGATTCAGCCAAACGCAGTAAAAAAAGCAGGCCGCAAAGGACGAGAACGACTTCAATTCTCAGTTCTCGGTTCTCCGTTCTCGGTTTCCCGGTTGAATTTTGGCTCCACTGCACGAAGTCAGGTCACTTTGAGTTTCTTCGTGTGCTTTGTGTCTCCTTTGAGCGAACTTTCAAACTTCGGTCCAGGTCCAGTCCTTCATTTCGTCCAGCACGGAGTTATGGGTCAGGTTGAATTGCAACGGCGTCACCGTGATGTACGACTCGTCGAGCGCGGTCACGTCCGTGTCCGGATGCGGCTCCGGGCATTCCAGCACGCCGGAGGTCCAGAAATAAGTTCGGCCGCGAGGATCGACCCGGCGATCAAAACGTTCGACATACGGCGCGATATTTTGCGGCACGACCCGGATGCCGCGAACCGGCCCTTTTTCCAGGCTCGGGATGTTGATGTTGATCAACGAACCTCGGGCCGGTTGATGCTTCAGGATTTGTTCGATCACCTGCCGGCCGTAGCTGGCCGCCGTCGCAAAATCGAGAGGCTTCGGCTTGGTGTATTCGAGCGACACGGCAATGCTGGTTTGATTGTAAAACGCGCCTTCGATCGCAGCCGCCACGGTCCCCGAATAAAGCACGTTGATCCCGGCGTTCGAGCCGGCATTCATGCCGCTGACGATCAAGTCGGGCGGATCGGGAAGAAGTTCGAGCAACGCCAGCTTCACGCAATCGGCCGGCCGGCCTTCGACCGCCCAGCCGAGGAATGATCGTTGCTCGTCGTAGACTTCCTGAATGATGAGCGGCGTCAACAACGTCACCGAATGCCCGACCGCGCTTTGCTCGCCGGCGGGCGCGACCACGATGACCTCGCCCAGCTTTTGCAATTCTTTTCGCATCGCCCGCAAACCGGGCGCATGAATGCCGTCATCATTGGTCAAGAGAATGCGCACGTTGGTTCCTTCTAAGCAAAAACACTTGGTCACGGCAGATGCTGCATGCGGCCGAGCCGCAACAGCATGAACAGATCACGAAAACACGAAAACACGAAAATGCAAGAAATGTTTCGCGCTTTCGTGCTTTCGTGATCACTTCTTTCTTCCGTTCGGCCGTTGCGATGGCTTTCCGCAATGGGGAACTGCGAATGTCCAGACGCATCGATACTTGTCTTCCATAGCGCTTCGGCTTTACGCTTCGCCTTCCAGTTTCTTTTTACGCAACAGGTGGTGATAGTGTTGCGCAAAACGATGCGCCTCGTCGCGGACGCTTTGCAGGATCCGCAAGGACGCCGCGTGCCGGCTCAGGCGGACCGGTTCGACTTCGCCCTGGCGAAAGATCTCTTCCTCGCGCTTGGCGAGCGAAATCAGGCACGGCGGCTCGATCGCGAGCAGGTCGAACGCTTCGCGGGCGGCGTTGAGCTGTCCCTTGCCGCCGTCGATCAGGAGGATGTCGGGAAACACCGTCTCTTCGTCGCGCATGCGGCGAAAGCGCCGGGCGACGACTTCGCGAATCGAGGCGAAATCATCGACGCCGCTGACCGACCGGATTTTGAAACGCCGGTAGCCGGGCTTGAACGGCGTGCCGTCGATGAAGCAAACCAACGACGCGACCGTGTCTTCGCCGGCCAGATGCGCGATGTCGATTCCTTCGATGACGCGCGGCGTCTCACGCAGGCCGAGCACTTTTTTCAAGCCGGCCAGGCCTTTTCGCGGGTTGATGTGAAACGCTTCCGGCTGCACGTCCTTATCGACCTCGCCGCGCATTTTCAACGTGCGCAACGCCTGGATATCGTCGCGAATCTTGGCGGCCTTTTCGAATTGCAACGCCTCGGCGGCGGCATGCATGGCGGCTTCCATCTGCTTCAGCAACTTTTCCTTCTTTCCTTCGAGCACCAGGCACAACGCGCGAATCTGCTTGCGATAATCCTCACGGGTCACTCGAAAGTTGCACGGCGCCGTGCATTGGCGAATGTTGTGCAGGATGCAGGGCCGAAACCAGCGCCAGCGTTCCTCGGTGCTCTTGATGTCCAACGCGCACGTGCGGAACTGAAAAATGCGCTGCAGCACCTGGATGGCCATGCGCAGGCTGCGGGCGCTGGTAAATGGGCCGTACAGCCGCACCCCGCGCCGCCGCGGCTTGCGCGTGAACTCGACGCGAGGGAACTCTTCGCGAACCCGGATCTGCAGGTATGGAAAAGTCTTGTCGTCTTTCAAATCGCGATTGAAACGCGGCTGAATGTCCTTGACGAGCCGGGCTTCCGTCAGCAAGGCATCGACTTCGGATTCGGTTGGAATGCATTCGATGTCGGCAATATGCTTGACGAGTTCCTCGATGCGATGTTCCTCGGCCGCCGTCGCGGCGAAATATGTCGAGGCCCGATTGCGAAGATTCTTGGCCTTGCCGATGTAAATGACCGAGCCGTTGGCGTCCTTCATCAGGTAGACGCCCGGCGAGCAGGGAAACTGCCGGGCCTTCTCGGCGGCAGATGGGTTCGGGGGTTGCTCCATGCTCCTGCGGCTCCGCGCGAAAAAGTCAATCGTTCCCCAGCCATTATAAGGTCGATCCTGGGCAAAGCGGGGCTACGCTGCACTATCGCAAATAACTTCTTTTGGAACGTGCCATTTCGTGCCATTTCGTGCCATTTCGCCTTCCATCGAGCCGCGCCGAGCGCACCGCCACGACTGAAGTCAATCATCCTTTCTCGAAAAAGCAAATCGATGGAATCGGAAAAGTAGAGCAACCGGCCGCACCCGCGAGCATAGCCGTTCCGCATGACCTGACGACGGCCGGCTTCATTGCGGCAGTGTTGACGGCGGTCAATCCGATCGGCGACCTCGGCCTAGGGGACAGTGGCAACGGGCTGGCGCGTGTGGTACGAGAATCCATGGTGCCGTACTCCCTGGCCTCGTGGGCAGCTTGGTAGACTTCGAACATCCACCAAGAGTACGCCGCCATTCTTCATTCCGCCATCCACGAGACTTGAGAAAAACACCCGCGTTTCTGAGCCGCGAGCAAGTTGTGGTGAAAAGAACTTGCCCCAGAGATCAGCGCGCCAAGTCCCTCAAAACCGAACTTGGGTCAATCACTTGAACGGCAACTTTGTCTTTGTTGCGAAACGCAACGACTAGTCGTGCCGGCTTTTCGCACCACTGCAAGTAGGACACGGGTTCTGGTAGCAATAGCGCCGCAATCTCTCTCCCGCTTTCGGGATCCCAGAATCGAATGGACTTATCGGACGACGCCGACACAATAAGTGTGCGGCCACAAAATGTCATGAAATCGATACCCGTTATTGACCGGAGATGCCCCAGCAATACATGTTTTTGACTAAGTTGAATTCCCTCTTTCGCGTCCTTGGAGACTGCCCAAACATGTATTTCGGCCGAATCCGTTTCGTCAGCGGTAGCCAAGAGGGAATTGTCGGAAGTGACCGCGAAATAGGATGCTGACGAGGGCAGTTTTGGGTTCGTCCATTCGGTCAAGCGCCCAACCCGCTTGTTTTGATGAACATCCCAAATACCCAGCAGGTGATGCTTCTCACGATCTCCAGCGACGAATAAAAGTGTGCCTTCCGATGAAAACCTCAATCCACGCACGGTGAGTAATTTGCCAGTGTCGGGGCCGTGCTCGTGAAAAAGCGAAGTCACAATATCGCGAGGCGGTTGGCTCTGGTACCAAATGCGAATCAGGCCTTGGTCGTTCGCAGCTGCCAAGCGGCGTCCGTCCGCCGAGAAAGCGATGGAGGTAGCAGAGGATGGAAATCTCTGATGAACTAGACCAGTGAGTTCGAGCATCGTTGTCGGGCTCCAAAGTCGAATCTGTCCCGACCCATCTGCCGATGCCAATCGGGCATTGTCGGGCGCCCAAGCCAATGCTCTGACAGTCCCAGGATGTCGCTTGAAGACACCAACTTTTTGGCGTAGTTGGAGATCCCAGAGAACAATTTCCCCGAACTGCGCTACACCTCCACCAGTTGCGAGCATTCGGCCATCGGAGGAGACTGCAATTGCATGAATGGGCACAACCGCATCACTGATCTCGAGTGGTGGCGGAGCTATTCGCCGAACAGTGACTTCGAAAATGGCATCGTTGATGATATTTGCAGGATCGTCACTCCGACCTTTTTGGCCCCAGTAGCCATTGTCATCGTAGTTGTCATCGCGGTAACCCAAGGTCAACTTAGCCGGCTCGGTCCCGCCAACTACGATCTCTCGACCCATGAATCGAGTAATCGGTTCTAGACCAAGCGTTACACCAGGAATGTCGATTAACCCGCGATAGAGGTCCGGAGCATGTGGATCAACATACGGCTTCCATCCACTGCTCCCGCCAGTTTGTACAAATCCCGCGGCATTTATTGTGAGACGATCTCCCGGGAGGATTCGGATTGAAGAATAAGAAGTACGTTCCTTTCGAACATTTGGCTTTTCAATCTTCCACCTGGTCGAATTACCATTCGTCGCCGATGAGATCTGGCAAGGAAAACATTCCTCCTCAGTAGGTTGTCGCAGGCCAAATGCCCAGGCTGTTACGAATCCGTCTTTGCTTTGTGCGGTTTCGTTAAATGCCGGGCCCCAATAACCTCCGCTTACCGGTGTCCTACCAGGGCGGCCCCACAAGCCTGAGTAGTAGATGAAGTATTGGTCATTCGGGATATTCTCAAATCTTGTGGATAGCGGAATGAAGAAAGGCGGCGTACTCTTGGTGGATGTTCTAATTTCACCAACCGGCCTACGAGGCCACGGAGTACGCCACCATGGATTCTTGTACCA
>Ga0073934_10010782_pt1 | contig 11244 bp, 11 predicted proteins | sample LarsenN4metaG_FD_76834 | JGI IMG/M metagenome (GOLD analysis project Ga0073934, IMG submission 76834) | Hot spring sediment bacterial and archeal communities from British Columbia, Canada, to study Microbial Dark Matter (Phase II) - Larsen... ...
ATCAGCACTCATTGTTTTGACAAAAAGGTACTGTTCGGCTTTCGGTACCACCGTTTTACCCATTGCGTATATTTTTGGTTTAACGCCTTTCGCATAAACCTTTCGCAAAAGAGAATCAGGCACAAATTGTGTAAATATCTTATAGCTGATGAGTAAAGAGTCTTTCTCTTTTTTTGCAAGTGAACTGTCCGAGAATTGAACAGGAGGGTTTAATGGCTGAAAAAAATCAATAAAATCAGCAACTTCAACAGGATCATCTCCTGAAAGGGATATCTTTTTCTTACCCTTACAACTTCCTAAGCCGATAACAAGAAAAAATATAAAAATGAGTTTTAAAAATAACCGCATCTGAAATAATTCTTCCCGAATGTAAGGATTTTATAACGACTGGTAACTTTCATCAGTTATCAAAATTTATTTAGCTTTGCCTAAAATAATTTTTAGACATGCTAAACTATTCTGTTAGCGAAGAGAATTATATCAAGGCGATATTCCATCTGCAACAACAGGAGGGCACTGTCACAACGAACGAACTGGCAGGTGAACTGAATACCCGCCCGGCTTCTGTTACGGATATGATGAAAAAGCTGAAGGCTAAAAAATTGGTTCATTACCAGCCATACAGGGGTTTCAGGCTTAGTGCTGAAGGCAATAAAGTGGCATTGGGGATTATTCGTCGTCATCGCCTCTGGGAGTATTTTCTGGCAGAAAAATTAAAATTCAGCTGGGATGAAGTACATGCCGTTGCCGAAGACCTTGAGCATGTCAGCAGCAAAAAGCTTATCGAAAAACTCGATGAATTTCTTGGATTTCCAAAGGTAGACCCTCATGGGGATCCTATTCCGGATATGAATGGCAAGATTGAGCAGTCCTCCCGGCAATGCCTTGCCAGCTTACCTGCCAATAAATTGGTTGTAGTTAGCCATGTCAGCAATCAGTCAAATGAAATATTGGACTTACTTAAACATAAAAAGATCGGTATAGGTACCAAACTGGAAATTAAGAAACGATTTGTTTTTGATGATTCAATGGAAATCAAGATTGGGCGGCAGCCTGTTTTTACCATCAGTAAACAAGTGGCAGAAAACATCTTCGTTAAAATAAATTAGTATGGAAGCATTAGAAAAATTCTTTGTTGAAATTGGACCAGTATGGTCTGCTTTGCTGGCCACCACCTTTACCTGGCTGGTCACAGCGCTGGGAGCTTCCTTTGTTTTTTTCTTCAAAACATTAAGCCGGGGTGTATTGGATCCTATGCTTGGATTTACCGGTGGAGTAATGGTGGCCGCCAGTTTCTGGTCACTGCTTAACCCGGCCATTGAAATGTCGGAAAAAATGTATCCCGGACTGAGTTGGATGCCTGCGTCTGTGGGCTTCTTATTAGGGGCACTGTTCATTTTTGTGCTGGATAAATTCACTCCGCACCTTCACATCAATTTTGGAGTTGAGGAAACGGAAGGAGTAAAAACCAAACTCCATAAAACCACTTTATTGATTTTAGCGATTACACTTCATAATATTCCCGAAGGATTAGCGGTTGGTGTACTTTTTGGCGCAGCAGCTATCGGGATGGAAGATGCATCTGTATCCGGGGCTATTGCCCTGGCTATTGGTATCGGTATTCAAAATTTTCCCGAAGGCATTGCCGTTGCCATGCCGTTACGAAGACATGGCGTCAGCCGGAGAAAAAGTTTTTGGTACGGACAGCTTTCAGCTATTGTTGAACCAGTAGCTGGTGTTGTTGGCGCAATTGCCGTGATCTACATGCAGCCGGTATTACCATTTGCACTGGCCTTTGCTGCCGGAGCCATGATATTTGTGGTAGTAGAGGAAGTAATTCCGGAAACACAAAGGGATAAATATACTGACAGGTCAGTACTTGGATTTATTGGGGGCTTTCTGGTAATGATGATGCTGGACGTGGGTCTGGGCTGATTAAATCAGGCAGTTGTTGAACGATGGTGATTGCGCAACAAATGTTTGAAACGACTGAATGTTTCAGGCTTAATATTCAGGTAAGAAGCAAGGAACTTTTGCGGAACCCTTTGCATTAGTTCCGGGTTGCGGGTCACGAAATTTATAAATCTTTCCCTGGGGGTCATTTTTACCAACTGCATTTGCCAACGATCTTTAAGAATCATTGTATGTGTAATAACGAGCCTGCCCATATGTTCCATTTTTTTGGTTTGGGCAAAAACCGCTTCCAGGTCATCATAAGTGATAGAAGCAACAACACTTGGCTCAATCGCTTCAACAAAATATTCTGATGGCTTGCGGCTGTGAAAAGATTCCTGGCTATGAATGATATGGCCTTCAAAAGAGATCTGTGTATTTATTTCTTCCCTTCCTTTCTTGTAATACTTCCGGATAAGCCCCTTTAAAATAAAATTGAAATAATTCTCGGTTTCTCCTGCTTTTGTTAGCAACTCCCTTTTTTCAAACTTCCTAATCTTAATAAAAGGCAGTAAAACGGAATTAAACTCATCCTCCGGCAGGTCGATGAATTTGCGGAGATATTCTTTTAATAATTGGAGCGATTCCATACTACTAATTCAGGTAAAAGGTACGATTAATCTAATTGATCCAAATCAAGACTCAAAAAAATTCATTAGCAAAGTTCTTAAATTAAAAACCCTAAAAATGTGATCTTCGTCACATATAGGAATAATGTAGCTTTGCAACTTTCTGAAAATAAACACTAAACACAACTGATATGTCGCAAAAAATCAAAGTTACCAACCCGGTAGTGGAACTTGACGGGGATGAAATGACACGGATTATCTGGAAGTTTATCAAAGACAAACTAATCCTCCCCTATCTAGAACTGGATATCAAATATTTTGACCTCGGTATTGAATACAGGGATAAAACAGACGACCAGGTAACAGTTGATGCCGCCAATGCGATCAAACAATATGGTGTGGGAATAAAATGTGCTACCATTACACCCGATGAGGCAAGGGTAAAGGAATTCAGCCTTAAGCAGATGTGGAAGAGCCCGAATGGAACTATCCGGAATATCCTGGATGGCACTGTGTTCAGGGAGCCGATTGTTATCAATAATGTTCCCAGGCTGGTTACCAACTGGACAGCCCCTATCATCGTGGGCCGTCATGCTTTTGGTGATCAATACCGGGCAACCGATACAGTGATAAAGGGAAAGGGCAAACTGACAATGACTTTTACACCTGAAGGAGGCGGAGACCCTCAAACGTTTGAAGTATTCAATTTTAAGGGTGATGGTGTAGCCATGACTATGTATAATACGGATGAAAGTATCAAAGGCTTTGCAAGGAGTTGTTTCAATATGGCCCTGAGTAAAAAATGGCCGCTTTACCTTTCTACCAAAAACACCATTCTTAAAAAATATGATGGCCGTTTCAAAGATATTTTTGAAGAAATCTATCAAAACGAATTCAAAGCACAGTTCGACGCTGCCGGTATTACCTACGAACATCGCCTGATTGATGATATGGTGGCCAGCGCTTTAAAATGGAATGGTAATTTCGTATGGGCCTGTAAAAACTATGATGGCGATGTGCAAAGCGATACCGTAGCGCAGGGATTTGGCTCATTGGGATTGATGACTTCCGTATTAATAACACCGGATGGTAAAACAATGGAAGCAGAAGCTGCCCACGGTACTGTTACCCGTCACTACCGGGATCACCAGGCAGGTAAACCTACTTCTACTAATCCCATCGCCAGCATTTTTGCATGGACAAGAGGGTTGGCATTCCGTGGCAAATTAGACGGTAATCAGCCGCTTATCGATTTCAGTAATGCACTGGAAGCTGTATGCATCGAAACAGTGGAGCAGGGAAAAATGACCAAGGACCTCGCTGTTTGTATCCATGGCAACAAAGTAAATCATGGTGAGCATTACCTGTACACTGAAGAGTTTCTCGAAGCTATAAACGAGAATCTGAAAAAGAAACTTGCCTGACAAATGAATTACTTTACTGGAAAAAATAGAATAGAATCAATAACTGCGAGACAATAAGTCTCGCAGTTTTATTTTACTGCTTCTGGTCATTTATCTACTTTATAGCCTAAACAAAAAGGCCATCCGTAAAACGAATGGCCTTTTGCAGTTGTATTGAAAACGTTTACACCTTGAAGTGAGCAAAAGCTTTGTTGGCTTCAGCCATACGGTGTGTATCTTCTTTTTTCTTGAAAGCAGCGCCTTCACCTTTGCTGGCAGCTACGATCTCATTGGCAAGTTTATCAGCCATGCTGCGCCCGTTTCTTTCACGGCTATAGCGGATCAGCCACTTGATGCTGAGCGATATCTTCCTGTCAGGACGAACCTCTGAAGGAATCTGGAAAGTAGCACCACCAATACGACGGCTGCGCACTTCAACAGCAGGCGTTACATTGGCCAGGGCCTTCTTCCACACTTCATAACCATCTTCATTCGTGAACTTGGCCACTTTATCCAGTGCATCATAGAAAATAGTAAACGCTCCGCTTTTCTTTCCTTCCCACATCAGGTTGTTGACAAAACGGGTAACCAGTTTATCGTTAAACTTTGGATCGGGTGCTAAAGGGAGTTTTTTTGCTTGTGCTTTACGCATGAATGTTAATTTTTAAAGTATCTGCTGTAGCTGAATTTCTTCAAGTATTAAAACTTTACTCAGTACAAATTATGATTGGAATTATTTTTTAGCTTTTTCTTTCTTGGTACCATATTTTGAACGGCTCTTCTTCCTGTCCTTCACTCCGGCAGTATCCAGTGAACCACGTACAATATGGTAACGAACACCCGGAAGATCTTTTACCCTTCCGCCACGGATCAATACAATAGAGTGCTCCTGCAGATTGTGACCTTCACCGGGGATGTAGGCAATCACTTCTACTTTATTTGTCAGACGAACCTTGGCCACTTTGCGAAGGGCAGAGTTCGGTTTCTTTGGAGTAGTTGTATACACCCTTGTACATACGCCACGGCGCTGAGGGCACTGGTCCAGGGCACGGGATTTACTCTTGGCCCTGATGATTTCTCTTCCTTTTCTTACTAATTGTTGAATTGTAGGCATTCTTGACCCTTATTTTTGGGACGGCAAAGGTAAAGGCACGGGGTCTAATATCCAAAATTTACAGTTTCTTTTTACAAATTTCGCCTGCATAATTTGTAAGCAACCCCGGAAATTGCTTTACTGTATTTAAAACCGGGGACAGGAAAGATAACGCAATGGTTTTCCGCTTTTTCTGCCAGTATAGGCCAGTGAAAATTCAAGGCTGTTTGTACCCGGAACTGCCTTTCCCAGATCTGAAATGGTAAGATCGTAACTAAAACCGAACCTCCAGTTACTGTATTCCACGCCTAAAAGTGGTACAATGGCATCTTCAACACGGTAATTGGCTCCCAGGAACAGGGAAGTCCGCTCATTAACCAGGTAACTACCATACAATCCGGCCATTTTTTCGCTGGCATTCCCTTGCTTCATATATAACCCATGCGGAGTCAGGCTAATCACATCTGTTATATTGATTTGGCAACCGGCATGAACTGCCATTCTCATCGGAAGTGTTTGCTTCACACCGGCAGCCACAAAAGGATCCTGCGGCCGGGTAAGATGAAAAAGACCTGCCCCGGCAAATACATTGGCCTTCTTATCACTGCTTCCATCCAGGTAAGAAATACCAGCACCCACATCTAAAATTGATGCGGAGGTCCTGGTCAATACATCCGCTGTAGCCACATTCGGGTCAAACCCTGTAACGGGATTCCATTGGTCGCCAAACTGAAATTTGCTGGCATCAAACCTGCGGCTAAGTAATCCGGCCTGCAATCCAACAATAATCTGCTGACTCTGATCTTTTCCAAACTTAACTCCACTATAGGCAATACTTGCATAGGCATTCAGGTACTGATAGCCGGCATCGCCTGCAGCCTGATTCAAAAAATTTAATCCCAGGTTAAGGTTCTTTTCAGTGGCCACATCAGCAGATATACCCATAGTGGTAAACGGGGTCATCACACTGCTCCATTGATTGCGGTAAATGGCCGTAAACCGGTAACCTCCATCTATGGCTCCGGTTAATCCCGGGTTCAGCCATAAAGGATAGGCATAGTATTGTGAAAAATGCGGATCCACTTGTGCTGATACCGGACCGTTCAGCAAGAAAAAAAGTAGTATAGTTTTTACAACCTTTTTCATGTTTTACCTGATTAAACTGACAGATCCTTTTTTATTAATAATTGTCCCGTCCTGCAATGTTACTTTCAGTGAATAGGCATACACACCCACCGGCTGCTGCTGCCCGTTATATTTTCCATCCCAGCCACGGCTTATATTATCAGAAGCAAAAATCAGCTGCCCCCATTGATTGAATACTCTGAATTGAATAGATGAAACATAATTGCCGTACACAAACAATACATCATTCTTCCCATCCCCGTTAGGTGTAAATACATTGGGTACAAAAATCTCTTTACTGCTTAGTGTCGTGCCGGGAACAGGCACAGACCATGCACTTGTTTCGCAGGACTGACCACCTGTGGCCCTTACCTGGAAAACAACTGTCGTATTTCCCATCAGCCCGGTAATAGTATGTGATGTTCCGGTTGCTCCGGAACTCGGTATTGAAAAAGTAGTACCTCCGTTTGTGGAAACTTCATAACCAGTGGCCCCTGCTACTGCATTCCAGGAAAAAGTAAGGGAAGTAAAAGTGACATTAACAAGAGTGGCAACCGGTACAGGAAGTGGCTGTAATAATGAGATAGTTACTGCGGTCCGTGATGCGCTTATACAACCCGAATTATTGACGGCCTCCACAAATAAAGTAATGGCGCTTGTAATGTTGTTTACTGTAAATGAAGCACCTGTGCCAGCCGGTGTTCCTCCGGTTGCGGTGGTGTACCAGTTATAGATAAAACCAGCCTGCGGATTTTGAACCTGTAACACTGCGTTATTACCGCTGCATACACTGACTGGATTAGCTGATGGCGCAGCAGGAACAGGACTGAGAGTAATGTTCACAGGAGTTCTGCTGCTGCTTCTGCAGCCCGGGCCACTGATAACCTCCACATAATAAGTGGTAGCAGCAGCTACATTTGGTATTGTATAGCTGGTGCCAGTAGCTAAAGCAGTTCCCCCCGTTGCTGCTGCATACCATTCATAAATATACCCTGCCTGCGGGCCCTGTACAATCATAGTGGCATTACTACCGGGACAAACAGCTACATCCGGAACAATAGCTGGAGACGGAAGATTATTGACCGTAACTGTTACCTGTGCAGAAGCAGTACAGCCGAGTGTATTTGTTGCATTTACAGTATAGGTAGTTGTATTTGCGGGTGAAACTGTGATACTGGTTCCTGTGGCAGTACCCGGTGTCCATGTCCAGTTGCTCATGGTTCCGGTAGTAGCCGAAGCTGTTAAAGTGGAATTAGCACCTGCGCAAATTGTTGCCGGGCTGGCTGAAGCCGTGATAGAAGCATTATTATTCAAGGTAACAGTTCCGTTGTATGTCGAAAGGCAACCATTAGCATCGGTGATGGTACAGGTATAATTGCCGGGTGCCAGCCCTGTTGCAGTAGCCCCTGTTTGCACAGGGCTTGTATTCCACGAATATGTATAGGGAGCAGAACTACCGGTTACCGTAAGAGCAATACTGCCATTGGGACCATTACAGTCACTGGGTACAATAACGGGTGTAAAAGCAATCGAATATGGTATGCCTGAAACAGCCATGAATACTTCATTTGGAAATGGTGCATTGGCGCCAGCTACAGTAACATTACTTATAGTAATCCGCTGTACCTGTTTGGCAATATCTGTACAGTTAAGAGTGATCTCAATATAATACATCCGTGGATTCGTCGGATAACCATCAGCTCCCCAGGGAGCAGCTGCCACCCGGCTGCATCGTCCAAAACCAGTCAGTACCTGGTTAGTTGTACCATTGAACCAGTCGGATAAACCAGCGTTGGTAATATAAGGTACAGTGGTACCATCGGTAAAGGTCAGGCTCATATTCACCAGCGCATTTGCCGGAGCCACATTCGCTTCAGTGGCCATACAAAGTATTCGCAACCGGGCATAAGAAGCAGGCGCTGCAAGGTCAAGGCTACCTGATTGGCTTCGGAATAAACAAAGCGCATTATTTCCTGAATAATTGGCTAATTGAAAACTCATGCCTGCGGCGGTAATTATTCCATTGTCCGGCAGCCCGCCACCACCAATACCGGCAAAAACCCGGAAAGCTTCAGTATACATCACTTTATTGGAAGCAGCAGCATCCATGGCAATGGTTGTAGTAGCAAGAGAGGAAGGCCCTGCCTCAGCCACCACATCCTGGTTAAAGCCGGTTACGGCTACAGGAGTAAACTGCGACCAGCTATTAATAAAACACATTAAGGAAAACAACAAGAGCCTTCCCTTCAGAGCATACTGCATGCTTTAGAAATTAATAGTGCCAAAAAAGACAAGCAATAATTAACAAGGAATTTTAATAAGGATGCGGTAGTAACAAAAAAGGGTCGCCGATGGCGACCCTTTAAAAGTAATTCTTTTTTTATTAAACTTTCTGCATCCAGTTGTATTTATCCTCTTTATTGCCGGTTCGGATATCTGTCAGCCATTGCTTGAGGGCTGGCGCTGTTTTCCAGCGATCCGTATCAAACTGCATGACAAAATCCTTGTAGCGAAGCTCCTTGATAAAGGATATAGTAGCCGCAGTTCCGGTTCCAAAAGCTTCGTAGAAAATTCCTGCTTTGTATGCATCGATCAGGTCATCTATACTGATATTTTTTTCTTCCACCTGGAAACCCATTTCCTGCAATAAAGTAATAGCACTCAACCGTGTTACACCTGGTAAAATAGTTCCCGGTTCAAGGCTGGGGGTAATGGCCGTATTTCCAATGATGAAGAAGACGTTCATGGTTCCGCATTCCTGCACATATTTGTGTTCAAACGGATCGGTCCATAACACCTGGTCATATCCTTTTTTCTTTGCTTCGGCCGTGGCATACATAGCAGCACCATAATTGCCGGCAGCTTTCGCATAACCCACACCCCCTGTTACTGCTCGAACATATTTTTCTTCTACGTAAATACGCATTGGCGCACTGTAGTAAGGACCTGAAGGGCTCAGGATGATCATGAACTTATAATTGTCCGAAGGACGAACACCGATCATCTCATCCGAAGAAAACATAAAAGGCCTGATATACATGGAGTGATCCTGCTGTGTAGGTATCCAGTTCCTGTCCAGCCCTACCAGCTGAAGCATTCCGTCCATGAACAGTTCTTCCGGTACGGGTGGCATGGCCATTCTCTCCGCAGAAATATTAAAACGTTTGAAATTATCATATGGGCGGAAAATAAAAGCTTCGCCATTTTTATCCTTGTATGCTTTAATGCCTTCAAAAATGGCCTGCCCATAATGAAGGGCCGCCAGCGAGGGACTCAGAAGCAAAGGCTGGTAAGGTTTGATCTCAATATTTTTCCATTCCCCGTTTTCATAGTCTGCTTCCAGCATGTGGTCGGAGAAAAATTTACCAAAAGGGAGATTTTCCAGGTTCAGATCCTGCAGTTTACTGCGTTCTGCCTTGCGAATTGAAATATCCATAGCTGCCACCATAAAACTTTATTTTTGACGGGTCAAAGAAACGAAAAAAACTAACACTCATTTGTAAATAATTGTCAGGCCGGATATGGATTTAAATCATATACAACTACCCACCGCCGTCATTACTGAACTATACAGCAATGTAATAGTAGAACCTGTTGCAAATACCCCTGTAAATGAGATGAATAAACCAGCTAAAAGAATGACAAAAACAGAACCAGCTATACCCGTATCGGACTGGAAATGGCTGGGCTCAAATGAGAAGAATATCCTGATCGTAGTAAATAACCCTGATGCGGTTTATTTACCGGACAACGATTTGAACTTTTTAACCGGTGTACTCAGCGCCTGCAAACTTAGTCTTGCAGATGTAGCCGTTATTAACCGTTATAATTATCCCGATGCAGGGTATAAAGAACTTACCGCCAATTTCAACAGCCGCATTATTGTCTTATTTGGAACAGAGCCGGCAGGTTTCGGATTGCCTCTCAATTTTCCCTGCTACCAGGTACAGGAGTTCAACGGCAAAAAATACCTTCACTGCCCTGTGCTGAACGAAATCGAAAAAGACAGGGTGGAGAAAAGCAAACTCTGGGTATGCCTGAAAACTTTGTTTAATATCTGAAGAAATGAAACTGATTTTTGCCACCAACAACCAGCATAAAGTGGATGAGATAAGGAATGTGCTTGGCCAAAACCTGGAAATAATAACGCTGAAAGAAGCAGGTATTGATGTGGATATACCTGAACCCTACGATACGCTGGAAGCAAACGCATCGGGTAAATCCGCCTTCATCTATGAACTGACAGGTACAGCCTGTTTCAGTGAAGACACCGGCCTGGAAGTGGCCGCATTAAATGGTGAACCCGGCGTAAAAAGTGCCCGGTATGCCAGCGAAGAAAGGTCCTTTGATGCCAATATTGAAAAGCTTTTGAGTAATTTGTCGGCTAAACAAGATCGATCGGCCCGTTTCAGGACTGTTATATCCCTGTTAATTGACGGTAACGAAACGCTGTTTGAAGGCATTTGCAACGGCAAGATAATATCAGAAAAAAAGGGCACACAAGGGTTTGGATATGATCCTGTGTTTATTCCCGAAGGAAGCGACCGGACTTTTGCTGAAATGAGCCTAACCGAAAAGAACCAATATAGTCATCGGAAGAAGGCCACCGAAAAACTGGTAGCATTTTTGAATAAGTTATCAACAAACCACTGATTTTGACACCCGAACGCAACCAAATAATTACTGAAAGCGACCTTATCAATGGATGCATGCAAGGCAACCGGCGCATGCAGGAAGAACTCTACCGTCGCTTTTCCCCCAGGATGTATGCAGTCTGCCTGCGCTATGCCAGCAATGCCGAAGAAGCAGAAGATATACTGCAGGAAGGATTTATAAAGATCTTTAAAAAGTTAGACAGCTTCCGGGGCGATGGCTCCTTTGAAGGATGGATACGGAGAATATTTGTGAATACCGCTATCGAACATTTCCGCCGGAAAAGATACCTGATGCCGGTAACGGAGAAAGAAGAGAATACTATTGAAGGTAAATACACTTCCGTACTGGATGAACTTGGCGCCAAAGACATTATGGCGCTGATCCAGGAACTGTCACCCGGTTACAGAACTGTCTTTAATATGTATGTGGTGGAAGGCTACACCCA